>Ga0163152_10007904_pt1 | contig 11489 bp, 6 predicted proteins | sample OliLakLV19MP8IB2_FD_148635 | JGI IMG/M metagenome (GOLD analysis project Ga0163152, IMG submission 148635) | Freshwater microbial mat bacterial communities from Lake Vanda, McMurdo Dry Valleys, Antarctica - Oligotrophic Lake LV.19.MP8.IB-2 | ecosystem: Environmental > Aquatic > Freshwater > Lake...
CCACTCGGAACCGTGCCGACCGCCATCGTGTTGTTGGTGAGCGCACCGCTATAGTTAATGAGCCGATAGAGCCCCAAACCGAAACCCGTGCCACCCGTGACGTTCACCGTGCCGTCGAGCGTGAGGGCGCCGTTGACCTTGAAAAGTTCGGTCGTGCTCGGGGCGCCCAGAGCGACGTTGAGGAGCGAGGTTCCGCTCAGCGTGAGGCTGGGCATGGTGAGCATTCCGCCAGCCACGCCGGACAAGATGCCACCAGCCTGGACGGTGACCGCGCCGCCCGTGGTGCCGCTGCCGCCGAGAGTCGCGCCGGAGGCAACGCTGACCGCGCCCGCGGCGGTGGACTGATTGCCGTCGATCCTGAGCGTGCCGGCGGTGACGGTTGTCGTGCCCGCGTACGAGTTCGCCCCACTGAGCGTGAGCGTGCCGGGATCGGTCTTGTTGATGCCGCCCGTGCCGGTGATTGGCGCCGAGATGGTCGCCGTCATCGCTGCCGCCACCTGGAGGGGCGTGCTGGCGGTAGTGGTCGTAAGGTTACCGCCGGCGACGGTGTAGCCGCTGGTGGTAAACTGGACCCCGGTTAAGGTGACTCCCGCCGGGTCCACGGTCACGGTGCCGGGCGTGGCACCGGTCACCGAGCGGAAGACGGCGGTGCCGGAATTCCACACGGACGACACCGTGCCGGCGGAGTCACGCCATTCGGTGGGCGTGGTCGCGGCGGTCCAGGCGCCGGTGCCGCCTTTCCAGTAGGTCAGGCTACCCGAGAGAGGCGGCGTGACGGACCCTGCGCCAGAGGTGCCGTAGATCGCGAGATTGTCGATAAAGACATGGGCCCCGATGGCGCTCTCGGTGTAATTGAGACCGAGCCAGATGGAGCTTTGGCCGTTGAGCGCGGTAATCGCGGAGAAATCGGCGGATAACACCGCATAGAGGGTGCTGGGGTTGATCTGGTTGGTAACGCCGGGCAGAGCCGTGAAAGCGATGCCATCGGTGCTGTAGGACCAAGTGATCGTGGCACCATTCCCGGCCGTGCCGATGTTGCGGGCCTGATAGTCCAATTTGATCCCGCTGAACGTGTCGAACGTGCTCAGCGAGCTAACTTTGAACGTAGCGCGGCCGGTATCCGAGACTGTGTTGAGACTCAGTTGAATGGCCCGCGCATTAGTGGATTGGTCACCCAGCGAGTTGTTTGCGGCCAAAAGGCCGACGGTGCTCAACAGGTCGTAATTAACCGTCGAAGCGCTGCCTGAGTTCAAGGCGCGGGCGCTGGCGAACGTCGCCCCATTCGACCCGGAAAAATACGCGGTGCCGAAGGCGGCGGAGCCCGCGTTGGTCGCGCTGCCGGAGAGGTAGTAGGCCGTGCCGGTCCCCTGAGACTGACTGTAGCGGGCGTTGAGTGACGTCGCACTCGTCGCCGAAGAACCGTTAAAATCCCAACCACCGAGCAGCGTGAGCGTCGAATCGGGGCGGTCGGTCTGCGCGTTCAGCGTTGGCAGCGCGGCCAAGCCGACGAGGGCATAAACGCAAGAGCGGCCGATCTTGGACAAGACAAAGACACCACCGAGGAAGCGGTCAAAAAGAGAGAGGGTGAGTGGAGTCACGAGATCAAAGGAGAGTTAGCGAAATGACGGGAGAAAAAGGGGCAGAACGCGACAGGGCGAACCTAGGATAGTTACAAATTGGCGTCTGCGGGCCGGGCTAAAATTTTCCGGGTATATCCGGTTTTTAGAAACGGCAAACGGGATTGGAGAAACGTTCGGAAGCCCGTGGGAAACGACCGTAGCGCAGCCAAGAAAACTTCACCGGTAGGAGACGAGTGGCGCTCATGGAATCCGGGCCGCGTTGGGAACGAACGGGCCGCCAGCGATTGGAAAAGCCACGCGAATGGCGGAAGAACAACGATCAATTAAGAAAAATAAAAGGGGGCCACCGGCATTCCGGCGGCCCCCTGTAGAAACTAGCTCAAGCGAACATTACCACTTAGGCCGCAACGATTGCCTTGCGGCGACGAAGCGCGACCACGCCAGCGGTCAGCGCGCTGAGAACCATGGCATAGGTGGAGGGCTCGGGAATCGCGCTCGCAGCGCCATAGATGGCGATGTTGTCGAGGAGCAAGTTGCCGGAGGCGGCGGCTTCGCTGTAGTTCAAACCGATCCAGATCTCGGCCTGATTGTTCAGCGACGTGATAGCGGAGAAGTCGATCAAGTTCGAGGTGGCGAACGCACCGGCTGACGACCAAGTCTGCGACGAACTGGCGAGGTTGGTGAAGTTAATACCATCCAAGCTGTATGAGAACGCGACAAATGCATCAGCCGCGCCCTGATTGCGGGCGGTATACTGCACCTGGACATTCTCGTAGTTGTTCAGCGAGTTCGACGTGCTAACTTTGAACGTAGCCCGGGCGGTGTCTAATACGGTGCTTCTGCTCAAAGTGATCGAGCGAGCATTGGTCACCTGATCGCCCAGCGAGTTATTCGCACCGAGCAAGCCGACCGTGCTCAAAAGGTCATAGGCAGGACCCACAACCGAGTTCAGATCGCGAGTGGAACCGAAGGTAGCGCCGTTGGAACCCGTGAAGTAGGCCGTGCCATAATTGACGTTGCCGGGGTTTGTGGCCGTGCCCGACACGAAGTAGGTGGGACTACCCAAGGCCTGATTGTAGCGGGCGTTGACTGAGGCAATGCCAGTCGCGCTGCCCCCGTTGAAGTCCCAGCCGCCGATGGTGGTGAGATCACCAACGGTGCGGAGAATGGGAGATTGGGCGAAGAGGCCCGAAGAGGAAACGGCCAAAAGGCCGGCGAGGAGGATGACTTTTTTCATGGTATCTATGGTCTTACGCTGTGATTAAATGCCCGGGCTCCCGAGGGCGAGCGCCTGGGCAAAAAGGAAGCAGTGATCAGAGGTTCGTGAGAAGGCCGGAGGCGGCGGCGGCGGTCCAATCGTTCGTCCAAAGGGGATTGCCCGATTCGAACGCACCGCGGTAAGCCGTGGCGGAGTAGTTGGCGGTCGAGGCGACGAATTCTTCCTCGAAGGAAGCGCCGATGGCCGACGAAGGACGGGGATCAAAGCCGACCGGGATGGCACCGAGGACGGGAACGGCGGTGGGGAACGGATTTACCGTGTCGAAGGTGTTCTCAAACTTCGCGAGGCTCAGCTTGGCGCGGGCGATCGTGTTGGAGAGAGAACCGTTGTTGATGAAACCGGTGGCCGTGGCGGCGTAGGCGCCGTCGGTCACGACAAACGTGATGCCCTTGAAGAAGGACACTTCCTTGTCGAGCAGGTTGACCGTGGACTGGGAACCGGTGGCGCGATTGTCGAACTCAATGGGGCCGGAGGTGCCGACGGTGCCGGGATTGACGACGATGGAATTCAGGAAGCGGGGAGCAGCCTGATCGCGGATGTGCAGGCCGCTCACGAAGTTCGTGTTCGCGCCGGTGGGGCGGTTACCGATGAGGGTGGCATTGGCGACCACGAAGTTGGCGGTCGGGATCAAGCCCGCGCTCATTGGACCGGAGGCGGGGTAGGCCACAGAGTTGATCGACGTCTCGCTCTGGTAGCTGCCGTCCCACTCGCCCAGCTTGTCGGAGCCGGCAGAGTTGATGACGAGGGCGAACTGGATCGTGCCGGTGTAGCCGACATCGAGGTCGATGCCGTCGTCCTGCTGGGCGAAGGACGCGACGTGGTCGAGGTTGACGTTGCCGCCGAAGATTTCGATGCCGTCATCGGTGTTGCCCCAGATCTCGATGTAGTTGATCGTGGTGCCGCGACCGACCGCGCCGAGGGTGAGACCGTTGATCTCATTGGCCGTGGCGAGGTTGGCGCCGCCGTGGCGGATCGAGAGGTAGGTCATGATGCCGGAGTTGTCGTTGTTGGCAAAGCCACCGAAACGATCATAGCCGCCGATGAAAGCCGTCGTGGTGGTGGGAATGCCTTCGATGCTAAACCGGTCGTCGGTGGCGACGGTGTTAAGGCCGTCGATGTCGAAATACTCCTGGGCGGCGGTGCCGGGAACGCGGTCGGAATTGACGAGCGCATTGCCGAGGACCAACAAACCGCCCCACTTGCCGGCTTCGATGGCGGCCTTGGGTGCACCAACGGGATTGCTATCCCAGAACGCGGGGCTGGAGCCCGTGGCGCGGACCGTACCGGCGACACCGGTGCCAGCACCCGTGAAGATGATGGGAGCGCCGACGTTACCGTTGGCAATGATCTTCGCACCGCGGCCGATGGCCAGCGCGCCGGGGTTGAAGGTGCCGCCGTCAGGCTGACCGCGAACGATGGAACCGGCCGCGATGGAGAGAACGCCGTTGGTGATGAAGATCTGCTCCTCAAGGATGAAGGTATCGCCCGCATCCCAAGACCAGCTGGCGGGCTGCGTGGCGGAGGCCGGAAGGTAGGCGCCTCCACCGAGAGCGGCTTGGAAAGCGGCATCGCTGCCGGAAACCGAGACGGTCGCGTTGCCATTGGAGCGGATGGTGCGGGCACCGAGATCGATCACCGTGGTGGAATCGGCGTCAGTTGTGACACCGATGTAATTTACGGCCGCGTTGGCGGACGCGAACAGGGCGAGCGAGCAAGCCCCGGCGAGGATTTTCTTATTAAGTTTCATGTGGATGAATTCCGACTGATTACTGACTTTTCTGACGTCCTGGGTGTGGTGTGCCGGCCTCCCGCCACCTTGCGGTGGTGGACGGAAGGACGACATGGCCGACAGGCTCACGCCTGCCGGAAATTGTTTTGAGCGCAGCATGCGCCCGGAAGAAAAGCGGCGACCTTGGAGCCGATGGCGCGGGAACGCGGGCGAACGGAGAGACCATAACCGACTTTTTCGCCGCTCCTGCAGCGAGCGCATGACCAACGGGCAGCAACCCGCGGGCGGGCGCGAAAAGCGCGGGGAAATCGCGACCGGCTGCGCGTGCACCCGAAGATTTCAGCTCAGAAATCATAGGTGGCGGTGACCGAGTAGTCGCGTCCGTCGGAGAACCGGCGATAAACGAACTTCTCGGAAGTGCTGTTGGGATCGGCGATGAACTCCCGGTCGGGATTGGTGAGATTCTTGGCCGCGAGGCGAACCTGCCACTGGGCGCTGATGCGCTGGTTGAGGGTCAGATCGAGCCGGCCATAGCTGGCGGTGTAATTGTCCCAAGTGAACTCGTTGACCTTTTGCAGAACGTCGCTGATCCCGAACCACGAAACCGTGCCAGAAAAACCGGCGGGACGGTGTTCAAAACTCAGGTAGGCGTTGACGATCCATTTGGGCTGATCGTAGAGAGTGCGGGTATCGGCGATGCCCGGGGAAGCGATCTGGCGGGACTCAAAGAAGGGATCCCGGTCGACTTCCGCATCCAGATAGGTGAAGTTGCCGCCGAGGGTGAAGTGCGACCCGATCTCGCCCAAAAACCCGAGCGTCTTCGCGGCTTCGAACTCCAATCCGCGCAAGTCGGCGGAATTGCGATTGTTCGCAAAGGTGGAAACGGAACCAAGGTTGTTGTTCTGCAAACTGAGGCGCTCGATCGGATTCTCGATTTTCTTCGTGAACAAACTGAGCGCCACCAAGTCACGGCTCCTGGGGAAGAAATACTCGGCGCGGAAATCGAAGTTGGTCACATCGCTGGTGACCAACTGGTAGTTGCCGTGCACGTATTCGTCGGAAACACGGTCGATCGTGAAGTAGGACCCAAACTCGCGAAACGAGGGGCGTGCGGTGGTCTTGGACGCTGAGAAACGGAGCGTGAGCGGCCTGATCGGCGAGTAACTGACGGCGGCGGCGGGCAGAACTTTGTTTTCCCGAATGTTCCCGGCGAAGGTTTGGTTGGGATCGGGCGGAGTCTGCTTCTGAAGCTGCGCCAACTGGGCGTAAAAGCCGCCCGAGGCCTCGTTAAACACCCGGCCCAAACCTACCGAGTTGAGATTGTAGCGCTCGTAACGGGCTCCCACCATCACCTCGAGCTTGCTCAGCCCCGGGCGGTTCTTCGCGATCGGGAGGGTGATGGACAAATGGCCGGCATCCAAGCTGCGGTCGCCGTCGGCAAACGGAGGAAAATTGCTCGGATCGAAAGGCAGGACGTCGCGGCTGTAGGTCCGCAGCTCGGCTGCCATGCCGGCCAGAGAGCTCCCTTGAACCCCGCCCCCGTTCAAACTAAACGCACCTTCCAGATAGTCTCGCTCGGTGCGGTCGGTGTAGACACCGGCCCGAAGCATGGTGTCCTCCCAGGAGCCGAGGTCGAATTTGAATTCGGCATCCAGCCGACCGACTTTCGAAGATTCCTGGGTGTCCCGCCAGTAGCGCACGTAGCTGTTGCCGCTGCCGAAGCCGGCGGAGTAGAAGGTCGGACGAACAAAGCCGAACGGGAAATTGAGGTATTCGGGCTCCTGCTGCCTCGCATCCAGCTTGGCCAGCGTCCAAGAGACCTTGGTGGAGTCTCCCGCGCCAAACTTGCTTTCACCGCTCAGATGCAGGTTGGTCAGCCGCCGCTGGCGGTAATAAATTTCATAGAAACCGGAATCCTGATCGCTGATATTGCCCGAAGACAGGACGAAGGTGAACGGGGCCGGGCTGGCGACGGCAGCGCGGGCCTTCACGAAGTCACCGGAGGTTCCGAGCATATTGAGACCATTCCGATTGAGCGCATGCACATCGGTGCCGATCTGGCTCCAAAACGCGCTCAGGGCGACGGAGTGACGCGGGTTAAACGCAAACCCGACCGTGCCCAAGAGACCGAAGCGGTGTTCGAGCTCGGACTCATAGAAATCCCGGGACGCAAAACCGAACGATCCGGTGCTGAATTTGCCCAATGCCGCGGCATCGGTCTTGGAACCCAGAGTATTGAAGATTCCCCCTATGGTGGCGCGCTCGCCCTCCTCGGATGAGGCCGTGCGTTCATAGCCAAACGAAACGCCGTAGCCGAGCGAACTGCCGGCTTGTTCGTTCAAGACGAGCCGATTTTCGTAAGTGAACGAGAAACGTCCGCCCAATGGGAATTTATCGGACTCGAGACCGTTTACGGTCGAAGGCGACCGGACATAATTCAGCATCTCCGGGCGGGTGGCTGGGCGCTGGGCGAGCCGATCCTTAACGCCCAGGCCAACCCAGTCCCATTTGCCGCCGGCGCCCGAGCCGAGAAACAGGCCGTCCTTAAGGTAACCCTCGTCAAATTTGAGGCCGAATTGAACCTGGGCGAAGCGGCCCTCGGGAATCGGCTTGGAGCGCATGTCGATGCCGGCACCGGAGGAGGTCCCGGGGAGGCCGGGCTCGTAGGCTTTGCTGATCACGATGGCGTCAACGAGGCGGGACGGGAAAATGTCCAGCTCCGGGCTCTGCCGCTCCGGGTCGGAGCTAGGCATCACGATCCCGTCCAGCATCACGGGATTGTAGCGCTCGGCGAGACCGCGCACGACGGCGAATGACCCGCGCGAAGTCGTGGAAAGACCGGGCATGCGGATGACAATGTCCGCGATGTCGGTGGCGATGAACCTGCCGAAATCCCGGGACGTGAGCACATCCGCGCTGACCGTCGCCCGTTGGCGAAGGGCGATCTGCGAGTTCATCACCACCGCGCCCTGCACGCCGAATTTTTCCATCACGAGCACAGAGTTGTCGGCGCCGGCCGGCTCGTTACGGGGCGGAGGATTGGCGGCGGGAAACTCCAGGGGAGTGGCGGAAAACGAGGGGATCTCGGGCGCGCCATAACGTAGACCTGGAATTTCTGCCGGCATATTACCAACGCCCGCAGGTGCCGCGATGGCCGTGGAGACGGACGATCCATTGGCTCCCGCCGCGCCGCTCGGCGTCGATTCGGCGAATGCGGTGTTCACCCGAAAAGCGCCCCCGGCTGCTGGCGTGGGGCTGATGGCGACGCCGCTTGATTCAAGCGGCGATGGCTCCGAGGATTCGGGGGATACACGCGGGGCTTCGTTTGCCGGCGGGGCAGGCTCAACAGGTGCGACCGTCGACGACGGCGCCACAAACGAATCCGGCGTCTCGCCTTTCGGCGCCTTGATCACCGCGGTTCGCTCGCGCGGCAGATCCAGCCGGGAGACAGCCGCCCTCGGCGATATCGGAGCACGCGCGCTGTTATACGCCGCCGCCCGGAGCCGGACTCCGGCCGACTTCAGCCCAGACACCGCCGGCGCGAACGCTGCGGCATTGGCGATGGTCTCGGTGAACTGCGGCGCAACCCCGGCCGCCGCCTGCACCAAGTCAAGGGCGAGATCGAGTACCTGCTCCTTCCGTTCGGCCGAAACATGCACCTCCGCGATCACCGCGCGCACGGCGGCCGCGATGTCCTTTTCCTTGCGGGAACGGAGCCCGCGACCCGACGCGATTCGTTCAATCCGCCCCGCGAGTTCGCCGACCAATCCATCCTGATCCGCGACCACCGGCATCTGCCCGGCCACGTCCGCCTGCACCCGGACGGGGGCAACTCGAGCGACCGGGTCCGGGCTGGGCGGCTTGATCCGCATCGCAGTCGCCGCCGCCGGCAGCGGGCGGGGTCCACTGGCCACGGGAGCCGGGACGGCTGCGGAACGCACCCGAAGTTCGTCGTCTCGCCGCTCAAAAACAAGCGGCCGTTGCGCCGCCACACTTGCGAGGAGCCGCGAGAGGGAAATCTTCTCCGCCTTTTCAAGTACGACCTCGTCGCCCAAGACGATGCCGCCGGGGGCAAAGGTAATCTTCATCCCGGTCTCGATCTCGATCAGGCTGAAAACTTCCGCGAGCGACAGAGGCCTGGAATGGTGCACCGCGATGTCGATCATCGTGGACGCGAGCTTCAGGTCGGAGTCGTAACCGGAATTCTCCGCCCGCGAGGTCAACACCCACGTTCCCAGGATCAGCGCGAGCAGCGGCCGCATGGGCCGGGGCCGGAAGCGGAAGCAGGGGAACATCGGAGAGAGGCGGCGGAAATACACGTGGTAAATTTTCGTAAGAGGCGCTGTTGTTAGTAGAGACCGCTACCGGGGTCCTAATCTACTAGGCCCGCCGGTTACGCTTGAGTTACACTCCCGGCCGACGCGAAATCGTTACTCAAGCCGGCGTCTTGGATGTCGACACGCGCATTTCCGGCGGGGAGACAACTAGATGCATGTCGCTCCGAACGATAACCGACGAGGAGTTGCTCGCGCGCATCCGCCAGCACGATGAACGTGCGCTGCGGGAGCTCGTGAACCGGCACTACGTGCGGCTGGCGAACTTTGCGTTCTCACTCCTGCGCCAGCGGGACTTCGCCGACGAAGCAGTGATGAACGTTTTCCTCAATCTCTGGCGACGGCGCGCGACGCTCTCCGTTAACGGCCAGCTTCGGAGCTATCTTCTCGCTGCGGTCGGAAACCAGACCGTGAATGTCCGCAAGCGCCAGCAGCGGCATGCCGCCGACGCCCTGGACGATGTCGTGCTCAGCAAGCTCGCCGGGGGCACGTTGGCGGACGAGGATTTGCTCTTCCGTGAGCTGCAGGCCGAAGTCGATGAGTTGATCCTAAGTCTTCCGCCGCAGCGCCAGCTGATCTTCAGGCTGAACCGCGTCGAGGGCCTGGACTACGCAACGATCGCCAAGGCGCTCGGCGTCTCGAAACATACAGTGCAGAATCACATGGTGGCGGCGATTCGGCAGCTCGCGCCGCAACTGCCACGGATTCGCCGGGTGTTGCATTCGTAGCGGAGTCTCCGGCGGGCACGAAATTCACCCCGCGAATGCGGCTGTTACGAACGGGTGAATTGCGTGACGGAAAGGGAACTTATTCGTGACTCCGCTGTCACTCTTGGTGCACAACCTGACTATGAGCCCCACCCCAACGAGATCGCTCGAGGTCCTGGTGACCCACTTTCTTTCGGGAGAGGCGACCGCGGATGAAATCGAGCGGCTGCGTCCATTGCTGCAGGACCCGGCCGTGAGCGCTTGGTTTACCACCTTACGCAACCGGTGGGAGGCAGCCAAAGCGCGGCCGGTGGAAAAATTCGACGCAGAGATCGCGTGGCGGCGGATCTCTGCCGAACTCCGTCACCCGCGGTAGTCAACTCAGCCGCGACGGCGAGATTGCTGACCGCTCGCGTCTCTCGCATAACGTCAGCCGCCACCGGTGACGAAACTGTTTCGGTCCAGTTACGTTCCGGCTCCCCTGCGGCTGGCTCCTTGACCGTCAACGGGTCAGAGGGAATGCGTTGGCTTCAGCCGGCATGATCTCCACCGCTTTTCCCCTGGGACTTATTTTTTTGCTTATCCTGGCTGTCCGCCTCGGTTCGACCGGGGCAGCCGCGGAAAAGGGGCAGCCGCCTTCAGCACCGGCCAGCCGATTCTCCGACTTGCAGCGGGAGTTCGTGCACAATTGGATCCGCGCTGCCGCACCGGGATGTCCGCGCGAGCAGGCCGAACCGGCCGCAGTTGAGTTTCTCGACGAACTGCGCCGCACCGCGCCGCGCGATCTGGAACTGCTGATGACACCCGAATTTCCAATTCGGAAACACCAGTCCAAGCTTCTGCGCTGGGTGGGTGCACAGCTCACCGGCCCCGCTCAGTCCGCGGTGCGCGAGGACGTCGCGCGCCGCCGGATCCAGGCCGTACTCGATCAAGATACAACCGGGAGCGCGGCGCGTCCGATCGACGCGGCCGCAGCGATCAGCAAAATCAAAGCCATGGCGCCCGTGTATCCGCGGCGGCTATTCGAGGGCCGCATGGATGAGGATGAGCTGGCGCTCCTGCTCAGGAAGGTGAGCGATCCTGCAGGGGAAGCTCCCGCCCGAGAGCCCGCCAAACCCCGGGAGCTGACCGCCGCCGGCCTCGTGGCCGAGTTTGCGCGGCGCAACCAGGACGGTGCTGCCGCCCAGCGGCTGCGCGCGCTGGCCTTCGAGATCGAGTTCACGCCCGCCAGCGGGGAAAGACTCGAATTGTTCCTTTTCCGCCTGCGACCCGACCGATTCCGGCTGGTGGTCCGGAGCGGTGGAGCCACCCGCACCATCACCGCGTATGACGGAACCGGATACTGGCAGCTCGTGCCCGGCCAGCCGGCGCGCGCCATACCCGGCTCGGCGGTCGGCGAACTGCGACACCTGAGGGAGTTTCTCGACCCCCTTTTGTCGGAGTCAGGTTTCACGTTCGAGCGACTTGCCGACGCCACCAGCGAAGGCCGAAAGGAGTACCGCATCGCGGTCAGGCGACCTGACGCCTCCGGCCACGTCGCGCTCATCGATCAGGAGACCTTTCGTCAGGTCGGAAGGGAGACTGCCACCAAGCAGCTTGTCCGCTATTCCGATTTCCGCGAGGTGGGCGGCCTGACGCTGCCGCATCGCGAGGAGATTTTTGAACCGGGTGAACAGCGCTCCTCGACCGTCGTCATCCGGCGTGCGATCGCCGACCCGGGACTGGTGCAGGCGCTCTTCGCTCCGCCCGAGTCCGGTTTGCCGGACTATTTCGCGTTGGAAGGCATGCTCGCACGAGCCCGGACAGCCGGCCCCAAAGATTCAGATCCCCTGCCGCGATGAAACCCACCCTCTCCCAATC
>Ga0163152_10007905_pt1 | contig 11488 bp, 11 predicted proteins | sample OliLakLV19MP8IB2_FD_148635 | JGI IMG/M metagenome (GOLD analysis project Ga0163152, IMG submission 148635) | Freshwater microbial mat bacterial communities from Lake Vanda, McMurdo Dry Valleys, Antarctica - Oligotrophic Lake LV.19.MP8.IB-2 | ecosystem: Environmental > Aquatic > Freshwater >...
GGCTCACCGTGCAGGCCGTTCAACACGGAAAAGAAGCGGCCGTCCACATCCACGCATTCCTCTCGAAGGGAACCTGACCATGGCCGACCTCCGGTCGCAATTCGCGGGCATTCGCTCACCAAACCCATTTTGGCTCGCTTCGGCCCCACCCACCGACAAAGCCTACAACGTTGAACGCGCATTTCGAGCAGGGTGGGGGGGCGTCGTGTGGAAGACGCTTTGCGAAGACCCACCTGTGGTGAACGTGTCTTCGCGCTATGGCGCGATCGCCGTGGGCGGGCGTCGGATGGCCGGATTCAACAACATTGAACTCATCAGCGATCGCCCGCTTGCGGTTAACCTGCAGGAGATCCGTGAGGTAAAAGCACGCTGGCCCGATCGTGCCATGGTGGTTTCACTCATGGTGCCCTGCGAAGAAGAGAGCTGGAAAAATATCCTCGCACTGGTGGAAGGCACGCTGGCCGATGGTGTCGAGCTCAATTTCGGCTGCCCGCACGGCATGTCGGAGCGGCAGATGGGTTCCGCAGTGGGACAGGTGCCCGAGTACGTGGAAATGGTGACGCGCTGGTGCAAGGCGCACACGCGTATGCCGGTGCTGGTAAAGCTCACTCCGAACATCACCAACATCCTTCTTTCGGCGCGCGCTGCTCACCTGGGTGGGGCCGATGGAGTCTCGCTCATCAACACGATCAACTCCATCACAGGTGTCGATCTCGACCGCATGGTCCCGGAGCCCGTTGTGAACGGCAAAGGAACACACGGTGGGTACTGCGGCCCCGCTGTGAAGCCCATTGCCCTGAACATGGTGGCGGAGATCGCGCGCGACCCCGGTCTCAAGGGCCTGCCCATTTCAGGGATCGGTGGCATCTCGACCTGGAAGGATGCTGCCGAATTCATGTCGCTCGGCTCAGGCACAGTTCAGGTCTGCACGGCCGCGATGCAGCATGGTTTTTCAATCGTGAACGATATGGTCGACGGCCTTTCACGTTGGATGGACACCAAGGGCTACCGTGAGCTTGGAGATTTTGTGGGAGCAGCCATTCCAAACGTAACGGACTGGGGCCGCCTTGATCTCAACTACCGGTCCATCGCTCAGATCGATGAGACGAAGTGCGTGGAGTGCGGAAAGTGCTACGCATCGTGCGAGGACACTTCACACCAGGCCATCCGCATGGAAAAGCGCACGAACGGGACACGGCGTTTCGTGGTGGACGAAGTGGAGTGCGTGGGATGCAACCTGTGCGCCCTGACATGCCCTGTCGACGATTGCATCACCATGATCGACGTGACGCCTCCGGGCACAGAGTACCTCACTTGGGACAGACACCACGCAAACCCGATGCGCGTGGGTGCACGGTAGGTAGTATATCACGCCGGTTCACAGTGGATCCGGGGCTGGAAAGTGGCTGTCGAACACCTTTCCGACCGTGACAAACTTCTGAAATCTGTCTCAAGCCGAAAGGCAACGGTAACCAGCCACGGGAGGCCCCCGTCACACCGGATCCCTTCTCCCAGCTCACGCTCGCCACCGCCCTGGACGCACGCCGTTTCCTTGCCAGGACGCTCGGAAGACCGCTTGGGCTGCTGCCTGCCGAACAGCTCAGTGCCATCGACGATGGTGCTTTCCACAACCCTGGACAGGTCGCGTATCGTCGACGCGCTCAAGGCGCTTCTCGAACGGCGAAGAATGCGGACCAGTTCTGCCCAGCTTCAATGCCTCTTTTTTGAGCTGGTTGTGAACACTTTCCGCTCTCACTCTCTTTTTTCGTGCTGACGCCCTCCTTGGACCCTTTTCCGCGAATTTTCGTTCCCAAACTTGTTCTCCATCATTTATATTACGACATTCAATGTTACATGATTGTTATTTCATAAACAAAATTAAGCTAACAAGTATGTTCTTAATTAACTGAAACAGGTCACTTCTGATAACGGTCATTATCAGAAGTGAGATGATGAGGAGCCGGTGGTGAATTGGGATTCCGATAAATCAGGTAGAAAAAAGCAGGGAAGAGCATTTGGCTGCTTGGGAAACTGGCAAATCAGAGCGCCCAGATTGCGAAAAAGCCAGGAAGAAAACACAGTCACTCAGGGACGCACAACATTGCCCCGTTCTTGGATCTTGAGACGCCGTCAACGTCTCGACTCGACGGCTCAAATTTGTCGTCGTTTCATACAGTTAGGATCGAGAGTGCCAAACCACTCATGATCCCCCTGTGTATTCCGGCGAATCCGACCACTCATTCCAGTCATTCCGACCGGAGCAAAGCGACGTGATTTCTTTTCATGAACCCGTGGCCGCCTGCGTGTCAACGCGGGCGGCTCCGGATCGGCGCATCGATTCCCCTTTGAGCTCAATCCGAATGGAGGCATGAACGAGCCGGTCCAGGATTGCGTCTGCGAGCGTTGGATTTTCCATCAGGCCATGCCATGCGCTCACGGGCGTTTGGCTCGTCAAAATTGTCGAGCCAGTTTGATGCCGGCCTTCGATGAGTTCGAAGAGATCTTTTTGTTCGATTTCGCCGATGGCGCAGAGTGCCCAATCGTCGATGATAAGGACCGCCGGGCGAATGAGCCGTGCCAGCACTTTACGGAAGCTGCCGTCCGCCCGCCCGATGCGGAACTGTTCGTTGAGTTCAGCGGCCCGCGCGTACAACACCGCATGCCCAAGAAGACAGGCTTTGTGTGTGAGCGCTGAGGCAAGGTAGGTCTTTCCGACGCCGCTCGCGCCAGTCATGATGATGTTCTGCTTGTTCTTGACCCATGCGCATTGGGCAAGCGTCGTGAGCGTCGTTTTGTCGAGTCCGCGACTGGTCCCCGGTTTGATGTTTTCGACGACGGCTTGTTCCTTGAACTTCGCGCGAGAGATCCGCGTCGCCATGTTTCGATTTTCTCGCTCCTGCGCTTCGCGCTCCACGAGCAAGGTGACGCGGTCCGCGAAGCTCATCTCTTCGTAGATGTTGCTCAACGTCTGCTCCTCCAGCGCTTTGCGCATGCCATGGAGCTTGAGAACGTGGAGCTTGTCGAGGGTAGGCGTCATCAGCATTTGCATTCCTTTTTCTCAATTGTAGTAGGACGTGCCTCGAATGTTTTCGTGGTTCGCTGTGTGCGGTGCGGGGGCCTTTCGTTGCGTGGTTGCGTTGTGGAGTCCGGATTGGAGGATGTTTCGCAGGCTTCTGGGCCTGACGACGTTCTGCGCGATGGCGATCCTGCACGCGGCTTCAAGCGCGGGTTTGCCGTACTGCTTTGCGAGCCGCAGGCTCGCAAAGCAGGATCGGAAGGTGTCTTCGGGGTGCTCCGCGCGTGCGAGTAGAATTTCAATCACCGCAGTTGTGTGTGGACCATGCTCCGCAGCCCAGGCAACGAATCGTTCTGGCGTCCAGTCAAGACGGACGCGGTGGTGTGCAGGCCGGTGTGCGGTAAGCGTGGTGCGCTTGTAAGGCACGAGTGAGCGCTTGTGAGCGGCGACACGCTTGCCGGCCAGGAAGATCTCAACGCTGCTGTGGGCAACGCGCACATCGACTTTCTGGCCTACAAGTTGGTGCGGAACGCTATAATAGTGCGCCTCGGCCTCGATGTGGTAATCCGGCGCGACTCTAGCGGATTTCCATGTGGCGAGCTCAAAGGGCGTCTCGGGCAACTGGCGCAGCGTCGGCTTTTCAATGCTCTCAAACAGAGCCCGTCGAGATATGTTCACGTGGCGCATCTTCTTGTCGTTCATCCCTGCGAGCAGAGGAGCAATGGCCGCATTGATTTCAGCGACGCTTGTGAAGGTCTGTTTGCGCAAGCGTGCGAGAATCCACATCTGCGCGATTTTCACACCGGTCTCGACCTTGGCTTTGTCCTTTGGTTTGCGCGGACGAGCCGGAATGACGGCCATTTCGTAATGACGCGCAAGCTGCCGGTAGGTGGGATTCAACTCGGGATCGTACAGGCACGCCTTGGTGACGGCGGACTTCAGGTTGTCGGGAACCCAAACCTGCGTCGTTCCACCAAAAAATCGATTCATTTCGATGTGGCAATGAACCCAGCTCTCGAGTTTTTGATTTTCGACCGCAAGCGCGAAGGTGTAGTTCGACGCGCCAAGCACGGCGAGAAAGACTTCGGCCTCGCGGATTTCACCCGTGGCAAGGTCAAGCCAAGGAACCCGGAGGCCCGAGAAGTCGAGGAAGGTCTTTTCACCCGCGCGGTGCTCCTGGCGCATGACGAGACGCGACGCCTTCTCCCACTTCGCGAAGTGAGCGCAGAAATGAGAAAGGCCGAAGCCTTGCGGATGCTCCTCTTTATACTCCTCCCAGAGAAGAGTGAGCGTGACGCCTTTTCGAAGCAGCTCTTTGCGAATGACTCTCCAATCGGGAAAAGGCCGCGCCGCCTCTTTTGGTCCAGCAAGACCAGGGAACAGAGATCGAGTAGGAGGGGGCATTTCGGCCCCGTCCTCTCACAGAACCGTGCGTACGGGTCCGTACACGGCTCTTCATGCCAGCCGAATGTATCGCTTCACAGGAAACCAGTGTTGGAGCTGGCGATTTGAGCAGATAAGCTGTCCCGCTCTTTTCTCAAACCACTCCACCGGGTACGCATGGGTCATCGCGCTGTGCGATATCTTCCACGGACCTTTGTTGGAGTGGGCGTAGCCAACTGCGGTTTTCGTCTTCAACCCGCGTTGAACAAGCCTCCGGTAAAGCGTCGAGCGGCGTTTGCACTGCCGCACGATACGAGCCCGAAGGCGACGTCTCACATGGGATTCCAATGCGAGAAGTTGTTGGGGATACTGCGTCAGGGAGTGATACTCAGCCCATCCTCGGCACCAGGAGTTGACCTTTTCCAAGGTTCGCTCCACAGGAATCGGACTATTGGTGGGAATCATTTCCCGCACCTTTTCCATGGCGCGGGCAAGCGACTTTGATGAAATCGCAATCGTGCCTGACACGATGGTGAACCCCAAAAATTTCACTGCATTTGAGAGCGCGACCTGGCTCTTCTCTTTGTTGACCGTCAGACGCAGACGACGTTCGATGAATTTCGTCACCGAAGCCATCACGCGCTTGGCAGCCTCCTCGGAGCGAACGAAGATGTTCGCGTCGTCGGCATACCGCACGAAGCTCAGTCCGCGAGATTCGAGTTCCTTATCCAGCTCGTCCAGAACCACGTTGGAAAGCAACGGGGACAATGGACTGCCTTGTGTGGAACCCTGCGCGGTCGGCTCCGTGTGTTCGCCAATCTGCACACCGCTGCGAAGCGTCAGGCCGATGAGGCGCAAGATGCGCTTATCATCGACAAGAAGTCCGACGCGGTGGATGAGGCGGTCCTGCGAAAGCGTGTCGAAAAATTGGGCCAGATCAATATCGACAACCCACTCTTTTCCCGACTGCACGATGTCGCAAGCCGATTTCACGGCCATCTTTTGGTTGCGCCCTGGGCGGAAACCGTAGCTACTTTCTGAGAAATGAGGCTCGAAAATCGGCTCAAGCACCCGCTTCACGCTCGTCTGGACAACCCTATCGCGCACGCATGGAATGCCAAGTTTCCTTGTTCCCTTACCGTCCGCTTTGGGTATCTCGACGCGCTTCACTGGTCGGGGACGGTAACGCCATTCGCGCAGTTCCTTCGCGAGAAGAGCGATTTCTGCGTGCAAGTTTTCAGAGAACCGCTCGACGGTGACACCGTCTATGCCTGCTACGCCACGGTTACGCTTTACGTCCGCGAACGCTGCCAGCAGATGGTCCTCGGACGAGACCTGCGCAAAAATATCCCTGTTGAAATCGAATAGACTCTGGGGTTCCAGTTTACTTCTCCTTGCGCGGCTTGTTCTTCAGCTGCCTCGGCCGACTCCAGGCCATACGTTGCCCTTTGTGCGATTTTGGACTTCGTGCCTCGAAGCCGCGGTTCATGGCTCCATCATCTGACTGACATGTTGCATCCTTCGCCTTTCACTTCCCTGTGTCTCGTCTCCCGTTTTCTCCTCAGCGACGTTACCGGCACTTCATCGGCGGGAGCGTTTGTGACTACTACGATGCAATCTGCAGACCCCTGGGTCATGGGCGAGCCTTGCGACTCCACTTTGGTCTGCGGCGGTTCGCCAACGCGCTGGCCACACTCTCCGCAGGTCCGACTCCAGCGGCCCTTCCCCGGGTAAGAACGAAAACCTCGTCGCGCCGCACCTGCCCTCACTACTCAAGCCTATTACGAAGAGGCTTTGGGTTTCACCGGTCGGGGCCGGCACACCCCAGGCTCAAGCCTTACGAGGGTTTGCTTTCACTCAGGTCGTCGCCTTGGCTCCGGCTTCCTTCAGATTCCTCATTAGCGCTCTACAGATGCGCTCCCTCGCCCTTGCGGCACATTCGTATCTCGCCATTCGTCCCCTCGGCTCTTGCGGCGGACACGTTCGGGACATCATGCTTGCGTTTCTTCGGACACCCTTGCCTTTGCCTACACATTCCTCCTCTTAAGGCTGTGGCGGGACTTTCACCCGCAAGTTTTCGCCCATGCCGGGCGCACCCCTCCTCGGCAGAATGCGAAAGGGCAGTCTTAGTCGCTCCACAAATGAGCAGAAAGGTCGCTTCGAGCCTGGATTCAGCTCATCCGAAGGTGGTCGGAATGGCTGGACCCGCTGGTCGGAATGCTGGAATGAGTGGTCGGAATGGCTGGACCCGCTGGTCGGAATGGCTGGACCCGCTGGTCGGAATGCCGTGGACCCGCTGGTCGGATTGGGCTGGAATCTACAGTGCCGTGACCCACTGTATACGAAACAGGCGGATCGCCATTGCCACTGTATGCTTCACGCAGCACTCGCAAATCGATGAGAACCTGTTCTTCGCTAACGTCTCAGCAACACACAAGGAAAATAATGGAACATGAGGTTCTTGATAGCCGATGTCCGACAATAATGATGACAATCACGCGGACAAAATTTATGAAAACTCACAGATCTCTCGCACAACCGTCCAAATTTAGTCTGATTTTTATCTAAAACGCACTCGATCTAAATAAAATGACAGTATCTACCGATACGTCTAGGAATGGCATTTTCAAATCTGTCGGTGTCAGAGGAAGTTTTACATGCCCATTTTTGGAAGTATTTCGTTGCACCTGCTCTGCATGTTTACAATATTAACTACCAGCGCATGCGGAAATTCCATAAAGGGAGCAAAATCTTCAGAAACTGCCGGAACAAAATCTTCAGCAGCTGCCGGATCAAAATCTCCAGCAATTGCTGGAACAAAAACAGAGGCAGCTGCCTCCGTTTCCGAACCGTCCCCTCCAGTGGCTAAACTCCCTCAATCCCCTTCGTCGAAAAATGGCTCGCCGGGCTCACCTCTTATCCCTTCCCAGGAGCCCTCACAGCTTTCAAAAGCGCCACCTGGTTCCAAGCTTTCCTCGGGCGGCTCAGGGGGAGCACTGACAAACCATGTGGTCACAATTGATGGCGTTGAAGTCAAAGTTTATCCCTCATCTAAAATGACAAAACCAGCACGTTTGGCAGTGTGGCTCCATGGCGATAACGCAAGCGGTTACAATAATGATATTATTTTCGACGAGTTAATAAAATACTCAGAACAAAATGGTCTTTTATTTATTGCTGCGTTAGCCCCAAACCGCAGTTCGTGGTGGACTGCGAAGGTTCACGCCGATAATTTTGCACACGTCATCGACGCCCTGCATGCAAAATATGACATTGATAAAACAAAGACACTTTATAGCGGTGTCAGCGGTGGATCAGATTTTATGACAATTCACTTTCTGCCAAAATACGGATTCAAATACCCTGGAGATGTGGCATTGACATGTGGCGGTTCAAATGCCTTGCCATTTTCTTATGCTGTTACCCCAGAAATTGCACGCAGCATTCGTCTTCATTATGTCTATGGAGACAAAGACTTTTTAGCGATTCCAGATGGGCCATATGGGCCGCAAATTTTATACTCAATTGACACTTACACTAAAAAAGGATTTTCCGTGACAAAAGAAGTTTTACCGGGAAAGAGACATTGTGAATTTGATACTTACGTAAAAATCACTGAGGCATGGACGACCTTTTTAAAGCCTTAAGGGAGCAATGAGCGAGGGACTTCCACGGAATCCGCGCTGGAGCCACGCGGCCCCACCCCCTCTAATACCGGACGTGCCCTATTAAGGCATCCGGCTTCCTCGTCAGCTCTGCGTTTTACGCGCCGAGACCCCATCGATGCCAATCGCCTTGCTTCCATCAAGGGTCCGGTGGCACTCCCGCAGCAGCTCAAGGTCGATGATGTGCCCTACGCATCCCTTGTCTGTGCGTTCCCTTCGCGGTCGTTACCCGCTTCCTCGGTACGACTTATCGTGATGAGCAAACTACCGTCCTTCAGTGCGAATGTGGTCGCGCTTTTTAGGCCAAGATTTGTCTCGGGTGAATTCGTATTCCAAACGTAAAATCTCGAGTTCGAGAACGTTGTATCCAAACTGGCGTCGGACGAAAGCCGCGCGACGAAGGGCTCACCGGAGCCTGGTCCCTATCGATCCAAAATCACCACGCACGCCACTGAGCGTTCCGCTTGAGTCGGCCTTGGACAAGACGAGCCGCTTCGTAGTGCTGGGCTACTGGCTAGCGTCCTCGGACCTCAAGATACGCTGTTCGACACTGGCGATCTGCAGTTGGTCATCGGATTTCAGTCTCGAGTCCTGGAAAAGGAACTGACTGTTCCCGTCGGATGGACCATTGATCAGCGCTATGCCGTTCAATTCGAACGAAGCAATCGGGCTTCCGTCCAAAGAAAATTTCCGCGCGAATATGCCCGAGCAGTCGCGGCCGACGACGATGATGTCGCCATTTGCGGCGGAGTGGATTCTATCCAACGTGTTGGCAGCGGCAATAACTTCATGATCCGTGGTTGCTCGTGAAAGGATTCCGCGATGGAACCGGACGTCTGATTGCCGGCGCGCTGCCATGAGTCTTGATACCGCGACTCCTCCCCGCCTTCAGCTAGTGGATCCTACTCGACTGGCCGCAACAAACCTGTTGCAAATTGGTTGGAAGGAGATATCAAAGACCACGATCTTGAAAACCGGCTTTTGATGCCGAACCCATGGACCTCCGAGAAATTTTAATGAAATTTGTTCCCCAGTTCCCTCTCAGCCCCACCGTTGCATCGCGCCTTCTTGAAGCCCTGACTTCTCCTTATGCCCTCTTCGCCCGAGCAGTTGTTGCGGGTACGGCAAAAGGAACAGTGCTGCTGGACGATCCAGCCAATCCCAAGGATGCACTGATACTCACCCAGGAACGTCTCTGGTGGCAGCCTCTTTGCAGCGCTCAGCCAGAGTGTTCTACGCTTTCTCCGTCGTCTCTCATTCCTTGGCTTCGCGAGGCGTGGAAGAAATCAGCAAACATATACGCTGACGAAGTGTTTATGTGCAAACTTCCTTCGCGGCTCGCCGAATGGCGCTGCCCGGTCGAGGAAGCTCTCCTGTTCAAACATGACATGACAAATTTGGACGTCCCTCTTGATAAATCGCCTGAACTAACCTTACTTCCGTTTACAATTTCCAATGTCGAGCTGTCTGTTTCTGAAGTTGATCGGGAAGCTCTCATGAACACTGCAAACGACATTGCCGAGCGCGTGGGTTCTTTTTTTCCTGGTTACATGCTGCTGACAGAAACCGGCGATTGTATGGCATGGTGTGCCGTCGATTATATTGACGGAGACATCGCGGAGATCGGCGTGGAAACGTCCACGGCGTTCCGTCGAAAAGGGTATTCTCATTTGCTTGTGCAGGCTGTACTCCGCAAGCTCGCTGAAAGCGGGATTCGCAAGGTCCTCTGGCACGCCCCAGTTGGCAATATTCCTTCACAGAAGACGGCCATTAAATCCGGGTTCACGAAATATTCAGACGTCAAGTTTCTTGTCTGCCATAGCTCGGTGGCTCACAACATTCTCGCCAGTGGTTATCTCGCAATGCGCCAAGGCCACAATCTCACAGCCGCCAACCTCTATGAAGAAGCGGTCAGTGTGGCCCAAGGGGGACGGGGAGATGCAGATCTCGGCGAGTTCACCAGTGAGCAGGTTCTTGCTTGGGCACGCGAACTTCGGAACAATCAGGCGTCATCATGACGATGTCAGGAAATGAGAAGGTCCTCATAAAAGGCTCCTAACTCTTCGCTCCGATGTCGAATTTGGATTTCGAGCACCCAACGTTCGGGATTGGGATGTCCCACGCACTCTTCCATGGAACCTTTGTGATGGAACCCATGGGGAAAATCGGAAATCCTATGGCCGCGGACGTAAGGAGGGTTGAGTGTCCAGCCGAGATTTTCGGCCACTTCCGAGGCGTACATGTAAAGTGCGTGACCGCTGACAGCCTCGTTCAGCCACTTCTCCCGCACGCGATCAAAAACAACGCGAACGTCCCGCCGGAGAGCGTGCTTTACCGGATCGTCGCCAAACACGAACGTCGTGCCGGCGTCGCCTTCATGGCCGTCGAAAACCCTCCCAAGTCTTCTCGCGGGCTGTAAGCAGCTTTGCGCTCGCGAACGCATTTCCTACACCTTCCATCGGCCCTCCCCCCATTGTGTCTCGGTACGCCCTTCTCAAAGGCTCCAGCCAACCTCAGCGCCAACGACCAGTAAACCGACACTTGAAAAGCCTGCATAGGTCAGGCCGAGAGTCAAACCGATGGGAGTTGTCCACCGATTGCCAAAACGAACCTCGAAGCCGAGCGTCGTGTCGCGAGTGTCGTCAGCCACTCCATCCCCGTCAAGGTCCGTACGCGCGCCCCGGTAGAGATCGTCGAAGTCGTGGTCCTCGTCGTCAAGTTCGGAATCCTTCGCATTGAAATCGGTGTATCTGCTGAGTCCGAGACCCGTTTCCAGATAAAAAGATCCCGCCATCGGGTGCCACGCTGCAACCGCAAGTGCCGCCCACGCTTCGTCGCCGAAAGTCCTTCCGGACAGTCCACGCACACCCAGACGCACCCACGGATTCAGGTGATAAAGTGCGGCCGCCGTGTTGGCATGTCCTGCGAGTTGAAGTTCGTACGCAGCCACGGCGGTGACTGTATAGGACGGTTCATCAATCTGAACACTCACGTATTCCTCCTTTTGAAATCAGCCGGAATTATTTTGAATTCTACCAGCAAGACCGTTCGCCAATGCTTTGACAGTGATTTGTTACCGACGTTCCAAGGGAGTGGAGGTCATAGGATGCAATGAGACACCCTTCCTCAAATCATCAACGGAGTCGCTTTTCATGGCACTACGCGCACGCGCACCGAGATCTGGTAAATTTATTTTCACTGTCGCGGGCGCTGTTGGAATTCAGCTACTGACAGCCTCATGCGTGCAGCGTGCCTTCAATCCCGCCCAAAAATCCGAGTCCGAAGCAAAGCAGACGGTCGGAGCGGCCGACACCATTTTCGGACTAGACCTAAAACAAGCGCATGATCCTTTAATTTATCATACTTTACCAGGGTAATAAAGTTTCATCCGGCGCGGATCGCCGGGAGTCTGTTTTCTATGTCC
>Ga0163152_10007909_pt1 | contig 11485 bp, 6 predicted proteins | sample OliLakLV19MP8IB2_FD_148635 | JGI IMG/M metagenome (GOLD analysis project Ga0163152, IMG submission 148635) | Freshwater microbial mat bacterial communities from Lake Vanda, McMurdo Dry Valleys, Antarctica - Oligotrophic Lake LV.19.MP8.IB-2 | ecosystem: Environmental > Aquatic > Freshwater > Lake...
CCTCTATTTGATTTACGGTCCAATATCAAGACACCCGGACGCAAATTCCCGGAACACTTTATTGGGGAGGGGGGGCGGCCTGCGGCCGGGAGAGTGGAACAGGAGAAAGGTGAGTAGGTGAGGGGACGTGTGCCGGCGAGAAAGCGGAGCCGACGTCTTCCCCCTACCCCGCATGAAATCCTAACCCCGGCCCGGTGAGCGCCGCCGTGCCGACGGTCCCGTCGCTGATCTCGAACATCCTCGGGAACCGCTCCGACCAGCCGCGATTGCCGGCCGGGCAGTACTGCCGGCCGTTCCCCTCGATGGCGGCAATCGTCGGCAGCCGCGCCGCGATCGATGCCGAATGCAAGAACGACGCGCCAGGGCAGGTCAGATCCTGCACGCAGAGAAACATGCCGAACTTCTGCGCGGCGGCCCCCATCAAGAGCGCCTCGGTCTGCCCCTTGCACGCTTTCAGAGCCACGCCCGAGTAGCCCAGCTCGCGCGCGGCCAGCAGGCTGTCGAAGTCCGTCAGCGATTCGTCAATCACCACCGGCTTGAGTTTGGCGGCGCGGTGCATGCGATTCTCAGGGTTCGCCCGCAGGTCGCGGTGGGTCGGTTGCTCGATGTACTGAATGCGGTCGAGGGCCTGCGGCGCCCGCTCTCGGATCGCGGCCAGGAAATCGAGTACGTAGTCGACCGACGCGCACTTCTCGTTGAAGTCGACCGAGTAGTGCCATTGCCGGCAGCCGCGCCGCGCTTGTGCGGCGGCGGCCACCTGCTCGACCGCCACGACACGCGCGGTGTCCCAGGCCAGGTCATCGCCGGCGAGCTTGATCTTCAAATGCGTGAGACCGTCGGCCCCGATCCACTCGTCGAGCGTTTCGGGAAGGCCATCGCCCACGGGCGTGGCGACGTCGGCCGTCGTCAGCGGATCGAGCGCGCCGACCAGATGATAGAGCGGCATCCGCGGCTTTGGCTCGCGCAATGTGTAGGCATCGAGATATTCGCCGGCGAACTCGGGGCCGAGATACGCCCCCAAGTCGCGGCTGACATACTCGCGACCGAGCAGATTGTAGGAGTTGATTCCCAGCGCAATCCCCTGGGCGTCGTGCAGCGCGGCTTCCAACGGGCTGGCGGCCAGCAACTGCGCAAGCTTGGGGATCGGCTCGGCGAGCTTGAGCTCGGCGGCGACTTGCGCGGCTAGCGCCGCGTGCCGCTCGGCCAGCGTGAGCGTCAGATCCAGCGGATGACCGACCTCCGTGCAACCGCGGGCATCGTCGACGGTCAGTTCCGCAAGCCGCCCAATCGCGGCGAGCGTGACGTCGGGCGCGAGCACGGCCGAAGGCCAGGCCCAAACATTGCCCAGCGGCATTGAGCCCCGCCCCAGGCCGCGGCGGCCAGCGACCGTTTCGACTTCGACATCGACGTGCCAGAGCACGGCGTCGGTCACGACTCGCCCACCAAATTTGATCGGCGTGCGGTAGGCGATGCGCTCCGCGCGGCAAGCGACTTTCCGAATGCGAATATCAGTCGGGCGTGACATGATGCTCGTTCTAACTCTTCCGGGGGAAGGCAGCGAGGTGCTCGCGGTCCAACAACGAATCTCGGCGCGATCTGCGCGCACGATTCTACCGTGCCGTTAGTTCCCTTGGATGGGCTTGATCGTGGTTCGGTTTTGGTTGCTACTAGCGTCGGCCACGGATAGGATGCGTTCGTGGAGTTTCAGCGGAGAATCCGCGCGGTCGCCACCGCGCCGCACTCTCCGATGGATCGCTCCGCACGGGCGAGCAGATTTGCAGGCTGGTACGCATTTTTAAACTGCTTCGGCCGACCGAGCGCTCAGGCGACCGGTGGCCGTGCGACCAGGGGACAAGCAGATGGGCAAGCCGTCGTTCGGCAAATCGGGTCGGTCACACCGGCAATCTCAGTCGCGCGGTGCGCGATCCGCGCCGCTCTCGCAAGGAGTACGGCTTTCGATCCTCTTGGCCGCAATCTGTCTGGCGGTTTTCGCCGTGCAATTGGTCGCAGCCCCCACGGCGAAGGTTCCAGGGCCCGCGTCGAAAAAAGACAAAAAGCCGGCCGCCACGAAAGTGCCCAAGTCGTTTGTCGCGACCGTGCGCGTGGTCCTCTCGGGCGATACGTTCCAAGCGAACTACAACGGCCGGCGGGTGATCGTGCAATTCGACGCGGTCGACTCGCCGGAGCGCGGCCAGCCGCACTCCGAGGCTGCCCGCAACAGCCTGGCAGCCAAGATCCAGGGCAAAGTGGTGCGCGTGGAGCCGGTGCGGGGGGACTTCGACGGCGGCTTCATTGCCCGCGTCTGGCTAGAGAAACGATCGGTCAACAAGCAAATGGTCGCCGACGGGCTGGCCTGGCACTTGCCCGACGTACGCTCCAAAGCGCTCGACAAAGCCGAAGCCCGCGCGAAGGAAACGCGGGCAGGCTTGTGGCGCGGCGAGGCGGCGCTGCCGCCGTGGGAATATCGCGCCAAACTCGTGGCCGAAGCCGTGGCCAATGGCGAGGAGGTCGATGAAGGCGCGGTCGACGGCGAGACCCGTGTGAAGCCGTTGCCGCTGGCCAAGAATCGCCGCCGCGGCAAGGCCAGCGGCGCGTCGGAAGCCGAAGTGCGCGAAGTCGCCGAGAAGTTCCTGGCGGCTGCCAAAAAAGGAGATAAGGAAAAGGTCAAGCTGGTGCTCACCGCGAAATCGCGTAGCTCGTTCGATTCGCAGCCGTTCGCGCTCGATCAGGGGCCCAAGTCGTCGTACGCCATCGATCAGGTGGTCGTCGACAAGCAACAGGCCCAGGTGGCCGTGCGCTTCATGGCCGACGGCACGGCCGACAACGCCGACCTGCACCTGCGTCAAGAAGACGGGCATTGGCGCGTGTACGGGCTGCAAATGGCCGCCCGCGGCAACGAGCCGGCCCTGGCTTTGAATTTCGAGCAGCCGGGCGAAGCCCTGAACGACCTGGCCGACGGCGCGGCCGACGTGGCGTTGGCCTCGGCCGGCGACGACGCCGCCCCCATGCGGCTCGACTCCGACACGCGCAAGCGCCTGGAAAAGCGCGGCATGCTCGAAAACGTCGATCCCAAGATCGAACAACTGGTCAACGAGTACCGCCGGGCCCTGGAAGAGTTCGCCATCCTGATCCGTTCGGCGCGCGACCAGGACACATTGCAGGCGTTGTTCGATTCGCCGCAGAACCCGGCGACCCGTTTTGCCCCACGGTTCTTGGAAATCGGCCGCGGCGCGCCCAAAGGGGCCGCCGGCTTTCAGGCGTCGTGCATCGTTTGTGAAATGATGTTGTACGATCGCAGCCGCAAGGGGCCCGACTATCTGGCCGAGGCCCGCGATCTGCTCGCGGCCAATCATCTGGCGGCCGAAGAGTTGCTGTTGCCGGTCTTGTTCCTCTTGTTGCATCCGCGCGAGGCCAATATCCCGTTCTTCGAGCGCGTGCTGGAGGAATGCCCCCACAAGGATGTTAAGGGCTGGGCCTGTCTGGGCGTGGCCTTCACGCTGATTGGCACCGAGAAGGAAGGGCTCGACGCTTATGCCGACTCGTCGGAACTGATCCGGCAGCTTGAAGAACGCAAAACGCGCGACGACCGCATCATCGCCATGCTCGAGCGCACGAACGATGAGTTCGGCAAGATTCAATTGGGCGAAACCACGCTCGGTAAGATCGCCGAGCCGCTGCTCTTCGAACGCAAATTCTTGATGGTGGGCAAAGTCGCGCCCGACATCATCGGCAAGGATATCCAAGGCAAACCGCTGAAATTGAGCGATTTTCGCGGCAAGGTCGTCATCCTCGATTTCTTCGCCGACTGGTGCCCCTATTGCGCTCAGATGTATCCGCACGAGCGCGTCATGTTGCAGAAGTTCGCGGGCAAGCCGCTCGCGATCGTCGGCGTCAATTGCGATGTTCGCGAGCGCTTTCAGCAGGTTGTCGCGCAGGGCAAAGTCACCTGGCCTTCGTTCTACGATGGGCCGGGCGGATCGATCTCGGAGCGCTGGAACGTGGCGGGATACCCGACCATTTACGTGCTCAACGCCGATGGCGTGATCTGCTACAAGGATCTGCGCGGCGAGAGCTTGGAGCGGGCCGTCGAAACCATGCTCCGCGATCCCAAAGCGACGCCGGGCGTGCCCAACGTGGATAAGATCCGCCCCGCTGTACCCCCAGCCACTATTCCTCCGGCTGCTGTGCCGCCGGCTACTGTGCCGCCCACTGTGCCGCCATTCGGGGCCGGTACTCCGCCCCCTGCCACCGCGCCGCCGGCCGCACCGGGCGCGGGCGCAGCTCCCGCCACGCCGACTGCTCCGGCGACTCCCCCGGCAAACGGCCCGGCAACTCCGTCAAATCCGCAGACTACTGGGACTGCGCGACGATCGCGCATTACCGCGGCCCGATCGCTGAGCGCAAAGCTAGCATTTGCAAGGGGATCTGATAGCAGATTTAAAGTTGAAGATTTTCGCATTCACGGCCGAATTTTCATTGACACTTTTTTCCAGCGGGTCTAGTCTTACATGCAGTCCGAGGTGCCCTGCGGCTGCCTCGGGCATTGCCGTATTTTTTACATCGCAAAGGACCGCTAATGCACGCGTGGTGAACTTTCTGCCGGGCTTACCGGTAGGTTCACGACATCTCTGTGTATGCGGTCCGTGGTTCTCGCGATGGTTTCTGCTCGACTCGGAGGACGATAACGCGCCACGTTGCTTCTAAAGCCAGGGTGCTTTTAAAGCCACGTTGCCTGAAGTCGCTCCTCACTCAGTCGCAGCCGAACGACCTTTCTTCGCGTGACCCCGCCAGGTGATTTTGCCGGCTCGGTACGAGCTTTGTCTTGCGCTGCGCAATCACCCTAGGGGAGGCTATCGGCGCATGGGCGGTTGGTGTCCTCGACGCGTGCTCAATTAGCTCGACCCGCCGAGGAGCCCAATGATGTCCGTTACCCGCGCGCTTGCCCTTCGCACGGCTGCGACCGTGCGCGCTGTTGTTCCCTGCTTGATCGTCTTCTCATTGCTGTGCACATCTGCCCACGCCAGCATCTTGCTTCCTGGTGTCACGACGCTCGCCGCCGGCGAGGCCGAGCCCAGCGGCCCTACCAAAGTCGAAGCCACGCTCACCGTGCCCGTCGTGGCCGCCACGTTCACCGGCAGTTTGACGTCGACCGTGTTGTCGGGCGACACCTCGAATCCCTTCCCCGGCGGTTTGACGTTCATCTACGAACTATCGAACGATAAGACCAGCCCGCACGCCATTCATCGCTTCACGGTCTCGAACTTCACCGGTTTCGGGACCGATGTGAGCTACTCGACCCTTTCGGTCGGAACTTCACCCACGCTGATGGATCGTGGCCCGCTGCCGGCCGACGTGGTTGGCTTCACGTTCATCGGGCTGCCGCTGGGTGCTGGCGCTTTGGCGCCGGGAAGCACCGCGACCACGTTTGTGATTCAGACCGATGCCACGGTCTGGACCACGTCGAAGGCCGCCGTGATCAACGGCAGCACCGCCAACGTCGACGCGCTGGCCCCGATCGCGATTCCCGAACCGGGCACCTGCGTCATGGCCGTGATCGGCGCCGTGATGTCGGGCTTCTGCTGCTGGCGCCGACGCTGCAGCAAGTAACCCGGCGTTACCTGTGAGTCACCCCGGCGTCAACCGCCGCAACTGATGCGCTCTCGGGAGTTCACGCGCGGCAAGTCACCTCACGATCGCTTCGTAGCACCCTCAAAACTCAATCGGAAATACTCGGGAGGAGCTCATGAAAACTCTCTATCTGTCTCGTCTCTCCAAACTCGTTCCGCTGTCGCTCATCGCCATGTCTTGCCTCGCCTTGGCGACGCAGCCAGCGCGGGCCGTGCTGATGGCCCCTGGCGACTCGGTTCTCGGATCGCCTGAAGCGAAGCCTGCTGCATTCTCGAAGCTAGTCGACATCCTGGTTTCGCCGTTCTCGACCAGCAACTACTCGGGCTACGTCGAAAGCAAGGTGCTCAGCGGCGACACCACCAATAAGCTTGGTGGACTCACCTTTACGTATTTGCTCTCGAACGACGCGAAAAGCGTCAACGTGCTGGAACGGCTCACGGTTCTTGGCTTCGCCGGCATGACGGTCGACGTGAGCTACAATCCCGTCCTCCCGCCAGTGGGCGTCGCGCCGAGCGTCATGGATCGCAGCTTTGGCTCGGGCGATACCATCGGCTGGCAATTCGTCGGACCGCCATTGTCACCCGCCGGGTACTTGGATCCCGGCGACAACAGTTACTATCTCGTTGTGCAGACCGGCGTCCTGAGCTACACGCGCGGAGTGGCCAACGCCATCGACGGTGTCTCGACTTCCGTCGCGGCACTGGTGCCGATTCCGGAGCCGACGAGCTTGGCGCTCGCTGCCTTCGGCGCCGCCGGCTTGGGTCTCGTCATGGTCCGTTCGCGCCGTCGTAAATAACTTGAATAACATCGTGGCAAGTCGCCGAGTGCCGCTTTAGACGGTGAGATTCGCGCTGCCGCTCGAGTCAGCCCGCAGTGCTAGCTTCGGAAAGCTCACGACTTTCCGGCCTGGCACTGCGGGCTTTTTTGCGCGCTGACAAGCCGGGCGATGCCCGGCACTTGTTCGCGGACCGGACATGCGGCGCGCTCGCGACGCCCGTTGTGCTAGGTCTCCTGGGCCAGCTCGCGAAGCTTCAGTCGCAGCACTTTTCCCAGCGCGTTGCGCGGCAACGACTCCACGAAGAGCCACACGTTCGGGCGCTGGTAATCGACCAGCCGCGTACGCAGATGCTCGCGCAGTCGAGCTTCATTGAGCGCGGGGTCGCTGCGCACCACAGCCGCTGCGACTCGCTCACCGCGCCGCGCGTCGGGCAGACCGAACACCGCCGATTCGGCCACGCCCGGGCAACTGTTCACGACACTCTCCACGACCTGCGGGTAGATATTGAAGCCCGAGCTGATGATCAGGTCGTGTTGCCGGCCGACCAACGAGAGATTCCCCTCGGTGTCGCGCTGGCCAATGTCTCCGGTGTCGAACCAGCCGCTCGTCCAGGCATCGCGCGTGGCATCCGGCCGCTGCCAGTACTCGCGAAAGAGCTGTGGACCGCGAACCTGCACGCGACCGGGCTGCCCAGCGGCGACCCACTGCCCGGCCTCGTCCGTCACTCGCAGCTCGACTCTCGCTAGCGGCTGACCGACCGAGCCGTGCGGCCAGGGACCATCGAGCGGCAGGCTCGTCAGGACGTGCCCCTCGGTCATGCCGTAGCGATTGATGATCGGGCGGCCGAGAATCGCCTCGAGCTGCGGAAGCACATCCGCTCGAATCGGCGCCGAGCCGCAGGTCACGAGTCGCATGCCGCGCCAATCGCCCGCGGCTGCCGCGAACTCGGGGCGCTGGAGCCAGGCGTAGTAAAACGTTGGCAACCCCATGAACACGGTCCCCCGCGCCACCGCGGTGAGCGTCCCGCGGGGATGGAACGCATCTTCGAGCAGCAGGCAGGCGCCGTGCGACAAGCAAAGCTGCGCCGCGAATGACAAGCCATGTATATGAAACAGTGGCAACGCGCACACGATCCGGTCGTCGGGCACGATGCGCCAGGTCGCCGCCAACGCGTCGAGTGCGGCCGCCAGGTTCGCCTGGTCGTGGACGACGCCCTTCGGCTGCCCGGTCGTGCCAGAGCTGTAGAGGATGAGCGCGCGGTCGCTGGGCTGGTAGTTCGGCGAGCGAAACGCGATTTCTGGCGGCTCCCAATCGTCCGACACATTGAGGACGGCTCTCAGCGCCGGTAGCTCGCCTCGAAGTTCGGCAATCGCGTCGGCTGGCTCCTCCCCTGCCACCACCAGGGCGGCGCCGCTGTCGGTCAGAAAATAGCGCAATTCCCCCGGCGTATAGCGCGGATTCAGCGGCACCGACACGCCGCCAGCCAGTTGCACGCCCAAATGGGCGATCAGCATGGGCCATTTGTCAGGCGTGATTAGCGCCACGCGGTCGCCGGGTTCGAGCCCGTGCTGCTTTAGCCAGCCGGCGGCGCGGCGGACGAGCACGTCCAGTTCACAGTAGGCGAAGACGCGGCCACGGTGCTCGATCGCCGGGCGCTCCGCGAACCGTGCGAAGACCTCGCAAAGCTTTTCGACAAAGCAGGCCGAAGCGTGAAGGTCGGGCATGAGAGGCGGCCGTGCGCCGAGAACCAGGAAGTGCGACGCGCGATTCTACCGCGCCGGCATCAATCCGCGGTGGCCGACTTTCTTTCGCCGAGCCCTTCGGCGGCCAGCTTGCGGCGGAACCACCCATGGGGATCGTACGGCTCGTCAATGATCGGGTGCGGCCGGCCCAGGCCGGGCAGCGCCGCGAATTCTCCCCGGTCCCAAAGGGTTTGGCCATGCAACGGGCCGTCTGCGGCATCATCACTCCTCAGTGGATTTCTCTCCAATACGCTTCGTCGTTCTTCCTTGCATCCGGCCCGTTGCCGGCCAAACGCCGCTCGCGAGTGGTTTCCGGATAGACTCTAACTCGATCGCGCGATCGGTAAAGCGAAAGGCGGTCATGAGGTTACGCGGTCTGTCGGGCGTCGCTCGCGACGGCGGGCGAGGCTTCAGCATGTGAAGTGGGCAACACGGCCAGATGTCGTCGAAACGCCGGCGTCAGCAGCCAGCAGCCGGCCGTCACGACGACTCCTAAGGTCACCAGCGTGTTGAAGGCGGTTGCGGGGCCCCAAATGGCTAGCGCCTGCTCGTACCAGATGCCCCCCAGTCCGGTCGCTACCGACAGGCTGAGATTCGAGACGGCCATGATCGCCGCGAACACGGTGCCGGCGGCCTTCAGCGGGCAACATCGGGCCGCCAGGTCGAGCTGCACCATAGTACCGGTCATGTGAAAGAAACCGACCGCCAGCGAGATGAAGGCGGCCGAGCGCTGGCCGGCCAGCAGCCAGTAGGCGGCGATGCTGAGCATGCCGCACAGAATCGAGGCGTGGACCAAATACAAGAACGGCACTCGCCGGCAGAAGAACCCGTAGGCCACGCTGGCCACGAGCGCGCCGGCTGCCATCAATGAGACGGTCTCGCCGTAGAACTGTTCGCTCATGCCCAGTTGTTCGGTCATGTGAACGTACAGCACAGCCGTCGAAAACGGCGAGAAGTTCCACGCCGCCAGGAATCCGATGACCAACAGTACCTGCGGAACGCGCACGGCTCGGCACATCTCGGCGGCGGCCCGCGGCAGCTCGCGCATGGCCCGCGGCCGGTGCGGCGCGGTGACCTTGGTCTCCTTGACGGCCACGATCGACATGGTGAGGCCGACCGCAGAGAGCAGACCGCAAATGAGGAATGCCCAATACTCGGCGCCATGCTGCGACAGGTAGCCCCCGATCAGGCCGGCGACGATCGTGGCCGACCACATGGCCCCCCATTGCACGGCTTGCAGGTGCCCGGTGATACCGCGCGGCTGGCCCCGTTCGACCATCAGCGCGTCGATCACCACGTCGGACCAGGCGACGGCGACGGTCGGCAGCACCAGGGCCGCCAGCAGTAGCCATCGCGCGCCGAACGGCACGGGAAAGAGAAACACTCCCAGAAAGCTGATCGCGGCCGTCGTGCCGGCAATCACCAAATAGCTACGTCGCCGGTAGCCGGCCAGCGGAATGAAGTCGGACACCAGACCGTAGATCGGCTTGAGCCACCACGGCAGAGCCAACAGGGCGGCGAAGCCCGCCAGTTCGGAGGCGCCGAATCCCCATTGCTTGAGGATCGAGCGGACCGGCTGCGTGACGAGCCCTTCGGTGGGTTCACCGATGCCCTGCACGAAGTACATCGTGCCGAACAACAGGCCCAGGCGAATCGTTTCAGGGGTGGCGGAAAAGCGGCTCCACAGGCCAGTCGCCGTCTTGGCCGCCAGGGCGTGGGCCGAATTAGCAGCGTGCAACCGCGCGCTCCTCGGTAGTTGATCCCTCTCAACCGTGGCGTTCGTGGTACAGGTTCCCACAGCGCGCCAATGTTATGCGTGCAGCGCGCCACGTCCAGTGTTTTGCACGCGGTTTTGTAAATTTTTCTACTTGTCTCAGTGATCGGCGAGCGCGTCCCCCGGCGTGAGGACGGCGCGACTCAACAGCGACTGCGATCAAGCGACGCGGCCCCATTACCAACGTACTTCAAGTCCCACGCTGGCGCCGTGCAGGAAGGCGCCGCGGTTGTGTACCAGCGAGCCGGCATGGGCCGACCCATCCGTGGCGCCGGCCGACGTCGTCAGCGCGAGCTGATCGGCCGCCCGAGCGACCCCCTGTAACCAAAACAGGTTGTAGCCGCCACGGATGTATAGCCAGTTACTGATTTGGGCCATTCCGTTCAAGCCCAGTTCGCCGATGAAGGCCAGATTGCCGCCGGTCTTGTCGACGAGCAACCAGTTGGTCGCCTCGCTACCGGGGCCGATGTGCGTACGCTGCAGGGCGTCGTTGCCGTAGAGCCCGGCCTTGCCGATCCCCTCGATGCCGATCCGCCAAAACTGCACCAGATACCGGCTACCGCACTGCAATCCGAACATCTGATTGCGGACGTTGATGCCGTAATTGTTGGACGCGTGGGCCGATTGGGCCTGCAGATTCAGCTTTTCGTTGAAGCCCAGGTAGCGAAAACCCATCAGCAACTGGAAGTTCGAAGCTCCGATGCGATGCAGGTAGTTGGCTTCCGCGTTCTGGATGGTTGCCGCATAGCCCGCCGTGAAGTGATTGGCCCCCGAAAACCCGGAGATGTCCGAGGCCAACGGGCCGGGCAGGCTCAATTCGCCGGGAGCCGACACCTGGTTCGTCGTCGACCAATGGTTCAGACCAAAGTAGTTCAGCTCGACGCTGGAGCTTCCGCCGAACAACCAGCCCAACCGCAACCGCGGGCCGACGCCACTCCCCGGGTCCAGATCGCGAGTTGAAAGCGCCGCGGTCCCAGGCGTCGTCGAACTGTTTTCAGCCAGGGTTTGATAGCCCGGCCGGCTCAGATTCAGAAACAGCGCCTCGGCCATGAAATAGACCCGATAACCGGGCACCCCTCGGCAGGGGTCGCAGCCGTCGGCGCAGCAGTCGTCGGAGCAGGCCCCGCCACTGAGCCAATCGGCGGTGGTCAGTTCGCCCGCGGCAATCTCTTCCTCGCCATGCGGGAGCGCGTCTTCGTCGACGGACTCAGGCGGCGTCATATACGGAGCACGCGGCAATTCGCGGGGCGGCGCGTCGTCGGTGGGCGCCTCGGGAATCTCCGCGTTGCTATCATCCGACGGCATTTCGTCTGAACGATCGGCCGGAAACGTGGCGTCGGCCGGCGGTTCGGTATCCGCAGGGGCCGAGTCGTCGGACAGTGGGGCCTCGTCGGAGGGCGGGGCGTCGTCTGTCGACGGAGCGTCGTCCGGCAAGGGTGCTTCTTCGAGCAGCCGATCGTCGGGCAGAGGAGCGTCGGTATCGGGTGCTTGTCGCGCCAGTGTGCGACGCGCAATGCGATCACCCGGCCGTTGCACGGCGTTGCGCACGCGGGGCCAACTGCC
>Ga0163152_10007912_pt1 | contig 11483 bp, 10 predicted proteins | sample OliLakLV19MP8IB2_FD_148635 | JGI IMG/M metagenome (GOLD analysis project Ga0163152, IMG submission 148635) | Freshwater microbial mat bacterial communities from Lake Vanda, McMurdo Dry Valleys, Antarctica - Oligotrophic Lake LV.19.MP8.IB-2 | ecosystem: Environmental > Aquatic > Freshwater >...
TTTCATCGTCATCAGGAAGAAAGCGGTTTAGGCCGGGGATGCTGATGACCTTGGATTCATCTGCCGGGGTAAGTCTCCGAATGCAATCGCGAATGAAATTCACGTATTCCGATTCAGTTTTGCGATTCGCTCCTTTTTCGGGATGATCGGGATCCCAAACATCGTGGCGGGGTGGCTCCATCTCTCGAAGGAGTTTGTTGCCGTGATCATTGCGACACAAAAACACTCCGCAGAACGGAATGACTGATCGAAATGCTTTCTCGAAAATCTTCATTCCTGTTTTGCGTACCATGGAAATGCGCTTTGGCAATTCAGCGTCCCCCGCTGTTAAATAGAGCGTAACTTCATGAACCAAAGGCAGAGTGACGGGAAACTTGTGCGTTGGATTTGTGAAGGCTTGGTAGAAAAGATTTGCGGTGAATCCTTCTTGGCCGCTAAACCTTTCGAGCAGCGGTTGCAGATTGTCCTTTTTGATTAAGGTGTCGCCGACTTTTATTTCCAAGTCGCCGAAATGAATCGCGGGCCAAAAGTTGTCCAAAACGGAATAAATCAAATCATCTTGCCAGTTTTCAGCTGCAGGGAAACCGAGAACAATCACATCCGTTCCGTGCTGTAGGCGGATAAACTTCGATGGAATTTTCGACATGGATCGGACCGACTCTCCGTTTTGCGCGCCGAGAAACCCTGTGGGCTGCGAAATTCCTCCACTCGGATTGTTGTGCGAGACAAGTGTCGCTACGCCTTGAAAAACATGTTCTTCGCTGGTGTTGAACGTCGAATACAGAACCGTGCGCAAAAAACTTGCAGCAAACGGAGCATTTTTTCCGATGCCGAATGAACCTCCTTCGCCTCCGCCTTTTGATGATGAACCAGCACAACGGATCAAATTGTACCAGTTTTTCGATCTTTCCGTATCGCTGCCCAATACTCCAGTCGTGTTGTAATCCCCAATTCGCAAACAAGTAATTTTCTCTTTGCTTGCCAGTTTTTCAGCGCGCTGGAAAAATTCTTTCGCCTTTTTGTCATGCGACCAATATTCCGCGCACCGAGCGAAAGTCGTTTTCAATGCGTTCATGTCTGGAACGTCGGCGCGGTTAAAATCCAAAACCTCAAATTTGACTAACACCGGTTTGTTAGGATCATGGCGCGCGTCGAGACTGTTTTGAATCATTTCTCGCGCAAGATAACGGTCAAAATTCCCCTTGAAAGTTTCCACGCCAGCGTCGTGAATACCGCTGTCACGACCACCATCGTTCTTCGCAAATATCCAATTCAAATCTGGCATAACAAATTACTAAGCGACCTTCTCTAACTGCAAACTTTCTAGTTCTGCGATTATATTTTCCGCAATGCGGACGACCAACGGCACGGTCACAGAGTTTCCAATTTGTTTATAGATTTGTGTTTTTGAAAGTGTCTCGGGAATTTTGAACCAAGAATCTTCGTAGCCTTGAAGTCGCGCGCACTCTCTTGGAGTTAGCTTCCGAATCCCCCAGCGATCTTTGATAACAGGCTGATTGTGTCCGCCGTCCCCCATGTTCGCCATCAAGGTGAAACACATGTCGGATTTGTTCTCACGCACGTAGCTCCGGCGCAATTGATAAACCGAATCCCGCTCTCCAGCCTCAATTGCATCTGCAAAATAGGGATAGTACTGCGATCCTGGTTTGAAATAAAAACTTTCTTCGGCTTTCCGATCCACATTCAAAAACTCTTTGACCTTCCGTAACGAACCGGCCGGCAATGGCTCTGGAAACTGAAAATTGTTTGACGCAAAGTGATCGCAACTTAGGGCAACCATGAAAATACGATCTCTGTTTTGAGGAATGTCCGTGTAACACGCCGTATTCATCATCTTCGCATTCGATTCCGTAAACCAATAACCCGCTTTCTGTATTTCGGTTTGAACGCGCTTGAACGTACGGCCTTTATCATGCGTCTTGAAATTCTTCACGTTTTCAAGAAGGAGAATTTTGGGCTTCTTGTGGCCGAACTCTTTTAGGATTCGAATGATGTGAAGAAAGAGCAACCCCCGTATATCTTTAAACCCTCGTTTCTCGCCAGCGACTGAAAATGGCTGGCACGGAAAACCCGCTGTAAGCACGTCCACGGATTCAAGCAAGTCTCCTTTGACTGTTAGATCTTCGATCGGTTTATTCAGATAACGAGTCGCTGGAAAATTCGCGCGAAAAGTTTCTGCAGCGAATTTGTCCTTCTCGTTTGCCCACGGTACTGTTGCGCCCACTTCTTGGAATGCCCGACAAAAACCGCCCATGGCCGCAAAAAGACAGCCGACTTTAAATACTTTTCTGTTTTCGTGATTGTTCATGTTTTGCTATGAGCCCAAAAAAGTTAAGTTGAGCGTGCTAAACGCGCGAATGGTAGGGTTTGGAAAAGATTTGTGGCAAGAGGTAAAAAACAGCGAGTAGAAATTAACCCTTGGCCGATATTCATCAGCGACAAACTCTCGAATGCGGCGAGTGGCTTTGCCCTGGGCTATTATCTTTCGCTCCGTTGGAGCTTTGGCCGGAAGGTGAAGCGGAATAATTCAAATCAAGGGGGAGCGCACGCGGCTCGCGTGTCGTTTTCGGCGGCGCGCCGAAAACTTTATCGCACAAAGTTTCTGTTCACTGAATGTCATGGAAATTAGAACCCGTTTCTAAGTTCATCGGTGGGGCGAGCGTCCTCGCGAGCCGCCGGATTTTGCCCGGCATTGGCTCGCGAGGACGCTCGCCCCACCTAATTAAGAGGAAGCCAGTTCTTCAACGATGTGTTTGGCGAGACGCCGAAACACGGCAGGCCGGAGGCCCGCGCTCCCCAAACTCCATCGCTCCGCGGATTGCATTGCGGAAAATCAATGGATGTTCATGAAACATTATTGCGACAGGGAGCGTCATTGTTATTCTGTTACGAGAAATCTGACGATGAATCCAATTCACGAACATTTTTTGCAAATCAGTCGGCGGCAGTTTTTCAAACGTGGCGGTTTGAGTCTGGGTTCCATTGCGCTGGGGTCGTTGCTCGCGGAGACGTTTGCCAAGGGTGCGCCGGTTGCGCCCGCGAATCTTTTGGCGGCGCGTCCGCCGCAATTGCCCGCGCGCGCGAAGCAGGTGATTTATCTGCACATGGTTGGCGCGCCGTCGCAGCTCGACATGTTCGATCACAAGCCGCTGCTCGAAAAATATCACGACCAGTTGTGTCCGCCGGAATTCATCGAGGGGAAGCGCTTCGCGTTTTTGCGCGGCCATCCAAAGATTGCGGCGTCGGAATTTCAGTTTTCGCGATACGGCAAAAGCGGGCAGGAGATTTCTGAGCTGTTGCCAAATCTCGGGAAAATCGCCGACGACATCGCCATCGTGAAAAGCATGCGCACGGACGAGTTCAACCACGGGCCCGCGCAGCTTTTTCTCCACACCGGGTTCGGTCGGCCCGGTCGGCCGAGTTTTGGTTCGTGGGTGACGTATGGGTTGGGTTCGGAAAACGAGAATCTGCCGGCCTATGTGGTGTTGCTTTCCGGGCCGTTGCCCGGCGCGGGCACGAGTCTTTGGTCCAACGGTTTTCTGCCGAGCATCCATCAAGGTGTGCAGTTTCGTTCCAGTGGCGATCCGGTTTTGTTTCTCTCGAACCCGGAAGGACATTCCCGCTCCGACCGGCGGCGATTGCTGGATGCTGTTGCCTCATTGAATGAACAGGCTCTGGACGAAGTGGGCGATCCGGAAATCGCCACGCGCATTGGCCAGTATGAGATGGCCTTTCGCATGCAAACGGCGGTGCCGGAGCTATCCGATCTTTCCACCGAATCGCCGAAGACGATCGAGATGTACGGAGCGCAGCCCGGAAAAACTTCGTTCGCCAACAATTGCCTGCTCGCGCGCCGGCTCGTGGAACGCGGCGTGCGTGTGGTGCAGATTTACGATGCCAGTTGGGATCATCACAGCGATCTCGTCAACGGACTCCCGCGCAAATGCAAGGATGTGGATCAGGCCATGGCTGCATTGGTGCAGGATCTCAAGCAGCGTGGTCTGCTCGACGAGACGCTGGTGATCTGGGGCGGCGAGTTTGGCCGCACACCGATGCAGCAGGTGGTTGGAGGCGACGGCGGAGCGACGAAACCGGGCCGGGATCATCACAAGGACGCGTTCACGATCTGGATGGCGGGTGGTGGCGTGAAACCGGGGATCACCTACGGACGGACAGACGACTTCGGCTTTGGTGTCGCGGAAAACCCTGTGCATGTTCACGACCTGAACGCGACGGTGTTGCACCTGATGGGAATTGATCACGAACGACTGACGTTCAAATATCAGGGACGCCAGTTTCGTCTGACCGATGTCCATGGAGAAGTTGTAAAAGGATTGCTGGCGTAGAATATGAAACGATGCTTCGCGATTTTGCTTTTTACCTTAGTGGCAGCGGCCACCTTGAATCCACTTCGTGGCGCCGAAAAGCCGAACATCCTCCTAATCATGGCCGACGACGTCGGCTTCTCAGACCTCGGTTGTTACGGTAGCGAAATCAAAACGCCCAACCTCGATGCGCTCGCGAAAGGCGGCCTCCGCTTCACGCAGTTTTACAACACGGCGCGTTGCTGTCCGACGCGCGCCTCGCTGTTGACCGGGCTGTATTCCCATCAGGCCGGTATGGGTCACATGACTTGGGCGGACACTGGCCACCCGGGTTATAGCGGCAGCCTGAACAATCGTTGCGTGACGTTGGCCGAAGTTTTGAAAGCGGACGGCTATCGCACTTATATGTCCGGCAAATGGCATGTCACGAGCGGGGAGAAGGCCGACAGCGACCGTTCGCATTGGCCCGTGCAGCGTGGCTTCGAGAAATTTTACGGAACGATCAAAGGTTCGGGCAGTTTCTTTGATCCCATTTCGCTCTGCCGCCAGAACACGTTCATCACTCCGGAAAACGACCCTGATTACAAGGCGGCGGAGTTTTATTACACCGACGCCATCAGCGACAACACGGTGAACTTTTTGCGCGCGCACGAAAAGGAATCCCCGGCCAAACCGTTTTTCATGTATGTCGCCTACACGGCGGCGCACTGGCCCATGCACGCGTTGGAAAAGGACATCGCGAAATACAAGGGCAAATTCGATGGCGGATACGAGCCGGAACGCCAGGCGCGGCTGAAACGGATGAAGCAACTCGGGTTGATCGATCCGAAGTGGGACGTTGCCCCGACGGTCGGCAATTGGAGCGCGGTGAACAAAGAGTGGGAGGCGCGTTGCATGGAAGTCTATGCCGCGATGCTCGACAACATGGACCAGGGCATTGGCCGAATCGTGAACGAACTGAAACGCACCGGGCGACTCGACAACACCGTCATTTTCTTCCTCCAGGACAACGGCGGGTGCGCTGAGGAAAACGGGCGTCGTCCGGTGAAGAAGGCTCCGCCGACCGACTTGAAGCCGATGCTGCCTGACGATCTACAACTGATCGCCGCTCCGGTTCAGACCCGCGACGGACGTCCGGTTCGGAGAGGCCCCGGTGTCATGCCCGGCGGCGCGGACACGTTTGTCGCCTACGGTGAGAACTGGGCGAATGTTTCGAACACGCCGTTTCGCGAATACAAACATTGGGTTCACGAAGGCGGCATCAGCACGCCGTTGATCGTTCATTGGCTGAAGGGAATTCCGCGGAGCCGAAACGGAAAATTGGAAACGCAACCCGGCCATCTGATCGACATCATGGCGACGTGCGTCGAAGCTTCGGGCGTGAGCTATTCGAAGGAAATGAACGGCGAAAAAATCAAACCGATGCAGGGCGTGAGTCTGTTGCCCGCGTTGCAGGGAGCAGATTTGAAACGACCCGAGCCGATCTTCTTCGAGCACGAGAGCAACCGCGCGGTTCGCGACGGCAAATGGAAGCTGGTGGCGAAGGCGGATCAACGCTGGGAACTTTACGACATGGAGCGGGACCGCACGGAGATGCACGATCTCGCCGCGAATGACCCGGGCAAAGCGAAGGAGCTGGCGGCAAAATGGGACGCGTGGGCGGCCCGTTCCGATGTGTTGCCGCTGGGCGCGTGGAAACGGAAAGCCGCGAGTGAATAGAGCGGACGGGGAGCGCGAGTGCCGTTGGGAATTCGGGTTGAAATCGGACTCAAGTCCGGACGCGACACGCGTGAAGTCACGCTGGTGATGGCAGAAGCTACGGATGCGGGAAGAATTTCGTTTTGCTCTTCTTCGCGGACGGTCCCCAGATGCGGATGTTGTCGATCCTGCCGGTGCCGTCAAACGAGCCAAAGCCAATGTTCCAGGAAGCGAAGGTTTTGTCCTCGGCGACCATGATTGGCTTGGTCAGGTCGTCGAAATAAATCTTGATTGTGCCGTCGGAAACCGTGCGTTCCACTCGCACTTTGTGCCAGACTCCATTTCCCCAGTCCACTCCGGGCGTGGTTTGCTTTGAGATTTTTGTGCGCAGCGTGCCGTTCACGATGAAAATGTTATGAGCATGGACGTCGGTCGCCGTGGCAATGTGGACATAGTAGAAATTGGTTGGCGATTGAAATCCGAAAAACAGGCACATGTCGCGATGACCGTACTCCTTGCTCGTTTGCAGCAGGTCCGCTTCGAGAACAAAATCAGTGAACAGTTTGTCCGCGATCAAGGCGATGTTCACGGGTGATCGGACGACAGGCGTGTATTTGCTCTGTGCAGCCAATTCCAGGGAGGAGTTGGTTCCGCTGATTTTCCAGGCATCCGGATCGGTCATGGCAAACTCCTTTATCGCGTCGGCTTTGGAGAAATCCTGTTGATAAAGCAGGCGATAGCCTTTGGGCAGATTACTCGCTTTCTCAGCTTTCATTTCAAAAATCGGCGGCAGGAAAAGGAAGCAGAGTGCGGCTGCGAAGTAGTTGAATTACACCGCTTGTTTGTACTCGCGCAATGCCGTGAACGCAACGGTGGGCTTCCTAATTCACCAATGAATTCCATCGAACTGAGCAATGGTGGTGACTGCGTCTCTCCTGCCATCTGTCCGCCAGATCAGGATTAGGCCAGTGCTGCGGCTGATGCTCCGCACACAGCCGCGCTCCGAATCCTATTCTTTTCTCGCTCGCCCGCTTTTAATCACCCTCAGACTTGCCAGCCCGCGCTTCCTGGGGCTTACTTTGTCGATTTAAAAATGAACCGCGAACTCTTATCCAAAGCCAAATCCCTCGGGTTTTCCGACCGTCAAATTGCCCACCTCACCGGCACCACGGAAGACGCGATTCGCGCCGAACGGAAAAAGATCGGGTTGATCCCGAGCTATCGCCTGGTGGACACCTGCGCCGCGGAATTTGAAGCCTACACGCCTTATTTTTATTCCACCTACGATGTCGGCGACGACGAGACCAAACCCTCGGACCGGAAGAAGGTGATGATTTTGGGCGGCGGACCGAATCGAATCGGGCAGGGGATTGAATTTGATTATTGCTGCGTCCATGCGGCGTTTGCTCTGAAGGAAGACGGGTTCGAGACGTTGATGGTGAATTCAAATCCGGAAACCGTTTCAACCGACTACGACACGAGCGACAAGCTTTATTTCGAGCCGCTCACGCTTGAGGATGTGCTCCACATTTACGAGCGGGAGAAGTGTTGGGGCGCGATCGCGCAATTCGGCGGGCAAACGCCGCTGAATCTCGCCCTCGCTTTGCAGAAAAACGGCGTCAACATCATCGGCACCTCGCCCCAGAACATCGAGATCGCAGAGGACCGGAAAATGTTCGCGGCGATGCTGAACAAGCTGAATATTCCGCAGCCGCCCAATGGCCTTGCCACCAACGAGGAGGAAGCGCTCGTCATCTCGAAACGGCTCACCTATCCGGTGCTGGTGCGTCCGAGCTTCGTCCTCGGCGGGCGCGCCATGCAGATTGTTTATTCCGACGCCGAACTCTCGCATTACATGCGTTTCGCGGTCGAAGCATCGCCGGAACGTCCGGTGCTGGTGGACAAGTTCCTCGAGGACGCGACTGAAGTGGATGTTGATTGCATCACGGACGTCGGGCATTTCAAAAACCCGGATGAAGGAACGATTGTCATTGGCGGAATGCTCGAGCACATCGAATTTGCCGGTGTCCATTCCGGCGATGCCGCGATGGTTCTCCCGCCGCACACGCTATCCAAAAAAGTCATCGACACGATTCGCGAATACACCCACGCGATGGCGCGCGAGTTGAAAGTCATCGGACTGATGAACGTGCAGTACGCCGTCAAAGGCGACACCGTTTACGTCCTCGAAGTGAATCCCCGGGCGTCGCGAACCGTTCCGTTCGTCAGCAAGGCGATTGGCGTGCCGCTGGCCAAGCTCGCAGCCAAAGTCATGGCCGGAAAAACGTTGAAGGAATTGAAGTTCACCGAGGAAATCTGGACCAAATACTGGGCGGTGAAGGAATCGGTGTTTCCGTTCAACCGGTTTCATGGCCAGGACATTCTGCTCTCGCCGGAAATGCGATCCACGGGCGAGGTCATGGGGCTGGACGCCGACCTGGGCATCGCCTACGCCAAGTCACAAATGGCCGCCAACGCTCCGTTGCCGACGGGCGGGCGCGTCTTCATCAGCGTGAGCGACTCGCACAAGAAGGAGGTCGCGGCGGTTGCGAAACAATTTTCTGACCTGGGCTTTGAGTTGGTTTCCACCAGCGGCACGGCGACGGTGTTGGAGAACGCGGGGCTGAAAGTTCAGCGCATTTTCAAATTGTCCGAAGGCCGGCCCAATGCGGTTGATCTTCTGAAAAATCGGGAAATCCAACTCGTCATCAACACGCCGGCCGGTCAATCCCCCCGCGCCGACGAAGTGAAGATCCGCACCACAGCCGTTTACACGAACACTCCGATCATGACTACTCTCAGTGGCGCGAAGGCCGCCGCGCTCGGCATCGCCGCGCTGAAGAAAAGTGGCTACGCGGTGAAGACCGTCCAGGAATATCATTGATCTGCGATGGCCCACGCGGCACCGCCTGATGATCATACCGGCCTGCGCCTGAAAGTCGCGGCCAAGGTGCATGGGAAGAAGATTTCGATGGGTTGAGGCAAACTTGAAATCTCAAATTGGGACTTCAAGATGAATTTTGAACCGGTCGCAATTTGCGACCGGTTCAGCGAAACAATTGTTATGAGCAATCAGATCTCAGTCATCACGCCGGTAATCCGCACGATTCGCGGACAGAAAGTAATTCTCGACTCTGATCTGGCCCGTATTTATGGCGTGCCGACGAAGCGGTTGAACGAACAGGTCAAACGCAACGCCAAGCGATTTCCATCGGACTTCTTATTCCAACTCACTGCTGATGAAGCTGATTCTTTAAGGTCGCAGATTGCGACCTTAAAGACTGGCCGCGGTCAGCATCGTAAATTCCTGCCCTACGCCTTCACCGAGAACGGCGCGGTGATGGCGGCAAATGTTTTGAACAGCCCGGCAGCGGTGCGGATGAGCGTATTCGTGGTGCGCGCGTTTGTGAAGATGCGCGCACTGCTCGGCGGCACGAAGGACCTGGCCAGGCAACTGGCGGACTTGGAAAAGAAATTGACCGCGCGGCTCGACGGACACGAAGTCGCCATCATCGAAGTGCTGCGGCGTGTGATGGACGTTCTTGATCCGCCGCCGCTGCCCGAACCGCCGAGACGGCAGATGGGTTTTCACAGCGAGCCGGAAGGCAAACCAAAAACCAAAAGAAAGAAAAAGGCGTGAACTTTTCCGCAAGCGCAGAGAGGATTGCCACGATGGAAGCCGAACCCGACCAAGGCCTGCAACCAGGACGGCGCCACCGGCGTCATCCGCCTGAACGGACTGCGCCTGAAAGTCGCGGCCAAGGTGCATGGGGACAAGGAATAAACAAGACGCCGTCAGGGCTGCATGATAATTTTCAGCTATGAACGCCGTGGAAAAATCAAAGGAGCAGCCGCGGAATTGAATCCCGGCGAACAGTTCGAACTCTTCCGTTGGCGGGTCGAATCCGACACATTCAACCAACGACATCTGGCCGCGTTGAAACGCGAGGTCGCAATGGGCGTTGAGGATTTGGAACGCGGACGTTTTCAAACCTACGTCGATGCGAACGTGATGCGGTTGGCCGAGGATGTTGGACGGTCGGGCAGAGAACGATTGGCAAAAGCCCGTAAAAATCCGAAGGCATGAACCAGTATCGGGTTTCAGACGCGGCGCGGTCTGACTTGGATGCAATCTGGTTTTACATCACGGACGACGACCGCAGGTACATGGGAAGAAGTCTTCGTTTACAGGGCTGGCATGACTCGGTATGATCGCATACGTATGAATAGCTGCCTCGCTGAATCGGATTTGCAGGATTTGGGAAACGAGATGCTTGAGGGTTTCGAGCGTAGAGTTGCCGCCATTCCTAATGATTTGTGTGCGCCGTACCATTCCGAAGCCAGACAGCTTGAGACGGAGCTTTTGACGATTTACAAGTTCGTGGCATTGGCCACCAGGAGGGAAGAGGACTTGAGCCCGGTTGCAAAATCCTGGGAAACAATGGTCAAAGTTTGCGACGAATCAGCCAAGCGGCTAAATACGCTGGTAAAGCTGCATCCCGACTGCGGAGCAGATGCTTTTTACGACCGCGTTCTCGACCTTCGGAACAAATGCCAACGCCTCCAGCAGATGCATTCTTAAGCTCGGCTTCAAGAGAGCAGATCGCGGCGCTGGCTGGTTTATATGACCGGTTCGCACACGCCCTCGACCCGTTTTCCCCTGCACGCGACGAGGCCGAGCGAGTATTCATCCAGGACGTGAACGATTGGTATGACTTTTTACAACCGCCGAAACCCTCGCTTCAAGACTTTAGGAAGGTTGTCATTCTGCGATGCAAAAGGCATCTGGCCACGACCAATAAACCGTCTTCGATTTGAAAACCTAACCGCACTCGCCACGATGGAAGCCGACCCGACCAAGGCCTGCAACCATGACGACGCCACCGGCTTCATCCGCCTGAACGGACTGCGCCTGAAAGTCGCGGCCAGCATGGCGTTTGAAGGCGAGCCGGTGGATTTTGAATGGCTGAAGACTCTACACCACCGCCGCACGCCACGCGCTTCGTAGAAACGACGCGCGGCATTGCTGCCATCTTTGAATACGAGGCTCAACGGTAATGAACTGATCCTGTCCTGGCCCACGAATGCAGCGGGTTCACGTTGCAATCCACGCCTAACTTAACCCCGCCCGGGACCTGGATTGATTTCACCAATCCGCCGGCGTTGATCGGCACCCAATTCACAGTCACGAATACCACTTCCAGCAGCGCCCAATTTTATCGGCTAAGAAAGCCGTAGTGTAAAAAGTTTCAAGAAATGGTCCCTTGATAATTTTCGAGACAATGTCCCCTTTTAGCGGTGGAGGCGAACCTGCGTTTCTGAATACCAACAGGTTTACTGAGTTTCTGGCCGAAAACGGGCGATTTGGAAAATGGCGCGCGACGTTGAGAGCTCTGGACAGGCGACAAACGGCTCATTTTTCCGCCGGACACGTTCAAT
>Ga0163152_10007913_pt1 | contig 11483 bp, 11 predicted proteins | sample OliLakLV19MP8IB2_FD_148635 | JGI IMG/M metagenome (GOLD analysis project Ga0163152, IMG submission 148635) | Freshwater microbial mat bacterial communities from Lake Vanda, McMurdo Dry Valleys, Antarctica - Oligotrophic Lake LV.19.MP8.IB-2 | ecosystem: Environmental > Aquatic > Freshwater >...
ACCCCCAACCCCTCCCCCGCCAACTGTATGACATACAAGCGCATCATGCTCAAACTGTCTGGTGAAGTGTTTTCTGGTGATGAGGACTTTGGTATAAACAAACCTGCTCTCACAGACATCGCCAAACAAATTGCAGATGTTGCCGCGTTGCCACTTGAAATTGTGATTGTGGTAGGCGGTGGAAATATTTGGCGCTTTCGCGATACGAAAGAAAGCGGCATAGAACGCACGGCTTCGGATGCCATGGGAATGCTTGCAACCATTATGAACAGTGTGGCTCTGCAGTCAGCATTGGAATCGGTGAACTGTCAGACACGAGTATTGTCATCCATCGATATTCCTCAGCTAGCAGAACCATTCATTCCTCGCCGGGCAATTCGTCACTTGGAAAAAAAACGTATTGTGATTTGTGCAGGTGGAACAGGAAATCCCTATTTTACAACGGATAGTGCGGCAGCACTTCGTGCATTAGAACTGGAATGCGATGTGGTCTTAAAAGCGACAAATGTTGATGGTATTTATGATAAAGATCCCAATACCAATAAAGATGCCTTAAAGTTTGAAACACTGACATATCAGCAGGCAATTGAAAAGCATTTAGCGGTGATGGATCAGGCTGCATTTAGCTTATGTGAAGAACAAAAACTTCCGATTATTGTGTTTAATTTCTTTGAAAAAGGTTCTTTATTAAAAGCTGCCAAAGGTGAGAAAATTGGAACGCTCGTTCAATAATTTTATATTATTCTCCTTTTCTTCTATGTCTTCAGATCCACGCATCTCTACTTTCGTTGCTGATATCGAGAATGTTCTTGCGCATTTGCATCAGGAATTTTCTAAATTGCAAACAGGCCGTGCCAATGCAGCCCTCGTAGAACACGCAACAGTTGATGCCTACGGACAGAAGCAAGAACTGCGTGCCGTTGCTGGTGTATCAGTTTCTGATGCTCGAACAATAGTGGTGCAAGCATGGGATAGAACAATTTTGGGGAATATTGAGAAGGCATTACAGCAATTGGATTTAGGAGCATCACCTGTGAATGATGGAAATGTGATTCGCATTAATTTGCCGCCGATGACAGAAGACCGCCGCACGCAGCTGACAAAAGTGGTAGGGAAGCTGGCAGAAGATGCGCGCATTACCGTTCGCAAGCATCGGCAGGATGCGCAGGATGCTATTAAACAGGAAAAAGATGAAGACGTGCGCGAAACGCTCTTGGGTGATTTACAAAAAGCAGTTGATGATGCGAATGCAAAAATTGCCGATGTCGCGACGAAGAAGGAAGATGAAGTGATGAAGGTTTAATCCTTCGATTCGCGTCGCGGTGTCATGCTGAGTAGGCCTGAGTTTATCGAAGGGCGTATCGAAGCATGGGGCGACGCTACTCAGGATAACAACGCGTGATAATTATCAAATTTTATGTCCGAACGCCATATCCGCCTGCTTGCTCACAATATTCGTTCACTTTGGAACGTAGGTTCCCTATTTCGTACATGCGATGCCTTTGCCGTGGAGCAACTATATCTCACGGGGTACACCGGTTATCCGCCACGTAAAGAAATTAGCAAAACAGCCATACATGCTGAACAAAACGTTGTATGGGAACATCACGTGGATCCATTGCCTGTTATGGAACAACTAAAAAATGATGGTTGGACTATTGCCGCATTGGAACTAACGGAATCAGCAGTCCTCCTAAAAGATTATCAGCCATCTGGTCGAACGCTTTTGATTCTTGGTCAGGAATTGAGTGGAGTACCAGAAGAGTTATTAACACTTTCTGATGTCTGCTTGCAAATCCCTATGCTTGGACAAAAAGAATCACTCAATGTATCTGTTGCAGCGGGCGTTGCATTGCACCATTTGCGCTGGGCATTTTAATTATGCTTCTTTCACGTGTCCGAGTTCTGACGTGTGAAAATATCTGAACAGCAATGCACTAAGAACGGCTCCTACAATGGGTCCAAGTATATGTTGCCAAGTCAGTGCGCCATTTCCAATGGCTACGGCAGGGTTCAAAAATCCGAGCGATAATGGAGAAGCTGCAATAATACCAAGCAACAGTGACCCACCAATCACAAGGCCTGATGCTGTTTCATTTACGCGTTTAAAAACAACGGACGCCACTCCAAGTGTAAGCAAAAATGCACCAACTGCTTCGCCTAAGAATTGTGACATTTCAATATCTAGTACTGATGCCGTTTGTGTCATAACCGGCGAAGAGGACTTTCCGTAAAAGGCGTAGGCATGAGCAAGTGCAAGTAGAGCACCAACTACTTGTGCACCAATATAATACGAAGCCTCTTTGGTCGAAATCTTTTTGACGCTCCACATGCCAATAGTAACAGCCGGATTAATATGCGTTCCGCTAATGGGGCCTACTATGTAAACCATGAGACCTAGAGTTAACGCAGCAATAATTGGCGTTGGAAAGCCAGGAACTAACATAGATGTACTCACAAGTGTTGCCAGTGCAAACGTGCCAAAGGCTTCTGCAATATATTTATGAAGATGGATGGAAGACATGGAAAAAGGAGGGAAGTTTTGTGAACTATACTCCACTTCTAAAAGAAGTAAGAATATGGAATTAAGAATTAAGATACTATATTCTTAATTCTTACTTCTTAATTCTTCATTCTCAAATCGTTTCCACGGGATCCACATCCACAATCGCATCTTCTATAACCGTATTTTTTAACAGTTCACGAGGAGCGTCTCCTCGAATAAGAATGTGCCATTCACGGCCACCACCAAAAAACGTTGGCGCGCAGGTAAGAGATAATTTCAACTGACGTTCATCAATAGTCATTTGTAATTTCTTGGTAAGTGCCCGAGCGCGTTTGTCGGGTTCTTCATCGCGGAGGATCAAGCGAATCATACTACTGGATGGTGGGTAGTTGGTGTAGGCACGCAGTTTTAATTCCTGATCCAAATATTTTTCTGTTTCATGATTAGCCGCTGCCGCAATTTCTGTGGCGTTGGGTCTGAAGGTTTGAATGATGACTTCGCCAGCTTTGGCACGCCCACTACGGCCTGTTAACTGCGTAAGCAATTGGAAGATACGTTCGCCGGCGCGGAAGTGGGGGAGTGATAAGCCTACATCAGCCAAAATAACAGCGGCGAGTGTTACCTCTGGAAGGTCTAGGCCTTTTACGACTGACTGAGTACCTAGTAGAATATCGGCATGGCCTTCACGCATATCGCTCAAGAGTTTGCGCATTTGCTCCGGGTGTTCAATGGTATCGCCATCAGCTCTAATAAGACGCGCATGTGGGAACTTTTGCTGCAGAACAGTTTCTACTTTCTGCGTCCCTGCACCAACAGCAAGCAGTTTCACACTTTGGCAGTGCGGACACACTGTTGGCATATCAGCCAGAAGCCCGGAGGTATGATCCATTAAGTACGGCCTGCCTTGATGGTTCGTATGAACCGTAAACGGTAACTGTGATTCGGGCGATACAATTCGCCTACGACAATCGAGACACAGTACAGAGGTAGCTACACCGCGGCGATTCAAGAACAGAACAGACTGTTCCTTTTTGTGTAATCGCTGTTCAATCGCATTCAATAATGTTGGTGAAAATGGATACATCTTCCCAAAATCCACGGTGGCTAAATCCACAATGCGCACGTGCGGCATTGCTTGTTCCTTGTAACGCATAGGCAGACGCTCTAAGTGATAGCGGCCTTCTTTGGTACGAGACCATGATTCAAGGGATGGCGTTGCGGTACCAAATACTAGCTTTGCACCAGTGAAACCTGCTAATGCTTCAGCTGTTTCACGCGCATGATAGCGTGGTGTTTGCTCGTTCTTGTATGTCCATTCATGTTCTTCATCAATAATGATGAGGCTCAGCTTTTGGATCGGCGCAAATAAAGCACTTCGCGAACCAAGTACCAATGCAATATCGCCATTGCGGATACTCAACCATAATTTTTTTCGTGCTGCTGGAGTTAAGCGGCTATGCAAAATGGCAATCGCATCCCGATCCAGTAAGGATTGATAACGTGTGATGGAATGCTCAGTAAGCAAAATTTCTGGCACAAGTACCAAAGCTTGTTTGCCAGCTTTAAGGGTATCCGCAATCATCTGTGCGTAAATTTCTGTCTTACCGCTACCTGTCACACCAAACAATAATGATGGCCGCAGTTCCTCGCGTATCGTACGTTCTACTTCTTGCTGAGCAGATGTAAGAACCGGCAATGCCTTTAGATGCTTCTGTAAAATAACCGGCACAGTAACATCAAAACGAGATTCCAGTTCGATAATCCCACGTTCCACAAGTGCCTTCAGTATGGCAGGTGATGCATTCGTATCTTGTTTGAGTTCTTGCAATGTTGCTCCATCACTACGGCTTTGCAAAAACTCCATAATCAATTGCTTTTTTGTGCCACGCACGTCGGGATCAGGTTTTCGTACTCTATAGAAAGTAGTAGGTTGAGGAATGAGTTTTGACCATGGTGGCGGTGGCAAGATGACCGCAAGAGCATGTCTCAACGTGGTCACGTAATTTTCCGCCATCCAATGGCAAAGTTTGATGTGCGATTCCGGGAGAAGGGGAGTGGCCGATAACACATCATGAACCGATTTCACATCAAAGGTGGTTTCAGCGCGTGTCTCAGAAAGTTCAACAACGATGCCCTCAACGAGTTTATTTCTCAGCGGGACACGCACGAGTGAACCGAGTTGGACAGGCAAATCGCCACGTGCATACGTAAGCCCGTTCATAATTCCTGCCTGCTTTGATCCAATGACAACCGTGCAATACATGTCAGCAGCATAGCATGGTGTACAAAAGTTCACCAAACCTTCGTGATTTTTGCAACTATCCCTTCAAAGCCAGTGTCGTGCTGAGCTTGTCAGGCTGAGCGGAGTCGAAGCCCGAACCATGACACGGTTGCCTAATTTTTTGGTACAGCTAACCGCCCCGTATGTGCGGGGCGGTATTGCTCTTTCACTTCGGCATCACCCAAGATGTGTGACGCGGCCGGTTACTCCGAACCATGTCGCGGAGCTTCCGGAGTGTCGGTTCGTTCGTGATAACTGCTTTGACGTGTTCTGAGAACGCAACAAGTCCCCCCAGTGTGATGCGCGTGACGGTATCGTCATCGAGTTCAAGTGAACTCTTCATGGTGGGGGGCAGTACCTTGAACCAAGTGATGATGAGTTGCTCGCTGTCCTCCAAGCAGAGGAGTTGCAACAACTCCCGGATGGCACGAGTGTGACCGCTGTTTTTCTTGATCGCACGGCGTGCGCCCATCATCAGATCAAGAATGTCTTCCATCTGAGCCTCCGGGTGTGCCGAAAGAGCGTGCAGCCATACGCAGGCCGGTTGCCTCACTGTGTGGTTGCTAATGTGTAATTTAATGTTATTTGAGGGTTTGTCAATGAATGGTTGTGCCCAAACATCCCAATTCAAATTGTGTTTTGACTCCATTCTTGAAATTCATGCCACGTATCAAATAACTCATCTGTAGCAACACGTAGATCATCAGTCATTGTCGTATGCATGCCAGGGATGAGAATACTTGTCATGCCAGCAGCTTTGGCAGCCTGCATATCAAAGAGCTGATCACCTACATAGGCGCAATGTTGAGCCTCTACTTTTAAGTGCTTTGCGGCTAACTCCAAGCCATAAGGATCTGGTTTAAAGCGTGGTTTTACCGCATCACCGTCAATAATAACCGGAAATAGCTTTGTAAGATGCAACTGTACATCAATGGCATGAAGTGTCTTTGTCCATGCGCCAGTGCAAATAGCTAAAGGTACGCGTGAAGAAAGATACTGTAGTGCCTCAAGAGCACCGTCGCGCCACATAACTTCCGTCTCAAAAAGCTCTATTAGCAACGCGTCACGTCTATCCGCTATTACCAGAATTTGTTCGTCTGCTATGCCTTTTTGTGTCAGCCAAACCTTTAAAGGAATACCAACAGCAAGTTGATGAAATTCTTCATCAGTAAATGTAACACCGCATTCTTTAAAAGCTCTATCAGCTGCCTCTGCATAAACAGGCGTGGAGTCTATAAGTGTGCCGTCGAGATCGAAGATGAATGCTTGTGATGCCACACTAGCAGCTTAACAACAAATTATACTTTGATCGAGGAGAGGAAGCGCGACACTCCCCGCAGCTCACTCCTCGTACCCTCTTGAGGCAACTTTTGAATTCTGAACATTAATGTAAAGATTATTTCATTCTGGTCGGGGCGGCGGGACTCGAACTCGCGGCCTCCTGGTCCCAAACCAGGCGCTCTAGCCAACTGAGCTACGCCCCGATGTGGCAATAGCCGACGGAGTGTAAAGCATGAATGAACCGTCGCCTAGATCAAGTTTATCAAGAGCTGCTTATCTAGACTAAATATATAATTAGTGCATAATTACTATATGATGCTCTATCAACATTTGAAAGACTTTCATACGCTAGTGTACACCATTGGCGATGGCTGCCCGCCAGACAAAGACGGAGTCAATGCGTTAAGCCGAGCAAATGCAGAGCGTGCTGCCGAGCTCACTCTACAAATACGAGACGCTATTTTGTTTATTGCTGGTGGAAACGGAGGAGAACACGGCGTACGTGGATCCAAAGAGAAAGGAAGTCTGCAAGAGGCTCCACGCATGGTGAACTATATTCGGGAGCAGATATCTCAAACCATTCCGATTATTACTGATTGTGATCGTGAATTTCAACGCATTATAGGAGCCCAAGCATCTATGAATACTATTGAAAATAGTAGAAACGCTGCATTGGTTTTACAAGCAGGTGAGTTACGGTCTGTAGTGGTTGTTGCTGAACGGTTGCACATGCTCCGTGTCATAGGAACATTGCGAGCGGCTTTACAAAATTTTGAGATAAACGGTGTACTAATGCGTGCACATCCAACGGATGGTGTATTTGAAGAAACTAATGACCAGCCACATATTCGGTCTAAAAAAGCATTTAAAGCCTGGAACAGAAAAGCCAATATTCATCATCTTTTAATTGGTGCCGTTCCGCGTGCTGAATTTTTAAAAGAATTAGTGACGAATAGAAAGTATCGTCAATTTTATGCAGACGAGGATACTGATAGTTAAAACGATAGCAAACTGCTTCATTGGTTGATACGATGCCTTCCTGTGCTAACGACGCGTAACACCTCCGGCCCTTCAATGTCACTAAGGACAGGCTATGATTTAGCCAATATGCTCAAAGGTGGTGTCATTATGGATGTGGTCACGCCAGAACAAGCCGCAATTGCAGAAGCTGCTGGTGCATGCGCGGTGATGGCACTGGAACGTGTTCCTTCTGATATTCGACGAGATGGCGGTGTGGCGCGGATGACGGATCCTACATTAATTTTAGAAATTAAATCAGCAGTCAGCATTCCGGTGATGGCGAAAGTCCGCATTGGGCATACGGCGGAAGCTCGTATCATCGAAGCGTGCGATATCGATTTTATAGATGAATCAGAAGTGCTCACGCCGGCAGATCCGTTTGATCATATTGATAAAACGCAATTCAACATTCCATTTGTCTGCGGAGCTACGAATTTGGGTGAAGCGTTGAGACGTATTCAAGAAGGCGCCGCCATGATCCGAACCAAAGGTGAAGCTGGCACGGGAAATGTGATCGAGGCTGTCCGACATCTTAAAATGATCAACAGAGAAATTCTTGAGTTACAGGATGCAGATGATGCCATGCTGGAAATGTTTTCACAGATAGAACGCGTAGACATCGCGCTTTATAAAAAAGTACAAGAATTACAAAAATTACCCGTTGTGACATTTGTTGCCGGCGGCATTGCGACTCCTGCAGACGCGGCACTGCTGATGGAACTTGGTGCTGAAGGTGTCTTTGTTGGTTCTGGCATTTTTAAATCTGAGGATCCTAAGCGCACGGCAGAAGCGATTGTTCAGGCCGTGGTGCATTATAAAGATGCCAAAAAGCTGCTAGAGATCTCAACCGGTTTGCCTAAAGCGATGGATGGAATGGAGATAGCTAAGCTAGATATAACCATGCAAGAACGCGGATGGTAACTTAGTCAGATATGAAAGTTTGTCATCCTGAGCCCTTCGGTATACTCAGGATAAACTACGACGAAGGACGACAAACGTACGCTCTGGAAGTATTTCCCAACAGTCATGGTTCGGGCTTCGACTCCGCTCAGCCTGACAACCTCACCATGACAGACACTCTATGTCAGTTGGCATTCTCTCCATTCAAGGCAACGTCTCAGAACACGCATCCGTTCTTCGCGCGCTTGGTATCGAACCTAAAGAAATTCGTACCACTGAAGATATTCAGAATGTCACGCATCTTATTATTCCCGGCGGTGAAAGCACCGTGATGAGCCGATTTTTATTTCAGCTCAGTGATTTGGGGCAAACAATTATTCACCGTGCACATGAGGGATCTCTTGCTATTTTTGGAACGTGTGCCGGAGCAATTCTCCTCGCAAAAAATGTAACGGGATCACACATGACAAAAACACTCGGATTAATGGATATCACGATTGAACGGAATGCGTACGGATCTCAACAGCAAAGCTTCGAGACAAGTATCCAGATAAAAAAAATCGATCAACCTGCATACGTTGCCTTCATTCGTGCGCCGATTATTTCTTCAACTCATTCAAGGATAACTATACTTGCTGAACACAATGGGCATCCTATTTTGGTACAAAGTCAGCGATTACTGGCAGCAACGTTTCATGCCGAAGCCAGACAGGAAACCTGTGTGCATGCTCTTTTTCTAGCATTATAAGGGCTTTGAATAGAGAATTTAAAACAAATCGTTGCAGACAACGTTGACGAGGGTAGACTTGAGATATGCAACTTCTTCTGACAGCCGAAGAAAAACAGGCATTTGAAACGCTCCCAACTACACTCAAGGACGGTTGGAATATTTCTGATGAGACCAGCACCGCGTATGAAACACCGGAAACGCTGGCTATTCGCTATGAAATGTCATCACTCAAGCGTCATCCTCAGACCAAAAAAATTCTGGAAACGGTAAAACAAGGAAAATTCGAACAGGCCATTATGGATGGAATTCCAGAAGACATGCTTTCCGATTTATTTTTTACGATCGGCGCTACGGGACTTTCTACCATCATTAAAAAATTGGCTGCGGAATCTCAAACAGATGATGACTTGGCTGGGCTATCATCACTCACAACCATTCGTCATCAGCTCTTGCTAGCAAACGCCTCTATTCATTCTTAGTATATGGAAAATACCTCTCCCGAATACGCACCGGCTGTGGAAGTTCCAACAAGCCGTGAAGAAATGGATGGTTTGCTTGATGATTTATCCTTAGAACGCGATAAAACTGTACGCAATTCCATTCATAACAGGCAAGCAGCAGTAGAGGCTTTGCAGAATGCAGGTGCCAATGGTGACGCCGAACACATTGCCGATATTTTGCCAAAAGTAGATGAACAATTGGCAACCAAAGAAGCATTTAGGAACAACATGGAAGTAGCTGAAACTCAAGAGAAAGGTTTGTTCAGGCGTGCGTATGAAACCATCAAGGCGCATCCTTATTTAACAGCCGCAGCTATTATAGCTATTGTGACAGCCGGTGTTGCCGGCAGTATTTATTTGGCAGGTGGCGTTGGTGCCATTGCAGCAGCAGTTGAAAAAGCCGCTGCCTACGTTGGGCTCGAACATTTGTATGGAGCGGGTGAAGTCGCGGGAGGAGCAGCTAAAGCAGCTGAGTCACTTGGCGAAGCCGTACGTACTATTCCAGGTGGCATTCCTGATTATGTCTCCGGTCCAGGAATGGAAAATTTCTTGTAAATCCCCATGCAAGAATCACTATCGTCACATCAAGAATCAGCACCGGAACAGACACGGGATCCTATTCAGCGCGCACGTTATCTCATTGGGACGTATGATGAGTCGCTGAAAAATCCTGAGGAGTGGTCTAATGCAGATTTGCAAAAGCGAATTGATGAACGCATGGAAAGACTGAAAACACGTTTGCAAACACATGAGCAAACTTCGTTATTTGAAATTTACGCGAACAACGCAGATCAGTTGCGCCTAGAAGCCACAAAAATAGTAGGTGATGGAAAAAACCTTACAGAGGCAAGAAAAGATGCTCTAGCTGATCTTCAATTACGTCTAACACATTTGGATCTCACTAGTCATATTCTTGAACATTATCTCAGTTTGTATGAACGATATGATCAGTTGCGCGAAGAAGGCAGACCGCTTGATTCCGGCGCGGAAAAAGAAGCAATGGATCATTTGAAGCGTGTCATGGATACTGTAGAAAAACGAATAGCGATCGCGCATTTGCGGAATGCCGATCACATTAATGAGCAAGAATTAAAGAAAGGAATTTTAGAACACGAGCAGGAAATTCTGAGATTACTGAGCGCGCGGGATCCTGATGTTCTAGGTAATAACGCAGAAGGATATTTGCCCATTCATATGCTGATTATTTCTTCATTGCGTACTGAATATAAACAGATTTTTGATCAGTATCAGCGCTTGGACCTGGCAAGCCTGAAAGATTCAGAAGAGTACGCACGAAGTGGGGATAAGATATTAAGAGCATTAGCAAAAGAGAAAGGCGTTCCGCTCCTTGAAGCTGGCGATGCTGATAAAGCATTACAAGCGCAAATTCATGATGGAACTCCCATGAGCCTGTTTGACTATCAGTTTCATGTGCGCAGACTTGGTCTGGCCAAAGCTGATGTAGACTTATTTCAGGTAGAAGGTGGTAGGAATGTAAAAGACTTAGCCGAACTCACAGCTCAATTAGGTTTATATCAAGTGGATCAACTAGAATTATCCACAATCAGAAATCATTTTGATCAGGCCTATGCCTTGGACACGGCCAAAGGCAGAGCTCGCCGTTCACCAGAAGTAGCAGAAGCCAATATGAAAGAATTTTTTGCGGCACAGCAGGATCGCACATTGGGATCGTTAGATCGGCATTTGAATACCGTAGAAAATGAAGTAGTACATGTAGGAATAAAAGAAAATCTAGAAAATTTTAATAACGAGCAAGCGCGGGTATTTGTAGCTGGATTTGCAAAAATGGTAGCGCATATTGAAACAGCTTGGATTCCATCTGTTCCGTTTGCAGAAAATGAAGATTGGCTACAGGAATCAGTAGAAAAGTATTTCTTAGGTGATGAGAAAATGTTTGATGCACTCGGCTGGCCTAGAGATGAGAATAAGAAATTAAAAGACTGGTCTGAACTCACACCACAGGAGATAAAAGCAATGCAAGAAAAACAGGACAGCGTAAAAAAATCGATTGAACGTTTTGAACAAACAAAAGCCTTGGATCAGTTACGATATGCGCACACCGTTGCAAAAAATCTTGTGGCACTCAGTAGAAAACCAGGCAATAAAGAATGGCAGACGGAGAACTTGGTAGATGTACAGCAAGTAGATACAGCTGATTTAGCGGGCGTTCAAATTCCATCGGACCCCAAAGAATTGGAACAATTTTTGCAGCAGCATGATCCCAAAATAGTATATGTGGTTGCC
>Ga0163152_10007914_pt1 | contig 11482 bp, 10 predicted proteins | sample OliLakLV19MP8IB2_FD_148635 | JGI IMG/M metagenome (GOLD analysis project Ga0163152, IMG submission 148635) | Freshwater microbial mat bacterial communities from Lake Vanda, McMurdo Dry Valleys, Antarctica - Oligotrophic Lake LV.19.MP8.IB-2 | ecosystem: Environmental > Aquatic > Freshwater >...
GGACCAGCGTGACCCACATCGCATACGACTCATCGTCTCGCGGGATCCCACCCTCGCCCTTGAAGATGCTGGGATACAGGCGGGCCGGGTCGATGCCCCAGACCTTGGTCAGGAGCTCCCAGGCGTACGGAATCGCGTCTTTCTTGAAGTAGTCGCCAAACGAGAAGTTGCCCAGCATCTCGAAAAACGTGTGATGCCGCAATGACGGACCCACGTTGTCGAGGTCGTTGTGTTTGCCGCTGACCCGCATGCACTTCTGCACGGTCGTCGCTCGCACGTAGTCGCGTCGGTCCTTGCCCAGGAACGCGTCCTTGAACTGGTTCATCCCGGCATTGGTGAAGAGCAGCGTCGGATCCTCGGTGGGGACCAGCGACGACGAGCTGACAACACGGTGCCCACGCTGGGCAAAAAAGTCGAGGAAACTGCGGCGAATCTCACGGGCTTTCATACAACTGACGATTGTACCGAAGTCCCTACTCGCTGTCCCGGCGTTCCCGGACCACTCTCGCAATGACGTCGGCGGAGAAGCCCCGGCGGATCAGTTGGCCGAAGATGCGGCGATGGTCGGCGGCAGGCAGGCGTGCCGGGAGGCGTTTGCGGGCGAGAAACCGGCGGATGGACGCCTCTTCGTCTTCGGCCGGCAGGGCCTCGAGGGCTTCACGGATGATGTCCTTGGCCACCCCACGCACCTCCAGCTCACGCGCGATGCGGAGTCGGCCCCGGCCTTTGAGCGATGAGGCCACCCGCACAAAGCTGGTGGCGACACGCCGGTCGTCGAGGAGCCGATCGGCGGCCAGGCTTTCGAGGGCGGCCGTGACGTCCTCGGGCGTGTGTTCCTTGTCGAGAAGCTTCTGGCGGAGCTCAAACGCCGTGTAGTCGCGGCGCATCAACATCCGCAACGCCGCCACACGGGTCTGAGTCACTGGCGCACCGCTACGGTCACCGGCGGAACGCCGTGCTGCCGGGCGTGATGCCTCGCAGCCGCATCTTGAACTCTTCGACGTTGGTCACCCACCGCACGGCCTCGTCCACCGTGACGGTGTTGGCCTGCGTGAGCGTCAGGATCGACTGATCAAAACTCTGCATCCCGTATTCGTGTGCGCCCGAGACAATCGCGCTGGCGAGCAGGGACGTCTTGTCGCGGTCCGCAATGCAATCTCGGATGTACGGTGTGGACACCAGGACTTCGGCGGCGAGTGCGCGCCCTTGACCGTCCGCCCGAGGCAACAGCCGCTGGGAAATGGCTGCCCGCAACACACGCGCGAGCTGATGTCGAATCTGTCCCTGATGGTGCGGCGGGAAGACCGAGACGATGCGGTTGATCGTTTCGGGGGCGTCGAGTGTGTGTAGGGTGGAGAGGACGAGGTGGCCTGTTTCGGCCGCCACCAGGGCCGTTTCGATCGTCTCGGCATCACGCAATTCGCCGAGCAGAATGACGTCGGGGTCCTGTCGCAACGCACTCTTGAGGCCCGCGGCGTACGACGGCACGTCAATGCCGACCTCGCGCTGACTGACGACTGCACGTTGATTCTCATGGATGAATTCGATCGGGTCTTCGATCGTGAGGATGTGCACCGCGCGTGCCGTGTTGATGGCGGCGACCAATGCCGCGAGCGTGGTGCTCTTGCCGCTGCCGGTGGCGCCGGTGACCAGCACAAGACCACGCGACTCGTTCACCAGCGAGGAGACCGAGGCCGGCAGGCCCAGCGCTTCAAGCGCGGGAATGTGGGCAGGAATCAGGCGCAGCGCCACGGCGAGGTGCCCACGTTCGCGAAAGACACTCGCGCGGCAACGGCCGACACCGGGCAGGGACCACGCGAAGTCGACCTCCTGTGTGCGATCGAGCCGGGTGAGTTGGTCGGCGTCGAGCCAGGTGCTGACCAGCGCGTCGAGTTCCTCGCGTGTCGTGACCGGGCTGTGGGTCCAGCGCTCGAGTTCGCCGTTGATCCGGACCAGCGGCGGCTGCCCGACACGCAGGTGCAGATCGGAAGCCCGCTTCGCAGCGGCTTCCGCCAGGAGCGCATCAAACGCTGCCCGGTGGGTCATGGCGGTTACCGCGCGGCGACCGGCACGTCCACGAAGGTCAGCCAGCCGTGGCGGTCCGGCACGACCCCGTTGACGTAGTCAAAAAACGCCTGCTGCAGCGCCGTGGTCACCGGGCCTCGGCGTCCTTCGCCAATCTGAATCTTGTCGATGGAACGAATCGGCGTAATCTCCGCCGCGGTCCCGACAAAAAACACTTCGTCCGCGATGTAGAGCATTTCGCGCGGCAGTTCCATTTCCTTGACCTGGAAGCCGAGGTCGTGCGCGAGCGTCATGACCGTGTCGCGCGTGATGCCAGGCAGCAACGACGAGGACATTGAGGGCGTGTACAGAATGTGATCGCGGACGAGGAAGAGGTTCTGGCCGCTGCCTTCGCTGAGGTTGCCGTCGGGATTGAGCGCGATCCCTTCGCTGTAGCCCTCGACCACCGCTTCCATCTTGATGAGGCCCGAGTTGGCGTAGTTGGCCACGGACTTGGCCAACGACGGGAACGTATTGGGGGCGCTGCGTGTCCACGAGCTGACGCGCACGTCCACACCGTTCTCGAGGGCGTCTGCCCCCAGATAGGCACCCCATTCCCACACCAGAATGAGCGCTTCGACCGGGCAGGGCAGCGGGTTGACGCCAAGTGCGTTGTAACCGCGATACAGCAGGGGCCGGATGTAACACGCGGGCAGACCATTCGCCTTGATCGTGTCGAGCACGGCCGTCGTCAGCACGTCCCGGCTCACGTTGTAGTCCATCCGGTAAATTTTTGCCGAGTCGTACAGCCGACGCATATGCGCGTCCAGGCGGAAACACGCCGACCCTTTGGGAGTGCTGTAACACCGCGCGCCTTCAAAGACCCCGGAGCCGTAGTGGATGATGTGCGACGCCACATGCATCGTTGCATCCGCCCAATTCACCAGGGTGCCGTTCATCCAAACTTTGCCGGTGCCACTGAATGCCATCACAAACTCCTTGCCGAGTACCGAATATCGTGGCGATCTTAGCAGTACGGTCTATTGGCTTTCACCACAAAAGGGGCAGCGTGCGCCGCGCGCAGGCAGGGGTTTTCTACACTGCCAGCAGAAACGTGCGGTCGGTGTCTCGCGTGGCCGCAGACGTGTCGGTGTTGGCGCGGGACGTGGCACCAGGGTGGGGCGAGATGTGGCGCCTGATCCGGCAGGCGCTGGAGTGGTCGGGATCGCTGGTGGCGGCTTCCTGACGAGGTCACGCCGGGCGGCCAGCAGATCGTTCAACAGATCTTCCGCACGTTGATACCGCGTGCCGACGTCGGGCGAGAGCGCACGCATCACGATGTCGTCGATGACTTTCGGAATACCGCTGTTGCGTTCCCGGGGCGGACGCACGAGCTCGCCACGCTTGAGTCGCGCCAGGTCTGCAGGTGCCGGGGTGTCGTAGGGCAACGTCCCCGTCAACATCTGATACATCGTGACGCCGATCGAGTAGAGGTCGGACGAAAAGACTGCCCGGCCTTCGAACTGTTCCGGCGCCATGTACGGTGGGCTGCCGATGACCGTGGTGCCGTGGGCGGCGAATTCCAGCACCCGCGACGTGCCGAAGTCGCCGACCTTGAGCAAGCCTTTTTCGGTCACGAAGACATTCGCGGGCCGCAGGTCGCGATGAAGGATATTGTGTTTGTGCGCATGCTCGACCGCGTTGCAGATTTGTGCGGTGTAGTCGAGCGCCTGCATGAGATCGAGCGCGCCTTTGTGCGCGATGAGTGTCTCGAGCGTGTCGCCGGGCACATACTCCATGACAATGAAGAACACATTGTCCTGTTTCTCGGCGGTGATGACCGTGACGATGTTTGGATGGCCGAGGGAGGCGAGGAGCCTGGGTTCGTTCAGCAGCTCGGCGAAGTCGAGATTCTGACGGTGTGGGACCTTGAGTGCCACCCGTTTGTTGATCCAGGTGTCTTCGGCAAGGTAGACAGTGCCGAAGCCGCCGCTGCCCAACGGTTCGATGATTCTGTACTTGCCGAGCGTCTGACCGCGGAACACCATTCTGTGCAGAGGACAATATCAAATTGGGCAATGAGGCAATGAGGCAATGAGGCAATGAGGCAATGAGTAGATGACACGCGTGTACATGCCGGATGTGGCGGCCGGGGCCACCAGGGTCGAGGTGCGTGGGGATGAAGCCCATCACCTGAGTCGCGTGGTCCGTGCGCGCGTGGGTGACGTGGTCGGGCTGTTTGATGGTCGGGGGCGTGAGTGGCGCGCGCGCGTGGACGAGGTGACGAAGCAGTCCGTGGTGGTGACCCTCGGAGAGGACGTTCCTGCTGTCGTTGAACCATCCGTGCAGGTGACCTTGGCGATCGGGGTCCTGAAGGGCGACCAGATGGACTCAGTGGTCCGCGACGCTACCGTGATGGGGGTGTCGGCCATTGTGCCGATCGCAACCGATCACGTGACCGTCCCGGCCCGCGCGTGGCGAGACGATGGGGCGGCGGCGCGATGGCATCGGGTGGCCGTCGCCGCGGCGAAGCAGTGTCAGCGGGCGGTGGTGCCGCGTATGTCCGCAGTGGTGCCGTTCGCGGAGGTGTGGACAGCGCCTCGGGCAGCGTTGGTGTTGGCGTGTGTGGAGCCTGGCGCGTTGGGTGTGACGCCGGGCTCAGCGTGGCAGACGATCGCACGGCCGGCCTCGGTGCTGCTCCTGGTGGGGCCTGAGGGCGGCTGGAGTGACCCTGAAGTCGCGCAAATCGGCGCGCATGGTGGGCACGCCGTGTCGCTCGGACCGCGCACCCTCCGAGCGGAGTTGGTGCCGGCCGTGGCGATGGCGACCCTCTGGTCCACGTGGGGCTGGACGTAGTGCCGCCCAAAGTCATCATCATTCCCGGCAACGGAGGGTGTTCACCCGCCGACGGCTGGTATCCCTGGGTCGAGCGCGAACTCAGTGCGCTCGGGCTCGACGTCATCAACCGCCAGTTCCCTGACGCCGTAAAAGCACGCGCGCAGTTCTGGCTGCCATTCCTCGACGAACTCGGCGCCGACGCCAACACGATTCTGATCGGGCATTCGTCGGGCGCGGTGGCGGCGATGCGGTACGCCCAAACCCATCCACTCCTCGGGTCGGTGCTGGTTGGCGTCTGCCACTCCGATCTGGGCGACGCCTTCGAGGCCCAGAGCGGGTACTACGAGGCGCCATGGCAGTGGCAGCAGATCCGCGACCACCAGCAGTTCATCGCGATCTACAACTCGACCGACGATCCCCACATTCCAATCAGCGAGGCCCGGCACGTCGCCGCCCAACTCAAAGCGTCGTATTTTGAATCCACCGACCGCGGCCACTTCACCGATGTGCAGTTGCCGGAGGTCGTGGACTTCGTGCGACGCCGGGTGAGGCAGGTGTAGGCTAGCGACGACCGCGGTAATAAAATCCGCCGCCGCCAAAAATCAGGACAAGAACGACGATGATCAGAATAGTTTCGGTGCTCATGGACGCCAGTGTGCCAGAACCACGACCCGACTACTGTCGCGTAGTGAACAGTCGCAAACCGATCCAGCCGTCTTCGTCACGGCGTTCCACGACCTGACAGCCCGCACCCGCAAACGCCGCAATCACCTCGTCACCTTCGGCGAGGGTGATGCCGCTCAGGATGAGTGATGCGCCTGGAGTGGCCATGGCGACCAACCGATCGACGAGGCGAATCAACAGCCCGCCGGTGAGGTTCGCGATGATCACATCAAACGGCGCACCGACGACGGTGCCGTCTCGTTCGAGATCGGCCTGCCGGATATCGAGCCCGGACATGACGTGGTTGAGCTCGGCGGACTCGCGCGCCGACACGATGGCGTCGATGTCGTAATCGATGGCAATCACCTCGGACGCGCCGAGGCGGAGTGCGGCGATCGCGAGGACACCGGAGCCCGTGCCGACGTCGCAGGCCCGAAGGCCGGCCATGGGAATCTGCTGCAGCAAGGCGAGGCACAGTCGTGTGGACGCGTGATGGCCGGTGCCAAACCCCATCGACGGCAAAATGATGATCACCTGCGTGTCGTCTGTGGGAATGTCCCACGGTGGGGCGACCGACAAGCCACCGACGCGCACCGACGTCAGGGACGCCTGACTGCGCTCGGCCCACTGCTCGTCGGGCACGTCCACTGGCGCACAGGTGAGTTGAGGCATCACCTCGCGCAGGTGCGCACACGCCGCATCGCGATCAATGGCCGAGTTGAAGAACACCCGGAGCGCCGGGCCTGAGTCCTCAACCGCCGTGGGCGAAAATTCGTCCACCTCAGCGAGCACAAAGTCGGGATCCGCATGGCCGGACACATCGAGTCCGGCGTACACGCGTGCAGGGCGCGACTCAGCCAAAGAGATCTTTCACCCGCTCAAAGAAGGGTTTGTCCTGGTCGCCGCCGTCCACATCACGCGCCGAGAGCGTCTCAACGGGCATCGTCTTGCCCAACTGCTCGATCAATTTCTTCTGGTCTTTCGAGAGTTTCTTCGGCACGTCCACCACAAGCCGCACGTGCAGCGCACCGGCGCCACGACCCGAGACGTTCGGCATGCCTTTGCCCTTGAAGGACACAAGCGTGCCGTTGCCGGATCCTCCAGAGACGTTGACGTCGACCGATCCATCGGGTCCGTCGACCTTGAAGGTGCCGCCAAGCGCCATCATCGGGAACGGCACACGCACCTCCATGTAGAGGTCATCGCCTTCGCGCACAAAGTTCGCGTGAGGGTGCACATGCACGACCACGTAGAGATCACCGGGAGGGCCGCCCTGGGCCCCGTGTTCGCCCTCGCCATGCAGACGCAGGCGCTGGCCGTCGGCAATGCCGGCCGGGATCCGCACAGTGACCTTGCGGTCCTTCATCTGCCGACCGGTGCCACGACACGTCACACACGGCTTCGGAATGATCTGTCCCACGCCGCGACACTGCCCGCACGGACGGGAGACGACGAGGAATCCCTGCTGGTAGCGAAGCTGGCCGCGTCCGCCACACTGCGGACAGGTTTCTTTCGACGACCCTGGCGCCGCGCCGGACCCCCCGCAGGGTTCACACGCTTCCTCACGCGGAATTTGAATCGGCGTCTCGACGCCGCGGAACGATTCGTCAAACGCGATCTCAAGATCAAAGCGCAGGTCGCTGCCGCGGACCGGACCACCGCCGCGCCGCCCGCCACCTCCGCCGCCACCAAAGCCGAAGAAGTCACCGAGGATGTCGGAGAAGTCGCCGAAGATGTCGGGATTGACGCCCGGGCCGCCCTGCGCGCCGGAGACGCCGGCGTGACCGAGTTGGTCGTACCGCGCGCGTTTATCGGCGTCGCCGATGATCGAGTACGCTTCCGCCGCTTCCTTGAATTTGTCTTCCGCTTCGGGTTTGCCCTGATTGCGATCGGGATGGTACTGCAGCGCGAGTTTGCGATACGCGCTCTTGACCTCCGATTCGCTTGCGTTCCGTGCGACGCCGAGAACCTGGTAATAATCCCGCTGGCTCACGCCTTGGCCACCTTCACCATGGCGGCCCGCAGCAGGCGACCCCCTATCCGATATCCACGACGCAGTTCCGCGACGATCTGGCCATCAGGCCGACCTTCTGCCGGTTCATCCGCGACCGCCTCGTGCCACTCGGGATCAAACATCAGCCCGACGACTTCAAGCGGTTCGACATTCCGGCGTCGCAACTGATCCAGCAACTGACGGTGAATGAGCGTGATGCCCAGGTGATACGTGGCCAATTCAGGATTGGTGGCCAGGATGCCAGGATTGGCCATCGCACGCTCCAGGTCATCGACCGCGGGCAGCAGGTCCCGCACCACATCCATCGTGAGGTAATCGGACAGGTCCTTCCGCTCGCGTTCGATCCGCTTTCGGAAGTTGTCGAACTCCGCCGTCATGCGCAGGAGGCGGTCGTACGTCTCGTCGCGGTCTTTCTGGAGTGCTGCGACATCCACGTCGATCTGGTCATGTGCGGCGCCGTTGCCCGGCGCGTCCCTCATCTCGTCGTTCACGATCCCTGTCCTCCCAAATCCGCGATGTGTGGCCTGAGCGAAGGCCACTGACACAGTCCCGAGTCGAAGGCTAACTGCCTTCGAGCACTCGCGTCACCGTCTTCGACACGCCGTCGACGATGGAGATGGCACGTTGATAACGCATCCGTGTCGGGCCAATGACCCCGACCGTGCCCGTGCGCTGTCCATCGTTGAACGTGGATGCCACGAGGCTGAACGGATGCATGTCCGGACTCACGTGTTCCGAGCCGATGACGACCGTGAGGCCGTCGGCTTCGATATACGACGTGAGCAGTTCCACCAGACGATGTTTTTCTTCGAGTAGCCGGAAGAGCGCACGCAGGGTTTCGAGCGTGACCTGCTCGCGATCGACCGAGCCACCCATCGCGCCATCAAAGAGAAATGACGCACCCTGCACGACGACGGTGTCTTCCGGCGTCGCCATGTCGAGTCCCGACTGTGCCAGTTGCAACGCGCGCGACATCAGCGCGTCATAGAGCATCCGCTCTTCGCGCATGCGCGCCACGATGGCTTCGCGCGCTTCCAGGAGCGTCAGGCCCACGAACTCGGCGTTGATGTATTGCGCAGCCTCCTGCAGCACCGCCATGTCGTACGGTTCAGCGGTCTCGACGACCTTGTTGGTGATCAGGTCTCCGGTGGCGACCACGATGACCAGCACCCGATGGGTGTCCAGGCTCACAAAATCGATGTGGCGCAAGCGGACCGTCGGGCTCGAAGGCGCCAGCGCAAAGGCGATTTGATGCGACGCGCGGGCCAGCTCGCTGGAGACGTTTTCCAGCAGATCGCCGACCGTGCCACTCCGGCGCAGTCGGGTCTCAAAATCCCCAGGCGACTTCAGGCGCCGCCGCGACTGCAGCAGCGAATCCACATACATGCGATACCCGGCGTCGGTGGGCACGCGGCCTGCGGAGGTGTGGGGCTGGCGGACCAACCCGTTTTCTTCCAGACGCGCCAGGATATTCCGCACGGTGGCCGAGGACAGACCAAGGCCCGAGTGTTCCGCCAACCAGGCAGAGGACACGGGTTCGCCCTGCTCGATGTAGTCGGACACGAGGCGCGCCAGAATGCGGCGTTGCCGATCGGTCAGATCAGTACTCATGGTTCTTCGTTCTTAGCAGTCGTAGTGCCCGACTGCTAATCCAGTATAGCGCGGGTTCGCGCTCAGTTGCGATGGAGGTGGCAGTATTCCCACGGATCGGTGCCTTCGAGGAAGGCCTCGGCGATTTTGCGCGGGCAGAAGGGACCGGCGAGTTGTCCACTCAGGGGATCGATGTCGGCGAAGACAATCCCATCAGGCACCTGGAACGACTGGTCGCCGCGCGCTGCGAGACTGCGCTTCATGAACGAGGTCCAGATCGGCAGCGCCGCCTGTGAGCCGCCCAGGCCGACGGGTTGGTTGTCGTCGTAGCCGACCCAGACCACGGTGAGCAGATCCGGGGTGAATCCCACAAACCACGCGTCGCGCAGATCGTTGGTGGTGCCGGTCTTGCCGGCGGCGTTGAGCCGGAATCCCTGCGATCGCGCTCCAGCGCCCGTGCCTTCGTTCATGACGGCCCGCATCATGTTCGTGACCAGGAAGGTCGTGTCGGCGCGGGCGATCGCTTTGGTGGATCCGGCGCTGATCTGTCGTGTCTTGCCGTCCTCGACGATGCGTGTCAGCGCGCGCAGCGGGCGCAGGCGGCCGCCATTGGTGAAGATGGTGTAGGCCATCGCCATCTCGAGCGGGGACGCTTCAAACACCCCCAGCGCGATCGACGGGTACGGACGTGCCGGCGTGCCCACGCCGATCTTTGTCCAGAGATCCGCCACCGTCTGGAATCCGGCTTCCTCAGCGACCTTGATCGCGACAATGTTGCGCGACATCGCGAGTGCGCGGCGGAGGGTCACCGGGCCGTCGTATTCCTCCTGGTAGTTGCCGGGTTCGTACGGCTTTTCGCCGTCCATGAAGATCGTGGGCTCGTCGAGGATCTGGGTCGCGGGTGTGGGGGAGCTGGCCCCTTCGGCCACCATGTGCTCGAAAGCCGCGAGGTACACAAACGGCTTGAAGACCGAGCCCGGTTGACGACGGGTCGTGACGGCGCGGTTGTATTGCGATTGGTTGTAGGCGCGGCCGCCGACCATCGCCAGGATGTCACCGGTCCGCGGATCGACCGCGACCAGCGCCGCCTGCACCTGGCCCTTCTTTTTGCGCGCGGCCAGCTGTTTGTCGAGCGACACGATGCCTTCACCAACCGCCTCCTGCGCGATGCGCTGCAGCTGCAGATCGATCGTCGTGTACACGTCGACCGCGGCATTGTGGTCGAAGAGACCGGCATACCGCTCGCCGACCTGCTGGCTGACGTAGTCCACAAAATACGGCGCTTCGTTTTCAAGCGCGCGGGCCGCAAGGCCCAACGACGCTTTTCGTGATGCGGCGGCCTCCTCCTGGGTGATGTACTCGGCCTCGACCATCGCCGCGAGCACCACATTGCGGCGTTCGATCGCGCGCTCAGGATTCCTGAACGGCGAGAGCCGGGAGGGCGACTGCAGCAGGCCGGCAATGGTGGCCGCCTCGGCGAGTGAGATGTTCCGCACGTCCTTGCCGAAAAAAATGCGCGACGCTTCTGCCACGCCATGAATCGCGAACGGACCGCGTTGGCCGAGCACCATGTCGTTGAGATACAACTCGAAAATTTGATCCTTCGTCAGCCGCGACTCCAGGACCAGCGCCATCAGCTGCTCCTGCAGCTTCCGCTTCATCGTCTGTTCGCGCGTCAGGAACGTGTTCTTCACGATCTGCTGCGTCAGCGTGCTGCCCCCCACCAGATATTCCTTGTTGCCAAATAGATTGGTGATGATGGCTCCGACCGAGCGGATCACGTCGACCCCAGGGTGGTCGTAGAAGCGCCGGTCTTCGATCGCGAGCACGGCGTGGCGCACGCGCTCGGGAATGGAGGAGAGCGGCGTGAAGCGGCGTTTTTCCCCAGACGCAAAGGCCGTCAGCAGCGGCGCCTCAAGCGTGAGCGTACCGGTCGGCTTGTTGGTCGCCTCGTCAATGATGCGGGCGACCACCGGCGTCGGCCCTTTGGAGAACTCGACCCGCATGACCGAGCTGTTTTCGGTGCGCGGCTGCAGCCGAATGGTGGTCTCGACCACCGTGAACTCGCCGGGACCCTGGATGGTCTCGCGAAGGGCATACCCGACATCGTTGAGTCGTTCCTCCAATTGCTGAGGGGTCAGACCGCTGCCGGGCTTGAGTTCAAATCGCCGACCGAAAATTCTGGGAATGGACCGTTGCTCGCCGTTCAGCCGCGCATCAATCTGCGCCGCATAGGTCGACCAGAGGTAGGCCATGACGATGGTACCCAGGACGAGGGGGATGGCCAGGGCGATGAGGAGGGTCTTTCGGCGGCGGAGGCGGGCCAGAAATTCGCCGGCAGACCGGCGGGCAGATGCGGGCGTCTTTGGGGGG
>Ga0163152_10007916_pt1 | contig 11481 bp, 15 predicted proteins | sample OliLakLV19MP8IB2_FD_148635 | JGI IMG/M metagenome (GOLD analysis project Ga0163152, IMG submission 148635) | Freshwater microbial mat bacterial communities from Lake Vanda, McMurdo Dry Valleys, Antarctica - Oligotrophic Lake LV.19.MP8.IB-2 | ecosystem: Environmental > Aquatic > Freshwater >...
CTATTAGTTGGACTCAATATATAGCGTACTTATTATACTCCACAAAAAACCAGGTAAAAAATACATGTATTTTTCGACTAGACACACAGACTCACCAAACTCTGTAAGTATTCCACAATTCACTCATGCAAAGAGACATTTGACACTCATGTATCTGAGGGTTTTAAAGACAACGCAAACCATGCATTTTGTGCATACAGATAATTACAACTTTACTCGTGGATCACTTACTACTTTATTTCAAAGAGATCTTGCTTTTTTAGCAGACTATTACTGTCACACATAGTTGACATCTTGTGTTGAGAAACATACCATTTCCATTAAGAAATGATCGATTTAAAAGGAGGTGAAAAAAATTTATGAATTTCACCAAAAAATTAATTGGGTTTTGTTTAGTAAGTGTTCTTGTCCTAATAATTGCAAATAGCATAGCTCCTGACGCTATTGTTTTTGGTAATTTTGTTACATCACCTCTTCAAGCAGTGTTTGCAACAGGAATCATTATTGGAGTTATTGCAAGTCTTGTAGATATTGTCTTTGACGACCTGACGCTTAAACTTGACTCAAATAAAGAATTTATTTCCTACTTTCTTGTCAATTGTGCAACTACCTATGCTATAGCACGAACTTTTATATCAAAAATGATTGGATTTGGTATTGTAGGTTTTTGGGTTGCAATAGTATTAGGAGGGCTACTTACAGCAGCGCACATGGCATATTTGCGCGCTATGAAAAGAAAGTGGTAAGTTCATTTTTAAGATTTATTAGAGCTCTTTTATCAAAAAAGACTTTGTAACTTGACATTGTTTTTGTAATGGTTAAGTTTTTTTAAAATACGATAATATCACAGTCTCCAAGTATACTCATCGCTTCAACATGTTCTTTTTTATATTATCTTTAAACAGAATTTGCATTCTATTTAATAGAATGCATATCACCAAACTTATCAAGAGTACATACATACATTGTTGAAAGACTCCTCTTAATACCCAAATCGACTTTGAAAGTGAATAAACGCTATCTAGAACGATGTAGTGAATAAAATATAAAGAAAATGCATTAATACTTATAAACGTATATATTGACTTAAACATGTTATGTTGCAAAAAAGAAAATCTACTCACAAGAAGTAATATAAATGACATGCCTGCAGCGTAAGACAAATAATAAAAATTGGGAGGATATTTATGATGAGTCAAAACAAATTGTGATGAAGTTTGTATTAAATTGCGTCCAAAAAATAAGCATATAAAAATAATGCCAAAAATAAAAGCTGCTTGCACATACCTTAAGATATCTTTTTGTAGCGACTCATTTTCAAGCTCTAAATGCGCAATAACTAGTGCTAATAAGAATATGCCACTCCATGGTATCCACATAACAAGGCGATAATAATCGTATGGAAATGGTTTTATAGTAAAAAATACAGCTGCGGCAATTGAAACCATTCCACACAAAACAAGAATCGGTTTGTTTGTGAGATTGCGTAGAAAAAAAGGTGCAATTAATGAGAGTTGAATAAAAAGAAGTGGCAGCCAATTCAAATCTATTCCTCCTATTAAAAAAATAGATTTTAATATGAAACTTGTTGACCACTTCAATCCAAGACCACTAAAAAGCGCTGGAAATACTGACATGAGCATGTAGTGCGAAACCAAATATACATACAATGGAATAAGCAGTCGCTTAAATCGTTTTACGTACCATGAACTCATATTTTGTATAGTGCTTAGATTTTTCTTATATTGAAATACCAATACATATCCTGAACAAAACACGAACGCAACGACAAAAAAATGTAAATAATTCCAAATGAAGAAATTTAATGAAGTATTGAGATTATAAGAATAAACATGAGTGATAATAACCCCCATAATTGATACTGCCCGTATAAAATCGATATGACTTGCTCTTTTTTTCATTTCACAGTTGATTATATCTGACCATGTAGTATTGATATAATCAAAATGAAGTTATTCTTAAAATATATGAAAAAATCAAAGATCATTGTTTTATGTTTTTTTGGCATTGCACTATTTTATTGGTTTTTCTATATACGAGCTAGTAGCAGTGAATTTTGTATTCAAGTAGTGACCGATGCTAAAAATCCGTTAACTGGTAAGGTGAAATCTTTTGCTACGCCCTGCGATGTTCCTCTAGGCTGGTCGCGAAATGAACCAGTAATAATTAAATAGTTTTAAGCGTTTTAAGAATTGAGAAGAATTATGGAGTTTTCGTAGGTGTTGGAGTTGCTGTAATCGTCACAGTTGCAGTTGCTGCAGGAGTAGTTGCAGTTGTAGGCTTTACAGCGCCAGCTGTCGGAGTTGGAGGTGTTTTGGTACCTACAATTACAACGATGTCATCTTCGTTATCGCTCGCAAGCTCTTCCTGCGTTCCAACAGTATAAGTTTTTGCGAGTTCATCTTTAAGTTTGGTTATTGCTGAAGCCGGAACACTTTCCTTTGCTTGTATTACCACTTGCTGATAGTCTTTTTTGTCTGCGTTTCCAACTCCAGACACAGTAAATCCCGCTTCTTCGAGAGACGCCTGAACTTTTGCAGCAAGTCCAGCAATTGCTGTTCCATTTAGAACTTTTACTTTAAATGTAGAAATATCTACTTCCACCTCTGGAACTTGAGTTGGCTCTTCTTGTGGTTGAAAAATTTCTGGGGTTGGGGTTGGAGTAGGCTCACCACCGCGTCTTGACATAAAAATCCCTCCTCCAATTAGAAGGAAAAGAACAACTATGATAATTGCGATAACTTTTTTATTCATGGTCAAAAGTACTTATTTGCCTGTTAGGATGATACGACAGAATGCCTTATTAGTCAAGAGTAATTACTCTTTGCACATTTTAAGTAACGAGACCACTTTTAACTAGTTCTTCCTTTTTTTCCTTCGACCACTGCTTTACTTCATATTCTCGACGCAGAGCTTTTGAGGCAGATTCGTATGGCTCATTATAGACAAGTTGAACTGGGCCTCGAGCCCGAGTATATTTGGCTGACTTTTTAGAATTTGAATTGTGATCCTTGAGTCGCCTTTTAAGATCATTAGTTTTGCCACAATAAAGTGAATTGTCAAAACACCTAACCATATAGAAATAATAACTCTCTTTTTTATTTGCTTGATTTTTTTCTAATTCATGTAGATGTTTTTTACGATAAAGCCCACCACTATATCCACCCATCTCCCCACTTTTGCTTATTACTCGGTGACATGGAATAATAATTGCAAGCTGATTATTTCCAATAGCAGATGCCACAGCTCGTATCGCTTTTGGGTTACTTATTTGTTTTGAAATTTCACTATACGATACAGTCGTGCCATAGGGAATTTTTTTTACGTTTTTCCACACACTATTTTGCAACGAAGTCCCTTCAAATAAAATGGGAGTTTTAAATTTTTTCAATTTTCCTGCAAAATATTTTTTTAACTCTTTCTTAATTGATTTAATTGGCTTTGTTTCTCCTGAAGTTATCGCACAACTACATTTTAGTTTTAACAAATCAATTTCCTTTTCGAGTCCATTTCTATCTATAAATTCCAATAATAAAAGTGACTTTTCATTTGAAATAGCAATCATGGGACCGAGATTTGTTTCAATCTGAGACGATATTAAAACTTTTTTATTTTGCATATCTTACACAATTAATTGAGTGTATGGATTTTAAATCTGAAATAATTATTTCTCCCATATTGCTTGTTCAACGTTATGGAAGTTTTCATATGGTGTGATTCTTTTGAATCCGAGTTTTTCATAAAATTTTTCTACATCTCTAGCGGCCGTAAAACGAAAATGTTTTTTTCCAAGTTCTTTTACTTTTGCCAGCTGTTTCTTAATAAGTAATTGACCAAAACCTTGTCCCTGAAATTTCTTCATGATCGTCAAACTTCTTAATTCATATACAGGACCTTGAGGGTTGTGCAACTGTTCATCTGGAATATCCAGTTCATCAAGTGAAACAATATCATTTGTAAGAAGTCCAATACAAAATCCTGCTATCACATTGCCTATCTCTAGTACAAAAAATCCCTCTTCAAAAAGTTCAAGTCGTTTTTTAAACACGCTAATTATTGCTTGTCGGTGGGGTGGGTACGCATCTCTCTCGACCTTTATAATGCCACTTAGATCGCTAACAGTCGCCTTTCTTATATTCAAATTTGTTGGTTTGTATTTTATTGTCTTATTTCCTATACAATTTGACAAATTTTGTTGAGCATACAGGTCTGGGCACTTGCAGTCCTTATAACTTGCTGAGAAATTGTACCATCTCTAGACAAAATGAGACAAATGAGCCAGTATAAAAAGGGTCTCTTAGAAGGGATACAGTCTGATGCAGACTTAATTTAGGAATATTAGGGAATCTTATCAAATTGCCCCCTTACGACTTCATCTGATTCATTGCCAAATGTAACTAGTAGTTTGTCACCTTCATTAATTTCTTGACTCAGTACATTATTGTTTTGTTCACCATTAATATAAAACTTTAAAGTCCCACGGTTCCCAGTACAAAATGTTTCTTTTGTACCAGTTGTCAAACACTCTGAAGTTAATTTGAATGGCAGCGTAGAAAAGAAATCATTCCAAGTTGCTCCTGCTTTTTTTACATGAACAATGTTTGGATTACTCGCTTCAATATAGATATCGGGAGAGAGATTGTGGTACATCGAAGCAGTGAAGATCCTGAAAGTACCGTTGGTAAAAATAACAAAAGAAGCTTTGATATTTGTAATAGGCGCAGACGAAGTGTCTACGTTTGTTATTGGAATATCATTTTTGGGTAATGTGGAATCAAGTGTCGTTTGTTTATTTAAAAAAAAGCTAAATCCAAAAAGAGATATTATAATAATTAATACACAGATTCCAACAGTTTTACTCATATCTTAATATAATATCCTATTTTTGGACATTTACTAAATATTTACTTTTCATCAGGAACGAAACGGAGGGCGACAGAATTCATACAATATCGTTTGCCAGTTGGATCTGGCCCATCTTCAAATACGTGTCCTAAATGACCGCCACACTCGTCAAGAACTTCAATCCGATCATCTCCAAAGCCCGTATCTTTTCGAAGAACAAGTGCATTTTCATCAATCGGAGCCCAAAAACTTGGCCAGCCAGTTCCAGAGTCATATTTTTGCTCAGAGCGAAACAGTGGCCTATCACATCCGACGCTGTAGTAAATACCCTTTCGTTTTTCATTGTTCAAGTCTCCAGTAAATGGAATTTCTGTTCCACCTTCTCTTAAAATGTGATACTGCTCCGGGGACAATAGTTTTTTCCACGTTTCATCTGACTTAAATCCATTTTTATCAAATTTGCCTGAAATAATCTCACCCGATTTTTCTTGTAAATATGAAGACTTGATAGAATCACTATTATTGGGAGCATTTCTATAAATTGCTAATCCAAAAGTTAAGACTAAAAAAGAGCCAAGTAAAAGTAATTTTGTATGTTTATGAGGTTTTATAATCATCGTAATTTTTTAGCCAGACTTGAATGCATATAGCTCTTCTTTGCTGCCCAGCAGGGATTCGAACCCCGATAAACGGATTCAGAGTCCGTTGTCCTACCATTAGACGACCGGGCATGTATACATAATTATATCACCGTGAGGCTGTTATTTTAGAAGTAAAGCTCGTATGGGTGAGCCATCAAGATCAACAAGTCGAAGTGGTAATGCGACTAAATAATATTCTCCTTCAGAAACATTGGACAGATCAATTCCTTCAATAATTGGTATTCCATTGTCGAGCAGTTCTGTATGAGGAGTATTATCTATACTTCCTCTTTTTTTTACAGACAAATAATCAATCCCAAACACACTAACACGCATTTCTTTTAAATATGAAGCACCTTGCGAGGAGAGGTATATGTAATCATCGTATGCTGTTTTGTATCCGCGAGCAGAATTGGAAGTTTTTGCAAGCACTCTTTCTCCTTCTTGAATATTTTTTGCCACTAGCTCTTCTTTTTTAATCGATTCAACTGAGTTGGTCAAATCTAGCACTCGACATGTGCCGATGAGCTTGGACAAATCTAGCTTGTCGACTCCAATGCCCGACTCATTTACATGTCGCGGTGCATCAATATGTGTTCCGGTGTGTGTACCAAGTGAAAGGTTTGAAAGATATGTTTGACCAGTTGCGCTTTTTTGCGTTTCAATTGTCACGGGTGGATTTCCCGGATATAAAATAATATTTTCATCAATGGGGAGTGAGATGTCAATTATTGTATTGTATGTATTCATTGTTGAATAAGTTTATTCCAATCCGCTGCAAATGTGTCAACTCCCGAGTTTACAAGTGGATGATCTATATCGAAACTATTCCATTCAGTATTTAAATCTAATTGTTTATACAGAATCGATCGAAGACCTTTTGGATCAAAACTATAACTGCTATCAGGAATTGGGCATTCTGCATTTTTCCACGCCTCAAGAACTGCGTATGGCGCTGTTATAATATCTGATCCCAGTGATAATGAATATAAAAAATGGTCTAGTGAGCGCACACTTGCAGCCAAAGTTGCTACATGCCCATCGCTTGATGCATACATATGTACTATATTTTTAACAAGGTCCATACCATTTTGACCTATATCATCGATCCGTCCTACAAATGGAGAAATAAATACATTTTTATATCCAAGTAGTGTTTGTTGTGAAATGCTTTTTGTAGCTGCATACACTGCCGCTGCTTGTTCTTGGGTAAAGCACAGCGTCATGTTGACCCGCATTCCATCTACTGTGGCGATGTGAGCAGCAGACAATCCCGCGGCCGTTGTAGGGAATTTAATATGAGCATTAGAAATCCACGCATTCATAATTCTTGCCTGACTCATCATTTCCTCGGAGGTTGTGTTTTTATCGGCATATACTTCAATTGACACTGATCCATTTGGAATAAGATATGAAATCTCACCCACTATTTCTTTATATAATTCATATATCTCCTTCTTTGTAAATTTTACGCCTGATGCAATACGCTCTTTGGTTTGAGGATTTTTGCTAATAAGTGAAGGATTTGTGGTTTGTCCATCAAGAAATCCAAGCATTTCTATCGTCTTTTTTGTTTCCTGCGGGTCGCCACTGTCTAGGAAAATATAGGTTTTAAGATTTTTTGGCTTCATAGACATCATCAACTAATAAGTATTTTGGATCAATTACATCATGTCCTCCGACCTCTCCTCGAATTGCTGATATTATTTTACCGGTAAAATTGGGTTTTTTTTGTGTCTCAATTCTAAATTCTAGCGCTTGTTTTATAACAAGCGCTTTTGTTTTGCTAGCTTCTTTTAATATCCATGAGGCATCTGTTGATGATGCGACCGAACCAACAATTGGCTCAAGCGAAGGACCATATATCAAAAATGCTTCTTTTAAAAAACCGACAAGTTTTGATTCAATAACGCTTCCATGATTATAAATTCTGACGACATCGGTCAAATCAAGTTTGTACTGAGCATTATTGAGGATTGTAAATCCTTCAGCGATTGCTTGCATAATTCCATACTCTATTCCATTATGAATCATTTTGACAAAGTGTCCTGCTCCTGTTCCTTCAAAAAATTCCACTCCGCTGGGAACTGCAATTTCCACAAAAAATGGAAATAAGTATTCAAAGATTTCCCGCTTGCCACCTACCATAAGACATGCTCCGAGCCGTGCACCAGATGGCCCACCAGACACACCCACGTCAACAAACTCAATACCATATTTTTCAAGTCTTTTCGCTCTTTCTATAGTATCTGTATACAATGAATTACCGGCGTCAATTATGATGTCTCCTTTTGATAAAAGGTGTGCCAATCCTCCCTGTCCAAATAAGATTTCATCAATAATATCTCCGTGAGGTAAGGTAAGCATTATTACTCTTCTCTTGTCTAGTTTTGCCACCATAGTTGCGAGAGATGAAGTGGCCATTAGTCCTCTTTCAGTTAATTTTTGAGTTTTTTCAAGTGTTCTGTTAAACCCCACTACCTTCCAGTTTTTTGAGAGAAGTTGAAGCGCAAAATTGCTTCCCATTTTTCCAATTCCAACAATTCCAATTTCATTTTTTGCATATTGAGACTGTTTGGCTGCAGTAAAATCTGGTTGTTGTGTTTGCTTGTATGAAACAATTTTAGGTTGTCCCTTTTCCCATGCAGATAAAATTGGCTCGACAAATCGCCACTGTTGTATAACTTCTTTTGTTGTTACAAAAAGTGTCTGATCACCTTTTATCATATCGAGAAGCAATTTTTCATATGCATCAATAAATTCTTCCTTTTTATACGCGTCTTTGTAGTCAAATTTAAATTCCTGTGACTGCAACACGGTGCCATGACCTGGCTTTTTTACCAAAAAACGAGCCGAAATTTTCTCTTGTGGCAATATTTGATAATGCAATATATTTTTGTAGTGTTTACCTGGTGGGCACAGACAAGGATTTTGATGTTTAAATGTCACCAATACCTCTTCACGTTTTACTTTTGAGGCTGCCTTTCCTGCTTCTAGGTATATTGGCACGCCACGCCACCGCTGTGTTTGTATAAATGCAGTTATTTTAAAATATGTCTCTGTTTGTGAGTCTTTTTTTACTTTGGGTTCAAGCCTATATCCTTCATATTGACCTCGCAGTGTATAAAGTGGTACTTCTTCTTGCCTGTAAATCTTTAGAGCTTGCAACACTTCAGATCGTCGTTCCCAAATTCGATTAGCTGAAAAGTCCAGTGGTCTCGACATGGTAAATAATGCAAGCATTTGCAACAAGTGATTTTGACCTACATCTTTTAGTGCTCCGAGACCATCATAAAAATCTCCTCTGTGTGTTACGCGTTCACGCTCTAACAGTCGAATTTCGATTTTCTCAATATATTTATTGTTCCATGCAGGAGCAAAAAATATATTACTAAATCGAAATGCAAGAATATTGCGTACCGTTTCTTTGGCTAAAAAATGATCAACTCGATAAATTTGTTCTTCTCTAAAAAGTTTTCCCAAAAGACTATCAAGTTCTTGAGCAGTTTTTAGATCGCTTCCAAATGGCTTTTCGAGTATGATTCGTGTCCAACCTTCCTCCGGACCACAGGGTAGAGTAAGCCCAGAGTCATGCAATCGTTGCAAAATAGTTCGATAGTAGCGAGGAGGAACTGCTAAATAAAACAATTTGTTAGAACATACACGCCACATGCCATCAACATGGCCGAGCTTAAGAGCTAAATTTTTATATGCTTGTTCATTTTCAAAATTGCCCGAGTTGTAGAAAAAGTGGGATAAAAAATCATCCCATTTGTGCTTTTCAACGAATTTTTTTTGCTCCATGACGTTTTTTAGAAATTCGCGCATTGCCTCATCGGATAAATCTCTACGAGAATATCCAATCACTTCAAAACGCTTTGGGAGTAATTGTTTGCGATAAAGGTTATAAAGCCCGGGTAGAATTTTTGACTGCATTAAGTCTCCGGTTACTCCAAAGATGATGAAAATTGTTGGAAGATTAAATCTACTTTTTGTCTGAGCCATATCTTAAAAACCAATTGTATCATGCTCTGTTTTTTTTGAATACATACCTATTGCTTTTTGGTTATTTAAAATCCTACGAGAGCAGTTTGGGCAGAGTGCTTGTCTTGCGCCCAGCCCACGCCAATTACCGTAATACTTCCGTTGGTAAGAATAGCTTTGTGAGGTGGACTATTCAACCATGCATCTACTACAGATTGCGCCGATCCATGTCCACACCCTATTGTCTCTCCATACGCCCCAATCCCTGCCTCCGCGGCGCGTCTGACAAAATCACTTCCGTCGGATCCAGAATGACTACAATCAGACACGCTTGTGCGCGCACTATTGTCACGACTATGTCGACGCGCAGCTTGAGTGAGCGCTCCACTTTGAGAAAGAATTGAAAGGCCGTCAGCTGCTCTTTTTTGGTTTATTAGTTGTATGATTTCATTCTCCATTCCCCCTCCAGCAACTGATACAGAAACATTTTGTGCTTGCGGTATTTGTTGAGAAATAGACGCCATATCTGGTTTTTTCCTTGGTAATGGAGTAGGTATAGGAGTCGATGTGGGTAGTATTGCTTCTATTGTTTCGTCGACAACATAATACGTTTCAGCATTTACCGCAAAAAGCTCGCTCGTTGGTAAATATGAAGTGATAAATAATTTCTGTAGTGAAAAAATACTAATAAGTCCAAGTATAACTATTGCTATAAGAAGTTTTATTAAGCTCACAAAGTAAGTATAGAACGAATATATTTTACTTTTCAAGTGTTATATAGGCTTTTGTGTAGTACTTCCAGTTTTTAAACTACAAACGATATATACTTTGTAAATATGAAAAAATGGCAAAAATTGTGGCTCTATGCTTGTTTTATTTTTTTTACATACCATATTCTTCGAGATATTATGCAGGACATGCATATATACAATCGTCTCTCAACAATTCTAGTAAAACAAGATTTGTCAAACACCCCTTGGTGGTATTGGAAAGTTTTTAATACATATGTTATTGGCGTGGTTGAGGTATTTATTGCAGGAGCATGTATTTTAAAAAAGAGGTTTGGCAGATTTGGATACATGTCTATTTTTATTGCATTTTCGTTTTTTGGTATTTGGCTTAATTACTGGTTTTTTCTTTAAGACTTGCTGCTTTTGATACACTTTATTTAAATTCATATGAACATGTTTAAACCAACTCCGGCAAAAACTCCGCAAGAATATATTTCGCTTATAGGTGAACCACGTAAAAAACAAATCAAAATACTTCATGAATTTATTCAAAAAACGATCCCTGAATTTAAACCATATATTATTGCAGGCATGATTGGATATGGTAAGTATCACTACAAATATGCAAGCGGACGTGAAGGCGATTGGAGTATCATTGGTCTTGCTAGTCGAAAAAATTATATTTCAGTATATGTTTGCGCAACATACAAAGATACATATATTGCCGAACTCTATAAAGACAAACTCCCAAAGGCTTCTATTGGTAGAAGTTGTATCCGATTCAAGAAAATAGAAGACATTGACATGAATATCCTTCGAGAAATTCTCCTTAAAACAAAAGCTTGTGTAAAACAATAGTTTTTATACATATAATTACTCCTTGTGGGAGTAATTATATGAAGTAATAAAACCTTAAATACCCTTTTTATCTCCACAAACCTTGCAATACCATTTATGAAGCATAGCCATATCAACAACTGCTGATACGCCAACAAGTATGTAGACAAGCCTCTCAAGAGTAGGAAACGACCCAAGAAGCATGTTGACAAGATTGACATCAAAAAGACCCATTAGTCCCCAATTAATAGCACCAATAATAACTAGTAAGTACGTTATAGAATGAAGTTGTTTATTTTCCATGTATAGAAACACCTCCTTTCTTGAAAATCATTTGTGCAAATAGTGTATCTAATTAGAAATAATAAAAGCAATATGGTATTTATTCCTAGTCTATACCCAATACGATAATTATTACTTTA
>Ga0163152_10007918_pt1 | contig 11479 bp, 8 predicted proteins | sample OliLakLV19MP8IB2_FD_148635 | JGI IMG/M metagenome (GOLD analysis project Ga0163152, IMG submission 148635) | Freshwater microbial mat bacterial communities from Lake Vanda, McMurdo Dry Valleys, Antarctica - Oligotrophic Lake LV.19.MP8.IB-2 | ecosystem: Environmental > Aquatic > Freshwater > Lake...
GTGAGGAACTGCTCGATGATTCACTGCTCGGCGAGGATTCGCCACTCACCGAGGAAGGGCTGGAGGAAGATGTCGAATTACTCTGGCTCGATGAAGAGGAAGTCCGGGAACTACTGCTGTTCGTGGTCGATTCGCTGCTGCTCGTCGATTCACCGCTCGTGGAGGAACTACTGCTTGTCAACGATTCACTGCTCGGCGATTCACCGCTGAGCGAGGAACTACTGCTACTCAATGAGGATTCACTGCCGCTCGTGAACGACTCGTCGCTCGCTGAGGACGAGGTACTGCTGAGAGAGGTAGTCGAAGATTCGCTTGTGCTCGAAGACGGCATCGCAGAATCTCCAGGAGAGAGGGATTGGAGGCTGAACCGAACTGCACATTCCCGATACCGCTCCGCCCAAGGCCTGCCACTCCGTGGTCATCCGGCCGAGGCCATTGAACTCGCGTTGCATCTGATTCGCGATGCTCCCGCTGGCGTGGCATCGTAACTGGTCAAGAGTTACGAATTACCCTGGCTATCATACTCGGTTTCGATGCGGCGAGCAGCGCCATGAACCCAAGGTCATGATTCGTGATTGCATCGACCATCTGCCGGCCCAAGATATCGTACCTGGAGATGTGCATGTTGCCGTTGCGGTTCGTGAAGGCCAGCATCAGGCCGAGCGAATCGTTGCCGCTGCCGACATCGCTATTGCCGACGAAGTAGTGCGTGGCAAAGCCCGGCGTGTGCAGTCGCCGGGCGATGGATTTGCTGCCCTCGAACACCTTGGCTCCTGGTCAAACCACGCCCTTGAAGACGACCGCCTGTCCGGTGGGCAGGCACAACGGCACGTAAAGTTCGTGTTGAAAGAACTCATCGACGGCTTCGCGGGCACCGGGGCAGGTAGGGAAGCCGTAATCGTCGAACACCACGAATCCGCCCTGCGACACACGCGACCAGACAAACTTCATGGTATCCATGATCGCCGGGTAGATATCGAGATCGACGTGCAGGAAGGCAATGCGTTCGGCCTCCAGCCCGGCGAAGGTTTGAGGGATCAACCCCTTGCGAATGTGGCAGCGGCCATCGCAGCCGAGATACGCCGCGACCTATTCGACGGAGGTATCGGCGAAGTCGCCTTGCTTGTGGAGGTCTCTGGTCGCTGGTCGGATCGGTCTCGGGCATTCCTTCGAAGGTGTCGAAGAGGTAGAGACGTTTCATCGGCATCTTGTCGCGAAGGATAGAGAGAATCATGGCCGCCGTGCCACCCTTGTACAAGCCGCACTCCCAGACGTTGCCGTTGGTGTGCATGGCTTGTTTCAGGAGCGAGTAGAGCACGTAGCAGCGGTCGGGGGACGCGAGGGAGCGAGGAGCGGCTCGTTCGTAGTAGCGCTGGAATTCGCAGGGCACGAGCCAGGGGGAGAGGAGGGGGCGGTATAGAGATTGGTTCGGGATTGTCATGGTACATCTTTGATTTTTCTTTTATTTGTTCGCCGAAGAAGTAGACTGAGTAGCAAGCGCAACCTCAGCTTGCTTACGAATTTTCGGATCTTCAAATCTGATAAGTAGGTCAAGTATTTTAGCTTGTGAGATTTTCTCGTTACAATCTCGGCTATTGCCCAAACGCTTGCCGATCAATGGAATAAAATCTGAATCATAAGACACTAGTATTAGAAGCACGGCTTTTAGGTCATTGCAGGCTGAAAAATCCGTGCATTCAGCAACCATACTACATAAGCAGCCGATCCACTCAGTTCGAATACGATCGTCTTTCATCATTCTGGCCAAGGATCTAGTGGCCTCCGAGGCCGATTCGCGAACCAAGACTGACGAATCGTGACGGCACTGGACGACCGCACCAATCAAACCGACGAGAGGGTAATGGGCTCTACCTAGCACAGAAAGCGCGTAGGCCCGCTCCCTTTCATCCGAATGGTTTAGCCGTTGCAAGAAAATTTGTTGAGCCCTGGTTGAATCCTCAAGATCCGTAGACTCCATATCGGCTGACCATTGTTGAATTGTGCGGCCGTCCACCTTTTCCGGTGGCATCAACATCCCTGCTAGCAAGAGTACGATACTATTGCAAGCGATTATGACAGCCAAGCTCGAAACTAGCACTATCGCAATTTTGCGGCGAGATCTCATATGGCCCCATCGCTTCTTCAAGGCTAATCCAGTGATTGGAAATACTATATTTAGCTTCTCGAAAAACTTACTACCTTCAGTTTCAGGGCAGCTGCCGCAGCAGACTTCTCGCCTGAGACCAAGTTGATTGCTGGAATAATATTTGCGAGTTCATAAACTGCATCGCAGTCTGCATCCGGAATACTCGCTATGAATGTCCCGGTTTTTCGGTCCGATATGTAACCATTGCCAACCTCGTCAAATCGCCCTCCGCCAACTGATGCGTACGAACCTCCTGTGAAAATACTTGGATATAATAGTACATCGGCATATGATAAACTTCCGCGGCGGCTAATATCCATTGCCCCAAATGACAATAGATCATACTCAATAGTAAACGTGTAATTTGCTTTCAATAAGCGCGAAACATTCAATGTCGTTGTGCCGAGTCGCCTTCCTCCTGGGATTGCGCCTCCTGACCCAATAAGATGACTCGGATGGTATTTCGACCGAGCGGGAAATCCGATGCCCGCATTGCTGACAGCGTTACCATTCGTGACGTTGTTGGCACTAACCATTACTGTTACGGAGTCGACTAGGCCGCCACCATAATTGCCGGTCCCTGTTCGTCCAGGATTAGATACCAATCGAAGCAAGGAACCACCCGTCCATCCTCCTGGTACGTCGTCTTGCACGTCGAATGCGATAAGCTCGTTGTCGACCGAACGTTGTTGAGGAATATTGTCTGTTGCGATGGCAGAGCCTGTGTAGTACTGTTTATGATAGTAATCACTGTATTGAATGCACCCAGACGGATCTAAATGATGTAAAGGAGAATCGCTGACATATCTGTAGAGATTCGATTCCGAGCTTTCGTAACCCAAGGGGTCGATACTAGACCACCGCCCCAGCGTCGGGCTATACTCGCGATGCCTGAAGCTATACAGTCCCCCATCACTATCCCACCGTCCGCCTTGGTGAAGGTAGTTCCACCCATAACTACTGCTCCCGCGAGCACCCCAGCCTGGCGTCAACACGCTGAACACGCCGTAAGCATCGTAAGCAAATCGCTCGACCACATCCCCGCTCGTATCCAGCAATGCCACGGTATTGAAGTTTGCATCGTGCACCGCATAGAGACGTTCGTCGAGGCTTCCGATGCCGTCGCTGTCTCGGTCGCGCAAGATCATCGCGTCTATATAGACCAGACTCCACACGTACTGAGCATAGACATCGCCATCGACAAGCTCTTCCAGGACTTGCCATTGATTTGAATAAAAGAGATCAGTTGTTGCTTCGCCGCGAATCTCTTGCACCCGCCAGCCGAGAGCATTGTAACGGTACGTCGCCAACAGTTCGTTCCCGACATCGCGAATTTCGACCAGACGATTCCACGCATCGTACTTGAATTTTCTTCCGTCTTCGTCGCTGGTTGTATTGCCGTTCCTCTCGTAGGTTGGCGTCGTCCAGTCAGCGCCGACAGTGCGGGAGATTTCTGTAATCTCGTTGACCTTATTGTGCGATCGTTGCTGGTCGAGCGTTTTCGCGGCATCGGCTGGATCGAACTGCGTGAAGTTTTTCCAGTTGCTCGTGGCGTCGAATTGCCAGCCTTGCTGCAAACCGGGTGATTCAATCACGGCGTTATCATCAACCAGTAATCCGCGGTGGAATTTCTTCAATTGATTGAGCCGGTCGTATTCATATAGCTCGTCGAAGGTCTTGTCGTCGCTTCGCGCAACTTCGTCGCGGCGATACGTGCGATTTGATGCCTGGTCGTAACCGTACATCAAATGCACTAACTCGGCATTCGCGCCGCTGGATGACGAACTCGATGAACCGTCGGTGCCATATTTTCCCCACAAAAGATCAACGATTCGTCCGAACCGACAACCCCCCCGCGTATGGATTTGGGCTGTATCCGAGCGCATAATCCAATTTGATTCGGCGTACTGTGATACGGATTATTCAGAATGTCCGAATGTCCCCTTTTTCGAGTTCGACGGTAGTGTCAAACAGGGGCTATCGTCACTTTGAGCGTTCCGACGGGGGAGTTTCAGAGCAGTCGGAGGAGGCATAGGGGGGCGGTTCGGCGGCCTCCTCTGGTGGCTGCGGCTGAGTAGGTTGCGAGCGCTCGCGGGGCCTCAAGAGGAGGAACACGCAAATGGCGGCGGGGGCCGTGGCTAACATGCCGTATCCCAAGCAGACAAGGCCGATTTGCATGTTCTCCGCCTCGCTGACGTCGGCCAGTCGGCCCTGTACCCCAAGAATGCCAAAGAACAGGCAGGGCACGCCCAGGAATAAGAAGATGAGAGCCGAAACCAGCATCAGAACCGTGCGCATAATACACCCCACCGAAAGCGCGATACTAAGTGGCCTAACGTCAAGTTCCCTAACCGGCTGCGTTCGCGCGAATGGCCCCGGTTTGACATATGGCGCAGGCGGTTCGCTGCAACAGCACATCAATAGCCCCGAGTACGGTAGCAGGCAGCAATTGCTGGTCCAGTTTTTGGAGCGCAGTTCAATGGCTAGGTGCTAGCTTTCGGACTAAGGGTTTTTCGTACATTTGAAAAAATTATTAGGCGGCCTGTATTTGAGGTAGATATCCAATCTGCCAGCATCTCGGCATGCATAGAATGGGCGTACATCCACAACATAATGGGCAAGCGTATTTGCCAAAGCCAAATTAGTGCGAACACCTAACGGAGCTATCAGGTCGGGAGTACCTGCACCTGCCCCATGTGTTATTAGATTTCCCTTCCCGTCGTAGGTACATTGTTGACCTGGCAAGAAAGTCTTGGGCGGAGGGGAACTTGCCCAAACTGCAGTGGGTTCGGGTTTCGATCGGATTTCCCATACAGCTCCCGGGTGAAATTCTTGGCTCGCAGGGGCGGGGTCATTCCACGTTTCTCGAATAAGACCCTTCCAAGGTGGGGCGACCGGAATAGTACATGGGCAATGTGGAATAAGTTCGAGCCACTTTGTGCCTCTTTTTTCTTCTTTTGCAGCCCATGCCTTGCAGCTAGAGTCGTCTGTAGAACCAATTCCTGGCGGGGGAAGTCTTCCAGGCGGAACTGCGGGTAAGGATGCATGTCCACCAGGGACCTGTTGAATCGGAGGAAGAATAGGCAAGAACTGAATGGGCGGCGAGCCAGGCGGCGCTTGTGGCCCAAAAGGATTACAAGACCGTCCGTTCCCCAAGCCCCCTGAACCTCCGAATTGTGGAGGGATCGGTTGTAGAGGAGGTGGAGTAATGGGCTTTGGCGTGGGCTCCGGAAATCCGAGGTAAAGTCCAGTCGGATCAACCGAGCGGATCGGATTGTTTTCCACGTACCGATATAAATTTGGATCGGAAGCGTCGACCCCAATTGGATCGATTTGCAACCACTTCCCCAGCGTCGGGCTATATTCCCGATGACGGAAGCTGTACACTGTGCCATCCGCATCCCACCGCCCTCCCTGGTGCAGATAGTTCCACGCGAAGCTGCTGCTGCCCCGAGCGCCCAACGCAGGCGTAAGCACACTGAACACGCCGAACGCATCGTAGGCGAACCGTTCAACGACCGCGCCGCTCGTGTCCAGCAACGCCAGGACATTGAAGTTCGCATCGTGAACCGCATAGAGCCGTTCATCGAGTGAACCGTTACTGTCCGAGTCGCGATCGCGCAGGATCATCGCGTCAATGTAGACTAGGCTCCAGACGTATTGCGAGTAAACGTCGCCATCGACTCGCTCTTCCAGCACCTGCCACTCAGCAGAGTAATACAGGTCGGTCGTTGCTTCGCCGCGAAATCTCTTGCGCCCGCCAGCCGAGAGCATTGTAACGGTAGGTCGCCAACAGTTCGTTTTCGACATTGCGGACTTCGACAAGATGATTCCAAGCATCGTACTTGAATTGCTTTCCGTCTTCGTTGCCGTTGTATTGCCGTTTCGTTCGTATGTTGGCGTCGTCCAGCCAGCCCCCACCGTGCGGGCGATTGCTGTAATCTCATTGACCCGATTGTGCAATCGTTGCTGGTCGAGCGTTTTCGCGGCATCGGTAGGATCGAACTGCGTGAAGTTTTTCCAGTTGCCCGTGGCGTCGAATTGCCAGGCTTGTTGCAGACCGGGGGACTCGATCACGGTATTATCATCAACCAGTAATCCACGGTGGAATTTCTTCAACTGATTTAGCCGATCATACTCGTATAGCTCGTCGAAGGTCTTGTCGTCGCTTCGCGCCACTTCATCGCGGCGATACGTGCGATTGCTACTACGATCGTATCCGTACAACAAATGCACAAGATCGTGCATTTCGCCGCTGGATGACGAGCTCGACGAACTGCCATTGCCGTACTTCTCCCACAACAAATCAATGATGCGTCCGAATCGGTCGAAACCCGTGTAAGGATTGGGGCTGGACCCATTCGCACAATCCAATTTCACCTTCGGCTCGAGGTAATCGATCGTGACGAATGTGTTGAGTCCAATATAATCGTATCGACAAACATCCAGATTATCCCAATGCAATGTCCGCATGCGCGAAAGTTTGTCGGCATGAGTGTCGTCGTATTGATAGTCGAGGATACGTCCGTTGGGATACGTCATAGAAGTGGGCCGAATCGTGTTTGCACTGCCGTCGGCGTATCCGTATTGAACTTTCGGAGTCGTTCCTGTATTCACCGCCCCATTGCATTCCTGATACTGCTTCGATATTTGAGCAAAGTCATTGAACTCATTCTGGACTTCATTTACGACCGTGGTTCCAGCGGCGTCACTGAAACTAGTCGCCTTCTCTACCATCCCACGAACTTCATACGACTGGCCTATACGCCGAACTGCGCCATCCACGCCATCCCCCAGCGTTGTGACTATGTCGCCCGTAGGCCGGCCAAGAAGATCGTACTCATAATCATGTACTGATCCGTTCCGGTCGCACATCCGTGTTTGCTGCCCCTGGCGGTTGTAAGCGTGCGTGACGCGGTCGGAAGAATCGTCGGCATCCGAGAAGATTTCAGCACGCAACAAATTGTTGGATGCGAGGCTCGATTCACCTAGCGTCACCCCATATTCATAACGCGTCACCTGATCTCCCGTCGCCTGATTCTTTGCGACCAAAGCAACCAACTGGCCAGCACGATATTGCATCTCCGAGGTCACATTTTCTTCAGATCCGGGACAGAAGCAACCTTCGCCGATTACATAATTCTCGATTGACCGTACTGTTCGACCCGCATCGTCGGCCACGGTGTGATTCACTACTCCTGCTGGGTCAAGTGTCTCGAAAGCCTCACTCCGCTCATTGTATCGGACACGGTTCACAAGCACCGTGTCCGATGATTCCGGCGGACTCGCGGGCCGGTCGGGAGGCTCCATGTCGTTGTTCGTCCCGTAATCGGCATTCGCGACTTGGCGGCCAACCCCATCGCGCCACATCGCTTGATAATTATCGCGGCTCTTTGGTTCCGAATCGTTCGGACCTTGCAATGGACCCGTGCCTTCGGCGTTGTGCCAACGTTGCCGGGCGATTTTGAATATCATGTTGCTGGCCGCGTCGTATTGCATCTCGGATTGGTCGAATATCACATCGTCTTCAACCGAAGCAGGAGTGATGATCGCGGAAGGATTATAGCCATAATATTGATCGGTTGACCGATTGATGCCATCGAACACGTACTTGGTAAACTTGTCACTCCCTGCCGGCAGCGAGCAGATCACATTGCCCGACGAATCGTACCAGAGATTGTCGATCAGGCTGTTGCCAACGGTCCCCGTTGACGGGTCCACTGCATAGCGGGTTTGCTGATAGACACGCCCGCGATCGTCGAAGGCCGTGTCGTTTCTCGCAACCAAATTGCCGCCCGAGTTCGTGTTGTGCCGATCTACTCGCATTGCTTGACCGAGATTGTCGTACTCAACCACTTCGTATAAATCTTCTTCACCGTCCGTGACAATCCGCCGATTGCGGAAATCATACTCAAAAGTCGTAACTTGCGTCGTTGAACCATCGACGTATTCAGTGGCTTGCGTCAGGTTGCCATCGCCGCCGGCGCTGCCGCCGTCATACTCGCTCGCCGAGATCTGCATCATGTTGTTGCCGGCCGCACCACCGCCAGTGGGATCGGTGTCCGTCGCCCGATTGTCGTTCGTGCCACGCCAAGTGCTCACCCCTAGGTTGCGTACATCGAAGACCGTTCTGTTGATCGTTCCGGCCGCGTTCACCACTGTATTCTGCCGGCCCATCACGTCGTAGCCAAAACGCGTCTCGTCGTAGTTGACGCCGATCTGGCCCGTGCCCTCCTCGGGAATTCGATGATCCACTCGGCTCGATGTCGTCTCACCATGATCGTTCGTCAACGTTCGCGACCAACGGACCCACGACGATTGCGGGAAGCAGTCCTGGGCCGACAACCGCCCCGCGCTCTCCACATTGCCAGCACCGGGCATGGCACACGCACAGGCCGCGTCCGCTCCACACACGCGAACCGCCACGATCGAATCCGCTACTCGACCATCCGGGCTCGTTCGCGAGATCGAGACCGGGTTCATCAACGTATAAATGTACTCGCCAGCGACTCTCACCGCGTAACCTTGAGCCGAATACGTCTCATCTTCCAAATCGCGGTACACCGTCCACCTCGCCGTTCGCACCGACTGCCCATCCACATCATGCGTTGGCCCCAACGATTGCGTTTGTCGGCCCAACGCATCGTGCTCATAATCGCTGATTAGATGCAAGCCGCCGCCCACCGGCGTCGTCCAACCGGGCGGCAATGCGATCTTCGTGCCGTCCACATCCTGAATTTGTTGAATCACTGCGCCCGTGACTACATTGTAAACGTTGAATGTGATGAAGCCGCGCGGATCGCGCTGCCAGATCAGGTGGCCTTCTTCGTCGAAGATTTCCGTGATCGTGTCCGTACTGTCCGTTCCGTTCTGCCCCACCGGCACCACCGGCAACGTCGTGGTCCGCTGCTCCACCTGGGCCGTGTCCTCGAACCAGGTGTAGGCATAACTCGTCGTGATCGCCCCGGTGCCGTCATCGTGGCGAAAGCGCGTTGATTCCGCCACGGGATAGATCGTGGCCGCTCCGGCGGGCCGCTCGATGTACGTCGTCTCGCTTTGCGGAACCAGAGCACCCGCGATCCCGGGGCTGATCGATCGCGACTGGATATAGCCTTCGACGCCACCCGGTACCGTTGGAGTGGCCGTCGTTGCGGTATAGTAGTCGGTCCATTCCACCAGACCGGCGTCGTCTCGCAAAACGACATCCAGGTCCGCCTCGCCCTCGTCGTAGCTCACCACGGCCGAGGGGTGCGCATGCATCGTCTCGCGGCTGTTCTCGTCGAACTGGTAATAGTTGATCCAGTGATCGCTCCCCGACGCCAGGTCCGTGAGCAGCGTCTGGCCCAGGAAATTGTTGAACGTGATCAACTGACTGCCATCGGGGTTCGTCCTCGTGATCTTCAGCGACCACGTGTCGATATCGTCACTTCCGCTGCTGCTACTGCTGCTCCCAGTGCGACTGGCATAGGCGAACGTGTAGGTGAGTCGTCCGCCTTGCGTGGTCGACTGGATGGCCCGCTGCTCCGAGTCGTAGACGTAAGCAAAATCCGCGTGCTTCCCCACCTGGTCGTCGGTCGCCAAGTAGGGATCCGCCACTTGCGGATCGCGGCGAAGACGCTCGAACGCCTGAGGGCCGAGAGCATACTTCAACCCATGCGCGAACCCACCCGCTTCCCCGGACAGGTAGTAGCGAAAATAGCTCGTCTCGTGATCGACCCAGGTGGTTCCGACCAAAAGCTGCTCGGTCGACGTCTTCAGATCGCCGACGCTGCCGTGCTCCTCGCTTTCGCCGTAGTAGTGGAAGACCGTGCGGCGGATGCCGGCCGTCGGGTTGACAGAACGCGTGAACGTGATCGACGCCACCGAGCCATCTTCGCCGTACTCGTAGGTGTTAAAGTCCGTCGTCGTCACGCCGTTCTGCGTCACCGTGCGAGTGATGCGCCCCAGTTGGTCTCCGGACGTGCTGGGCATCCGTTCTGTGTCCGTCGATTGGTCGGGAGAGTTCGCACGCTCGACGCGATCGAACTCGCCCGTGTGCGTGAAATACCAGACATCGCCGTTGCAGTCGGCGAAGACGAACTGGCACAGGCTTCGATCGAATTCCAGCGTTGCGAGGGCGCCATAGAGCGGGGTGTAGCTGTCGCCGTCCTGGGTGTACCAATACGCCTTGCACAAGTCGAATACGACCGCGATCGTGGAGGCGTCGTATTGGGAGAGATAGGGAGTGCCGTTGCCGAACCAGTTGGAACCGAAACCGGACGAACCGGGTTCCAACCGGCTCGAATACTGGGCGCCCATGCCCGCAACGGTCGAGAAGGCACTGGTCAGCGAATACTCCGCCGCGCCAGTGTGCGAACAGACGCCGGTGTCCCCGCCGCAGCTACAACCGCAGGTCTGGCAGGACGGTGCCGCCATCGGTTCGGGAGTGGGACGGTCGGGCACATCCACGTCGCAACTGGAATCACTGCCTGACTCTGAACCGTTCGTTGTGGACGGTGAGGAACTGCTCGAGGATTCACTGCTCGACTCGGATTCACCACTCAACGAGGAAGGGCTGGAGGAAGAAGTCGAATTACTCGGGCTTGATGATGAGGAAGTCCGGGAACTACTGCTGTCCGTGAACGATTCACTGCTGCTCGGCGATTCACCGCTCGTGGAGGAACTACTGCTCGTCAACGATTGACTGCTGCTCGGCGATTCACCGCTGTGCGAGGAGCTACTGCTTGTCAACGATTCGCTGCTGCTCGTGGACGATTCGCTGCTAGTCGATGAGGATTCACTACCGCTCGCTGAGGACGAGGTACTGCTGAGAGAGGTAGTCGAAGATTCGCTTGTGCTCGAAGACGGCATCGCAGAATCTCCAGGAGAGAGGGATTGGAGGCTGAACCGAACTGCACATTCGCGATACCGCTCCGCCCACGGCTTGCTATACCGTGGTCATCTGGCCCAGGCCGTCGAACTCGCGTTGAATCTGATTCACGATGCTCCCGCTGCTCGCGGCATCGTAACTGGTCAAGAGATACGAATTACCCTGAGTATCATACTCGGTTTCGATGCCGCGAGTAGCGCCATCCTGCCAGAACCCAAGGTCGTGATTGCATCGACCGTCTGCCGGCCCAAGATATCGTACCTGAAGGTGTGCATGTTGCCGTTGCGGTCCGCGAAGGCCAGCATCTGGCCAAGCGAATCGTTGCCGCTGCCGACATTGAGGCCGTTGCTGACGAAGTAGTGCGTGGCGAATCCCGGTGTGTGCAGTCGCCGGGCGACGGACTTGCTGCTCTCGAGCACCTTGGCTCCTGGTCAGAGCACACCCTTGAAGACGACCGCCTGTCC
>Ga0163152_10007921_pt1 | contig 11477 bp, 7 predicted proteins | sample OliLakLV19MP8IB2_FD_148635 | JGI IMG/M metagenome (GOLD analysis project Ga0163152, IMG submission 148635) | Freshwater microbial mat bacterial communities from Lake Vanda, McMurdo Dry Valleys, Antarctica - Oligotrophic Lake LV.19.MP8.IB-2 | ecosystem: Environmental > Aquatic > Freshwater > Lake...
CCCCTCCGGCACGGCCGTCATGATTCCCGGACCGGCGCCGGTGCGAGGCGGGATCCCGCGATCGGCAAGGCGCGCGCCCATCCGGCGCGCGTCCGTGTAATACGGATCGTCCGGCGTGACGCGCGCGCCGCCGAAGAAGGTGACGGCCGCGGGCATGCGGGCGAGTCGCGCGAGCCCTTGTTCGAGCTCCTGTACGAGCGCCTGCGCGAGCGCAGCGCTGCCACCGTTGGCCGTCGCGATCGTGCTCCAGAAACCTCGCGCTCGAGAGGGGGACGCGGACATGCGGAGAGTGGAACGCGTCAGCGCTCGAACGTCGAGATCGCCCACGTCTCGGCGGCGAGCTCGTCGTCGGACATCTCGGTCGTGAAGTCGGGAATCGAGATCGCGACACCCATCACGTCGGGGAACGCGGCCGTCATCGCGACGCGATTCACGGCGGTCTCGTCGATCAGCGCGATCGGCTCGCCCCACGTGTCCTGGATCTTCTTCGCGGCTTCGACCTTCCACGCCGCCGACGAGCCCGAGAATCCGCTGTTCGGCTTCATCGTGACCTTCGGGTTCGCGATGCCGCCCTTCTTGAGCGTCGCGACCGTGGTCACGCGCTGCGATTCGCGGCGAGCCGTGTTGAACACGACGACGCCGCCGGACTGCGAAACGTTGCGTGCGAACTTGACGAGTCCCGGCGTGAGCGTTTCGGTGCCGTCGAGGGAGGGGGCCCAGCTCGAGCCGTTGTACGCCGTGTAGACCTGGTTCCAGTTCAGGTTCGGATATTTCGTGCGCAGCTCGAGCTTGTCGGCCCACGTGAAGAAGCCGTCCTTCGAGTAGTGCGGGAAGAGCTCGAGCGCCGACGGATCCGCGACTTCGGTGATGCCGAACTGGTTCGCGATGCGCGCGAGGCCCGCGTTCACGCGCGCCATCTCCGTGAAGCCGGTGTTGTCGAGATCGATCATCACCACGAGCTTCGGCAGCGAGGGATCGGTCTTCCGTTCCTTCTGGCGGGCGCGCATCTGGCGAAGGATCTCGTCGAGCGTCGCCTTCTGTTTGACGAACGGGACCGGCGCTTCACCCGCGCGATACGAAACCGCCCCGCGAATGTCCGCGGAGAGCGCGGACGCCGCGTCGGACGGCGCGTCTTCGCAGACTTGCGCCTGCGCAGAGAGGGAGAACGCGAAGAGGAGGGCGGAGAGAAAGGAAAGGGATCGCACGCGCGCGCCCTGTGCACGCGCCGTACCCCGGAAAACCTCGCGGAACTTCGCGGAATCACACGCGCGAGAGAAGCGAAAGGACGCGCGTGCCCCAACTCGAGTGGGACAACCCACGCCCTCGCCACATGCGACGGCGCCATCGCAAGCGATGGGTTCCGCGCATCCCACGTCCGCTCGGCGGGTCACACCATGGCGACGCGCCCCCCCACATGGAGCGAATTCGCGTCCGCGTCCACGCACGCTCGCCGGAACGAATACCCCGTGCTTCCAAGCGAGTTTGGCCAAACGTGTGTCTTGTTGGCCGCGGGCATGGAACGTGTAGCGTAGGTCGCTGTTGGGGCTTCTGACTCCAGCTTACGGACGGGACGATCGATGATCACGAACGCGAATCGAGCAAAGTTCTGGAGCGCGGCCACGGCGACGGTCCTGTTCGGTTGCACGAACACGGGATTGCATCGCGACGTCGGCCCGCCGGCGCCGCCGCCCAAGGAGACGATCGACATCCAGGGCACGTTCTGCACGGAAGACCCCGAGACGGTGAGTTACCCCGTGAAGGTCTGGATGGTCCTCGACAACACCGGCTCGATGAACACAAACGACCCGAACGAGGAACGCTTCAACGCCGCCGACGCGCTCGCGATCGCCCTCGAGGACACCGAGCCGCCGCCGTCGATGTTCTTCGGCGCGATGATCTTTTCCGAGGGTGGCCTCGGCACGCAGCGCATCACGATTCCCGACCGCTTCACGCCCGTCGCGTCCACGTTCGTCGCGAACGTCGCGGCGGTTCGCGGCAACGCGAACGGCGGCACGCCCTACGTGACCGCGCTGAACTTCTCGTTCGGCGAGCTCAACCAGGACATCAACGAGGACCCCGTCGAAGCGCTGCGCACGCGCTACGTCATCATTTTCCTGTCGGATGGCAATCCCACCGGCGCCGACGACAACCCGGGCACGATCCTCGGCGCGACCGAGAACCTGATCAGCCTTCGCGATCGCGTCGGCGACCTCACGCTGAACACGATCTACCTCGGCGGTGGCGCGGCGCAGGCCGAGATGCTGCTGATGGAAATGGCGACGGCCGGCGGCGGCATCTACAAGTCCTTCCCCGCGGGTGAGCAGCTCGACTTCGAGGACTTCGACTTCTCGTCGATCCGCCGCAACTACAACCAGCGCTTCTTCATGCTGAGCAACCTGAACGGCATGCCCTCGAAGACGGGCCACCAGGTCGACAGCGATCAGGACGGACTCGCGGACTTCTTCGAGACGCAGATCGGCTCCAACCTCACGCTGAAGGACACCGACCTCGATGGCTGCAACGACCTGATGGAATACAAGGTCGGCTGGGATCCGCTGATCCCCGGCACCGAGAACAACCAGTGCACGTGCTCGCCGGCGCAGCGCACCGGGGACCTCGATCTCGACGGCATGACCGACTGCGAGGAGAAGTGGCTCGCGACGTCGGAAGAGGCCGCCGACAGCGACAAGAACGAGGACGACACGATCATCGGCGACCTCGTCTACGACTCGCTCGACTTCACGTATCTCGACGACGTGAACTTCCCGAACGACGGGATGGATTTCGACGCGGACGGCTTCCAGGATCTCGCGGAGCTGCGCGTGCACACGGATCCTCACGCGAGCGAAGACGACACGACGCGAGAGCGCTGGGCGTACGACTACGTCTACATCGATCAGCAGCCCGAGAATCCCCGCTGCTACGACTTCCTCGTGGAGAACATCGCGATCCTGCCGACGGAAGCCTCGGACGGCCGCGCCGAAGGCGACAACGAGATCATTCTCTATTTCGCCCAGTCACCGCAGGACAACGCGCAGAAGGAGAAGTCCTTCCGGCGCGCCAGCGTGATCGTGAATCGCAACAACCTGCAGGACGTGACCGTCGCACCGGAGGACTTCGACGAATACCTGCTCTCGGCTGGCCTCGAACCGGCCCCGTAGAGCGGAGCGCCCAACCCACATTCGCGAGAAACGCCCCTCCCCCTACGGGAGGGGTCGATCAGCGCATGTTTCTCGCGGCGGCAGGCTCGCTGAACTGCGCTCGGTTGCCGCCGCTTGCGCTGATCTCGTTTGGGTGGATCCGGGACAACCCGGGGTTGGGTTCGTTTGTCCCTGGACGCACGTGCGACGGGCCGCGCGCAGTGTGGGGGGACAGGCACTACCCAGCCCCCACCCATGCGTCGGGAAGCACGCCCTTTTGGCGGGCTAAACCCCTGATTTCCCGTTCGAAGAGGGTGCGACCTGCCCGGCACGACTCGTGTAGTGGAACAGGTCACGATGAATCGCATCACGCTCACAGTGGCAGTCGTGGCGACGCTTGTAACCGGGTCGGCCTGGGGTCAGTCGAAGGCGAACGCCTCGCGCGTCGACTTCGACGATCAGCTCGTCCAGGGCCAGGTCAACAAGGGCGCCGTGCATCTCATCGAGCGCAAGGACAGCGATCTCGGATCGCTCGTCAAGAAGCGGACGTCCTACCGGAAGGAAATCCTCGCCGGCACCGACGTCACCGAAGCGAAGCCCGCCATGGCGATCGCCGCGCTTCCCATCGTGAAGGCCGCCGAGCTCAAGGGCGAAGCGATCGAAGCCCCCGCCGCGAAGCCCGCGGTTGCTCCGGCGGCGACGGCGATCAAGCCGGTCGCCAAGCCGGTCGTGAATTCCAAGAAGGGTCCTGCGAAGAAGTCTCCCGCGGTCAAGCAGTCCAAGAAGGTCGGAGGGTCGAATGTCGTCTCTCGTCGCTGAAAAGGTTCCGGGGATGGATGGGTCGATTCGCATCGTCGCGCTCAAGAACAACGAGCCCGTCGGCGCATGGGAATTCGAGAAGGAGTCGATCTCGATCGGCCGCTCGAAGACGGCGGACGTTCGCCTCGACGACGCTGCGATCTCTCGCGTGCACTGCATCGTCGAAGTGCGTTCGACCGGCGTCTACGTGAAGGACTGCGGCAGCCGCAACGGCATCTGGGTCGCCGGCCGCCGCGTCGAAGAGGCGCTGCTCTCCTCGCGTGACGAAGTCGTCGTCGAACACTTCCGCATCAAGGCCTACATGGTCTGGGGCAACACGGTCGCGAACCGGTTCTCCGATCGCGCCGAAGAGAAGACGCGCATTCCCGGCGCCTCGCGCCTCGCTCCGCAGCAGAACGCCGGCAACGGCAACGATCTCGCTCGCGACACCGCGCGTCCCACGCTCCCGTCGAAGGGCGCCCGCGCCGTCGAGCCCGTGAAGCCGTCCCTCGCGCCGACCGCGGTTCCCGTGAAGGCCGTCGCGAAGAAGGCCGCTCCCGCTCCCGCACCCGTCCCGGCCGCGAAGCCCGCGCTCGACGAGACCAACGCGCTTCCTGTCGCGACGAAGCCCGTCGCCGCCGCCCGCGGCACCGTGAGCGCGGAGATGGAAGACATCCTCGCCGACGTCCGCCCCGCGAAGTCGGCCCCGAAGGCCGCGCCCGTCGCGGCAAAGCCGGTCGTCCGCGCCGAAGTGAAGGCAAAAGCCCCTGTCCTGAAGGACGCGCCCAAGAAGATCGCGCCGAACAAGTCGCTCCCCGCGTTCATGTTCGATTCCGATGACGACGACGACGAGGAGGAGGAGACGCTGCCTCCCCAGTTCTCGATGATCGAGAACCTCAGCTCGAGCCGCACCCGCAAGGTCGCCGAAGGCAAGGCCGTCATCGAAATCGTCCGCTACCGCGGCGACAACGTCCTCGACGTGACCCGCATCGACAAGGGCGGCAAGTACGCGCTCCCCTTCACGGGCGCCACGCTCCTCGAGTTCTCGAACGACCAGGCGCAGCTCTCGGTCGACGGCTTCTCCGCCGAGCTCCGCACCGCTCGCGGCAACCGCGAGATCCAGGGCGAAGCGGTCCTTCGCTACGGCGAAGTCGCCGACCTCATGGGCGACGACGGCGTCGGCTACATGATCCGCTTCACGGAGCCGATGGCGCCCGGCCGCAGCGGCCAGGTGATCGCGGCGGCAGCGGCAGCGGCGCTCATCTCGTCGACCGGCGCGTCGATCGCGCTGCACGGCCTCTTCGGCGTCGGCATGGTCATCATGGACATGATGAAGCCGGAGAAGGAGCCCGAGTGGTCGGACTTCGCGAAGGTCGACATGGAAGAGCCGAAGGAAGAGATCGCGGCCGCTCCCACGCCGATGCCCACGCCGGAGCCGAAGGCCGAGCCCACCCCTCCGCCGCAGAAGCAGAAGGCGCCCGAGAAGCTCGCGAAGAAGCCGAACCAGAAGCAGCAGGTCGGCGGCGCGGACAAGACCGAAGCGAAGGTCGCGTCGGCCGGCGTGCTCGGTGGCCTCGGCAAGATGGACATCAAGATCGATTCGAAGTCGTCGGCGCTCGCGGCCGTGACGAACCTCGACGCGATCAAGTCGACGGGCGGCAAGTCCGGTGGCTTCCGCGTGTCGGCGCTGACCGGCAAGGTTCCCGGTGACGTCGCGATGGGCCGCTCGGGCCGCGCGAACGGAACGGTCGACATCTCCACGATCTCCGGCAAGGACATCGCGGGCTCGGCGCTCGGCGGCTTCGGTGGCACGGCGAAGAAGGGTGGCGGCAAGGTGAAGGGCGTCGTCACGCAGGTCCCCACGCAGAACGTCGGCGTGCAGGGCTCGCTCGACCGCGCGCAGATCGCGGCCGTCGTGAACAAGCACATCGCCGAGATCCGCCACTGCTACGAGAAGAACCTGATCAACGACCCCGGCCTCTCCGGCAAGATCCAGGAAGAGTGGACGATCAACCCGGACGGCACGGTCGGCTCGGTCAAGACGAAGTACACCTCGATGAAGGGTGGCGACGTCGCGGGCTGCATCGCGAGCCGGATCCGCACCTGGCAGTTCCCCCGCCCGAAGGGCAACGGCTACGTCATCGTGAACTACCCGTTCATGTTCGACTCGGTCGGCTTCTAAGGCCGCTCACCGGAACCCCGGTGGTAGGATCCTGAAGATGCTTTTCGTCTCCCGAATGGTGATGGCGGCTGCATTCGCAGCCGCCATTCACGTTCCAGGACAGGCGTTTGCGGCAGAGGAGATGCCTCCGGCCACGCCTCCCCTGGAGATGTCGCGGCCTACGCCCACGCCCGATCCCTTTCCTCCGAAGACGATCGTGCAGGAGCGCGCGTATCGCCCGAATCACGAGGTGCGGCTCGGGCTCGCGTATCTCCCGCAGGATCCGTTCTACAAAGCGTACGGCCCCGAGTTGGCGTATGTCCGGCACTTCGGTGATTGGTTCGAGTGGGAAGTGCTGCGCGTCGCCTACTTCGCTTACACGGAGACCGACATCCGCGCACAGGTGGCGTCGGAGTTCGACATCACGAAAGATCCCTACGAGAAGGTGCAGTACCTCGGCTTCTCGAATCTGCGCTGGGCGCCGTTCTACGGGCGCTACACGGTGCTGAACCGCAGCGTCGTGCACTCCGAGACGTTCGTCTCGGGAGGCGTCGGGATGGTCGGCTGGAGCAAGGCCGAGGGGCCACGTGCGGACGGCAACGATCCGGGCTCGGGTGGAACGCGGCCGGCGGCACAGGTCGGGCTCGGCTTTCGCTTCTACACGAGCAAGCGCACGTCGCTGACGATCGACGTGCACGACCAGTTCGTACAACGGTTCGACGGAAGCCTCGGCACGCAGTTCTACATCACCATCGGAGGCTCGTTCGCGGCGCCGCAGAGGACGCGGCCCGCGTCGTTGCAATGACGATGAAACGGACTTTGCTGACATTCGCTTTCGTGATGGCCGCGTTCCCTGCGCTGGCGGCCCAGGGCGATCGCCTCGACGAGAAAGAGCGTCCGAAAGAGGCGATCCCCACGCCGTCGCCGACGCCCGAAGACCCGAAGGCGAATCGCCCGTCGGCGGTCGAGGGCGGGTCGACCTACGTCATCCAGAAGCGGAAGTTCCAGGTCGGCCACGAGTTCCGCCTCGCGGCGGGCTACCTGCCGATGGACGCGTTCTACAAAGGGACGACCGGCGACTTCGGCTACTCGTATCACTTCAACGACTTCTTCTCGTGGGAAGTGATGCGCGCGCTCTACTCGTACAACAAGGACACGGATCTTCGGGCGCGTCTGCAGGAGGAGTTCGACGTCGAGAACGATCCCTACGAGAAGACGCAGTACATGTTCTTCACGCTCTTCCGCTTCACGCCGTTCTACGGGAAGCAGGTGATCCTGAACCGCGTGATCGTGCACCAGGAGCTCTACTTCATCGCGGGGCCCGGCGGTGTCGGCTGGGTGCTGCACGAAAACGGGCGCTCCGACGTGCCCACCGCGTTCCGTCCCGCGTTCAACATCGGCGCCGGCTTCCGCTGGTACGCGTCACGGATGGTCTCGTTCCGCCTCGAGGCGATGGAAGACTTCTACCAGAAGGCCGACGGCTCCGTGGACGACCAGATCTACGTGAACTTCGGGATTTCGGTGTCGACAGGCCGATGAAATTTTCCGGGAGAGCCATCGCTGCGTTGTTCGCCGTCACCCTGCTCGTGGGGGCCGACGGCTTCGACGATCCCAACGCCGGCTTCGGCAAGGTCGAGGAGCCGCTCGGCAAGGAAGTCGTCGGCAAGCGCGAATACAAAAAGGGCATCGAGCTCGTCGGCGCCGGCAGCACGAAGGCGGCGGAGAAGGCGATCCCGATGTTGTGGTTCTACTTGAAGAAGAACCCGCCGGAGTCGCCGGAATACGAGAAGGCGGAGTTCCACTTCGCTCGCGCGCTGGACACGCTCGGGTACCACGGTGCGGCGGCCGAGTACTACGTGAACGTGGCGCGCGGACGCCGCGACGCGCGGCTGCTCTCGCCGGCGCTCGGCTCGCTCGCGCGCATCGTGAAGGCGCGGCCGTTCGACGGGGAGCTGATCCTCGGCGAGCTCGTGTCGGACACCGACTTCGGATTTCTCCCTGCGGGCGTCGAGGATTTCGTCGCGTATCACCAGGGCATGGTCGATTTTCGCGAGGGCTTCCCGCGGTGGGGAGACGAGCACTTCGACGAGCTGGAGCCCACGAGCGCGTTCTACTGGCAGGTCCGCTACAACGAAGGACTCAAGGCGCTCGCGTCGGACGACATCGCGGCGGCGCGAAAGATCTTCGAAGAGCTCGACTCGACGAACGTGTTCGATGAGGAGATGGAGAAGAAGGTCGATCTCACGCTCGCGCGACTGGAGTTCGAGGCCGGCGAGTTCCGCGAGTCTCTCGCGCGCTACGAGTCGATCCCGCTTCCTCTGGAGAAGAAGGGGCCGATCTTCCTCGAGCGCGCGTGGGGTTTGTATTCGATGGGCGATTTGAGCAAAGCGCTCGGCCTGCTAGCCGCGCTCGAGGCGCCGAGCTTCCGCGACTTCGACGATCCCGAGAAATACACGCTGCGGGCGCTCATGTATCGCGACGTCTGCCACTTCGAGGCGGCGCGCCGCGCGGTCGCCGACTTCCGCGAGGAATACGGGCCCGCGATCAAGAACATCTACGCGCGCGCCGATCTCCCGACGGACGAGACGTTCCGCGCGCTCGCGCTCAAGGATCCCGACGTCGCCGAACGCGCCGCGTTCGTCGACACGCTCGCGAAAGAGAAGGACCGCCTGAACCAGTCCAACAGCGAATGGCGGCAGGAGGGCCTGATCGAGGCGCTGCAGTCGATGTACACGCTGAAGCTCGAGGAGGCGAAGCGGCTTCTCGACCTCGCGCTCGAGGAGCGCACGGAGGCGATCGGCGACCTCCTGCTCGAGTCGGAGGAGCAGATGAACATTCTCGACTACGAGATCGAGCTCGCGCGGAACCGTCGTGCGAAGACGAAGCCGCCGGAGATGGGAACGCTCGTGATCGAGGTCCCGTGGACGGCGAGTATCCAGTACTACGGCTTCGACGGGGAGTTCTGGAACGACGAGATCGAGGACCTGCGCGTCATCATCGAGGACAAGTGCGAAGGCATGACGCGCAGCGGAAAGCGCGACCCGAGAAAGGCTCTGCAGAATCAATGATGCGCCGAGCCCTGCTGCTGTTCGCTTTGCTCGTGCCCGCGTTCGCGAACGCGGCGACCGGCGGCAAGCTGCCCGGCGAGGAGATCGTCGGCCGCGCGGACGACGAGGACCCGAAGGCGTTCGTGAAGCGCGTGAAGTCCGACCTCGTGAAGGTCGATGCCTCGATCGACGCGACGAAAACGCTGCTCGCGAAGAGCAAGGACTCGCTGCTGCTGCCCGACATCTCGCTGCGCCTCGCCGAGCTGTATGTCGAGAAGAGCCGGCTGCTCTATTACAAGGCGGTCGAAGAGCGAGCGACGAAGTCCGGCGAAGCGGTCGCGGCGCCCGACGCGAAATATTTCAAGGAGCTCGCAATCGAGCTCTACAAGAAGATCCTCAAGGACTTCCCCGCGTATCCGCAGAACGACAAGATCCGCTTCTATCTCGGCCACGAGTACCAGGAGCTCGCGCTCACGCCCGAGATGCTGAAGGAGTACTCGCGGCTCGCGACCGACTACCCCGACAGCCCGCTCGTTCCCGAGGCGTTGCTCATCCAGGGCAACTTCTACTTCGAGAAGCGGGACATGGACACCGCGGAGAAGCACTACAAGAAGGTCCTCGAGAAGAACGACAAAGGTCTCGCCGCGCTGGCCCGCTACAAGATGGGCTGGATCGAGATGAACCGCACGAACCACAAGGAAGCGCTCGCGAACTTCGAGCAGGCGGCTCGCTACGCGAACGCCGGCACGATGGCGGCGACGAACGCGTCGACCGCGCAGCGTCAGAAGCTGAAGAACGTGCGGCGCGAGGCGCTCACGGACTCCGTGCAGCCTTTCACCGAGGTGAAGAAGCCCGAGGACGCGGTCGCCTACTACGGCGAGCTCGCGGACACGCGAAACCTCTACGCGGCGATCCTCGAGAAGCTCGGCAATCGCTACTACATCCAGCAGAACTGGGATCCGTCCGCGAAGATCTACCGCACGCTCGTGACGCTCACGCACGACGTCGAGCGCTCCTACGAGTTCGGGCAGCGTTTCTTCGAGTGCGTGGTGAAGGCGCGCGCCGAGTTCGAGAAGAAGCCGACGAAGCAGGAAAAGGCCCTCGGCGCGACGGACCCGAAGGCCACGCCGACGCCGGCTGTGTCCGCGGTCGTGACGCCGATTCCGTCGCCGGCGCCGGGCGCGACGCCCGCTCCGAAGAAGCTGCCCATGCCGTTCGTGGCGGAAGACGCGCAGATGCTCACCGACACGATCGCGCGGTACTCGTCGTCGTGGCGCATCCCCAAGAAGGATCGCGACGCGGCGCTGAAGGAATACGAGCTCTTCGTTCGCGACATCGCGACACGCCTGCAGATCGCCTCGCAGAACGAACAGAACCCGACGAAGAAGAAGCAGATGTCGTGGGAAGCGGCGCGCGCCTACAAGTCGTATCTCTCGTTCTTCAAGGAACCGACGCAGAAGAAGGCGATGGAGGAGAACTACGCCCTCGCGCTCACGTTCTCGGGGCGCCACTGGGAAGCCGGCCGCCAGTGGGAAGACGTCGCCAAGCTCGACAAGAAGACGGAGCGCGACGCGATCCACGATGCGCTCGCCGAGTACCACGAGGCGAACAAGGAGCGCGACAAGATCGGCCGCTTCCGCCGCGTGCAGGCTCGCGAAGGCGAGAAGATGCTCGGCGAGTACTACGCGCAGGTGTATCCGGACGGCGAGGATTCGGACCAGATCGAGTTCAACGTGGGCCGCGTGTACTACGAGGAGGGCGACTACGAGAGCGCCATCCAGATCTTCCGCCAGTATGTGAAGGAGCACCCGGGATCGAAGGAGGCGTACGCCGCCGCGAACCTGATCCTCGACTCCTACGTGCAGATGGAGAATTTCGAGGCGCTCTCCGGTGCCGCGAAGGCGATGCAGAACGACCCGAGCCTTCCCGATCCGAAGTTCCGCGCGCAGGTCGCGGAGATCGCGAAGCAGGCGGACTTCCGACGCGTCGGCACGCTGCTCGCCGAGGGCGGCGACGGCGACGAGGACCCGACGGACCGGCTTGCGCGCCTCGCGGAGGAGTCGAAAGGCAACGAGCTCGGCGAGAAGGCGCTCTACACGCTGTTCATCACCAGCCGCGATCGCGGCGAGCCCGCGAAGATCTACGAAACCGGCGAGCGTTTCCTCGCGACGTATCCGAAGAGCGAATTCTCGTCCGAGGTGCTGCAGTCGATCGGCCGCCTCGCGATCGACTCCGCGGATTTCGCACGCGCGGCGAGCTACTACGAGACGTACGCGAAGACGCGGCCCGGCGACAAGGCGAGCCCAACGCTGCTCGAGCGCGCGGCGCAAA
>Ga0163152_10007924_pt1 | contig 11472 bp, 10 predicted proteins | sample OliLakLV19MP8IB2_FD_148635 | JGI IMG/M metagenome (GOLD analysis project Ga0163152, IMG submission 148635) | Freshwater microbial mat bacterial communities from Lake Vanda, McMurdo Dry Valleys, Antarctica - Oligotrophic Lake LV.19.MP8.IB-2 | ecosystem: Environmental > Aquatic > Freshwater >...
CAAACAAAACTCTCTTTAGCTCTTCCACGAAGATCGCGCGTGCTGTCTGAGCGCGGTTCGAAAACCGCGCGAGTTCACGCGCGCAGAGTTTTCTTGGGCACTTCTTTGGGGCGCCAAAGAAGTGCCAACCCTTTCGGCATGAACCTTCGTTCTCCCAAATAACCAATGCCAAAAGACCACGCCCCGGAAAGAACACACGATCATAATAATTTTAGAACAAAACAAATCATCAGAGCGCCAAATATTTCCCACCCGCCTTTGTCACTTCCTCTTCATCAAGCAGCGACTTGAGATCATAGATCACCCCGCCCGGCTTCAATGATTTCATCAATCCTTTCGTTCCCAGATCCAAGTACTCTTTATGGGAGACAAGGAACACGATAGCGTCAAACGGACCATCCTCAAGTGCACCATGCGGGATTTGCTGACGGTGCAGTTCTTCGTCTGAAACAAACGGATCATGGGCGACCACATCACAGCCCGCGATGCTCAGATGTTTCACCACGTCCTTTGCTTTGCTGTTCCTGGTATCGGGAATGTTCTCTTTAAAGGTGAGTCCAAGGACCAGCACTTTCGCGCCAGTCTTCCTGTCGCCGAGGGCTTCCAAAACCTGGGATGCAACATAAAAGCCCATGCTGTCATTGATCAGGCGTCCTGCGGCGATGACGTGCGTCTTCATGCCCAGTTGCTCCGCTTTTTCTACCAGATAATACGGATCCACTCCGATGCAGTGGCCGCCGACGAGCCCCGGCTTGAAACCGAGGAAATTCCACTTTGTGCCTGCGGCCTTGAGAACTTCTTTGGTTGGAATACCGATGCGATTGCAAAGAAGAGCGATCTCATTCACAAATGCGATGTTCAAATCGCGCTGTGCGTTCTCAATGGCCTTGGCCATCTCCGCAACTTTGATGCTGGAGACTTCATGAATGCCTGCCGTCACGACAGAGCCGTAGAGCGCAGAAAGTTTTTTCAACGTCTTCTCATCCTCGCCAGCGACGATCTTCATGATTTTATCGACCGTGTGCTCCTTATCGCCGGGGTTGATACGTTCGGGCGAGTAGCCGAGTGTGAAATCTTCGCCACGCGTCAGGCCGGATTCCTCTTCCAAGAGCGCGCCGCAGATGTCTTCTGTCACACCCGGATAAACCGTCGATTCGTACACGACAATCGCGCCTTTTTTAAGGTGTTTGCCCACGGTACGAGTCGCGTTTTCCACCATCGATAGATCCGGCTTATTGTTGTCATCCACCGGAGTCGGAATCGCCATAATAATAATGTCTGCCTCTATGATAATCGAAGGGTCGGCGCTGAAGCGGATTGAGACTTTTTTCAGCTGCTCATCACTTAGTTCTTGCGTACGGTCATGCCCGGCTGACAATTCCGCAATGCGGTCTTTGGAAATGTCATAACCCAGGACCGGGTAGCCCTTTTTCGCAAACGCATGGGCAAGCGGTAAACCGACATATCCGAGGCCGATGATGCAGAGGGTCTCCATGAGATGATAGACTACAGACTACAGACTACAGATTCCTAGGGGAAAACTGCTCCGAAGCCGATTTTTTCCATTTGCCGTTCCGTATCTCTAATCTGTAGTCTGTAGTCTCTTCTCCGCCCTATGCGAAAACGCGCTCTTATCACCGGAATTACAGGCCAAGACGGCTCTTACTTAGCTGAATTCTTGCTGGAGAAAGGTTATGAGATCCACGGACTCGTGCGGCGCTCGTCCTCGTTTAACCGTGGCCGCATCGATCACCTATTCAGCGATGTCGATGTGCCTGATCTTCCGATTGAGCTGCATTATGGAGATTTGAGTGATTCGAGTTCCCTCATGCGCGTACTCGCAATCTCTAAGCCCGATGAAATCTATAACCTTGCCGCCCAAAGCCACGTTGGCATCAGTTTCGATACGCCGGAATACACGGGCGATATCACTGCCATTGGGACGACGCGCCTCCTGGAAGCAATCCGCACAACCGGACGTGAAACACGCTTCTATCAAGCCAGTTCCAGTGAGCTCTACGGCAAGGTGGTGGGGAAGAAACAGGACGAGAACACGCCCTTCTATCCACGCAGTCCGTACGCGTGCGCAAAGGCCTATTCGTTTTTCCTCACGCGCAATTACCGCGAAAGTTACGGCATGTTCGCCGTGAACGGTCTGCTCTTCAATCATGAATCACCGCGTAGGGGAGAGAACTTCGTCACACGCAAAATCACGCTGACTCTCGCAAAAATTCTCGCAGGCAAACAGGAATGTCTGCATTTGGGAAACCTGGATGCCAAACGAGACTGGGGCTATGCTCCGGAGTTCGTAGAAGGCATGTGGATGATGCTCCAGCAAAAGCAGCCGGAAGATTTCGTGCTCGCCACGGGCAAGGCGACTTCGGTACGCGAATTCTTGGAGCTCTGCCTCACCTATGCCGGCGTTCCGTTCGATCGCAAAGGAAAGGGCGTGAAAGAGGCGTATGTGGATAGGCGCACAGGCAAAACCATCGTCGCTATCGATCCGCGCTATTATCGTCCCGCAGAGGTCGACTACCTTCTGGGCGATGCATCCAAGGCCAAGAAAAAGCTTGGCTGGCAGCCAAAGACAACCGTGAAGCAATTGGCACGCATTATGATTGAGACGGATTGTAGGGCCGAAGGGGTGCGGGTGGATTGATAGGCACAGATAGTTCCTGGTTGGCTGGTTCCTGGTTGAATGGAAGAACCAGCAACCAGGAACCAGCAACAAAATAACAACCAACGACAAACGAAAACCGATCGTCTATGCTCTCTTTGTCATGAGTCCCCAAAAAATTGCCATTATCGCCGGGGCCGGGCCAGCCGGTCTCACGGTCGCTTACGAGCTGCTCAAGCGGACCGATATCAAGCCGATCGTCTTCGAATCGACCGATGCCATCGGTGGAATCGCGCAGACATTTAATTACAAAGGCAATCGCATCGACATTGGCGGGCATCGTTTTTTTTCCAAGAACGACCGGGTGATGAAGTGGTGGTTTAATATTCTTCCGCTACAGGGAGCGCCTGCCGCAGACACCATGGAGAAAGGACATGAGATCGATTATGCAGCGGAGGCAATCATGGAGTATCTGTGTCCCGAATGCGTGGAAGGGGAGAAGATCGATGAGACGCATGTGAAATTTTCCGCGACCGATCCTGAAAAAGAAGATGGCGTGATGCTGCAACGTCCGCGGCTGTCTCGTATTTACTATCGTCGTCACTTCTTCCCGTATCCTATCGGCATCACGGTGAAGGTCGCCATGCGTCTTGGCTTACTCAATACGATTCTGATCGGCTTCTCGTATCTGTGGCGTCAGGCATTTCCAATCAAAGATGAGACGTACCTGGATACATTTTACAAAAATCGTTTTGGGGATCGGCTTTATAAAACATTTTTTGAGGCCTATACCGAGAAGGTGTGGGGTGTGCCGTGCTCGCAAATACGCGCCGATTGGGGCGCGCAGCGCGTGAAGGGATTATCGCTGAAGCGGGCGTTGTTCCATGCGATCAAAGATCTTCTGAGCAGCGATTTCAAGAAAGCGCAGGAGGAACGTGAAACCAGCCTTATCACGCGCTTCTATTATCCCAAGTTTGGACCGGGCCAGATGTGGGAGACGGTCACCGAGCAAGTGCGGGCTTGCGGGGGAGAAGTACAGATGAAGACCCGCATTTCCGGCGTCCAGATGAAAGACGGACAAGTGACGTCTGTCACGGTCCAAGACATTGTCTCGGGTGAGACCAAAGAGATCGCATGCGATTACTTTTTCTCTACCATGCCGATCAAACATTTGATCGGCATGATGCGCCCTTACCCGCCGGCCTCGGTGGTGGAAGTGGCGGAAGGTCTGCAGTATCGTGATTTCCTTACGGTCGGCCTGCTCCTGAAGAAATTGCATGTGCAAGAGAAGGGAAGGAAGCCGGCTACGGACGTGCCCGATAACTGGATTTACATCCAAGAGGGAGGCGTGCGCGTTGGGCGCGTGCAGATTTTTAATAACTGGAGTCCGTACATGGTGGCCGATCGCAAGAATTCTATTTGGATCGGTCTTGAATACTTCGTGAACGAAGGAGGCGATCTGTGGGTGATGCCGGATCAAGATCTGATCAAGCTTGGCGTGAGTGAAATGCAGAAAATCGGCTTTATCCAGTCGGAAGATGTGCTGGATGCCTGCGTGCTACGCATGCCGAAGGCCTATCCGGCGTACTGGGGCAGCTACACCCAGATGCATGTGGTGGAGGATTATGTGAACACGATCCCAAATCTCTTCCTCCTCGGCAGAAATGGCATGCATCGCTACAACAACCAAGATCACTCGATGCTCACTGCGATGATGGCAGTCGACAATATCATCGAGGGTCGTATGGATAAGAAGAACCTTTGGGAAGTGAATCTGGACATGGTTTATCATGAAGAGAAGAAGAGTTCCGTTTGATCGCCCTGACAGGCACGCAGGACGCCTATACACTCTCCGTGTGCTCTCCCTCGTCCTCCCCACCTTTAACGAAGCGGAGAATCTTCCGACGCTTTTGCCGGAAGTGGAGAAAATTTTAAAAAGTCTTCCGCATGAAATCATTGTCGTCGATGATAATTCTCCGGATAAGACCTGGAAGGTCGCGCAGCAAATAGCGATACAGTATCCGCATGTACGAGTGCTTCGCCGGGTCGGACGCAGAGGGCTTTCATCGGCGGTTATCGAAGGTTTTCTGACGGCGAAAGGGGATGTATTGGCCGTGATGGATGCCGACGGTCAGCACGATATGTCGTTGTTGCCGAAACTTGCCGCGGCAATCACCGATGGTGCGGGTATCGCGCTTGGATCGCGCTACACAGAGGGCGGGAGCGTGGGTGAGTGGGACGAGCGTCGCGCGATGCTGAGCCGCATTGCCACACGGATGGCTATTCGTCTCTGCCGCGTGCAGGTGACCGATCCAATGAGCGGATTCTTTGCGGTTTCCCGGGAAACGTTTGAAGACGCTTTGCCCCGTCTGAATCCGAAAGGCTTCAAAATCCTGTTGGATCTGCTGGTGCATGTGTCTCCTCAGACAACAGTCAAAGAATTGCCGTTCTCCTTTGGAGCGCGAACAAAAGGCGAGAGTAAACTTTCCAGTCGGGTGCAGCTGGAGTTCATCGAATATTTGTATGACTCAACGGTTGGACGCTGGCTATCGTTGACCTTCGTGAAGTACGCAATCGTCGGGACCATTGGTGTCTTCATCAACGTAGGCACATACTTGATGACTTCTCGCGCGTTGTTTCACGGTACCACCGTCGATGTGCTGGGATTTTCACTCCCGCTCCTGGCCGGTATCGAGGCTGCCATTCTCTTTAACTTCCTTCTGAATAATTCCTGGACGTTTTCCTACGCGAAGTTGCGTGGTTGGGCGGCCTTGCGAGGATTCATTGTCTTCAATGTCGCTTGTCTCTTTGGCGCATTGGCGAACTATGCCGTCACCAGTTATCTGTTTGTTCAAGGCACGCATGAGCTGGCTGCGGTGGCAATGGGTGCCTTTGTCGGCATGATTTGGAACTATACGATGAGCAGAGCCTTCACCTGGAAAGTATGAAAAAGCCCGTCGCGTATGCTCGGCTTTTTGCGCTGACTGTCGTGGTTTTTGGAAGCATCTTTCTGTGGCGCATTTGGCAAATCAGCCCACTGTTTTTGCAGGCCGACGTGCGAAAATCCGCCGAAGCGGCGATGCGATCTCTGGAAAAAGAAAAAGGTTGGCTGCTCTCCGATCTCTCCGTGCGACATGTGACGGCATCGGAGATGACGGTGGTGTATCGCAATCATATTCGAGGACGTGATCCCGAGACATGCTATCGCGTCGATTTACTTTCTTTTGCCTCTCGCCCATGCGACACCGACCGCTGATCATCGCCGGCATCCTGGAGATCTGCGCGCTCATTTTGGCGAACATGCATGCGATGGGCGGAATCAGAACTGATGAAGCGAAGTACTTGCTGAATATTCCGTACCCTCATCCGCCGTTCTTTCGGACGCTTATGAATCTCACGGAATGGCTGCCTTTCCAGGAAATGCTTTGGCGCACACTTCTGGCAACAGCTCTGCTGCAGGCTGTATGGCTGGTGTGGGATATGGGACGCGATTTGTCAGAAGAGAAGCGCATTGCGCTTGCGGGTGGCTGGTTACTTTCCGGCGGAGTCATTCTCCAGGCGGGTGTCATTATGCTTGCGCCGGTGACTGCTCTTTTTGGGATTGTTTTCCTCTGGTTACTGCATCGTGCTGAACTGGTTCAACGGTACAGCGGTCTTGTTGCGATCCTGTGGTTAATCTCTCTCCTATCTTCGTTTCAAGCATTTCTCTACTTGCCGATCGTGTGGATGATCTTCCGTCGCGCACAACTTTCCTTCCGACAAACATCGATTTTTTTACTGCTGCCTGTCATTCTGCTTATCCTCTGCACCATCAGTAATCCGCTCTCGCTTGCGACGATCGTCATTCATTCATCGGAAGGAGCACGCGTATCTAGCTCCGCTGATTTCCTTGCCCGTTTTTCGGGTGTCTTCCGTCTCTGGCTCGCCGCAGGCGGAATGATGATTGGACTTGTCGGTACCTGGGGCATTGTGTCTTCCAGAAATTTTCCGCTTATCGCCAGTTTCGCATTGGTGATTCTGTACTGCACACTTTCGATTCCCTATCCGTTCTATGCCATTTTGTTTTGTCCTTTTTTCGTTGCAGGTATCCATTCATTCTTACAAAAGAGCAGACGCTGGGAAACGTTCCCACTCCTTGCAACATTCGCCGCAGGAGCGGTGGTAATTTCTTTCCTCTATTTCCCCGATCTCACTCCGGGTGCATCCAGAGAAGTGATGCAGGCCATTCGCGCTCAGGCAGAGACTGGCGATATCTTGATCGCAGGTTCCTTTGGGCATGATTGGCAGTATGAAAGCATCTTTCCTGTTCGGCGTTTTGTGCCAAGCGCTCTGGGAAATGCACAAGCAGTAATATGTCTCTCCGAGTGTGGAAACATCGATGATCGCGGCTGGAAGAGACTGCCGGGAGTGTCAGTGGAAGTGTGGGTTCGGCGGTAGAGAGATGGGAGATGTAATCTGTCGATTGATGATTTATGTTGTTTTTGGAAAATTCCCAATAGGAGGACAAGTTCCAATGTAGAGCGGAGAAGTCATACGGCTTCGCGTTATAAACGAGACCTTCATGTTTGTGTTATGTCACCAATATCGGCGTAGCGCTACGCCGATATTGGTGATACAGCAAATATCGCATTGATATCTTTTATAACGCGAAGCCGTGTCAGAGCGGAGAGCATTTTTTATGTATAGAAAATTAGGGAGCCGCCATACGTGGTCGCTCCCATGGAGTCATGAGTTCCATGCCATCCATACTCCCACCCACTGCGCTCTCCGCTCTGTGCTCTACATTGGAACTTGTCCTCCTGAGGCCCCTTCGCTGGAACCTTCAATCAAGAAATAGGTTGAATCCTCAAGACAACCACTTCAACAAACGAATAATTCCCATTTTTGCCGGTTGCCGATGAGCCGAAATATCATTTCCAGTTTTCAGTTCTGATCGATGAGCTCGATAGTATTCATAAGATTTCCAGAGCATATCTTCATTGGTCACTGTCGGTTTCCAGTTGAGCTCTTTTTTAATTTTTGTTGTATCGAATTCAAAACTCTCCGCGATCATTTTGTACTGATACGGTCCGAGTGGTGAGAGACCAAGCGCGTATGCGATTTTCATCGCGAGAATCGTGGGGCCGCGGGGGAGAGAAGCCACGCGTGCGCCGGTGTTCGCTCGACGAATAACCGCGTCGTAGACTTCTTTAAATGACCGCACGTTATCCGATCCAATATTCAGCAGTATGGAACCCGCATAGCCAACAGCTTTGAGGCAAGCATCAGCCAAATCTTGGGCATAGATGAATTGGTACCGATTGTCGCCGCCGCCCACCACCCAGACCTTGCGTCCTTCATCGATAAACTCAAATAAGATCGCGAGTAATCCGAGTCTTCCCGCATCAATGATCGTTGGGCAGCGGAAAATGACCACGTCCAAAAAATCGGCGTACTCTTGCAAGATTTTCTCTCCTTCCCATTTGGAAAGGCCGTAGATCTCCACTGGCTCCGGCGCATCTTCTTCCCTCACCGGTCTCCCCATGTTTTTTGCCCACAGACAATTAGTCGACGTGAAGATTATTTTTTTGATGCCTGCCGCTTTGGCGGTTTCCGCCACAGAGCGCGTGCCGTCTACATTGCAGCTCCAGAGAAAATTTTTATCGTTGATGGCATGAGCCAAAATCGCCGCGCAATGGAAGATCACCTCAAAGGCATACTCATTTGTCAGTTGCTTCATCAATTCCCGGTCCCGAATATCACCCTGAACCGTCGTCAGATGCGGATGGGTATCCTCGTCTTTCTGAAGATCGATGCTCACCACACGCCATCCTTCCTCCAACAATCGTCGTTTCAGAATGCCACCAAAGAATCCTGCTCCGCCGGTGACGAGTGCTGTGCGCATAGGGGGATTCTTTCATGTGGAGCCGATTCGAACAACGTCACCTGAAAAAATCCTCTGCATCGCAATGCGCTGCAGAGGAAGGTCGGAGGATCTCATGCTAATTCCATTTGAAAAGGATACCGCTTTAACGCGCAGTGGTATCAATACCAAGTGCGGCTAAATGCAAAGACTCCGATAACGAAGCCGATGATTGCGCAGGCGTTGCCAAGCCTGCCCATTCCCGGGGCTTCTTTCTCGCTGACTTGAGAAAGTGCCCAGCCGACGACTCCTACTACGGCAAGGAGCAATGCCTGCTTAATGCAGAGTCCTCTGTAGAGCATTGCCGCTGCGCCAAATCCCAGACACGGAGCCAAAATTGCTCCAATGAATCCGGCGCATCCCAGGCCGGTCCCCTGATTTGGTTCAGTCGGCTTTTCCTGTGGCTTGTCAGACATGATTTCCTCCGGTGATAAAAAGAACATGCAGCCGAAGCTGCGGGTGTGTGTTTGTAACATACAATATACAACTAATTATATAATTGTCAAAGTCAAAGAAAGCCAAAATGGCATAGGAAAAACCCTCCGCAGACGAAGCTGCGGAGGAGACTTCGGAGGATTAGAAATAATAGATACCTCCCAAGAAGTACCCTATCAACACGACTGCGATGGCCAACCCGCCGAATTTCTTCTCATGGTCGCTGCAGGCAAAGGCGATGCCTAACCCTAGGGTTCCGATGATACCCAGGGCCAGGCCAGTTTCTTCGCTAATAGAGGCATTTCTGCCCCAACTAAACGAGAAGCCAAGCAAGATGCTCAGCATCGCGCCTGCGAAGCCAAGGGCTCTCTTTGTAGTAGGTCCCATTTTCTATCTCTCCGAAGCTTTGAATGATCGCGCAGCACCGTGCTGCGACTATTGTTTATTATACAATAAAATATCAATTATGCATCACTTTGGACGCTATTAATAAATTGGCTAAATAGAGCCAAAATAGTCATACCCCGATACATCAAACTCATAATATTCTCTGTACCACTGCACAAAGCGAGGCACCCCTTCACGGATGGTGGTCTTCGGTTCATAGCTGAGCATCTTCTTTGCTTTAGAGATATCAGCGAGGCTGGCGCGGACATCGCCGGGCTGCATCGGGAGATATTCTTTCTTGGCCTCTTTGCCGCAGCTCTCTTCCACCATGCGGATGTATTCCATCAATTCTTCTTTGCGCCCGCAGCCGAGGTTGAACACTTCTTCGGGATAATTCTTATCGATCGATGCGACGATGCCGGAGACGATATCATCAACATAGGTGAAATCACGCTGCATTTTTCCTTCGCCAAAGATCTGAAGCGGACGATCATGGAGCAGGGCATCGGTGAACAAGAAGAGCGCCATGTCCGGGCGGCCATAGGGACCGTAGACCGTGAAAAAACGCAGACCCGTCACATTGGTGCCGTAGAGTTGATGATACGTGTGCGCCATGAGTTCGTTGTCCTTCTTGTTCATACCGTAGAGCGACAGCTGATTATCCGTGCGATCCTCTTCCGAAGAGGGGAGTTTGTCGTTTCCGCCGTACACCGAACTGGATGAGGCATAAATCAGGCCGGGGATTTTTTGCAGGCGGACTTCGTCCAGCACATGAAAAAATCCTTTGATATTGATATCGATATATTCATCCGGATGATCAAAGGCGTAGCGCACACCCGCGAGCGCGGCGAGATGACAGACGCGGTCGCAACCCTGCATGCATTTTTTCACCGTCGCGCGGTCCAGGATATCTCCTTTTACGAAGGAAAAACCTTTGATGCCCTTCAGGATTTCCAGTCGTTTTTCCTTCAGGGCCGGATCGTAATACGGACTCAGGTTATCCAATCCAACCACCTCATCGCCGCGCGCCAGGAGCACCTGCGCCGTGTGAAAGCCGATGAAGCCCGCAGCTCCGGTCAGGAGGATCTTCATGGGGATAGTGTAGCAGAAGGAAGGGTTTGTTTGGCTAGTTGCTCGAGAAAGACTACAGACTACAGATAGATCGATAGAAAGATGCCGGGCATCTCTAGTCTGTAGTCTCTAGTCTGTAGTCTCAAACCAGTAGTCTCAATCAGTTGATTCCAATCCCATGATACGTCAGCCCCGCCCGTCTCACTTCCTCCGGTTCATACACATTTCTTCCATCGAACAGATCCGTTCCTTTCATGATGTTTTTAAGTTCCTGCAGATCGACGCCACGGAAGAGGTCCCATTCGGTCAGGAGGATCACCGTGTCCGCTCCTGTGGCTGCTTCCATGGGAGAAGAAACGAATTGCACTGCGGATGGTAAAAGTTTTTTCGCGTTATCCATCGCGAATGGATCGTGGGCTTTTACCGTGTGGCCTTTCTCAATTAAGAGCGGCAACAAATCCAAGCTTGGCGCGTCGCGCATGTCGTCGGTTTTTGGTTTGAACGCCAGCCCCCAGATGCCGACCGTGGCATTCACGGGGAGTGCGGCCAGAATTTTTTCGAAGAAGCGTTTGCGCTGATGCGCGTTGATGCGGTCGGTCGCTTCCACAATGTCAAAAGACAGACCGTGTTCTTGGGCTGTTGCGAGCAATGCCTTCACATCCTTTGGGAAACAGCTCCCGCCGTACCCGATGCCTGCGTGCAGGAAGCGGGGACCGATGCGATCATCTAAGCCCATACCGCGCGCGATGTCGCGGATATTTGCGCCGGTCTTCTCCGCAAGTTCGGTGAGCATGTTGATGAAGCTGATCTTGGTCGCGAGAAACGCGTTGCTGGCGTACTTCACAATCTCTGCTGATTCGCGGTTCATGAATACCACCGGCTTGCTGACGCGCGTGATCGGACGGTAGAGCTCTTCCATGAGCTGCTTCGCCTGCTCGCTGCCGTTCATGCCGACCACGATGCGGTCCGGCATCATCGTGTCTGGAACCGCCATGCCTTCGCGCAGAAATTCCGGATTGCTGACGACGGGCATGGAAAATTGCACGCCGCGCTTTTGTAA
>Ga0163152_10007926_pt1 | contig 11468 bp, 9 predicted proteins | sample OliLakLV19MP8IB2_FD_148635 | JGI IMG/M metagenome (GOLD analysis project Ga0163152, IMG submission 148635) | Freshwater microbial mat bacterial communities from Lake Vanda, McMurdo Dry Valleys, Antarctica - Oligotrophic Lake LV.19.MP8.IB-2 | ecosystem: Environmental > Aquatic > Freshwater > Lake...
GTGCCTTGCATTTGCATTAGACAACCTCCAGCAACGAGGAGTGCTCTATGTAGAACCAGGAAATGAAGTCTTTGAGGGACAGGTGATTGGAAACTCTTCAAAGGGCGAAGACTTGTTTGTGAACCCAACAAAGGGAAAGCAACTTACCAACATGCGTGCATCCGGTTCTGATGGGACTGTGTATTTGGCCCCTGCATACAAGCTCGATATCGAACGAGCGATGGAAATCATGCAGTCAGATGAATATATTGAAATCACTCCAATTTCAACAAGACTCCGAAAGAAGCAATTTAAAGGCTAGGTCTAGAGATGTGAGATTAGAGACAAGAGATACGAGAGGATACATACAAAAAAGAAGGCCCGGGTGCGATAAACGCAACCGGGCCTTTTGTCGCATTTAGCGACGAGACGAACCACGCCGTCCACGGCGGTTGGTGGCACCGTCGTAGTACTTACGATGCCGGTTGGGATGCTTGCTTTTCTTAAAATCAGCAACATCCTTAAACTCAAACAAACCGGTCTCCTGCTGACGAATGTCAGATGAGACCATAGGAATCGCCGCTGCAGGAGCGGCCAACAACATCGCAGATGTAAGCATTTTCTTCCTTAACATTTGGAATGAACTACTAGATACCATTTAACCACAACTACGAAACAACACTATACCCTCTCTTTCGAGAAAGCATTGAAATGTTAGAGTGACGCTTGAAACGTCTTCGTTTTCTTGGACATGCATATCCAAGTAAAGAAAATGCTTTCGCTCTGTTTCTCCTGTTGAGAGGCAGAGCGTTAATGACTTCCAAGACAACGCTCCTTTTGCACGGAGTTCCGTGCTCGATCTTCTTAAGGGTCTCAAGACAGCCCAGACAAAAATTACTTCTTTTTATCGCCAGAAGACTCCTTTGGTTTTTAAGAAACAAACCCAGCGCTTTTAGTGCTTCGTCTTTTTCCATCAAAACTCTCCGAAAATACAATCTACCTATATATAACCATATTTAGAAATAAACGCAATACCTCAAGAAGGGTATAAATGGAGGAAGGAAAAGGAAGGTGCCCTTTGTTTTTTTAAAAATGTGGTCTAATATTTTAAATCAGACAATCATCCAGACCCCATTTACCAGCTTCGGTTCGAAGAATCGAAAGCGCACAAGAAGGAACACTGAGAAGTCGCCCTAGGTCTTCGGCATATTGGCGGACGTAGAAACCCGAGGAGACACGAAGTGTAACCTCGGCAACAATAAAATCCATATGTTCTTTTCCGAGCTTTTCTTGCCACGCAGAAGTGATATCTGCCTGACGAAAGTCACCTTGCACCAGTGCAACTTGGTCTGTAATTTTTTTAAGTAAACTTAATGAGTCAAATTTTTCAAGTCGTAAAAGCTTGGCTTCGTGAAGAGTCACGTCGTGACTCGGCACAGGTACGCGCTTACCTGCCCTTGCATGAGCAAAAAGTGGAATACCGTCTACTGGTTTTGAAGAAAAGCTCGGATACTTTTGGGTAAAGGTACCTGTCAGACTTCCCACAGCATCGAGTATAGTTTGTTCCGCCAGTTCAACTGCTTTTATTTCTGTCACGAGTCCGAGCGTATCAAAAGTATCTGTCGAAACGCCGAAAAGAATTTCCGCTTGATAGACTTTTTCCAAATTCAAATATTTCTCCCGTTCTTTGTTTGCATCTCCCACCAAAACAAGCATGACCCCCGAAGCCATCGGGTCGAGTCGTCCCGCATACGAAAGAGTCTCATCTTTATATTCAGCTTTTTCAGCCCGCAAACGAGTCAGAGCCTCAAGTGGAGTCTCCCCAAGCTTTTTTTGGATTGCAACAACTTCGTTCATAAGTACAGGATAGCATGAAAGCCTATACTCATTTATATTTCTAGATGTGGAAGTCTTAAATCAATATGTTACAATACTAAAATGAAACTAAGCACAGAAAGCTACAAAGGCGTCCGCGACTTTTATCCGGAAGACAAATTTATTCAGAATTATATTTTTAAAAAGCTCCGAGAGACTGTAGAGCGCTTTGGGTATCTTGAATACGATGCATCGATACTCGAATCTGCAGAACTCTATAAAGCAAAGTCTGGTGAGGAAATTGTAAACGAACAGACCTACACCTTTACTGATCGTGGAGACCGTGAAGTAACGTTGCGTCCAGAAATGACTCCGACAATCGCCCGCATGATTGCGGCTCGTGAAAAAGAACTCACCTTTCCTTTGCGATGGTACTCAATCCCCAACCTTTTCCGATACGAAAAACCTCAGCGTGGACGTTTGCGAGAACATTGGCAACTCAATATCGACCTTTTCGGGGTCGACTCTGTGGATGCTGATGCAGAAGTGATTTCTGTTGCACATGCAATTTTGAGAAATCTTGGGGCACAAGATGATCAATTTGTGGTGAAGATAAATAGTCGAAGGATTATTAATGCAATGTACGATCATTTTGAACTCACCTTTGACGAGCGCCAGAAGACAAGCAAACTGATCGACAAGAAAAGTAAAATTTCTGTAGAAAGCTATCTCGCTTCGCTTTCTCTTGTAATCTCCGAAACAAAAGCAACTGAACTCGATCGAATACTTTCTTCAAGCGAACGTCTCATTACTTTCCTTGGTGAAAATAACCCTCATACACAGGAAATTGTAAACTTGATCGAACAGCTCGCTTCACGCGGTATCACGAATGTAGAATTTTCTCCCACCCTCATGCGTGGTTTCGACTACTATACTGGTGTAGTCTTTGAACTCTTCGACAATCACCCAGAAAACAACCGTTCTCTTTTTGGTGGTGGACGTTACGACGACCTGCTCGACATTTTCGGTGCACGAAAGATTCCCGCTGTTGGTTTTGGAATGGGAGATGTGACTGCAAAAGACTTTTTGGAGGTGCATGGACTACTTCCGAAATACACTTCTTCAGCAGAAGTACACATTTGTACATTAAGTGCTTCAGAACGACCGACTGCACAAACCCTCGCAGATACACTCCGAAAAGACAGCATCAATACTTCAATCGATCTCTCAAACAAGAAAATAGGTGACCAGCTCAAGTATGCATCAAAGCAGTCAATTCCCTATGTCATAATCATTGGTGAAGATGAAGTCAAAAGTGGTATCTTTAGTATTAAAAATCTTGCAAGTGGAGAGGAACAGAAATTGAAGGTTGAAGAGATAGTGGCACTCCTTAAACCTCCTGTTCAAGCCCATGCGTAGAATTGTTTTCGACATAGAAACTCGAAATATTTTCAGTGATGTAGGCTCGCAAAACCCTGCGGATTTAGATATTTCAATTGTTGGCGTGTATGACTATGAAACAGGTCTGTATACTTCGTACACTCAAGAAGAGTTCCCTCTCATGTGGCCAATTTTTGAAAATGCAGATCAGTTGATCACTTACAATGGCGACCATTTTGATATTCCACTTCTTAATAAATATTTTAAAGGACGAGGTGATCTCGGTCAGATTAAAAGTTTGGATATTTTAAAAGAGATCCGCAATGCTTACGGCAGGCGCATGAAGCTCGACCAAGTGGCTGAAGGGACTTTTGGAGTACACAAAAGTGGGAACGGTCTGGAAGCGGTAGCGTGGTGGCGAACTGGTGAAATTGAAAAAATACGGAAGTACTGTCTGGACGATGTGAAAATAACCAAAGATGTGTATGAATTTGCGATGAAAAACAAAAAACTAATTTTTAAAGAAGGTCCGTTCAACAAAGAAATAAAATTGGATACGAAGCATTGGGAGCCTGTAGAAGAAATCAAGACACAAAGTCTGTTTTAGTTCAAAAATTTAAAACCTTTTCTCGTCATAATTTTTTTGGAGCAATCTATCTGGGCAAGCTTGCCCAGCGAACTTCTCGTTGCTCAAGAAAATAATGTCTGATTACCTTCTTATTTTCTAAACAACTGCGAAAGGCTCCGGAAAACTTACACCTCGACAGGTTTTTAATTTTTGATTGCAAAAAATCCGCTGGAAGCAGATTTTCTGCCCAAGCGGATGTTACTTCTTTTTTTCTTGTAGGCGCCTCAACGCCTTTTGTACAACAGGGTTCACTTCTTCGCTCTCTGGTAATTCACCGACTGGTCGGATAACTTGTCGAGGTGAAGTCGGAGAGAATCCAAACTTACCTGCTTTTTTGTTTTCCATAATGATATACGCGCCAAAACAAGCGAGTACACAGAACACAGCAATAGGGCCAATGAGGTCCAAAAAGTTGTGAATAATAAATTTTTTCACCAGGAGTGCCTCCTTAAATATTATCTCACACAAAAAATAATATTGAAAGTGCTAGGGCAACACGGTACCAGATAAAGAGGTTCAGGCTGTGATTTTTCAAATATCGGATGAAATAGTGGATTGCGACAAGGCCGACGACGAAAGCCACGATTGAGCCAAGTAAAAGTGGACCAGGAGTAGTGCCTGGAGCCGTAAAATCGACCTCCAGGAGCTTTTTTATGCCTGACCCGACAAGAATGGGTACTGAGAGAAGAAAACTAAAATGGGTGGCATTTTCTCGTGAAAGTCCCATGAAGAGCCCTCCTGAAATGGTCGCACCTGAACGGGAAATACCTGGCACCAATGCAATACTTTGGAAGAATCCTATAATGATTCCCTTTCTCACAGTCAGTTTTTTTGTATCCGTATTAGTATTTTCTTTTATATTTCCTGCATTTTCACTTATCTCATGTCTCATATCACTTATCTCTGCCTTCTTCCCCGCTAACCACATGAGCGCGCTTCCGAGGAGAAGCGCCCACGCTACGAGATGCACATTACGAAATACACTGTCCATTTTTGATTCAAGAAGAAGGCCAAAGATAATCGCGGGAATTGTACCAAGTGCGATTGCAAAAATATATGTTTTTTCTTCTGGAGAAACTGGCTTCCGCAACACATAATGAAAAGTAGAGATGGCAATCCCCCTCAGATCGCGTGCAAAGTAGATAAGGACCGCAAGCACCGTCGCGCATTGCAGTATCGCATCTGCTGAGAGAGTGCCTACAAGTGGAAGATCAAAAAGTGCGCGAGCAATGAGCAGATGCCCCGAAGATGATACCGGTAAAAACTCAGTCAGACCTTGGATAGCTCCGAGTATAATTGCGTCTAGATAATCCATACGCTATAATCATATCACTTAATATTAATTTTTTACTCATGGACCCACAAACAATTCAGCCACAAAGCGCATTACATAAATTTTCAGTTCCTTTCGCTATTATTATCGCTGGAGTGTTTATCGCTCTCGCACTTTATTTTTCAGGAAGTAAAGCATCAGCTCCGACACAGCCTCTCCCTGACAAAGTAGTGACCGGAGACATGCGCCCGGTCGACGACAACGACCATATTCTCGGCAATCCAAACGCAGACCTCGTGATTGTGGAATATTCAGATACAGGATGCCCATTTTGTAAACAATTCCACAAGACGATGCAAACACTCATGAATGAATATGGAAAAGGCGGAAAAGTAGCCTGGGTTTATCGTCATTTCCCAATTGACCAACTTCATCCAAACTCTCGTAAAGAAGCTGAGGCAACAGAATGTGCATCTGAACTTGGCGGACCTGAAAAGTTTTGGGCGTACACAAACACTATTTACGAGAGAGCACCTCAAAATGGTGGTTTTAAGGCAGAGCAACTCAAGACAATTGCAAAAGATATTGGCCTCGATGTCACAGCATTTAACGAATGTCTCTCTAGCGGAAGAAAGGCGGCAGTAGTAGAAGCAGACTACCAAGATGGAGTAAAGGCAGGTGCCCGAGGAACCCCATACAGCCTTATCATCAGAAAGAAAGACGGTTCAAAAGTTCCAATCAGCGGCGCTCAGCCGTATGCAAGCCTGAAGGGTACGATTGAACTCTTGTTGAAATAGAAGTTAGAAGTAAGACATTAGAAAATAGAAAAAACCCTGAACCAGGTTCAGGTTTTTTTCTAAAAAATACAAGACGAACCCCGCACCATTATGATCCGTACCCCAAAAATAAGACAAGAGGGATAAGAATTTTCATTAGAAACACCTCTCAATTCAGAATAGCACAAAATCATAAATATGTGATTCTTTGCAAAATAAAGGGTCGGATGTTTCTAGATCCGGCCTCAGAGAATGCGTCTCTATGCACTGCTCCACACTCCCTTCTCTTTACTAAATAAAAATTATTTTTTTTAAAAACATTCGCGGACTTTTAATCCAAACAACAACAATTTTCTTCAGCCGAGAGCATTTATTTTTTACTGAGGGCGACCAAAGGGAGTCTCCGGTAGGCGGAGAAAATTGTGTTTTGTTTGGTAAAAGGCGAGGACGGTTTTACAAAAGTAGTTTTTACTTTGCGATCAACCTCCTATACCCACAATATTCGCACTCCTTGTCCTCACACTGTTTATCCCAAAAAGCGAGTGTTGTTATCTCTCCCGCAACTCTGTCTATCACTGTCTCGAGTTCACTTACCTCTTCAGGTGTCACAGAAAATTCTTCTTTCACATATTTTCCACTGTCGTTTGGCTCAAGAAACTCTATAATCCCCTTATCCATCTCAAATGTATTATGCAAGGAAAGTATGAGTGAGTAGAACACAATCTGTCGTTTAATATCTCCATTACTATCTTTTGTTTTTCCTTCAATTACATTTCTACTTTTCGGCTTTCCTGTTTTATAATCTGTAACTCGAACCTGATTGTCGCTTATAAATTCAATCTTATCAATCTTCCCTGCTAGCTCCACTCCTGATTGAGTTGCCACATGTGGGATCGAATACTCAGTCATGAGTGGAAATGCAGGTTTCTCCACTTGGTCAAACCAGCCAGACAAAGCTTCTTTGCCTCGAACAAGTGCCTCTCTGTATTCTTGTTCACGTAAAATACCCAGACGAGTGAGATGTCTCGTGTATGAGTCGAGCAGAAATTGCTTGTCCATCCCCCTTTCTTTGATTGCCTTATACATATCTTCGACCGCTTCGTGCATGGCGGTACCGTATATCTGATGCCTCGCCGGAGTGGAGGGAATGCGAAGCAAATTTCTATAGAAATATTTCCATGGACATGAGAGATAGTTGTTGAGTGCCGTAACCGAAATCGGATGTGCGTAAAAAAGCTCTTTTACAAAGTCTGCATCTAGATCGGTTGCAGTACGCGACTCTGGAGCACGGTACAAAACTGCAGGATTATTTTTTAAATGTTCCTCAAATGCAGTCACATCAACTGGAGTGACCACGTCTGTACGCAATTCAAGAATAAAAGGAGAAGGAAGCAAGTCTCGCCCTGCTACGTCAACCGACGCATGCGAAATACAGACACATTTCTTTGCACGAGTGAGTGCAACGTAAAAAAGTCTCCGTTCGTCTTCAGTACTTTGAATGTCTTCATCTTCTTCTGTCTCGACAATACGGTAGACTGCATCTAGAAGTGGCAAATGGTCCCTGTCGCTTTTTGGACCAAAAGCGTATTCAGTCGCATTTATAATATATACGTATTCAAATTCAAGTCCCTTTGACTTGTGCACGGTCATAAGACGCACCAGACCTACCCGCTGTTGTTTTGGACGTTTGATAAAAAGTTTATGCTCTCGTATCGTCTGTATATAATGCATAAAGTCAGTAAAAGACGCACCGGGTCTGCTTGTCGATATTTTTTTTGCTTCTCCAAAAAGTCTTTCGATACCTAAAAAAGCGCTTGCGTCTTTACTTGCGATAAGAGAGTTTAAAAGTCCTGACTCACGAAATACTTTTTCCAGAAACTGGAGCAAATGCTCTGTCTTACTTTCTTTCACCCAAGACATGAGCTTCGCATACACTGCCTGTATTTTTTCATCGGGAGAATTTTTGAGTACTTCATAGAGTGGGGTTCTCGTACTGCCCGCTTCTTTGATCAGGCGGTAGGCCTGGAGGGGTTCGATCCCCCATTCATCCATGTGAAGTACGAGAGAGAGGCACGCATCATCTCCATAGTTATGGAGACATTCAAAGAGGGCAAGAATTTTCTTTACGTACACATCTCCAAAGAGATCTTCGTCTGATTCGATCGTATACCCTACTCCCGCTTGCGAGAGTGCATGCGCAATACCAAATGCATCTTTATTGGATCGATATAACACTGCAATCTCATGTCCTGCCACACCTTCTTCCACACGCCTCTTTATTTCTTCTGCGACATACTGAAGCTCGTATTCATTTCGAGAAAAATGCGTGTATTCGATTCGAGCATTTTCCACAAGACCTCCTGCGACAAGCGGAGCACTTGAGGCCATGAGAGAGTGCGCACCATCGAGAATAGTCTGGCCCGAGCGATAGTTCTGCGACAACTCTACAGTGACAGCGCTTGGATAGAGTGTCTTGAAATACAAGAAGTTCCCAATTGATGCGCCTTGAAAACGAAAGATAGCCTGCTTGGTGTCGCCTACGATAAAAATATTTGGATCCGGATGGAAATCGAGCAAGAGCTCGAGGATCGTATTCTGGGCATTGTTTGTATCCTGATGCTCGTCCACCAAAATATACTGATGGTTTTCCTGGAGTTGCAACTTTAAATCGGGCACATCTTTAAGTGCACGAAGCACTTCCATGATCATATCGCTCCAGTCGTAGAGCCTCTTGGTATGAAGAGCGTCTTGGTATGTACTGTACACATCTGACAGTTCTTTGTTTTTGAGAAGTTTACGTTCAAACTTTTTGTGTTCACCTTTCATCTTTCCTTTATATGCACCTTTTTCATGATACAAGTCTTCTCGAGCGGAAAACTTTTTTGTTTCATCTTTTACGAGCTTTGCAAACTCTTCTCCCGAAAGACCTTCTCGCTTAAGCTCGCTTATTTTACTTACAATATCTCGCACATAGTGGAACTGCTCGCCCCAAGGACGCAGGACAGAAAGTGGGAGTTTTATAATGAGCTCCTCCAGAAGGGCAACGCTTTCTACTTCGGTTATTGTGCTTGAGCCGATAATGTTTGGGAAAAATTCCGGATAGGTCGTAATGACACTGTTGCAAAATGAATGAAATGTCTGGATCACCACTCGGTATGCCGGAGAGCCGATCAGAGCCACCAGACGCTTGCGCATATTTCCTGCCCCAGATTCTGTAAAGGTAAGTGCTAAAATATTTTCTGGTTGCACTTGAGTGTCTTTCAAAATGCGTGCAATACGCAAAGTCAGAATCTCTGTCTTGCCAGTCCCCGGCCCCGCTACGACAAGCACCGGACCTTCGATGGTATCGACAGCCTTTTTTTGCTCAGTGTTCAATTTTTTATAGCGTTCTTCAAACATGAGTTAAGGATATCACTCTCACTAAACTATACAAAATATATAGAAAGAGCGCGGACCCAAAAGGGCCGCGCTCAAGACTAGTCTAGGATAATGTGGAATCCCTGAATTTCCCTAATAGTCGGAAAAATCAGGGAAATAATACACCTGAAAACCGGATGAAGAAACTTCATAAGATTCCCATAGCCACCTTTGAAGTAGGACAGTTAGAATTAATGTATTAGTAAAAATGCCCATTCAAATGATTGTTTTTATTGCGGTTATTGCCGCATGCATTGTGATGATAGTGTGCAACGCGATTAATAATGTATATATAAAACCGTTGCGGCATAAAAAGGCCATGGGAGAACTGCGGGAGAAGTTTCCCACCCCTATTATCTGCACCAACAGTATGGCAGGCGTTACAGGGGTCTGTCTAGCGTCTGAATTTGATGAGAGGCTTAAACAAACAATGTGCGCGGTGAAGCTCGGCTCGTCGGAAGCTGCCGAAGAAATCACGATTCAGGTACCTGCCACGTACACCTTCTATCTCAGTCAGGATAGGCAACGGGCAATGCACACTGGACCAACAGAGCATTTGGAAACAATGTTTGCCGCAATAGTCTTGGATAAAACTGGCAAAACCATACAGTACTGGAAGAATGCTGGCTGTGGATCCGATTTAAGCACATTGCTCATAAAAAAGGACCGCCGGTTGTTCGTTCCGTTCGCCACCAAAGCAGCGACAGCTAATCAGCTTGTGACCTACAGTGAGAAGCAGACATTGCAGTCACTCTATATAAAACTCGGGCTCCAGTAAGGATACCCAAGAGCCCCGCCGGCATTTCCGGTGGGGCTCTTTCGTATCTATTTTTTACACTTTAAACTCTCACACTCTGAGGATTTTTCATCGAGGTCGCGGATAAAATCCGGGAAAGGACCGGAGACGTACTTAGTGGTACGTTGAGGACCATTTCCGGATTTTATCCGATGAGATCGGTGAAAAATACCAGAGCTGTTAGTAATAATTGCGTAACCTATTTATTTTCTCGTGCTGTCGGATTTTTTCATGCGCCTTTGCCTCAATCTGTCGAATACGCTCGCGAGTCACCCCAAACTCCTTCCCTACTTCTTCGAGGGTATGGGTCACTCCATCGAGGAGTCCATGTCGCATTTCCAAAATCCTTCTTTCTTTTTCCGGCAAATCATTCAAAATTTCTCTCACTTGGTCACCAATAATTCTTCGAGAAGACTCTTGTTCTGGAGAAAGAATCTTGTCATCCGCCAAAAAGTCTCCAAGCTTTGACTTACCATCATCCTCTTCGCCAATCGGAGCTTCAAGAGAAACAGTACTTTGGTCAATCTTTTCAATCGTATAAATTTTCTCAACATCAAGATTCATTTCAGTTGCGATCTCTTCCGGAAGTGGGTCTCGCCCAAGGTCCTGTGAAAGCCGTCGGACTACTTGTTTGTATTTTGCAATCGTCTCCACCATATGCACCGGTACACGGATCGTACGAGACTGGTCTGCAAGCGCACGAGTGATCGCCTGGCGGATCCACCACGTCGCATAGGTTGAAAACTTGTATCCTTTGGTCCAGTCAAATTTGTCGACCGCTTTAAAGAGGCCGAGGTTTCCTTCCTGAATAAGATCGAGAAGCGTCAGGTCTGCTGAGCGTCCCACGTATTTTTTAGCAATCGAAACCACGAGTCGTAAGTTTGCACGAGCAAGCAAATTCTTCGCTTCCACATCCCCTGCTTCAATGCGCTTTGCGAGCTCTTTTTCCATTGAACCGGAAATAAGTGGGTACTGTCCGATCTCTTTCAAGTACATTTGAATCGAGTCATAGGACGCATCCGACTTACCATTGTATCCGTATTTTTTACCCATGAGTTCAGGATCTTCTGCAGGGTTCTGTAATAGTCCTCCTCCTTCGAGTACGTCAACACCTGCAGTCTGCAGTCTGTCATACAGATTTTCAAGAAAAAGAATGTCATCTTCGATTGTCGGGAACTCTTTTAATATAAAATCGTAGGTTACAAAGCCACGTTCTTTTCCTTTACCCAAGAGTCGTTGGACCGCTTGCTCCATCTTGTCGATCTTGCTCACTTTCTTGCCGGAATCATCCTTGAACGATCGCATGGCTGCAACTGGCTTTGACTTCTTCTTCGTTTTGCTTTTCGGCAATGAAACTTTCGTAGATTTTTGCGCAGTTTTTTTAGATTTTTTTTTCTTGTTTTT
>Ga0163152_10007928_pt1 | contig 11464 bp, 12 predicted proteins | sample OliLakLV19MP8IB2_FD_148635 | JGI IMG/M metagenome (GOLD analysis project Ga0163152, IMG submission 148635) | Freshwater microbial mat bacterial communities from Lake Vanda, McMurdo Dry Valleys, Antarctica - Oligotrophic Lake LV.19.MP8.IB-2 | ecosystem: Environmental > Aquatic > Freshwater >...
GTAGGAGTGCGTCAGTGAATGCACGCCGACCAGGGCATAACCGGAAAGCACCCATGCGAACGACGGCCCACCGCTGTCGCCGCCCGCGATCATTTGACCGTTTTCGCTGGGATACCAGTAGCGATTGTCCTCGTTTCGCGTTGCCTTGGCGTAACTCATGCGATATTTTCCGTCGCTTGCCGATGGGACTGCAGAGTCGCCTTGGCCCGATGCAAACCGGTTAATGCCCTGACCGAATACCAGCAAACCGGCGCCAACCGGTTCGCCGAAGTATGGAAATTGTCCGTCTTGGAAAATCAGGCGCGAGTAACCGGTTGTCGATCCGTATACGTTGAACGGTGCGGCGACTTGGATCAGTGCCACGTCGTAAGGCCGAAAGGTTTCGACGCGCATGGCATTTTGCGACTGGACGGTTTTCCAATTCGCGGTGAGTTTCATGTTGGCAATCGGTTTCAGCATATTCTGGCCCGGACGTGCCGGGTCGGGGATGAAATTGCCGTTCATGTCCTTGGCATCCACGCAATGCGCGGCGAGGATCACCCAGCCGTTGCGCAGAAGTGACGCGCTGCAGGATCCGCCGCCGTCGCTGTATCCCAGCAGGCCGAACTCTTCCTGCCGCGCTTCATCGATGACACTGCCACCCACCAGAGGCTGGCGTACCGTTCCAATATTTTCCGCCGCGTTGTTCACGTCGGCAAAAGTCAAAGTCGCGGCGGCCACAACGCTCAGTCCATACCAGCAAATTTTATGGTGTTTCATAACCAATCTTTTCTATGTGTAGGTTTTAGGCTAGGTTCGCGCATATATCTGGGAACCGGCTTTGTAGAATTCCAACGTTATCTGGTCTTGTTCCTGAAAAGATCCCTATTGCATTGGAATGCTCGGAGAAAATCCTCCGGCATCCTGTCAGGATTGGCGAGCTAAGTCCAAGGCTGTTTTGTTGATTGTGTAATGAATGATCAGGAGTGGGGCTTCGCGAAGCCTCCCACCTGAAGCAGTTCCGCCACGTTCTCCCCATTCACGAAGACATCGGCCACGAGGCGGTTGTAGACGTCTCGTCCATGCGGGACCATGCGGACTGGTCCGCTGCGCAGTAATTCTTCCAGCCGCAGCCTGGCTGCTTGGCCTCCTGGCTCGTTTAGTTCCGGCGTGTCGATGCCCCGGAGTCTGACGCGCTCGGTTCCATAGCGAAAGGTGTCCCCATCGACTACATGGATTTGTCGACCGTCGAACGTGCGCTCGATGCCATCGAGTGATGCGGGGGGTTGCCGATGGAGCATCGATCGGAAACTTCTGCCACTGGATCGGCGCAGTTTTTTGGGCTTCTTGTGAGGATGGAGTCCTTTTTCACGGTGAGGTCGGTGGGAATGGATGGTGCTCCCGGCTTGTGGGGCAGGCTTCCAGCAGAGATCACAGGAGGAGCGCGTAGGGATGGCATCGGGCGATAATGGGGCAGTGGGCAGTGAAGAAGGTGGGGCAGTATTTGACTGAGTCAGACCCTCGTAAGGCATGGCGAACAAGCACAGTATGGTCCAGAGGGTGACTAGAAGACGTCTTTCAGTAACGCTCCCAAAGATGCTGCATAGCTGTCGCAATCGTTCCATACTATGAGATTGATCAGCAGGGTTTATGCCAGAAGGATCGGGCCGTTCCCGTTTTGTTGACAATGAAGAAATTCGCATGCTGAAATGTCCGCATGTCGATGGGAAAGATGTCACGAAATGGAAGGGGGCCGGACTATGGATATGATGGGACGTGTGGGGCTGGTCGAGATTTCGATCTTGATCGCACCCGACCAAAAGATCTGGATGGATCGCATGATTAAGGAAGGCAAGATTGCCATTCCTCCAGGCGGGACGTTGGAAAAAGGTTCGCTGTATTCGATGTTTGTCCGCATGCTCCTGTTTAACGCGATGGAAGAGCAGAAGCGGCAGGAAGTGTTGGATATGGAGGACGAGGACGACGAATAGAGAGGTTGCTAAAACCCTCCGTCCGGCTCTGATCGCTTCGCTCAAGGGCTCAACGTATCCTGGATACGTTGAGCCCTTGAGCTATGTGCAGCCTTGCTGGCCGGTAGGTTTGACCAGCCTCCAATCAATATCGTGCTGTATCTGAAACGAGTAAGAACAGTATCTAACGAGATACGAGAGGCGCTTCGCGAATGGCGCGATTAGAGGCTCTTGAATGCGGAATGCGCGGCTTTGATTGTGTAATCGATATCGCGGCTTGAATGGGCGGTTGAGAGGAAGGCGGCCTCGAATTGAGAGGGGGCCAAGTAGACCCCCTGTTCCAGCATCGCGTGAAAGAATTGCCCGTATCGTTTCGTGTCTGACAGTTTTGCGGTATCCCAATTCACCATCGGTCCTGACGTAAAGAAGGCCCCAAGCATCGAGCCGACTCTAGTTTGCGTGAGCGGTACGCCCGCTTTTTTGGCGGCGTCACCAATCCCTTTGGCCAGGGCTGCTGATTGCTCTTCCAGCCTTTTGTAGACCCCGCGGACTTTGAGCTGCTTGAGTGTTTCAATCCCAGCGGACACGGCTAACGGATTTCCCGACAAGGTTCCCGCTTGATAGACCGGCCCGGACGGTGCGATCAGATCCATGATCTCTTTTCGTCCTCCGTAGGCGCCGACCGGCAAGCCTCCGCCGATGATTTTCCCCAGCACCGTCAGATCCGGCGTAATGCCGTAGAGCGTTTGGGCTCCACCGTACGCCACTCGAAAGCCGGAAATCACCTCGTCGAAAATCATGAGGATGTCGTTTTCTGCGGTGAGTCGACGAAGAGAGGCAAGAAACTCAGGAGACGGCGGCACAACGCCCATGTTCCCTGCAATCGGTTCCAGGATAATGCAGGCCAACGTGTCCCGATGTTCCTTGATGATCTGTTGCACCGCTTGGATGTCGTTGTACGGGACGGTTAAGGTGTGCTTCGCAAAGTCAGCCGGCACTCCAAGCGAATCCGGAATCCCCAACGTGGCCAACCCTGAACCGGCCTTTGCCAACAAATAATCGCTGTGGCCGTGATAGCACCCTTCAAACTTGAGAATGTTGTCTCGCTTCGTAAATCCGCGTGCCACACGAATCGCGCTCATGACCGCTTCGGTGCCGGAACTGACCAGTCGGACTTTCTCCATCGATGGGAGGGCCTGGTGGAGCATGCGGGCGAGCGTCACTTCCAGCTCGGTTGGTGCGCCGTAACTGGTTCCGTTGGCGGCAGCTTTTTTGATCGTACTGATGACCGACGGGGCGGCATGGCCCAAAATCATCGGGCCCCATGACAGGACATAGTCGAGGTAGCTGTTCCCATCGACGTCATAGAGGCGGGCGCCTTTGGCGCGTTTGATAAACCGGGGTTGGCCTCCGACGGAGCGAAAGGCACGCACCGGACTATTCACGCCTCCGGGAATCAATTGTTGAGCGTCGGCAAACAGCTTGGCAGAACGAGTAGTTTTCATAATGGGGGCGCACAGTACCATGTGGCAGAACCTCGGTCAAGAAAGAGAAAGTCCATGCGGCGTGGTCGAGCGACTGGGGCCAAAAAGTGTCTGAAGAGATACGCGTCTCAGCATTTTTTCGATACAGCGCATTTTTTTGCGAGGCAGGGACTTTGCGTAATCCCTTGCAAACGTGTCGATTCATGTTACCAATCGAATGCGGCCTGAGTCTTGCGTAACTAAGTAAGCATGACTCGGAATTCTAGATAGCAATGAGATTAAGGGATCAGCGATGAGAATTGTGTGTTCGTGGTGCCGACAAGAAGGGATTACCTCGCTGGTCGGCGAGAAGGCGCCTCTCGACGATGCTCGTGAAACGCATGGGATTTGCGTCTTTCATCGCCACGACATCCAAACCCGTTGGCAGGCATCGATTCGCACAGCCTCATACTTTGGAGTGGCGACCGGATTGTCTCCTGCGCTCTTCCTGTGGACAAGCCTGCTGAACGTGGCCAAGAGGTTGCGCCAGTAGGACAGACGTCTCTTCTTGTCGCTCTTCCATCGCTACGCTCCCATCTTCCCCTAAAACATTTTGAGCAGCTGGTCGATCTTGTCGGTTTCAATTTTTCCGTATAGGCGGATCAATGCATTTTCTGCCGGCCAGCGTCACTTTCCCACAGCCCGTTAGGTAGGTTTCGAGGGGGACCGATGCCGTATTCCTGGTTTGCGAGTCGGTTCTGCAGTGATCTCTGTCATCCTCCAGTGGACTCGCTTCGCTTTTTCCTGTTCAGATACCGCAAATAGCACATGAAAGGGCGTTGCTCGTCCCGTGCTCATTCCCGCCTGTCCGCTTCCCAAGGCCTCTCCCGCATCCCGCAAGACATCCAGGAAGGTTTCATACTCTTCTTCGTCGTCGGGCAACACCTGCGCTGCATCGGTGATGAGTAGGATATAGCCCTTGGTTGGTAGCCATTCGAGGTCAGCCAAACATTCCTCAAGGGCATCCCAGTTGTGGCCAAAGTAGTCCGGAAAATCCAAGGCGCGAGCACATTCGCTCAACAGGCCTGTGGTGGTCTGACACTTGGCGCCCTTGATGACCCTTAAGGCAAACCCGGCCGGTGGGCGCACCAGCGATTTCGCGCGCTGTCCTCTTTTTACGACAAGCAATGAGGTCCAGGGAGCTTTAGTCGACTGAAGATAGGTGGGCAATGTGGGTTTGGGGGTCATGGTTCCTCACTCAACGGTGTGAACGTTCGGTAATGATTGTCCGTGTAGTAGGCCTTCCCGGTATCTTGTTCGATGACGATCCGTTCGGCATCCCGTGAGCGGCCGCGTACCCGGGGATTCACATCGTACTCACGATAGTGACCGCGAGGCAGCCGTCTTTCACGATTCTGAAACGTCCCGCCGCCGATATATCCGGGGAGAGCCTTGCTCTCATGTTGCTGAATGGCCTCCCGGAGGTCTTTGGCTTTTTGTGGGGGGTCCTTTGCAACTCGACGCAGTCGATCGGGTTGCGTAGCATCGTGAAGAGCTGGCCTTGGTGACTCAACGGATGGGACAGAGGCAGATGGTGCGGTCGGATCAGGCGAAGAGTCGACGTTGGGGCAACCTGTGAGGCCACCGAGCAGTAGCCCAGCAAGGACGACGAGTACCCCATAGATCTTCCAGGTTCGATCCATCGTGTCACGTTCGTATTACGAGGCGCGGTAACACAATACGAACCCTAGCATGCACAATCTTGGAGGATCAACGAACTTGCGGGAATGTGCTCCTGTTGCACGGAAATTGATTTTCTATTGTTTGTAGGGCTGGGATTGTTGCTATCACCCATTTGCCAGCGTAGCATCCAACCTGTTCATCTTGTAGAGAATGTTCCCCTATCCGGTATCTCCATCTCCATACGGGCAGGCATGATGGTCGGTTACGTCAGGACGAGCTAAGGAGGTATCGCGTGGAGTCCACAGTAGACCGGCTTGAGTTTGTGACAGTCGAAGGACTTCTGGCATATGGCGAGATGCTGGCACACCGCACCGCCGGTGAGGGGATTACGCTCCCACCTCTTCCGACGTCATCAGTTGATCGACCACAACGAACCCGTGAGGCTATGGAGAAGATCAGGGCGTTTGTGCAGTTTGCGCAAGGGGGCTTCTCCGGGGCCGAGGAGTATCGGGCTGCCCGCCGTGCGGTGATCGAAGAGGGTTGTCGGGGTGACGAACTGGTGTTCTTTGCCGCATGGAATGCGCTCCTTGCAGCAGGCGAATTGGCCCCGCTCTTCCGCGTACCAATCGGGTCCGTGCAGAAGCCGGCGCATCGCCGTCCGGTGGCGATTGTGCCGCGTGCGCAACTGACGCCGCAGTTGGTCGAGGATCGTATCGTGCTGGACTTGGGCGAGGATCGGTTTTGGCTCTTGCCGCGCGATTTAACCGATCGCACGCTCCTCTTCACGATGCGTCATGGGGTCTCCCGCGTGGAGAGCGGCACCTACCGGGTCGGGCGTCGTCTTGCGAACGTGTTGGATGCTGAACGAGGCGTTCCCAAAGCCGACGCCGTCGGTGCAGCCCTAGCCAAGATGTTGGGGGTGGTCGGGCAGCAATTGGACTTTCTGCACATTCACAACTACCTCGATCCGAGCACCTTCGTCCATCTGGTGAGCCAGAGCCCCAATACGCGGCAACTGTATGAGCGGGTCATCGCGGCGCTGATGCAGGCGCAGGCGCAACATGCTGAGATACTCCCACCTGCCTGCGATCCCGCCTTAGATTCCCAGGATTTTGGATGGGTCACAGGCTTGGAGAAGAAGGTGGAAGCCGAGGAGGCGGCACAAGCATTCGGTGTGGACGTGCCGATAGCCAAGCGCTTGATCAAACATCCCCTCTATAGTTATCCGGGCGGGCATTCTTTCTTCGACGTTTATGTGGATATTGTCGATGGCTTCCGCCGGTTGGGTCAGTCCCACCAGGGGCAGGCTGTGTGTGTCTACAGCCACAGCTCCACGTTGCGGGCGCTCATGATTTATCTCGACCCTCGTCCCTTTCGAGAAGCCTTCACCGAGTTCGGTGAATATAAGGAAGGACAAGATAACGTCGTGTTGCTGACCTACGAACAGGGACTCTTATCCGGCTATTCCACTGCGGTGGGCCTGTCAGCGCATGAGCGGACCGCACGGGAGACCTGGGTGAAGGTCGAGCGCGAGCGCAGAGACCGAATCACGCTCAAGCCTCGCCAGATTAAGCGGATCGTGGCGTTGGTCTCGGGTGGCGATTTCGCTGGGGCCGGCGCTGCGCTGAAAGAACTGCGGGTGACAGGACACCGGTTTGGCCTGGAAGTCTACTTCGTCCGTCACGGGTTTTTGGGTCTGGCCAACAATTGGATCGAAGCGGTGACCGAGGATGATACCCGCGGCATGGGCAGCCATGCGAGCAGTCCGATCGGGAGCAGCCGCTTCGAAGATTTCAAGAACGAGCAAGTGCAGCAGGTCACAATGCGGCATCTTCGGCCCTATATGGAAGACGGTGCTTTGGTCGTCATTGGCGGGGACGGGAGTCTTCGAGGCGCACGGGCGCTCTACGAAGGATTTGGGGTTCAGGCCGTCGGGATCCCTGGGACGATCGACAATAATCTCGCCGGGACGACCTCTCTGGGTTTTCATTCGGCCGTGTCTCTAGCAAATCAATCCATCGAGTCACTGAAAGCCACCAGTTCTGCCATGGGCAGCGTCTTTTTCGTGGAGATTATGGGAGCCGGGTCCGGCCATCTTGCACTCGCCTGTGCGTATCAGGCCAGAGCGGAAGGCATCCTGATCAACGAACATCCCGATCCCGACGCCTATATCGACGACATCATTTTGGGCACGCTGAAACGCACCTTGGGCGTTCCGAACAAGAGCCATCTGTTTGTGGTGGCAGAACAGACGCCCCATCGCCATCACCCGGATGGCGGCGTGCGCGGTCTTGTCGAGTATGTCGCCGGCACAATCACGACGTGGCCACAGTTTCAGGCGCATCTCGGTGAATATCGTCTCGCCCCTGCGACCAAAGCCACCATCCTCGGCCACACGTTACGGGGGGCGCCCCCGACCCCGGAGGACAAGACCATCGGACAAGATCTGGCCTATGAAGCGATTCGCCGTCTCGTCAAGGAGCCGGAGCGGGTGGTCGGGTGCATGTTGGCCTATCGCGGGCCCGGTACCATCGAGGCCATTCCACTTCATGCGGTAGCACCGAAACAGTTCGACTGGGAGATTTTCGCCCGCATGCACGGAAGCGAGTTGCCATAGCGTGGTATCTCACCCTGAAGGCCTGGCCCTGATTCCATCTCTACCAAGATGCTGGGAAAGTCCGCCGGCATCGTTGAGACCCTCCACGTACCCCAGAGGGTACGCCTCGGCCCTTCACTCGCTGCGGCCTTGCAGGACGGCCTTTTTGAGCATCCTGGAGGAAGTGTTTTCTTATTGTGCGACACCTGCGGCTCGTCGAAGGGCTAGCGTGCTAAAATAGTTTTTCCTCAGCCTGCTACTCATCTCTCCTCATCGTCACAGGGCAACTCGATCATGAATTCACGAAGGCGGCCTGTGCCTGAAACGGTGGTTGCGTTGTGGGCCTGGAAGTCGTTTGTTAGAATGTCATCTTTGAGCACCATCGCTAGAAGAACGAGGAAAGCCGACCGCTCATTCCGATTGACCAATGAGAGTGACAGCATTGTCTATGCGTAAAGCCAAAATCGTGTGCACCATCGGCCCCGCCAGCGACTCACCCGCCATACTGGATCAGCTCATTGAGAGCGGCATGGACGCGGCGCGCCTCAACTTTTCTCATGGGACCCACGAATCGCATGCGCGGGCGATCAAGGCCATTCGCGAAGCCGCGAATCGTCGGCATGTGGCGGTGGCGATCATCCAGGACCTGCAAGGACCGAGGATCCGTGTTGGTGAAGTCGATCAGGGCGGGCTTGAGCTGGTTGCCGGGCAGACGGTGAGGCTCGTGACGACTCTGCTCCGGTCTGGCGGTCAACTCGGCGCACAGTCTATCGCTCCCTCCGGCATGCGTGAGATTCCGGTGGCGTACCAATACCTGGTGCGGGATGTCCAGCCAGGCGCACGCATCCTGATTGACGATGGGCTCATCGAGCTGATGGCTCATCGGATTATCGGCAGCGCCGTCGAATGCGGAGTCGTGACCGGGGGACGCCTCACCTCGCACAAGGGCATGAACCTGCCGGACACTCGCATCAGCGCCCCCACTCTGACAGACAAAGATCGGGACGATCTCCGGTTCGGCATCGCGCAGGGGGTGGACTATGTGGCCCTTTCGTTTGTCAGAGGTCCCGATGACGTGGTGGCCGCAAAGAAGTTAATGGCCGACTGGGGTGGTGACGTGCCGATTATTGCCAAGATCGAACGGCCCGAAGCGGTTGCGTGCCTGGACGCGATTCTGGATCAGGCGGACGGTGTGATGGTGGCGCGGGGCGATTTAGGCGTGGAGATGGGGCCGGAGGCGGTTCCGCTCCTCCAGAAGCGCATTATTGCCGAAGCGAATCACCGCCGCCGACTCGTGATCACGGCCACTCAGATGTTGGAGTCCATGACGCACCATACGCGCCCGACCAGGGCTGAAGCGTCGGATGTGGCCAATGCCGTGTTCGATGGGACTGACGCCGTCATGCTGTCCGCAGAAACCGCGATCGGACAGCACCCGGTTGAAACAGTCCGTGTCATGGACCGCATCGTTCGCGCCGCAGAAGAAGGGGCTCGATCGTGGTCTGTGCGCTCGTCCAACGCGCCACAGGAGGAAAGCTCCTTCCCGGAAGCGATTTGTCATTCGGCCTCTTCGGCAGCCTCAGTCATCGGGGCGAGCGTCATCGTGGCATTTAGCGAACGGGGGACGACGGCTCGTTTGCTGTCGAAGCAGCGACCTGCCGCGTCAATTGTTGCCTTGACTCCGTTTGAGGTCGTCCGGCAGCGGATGGCGTTGTACTGGGGCGTGATTCCTCAAACGATGCGGCAGATCGCTCACACCGATGAGCGGATCGAGGAGGCGGAACGCCGTCTGAAGACCGAAGGGCTGACGACGACGGGAGAGCGGATCGTGATTCTGTCCGGGACCAGGATCGGTCAGCCCGGGGAGACCAATTTGATGAAGTTACACAAAGTAGGGTGAGGGGAAGCGGCTGAGCGGGCCCTTAACCCGCATCGCGTCCGCGGATTGAAAATGTAATAGTCGGATGCGCCAAGAGAGGCGTGCCCGGTTCCCCCTAGGAGGAGAATAGATTGGAAGAGAAGAGCACACGATGACATTCTACGTTATAGGGCGGTTCGTATTTCCTCTCTGTCTATTGCTTGCTCTGGTGTGGTCAGCAGAAGAGGGGCTTGCGCAGACCGGATCCCTGGAACACTCACCTTCTGAGGTGGTGAAACGATACCTGGCGCTCGATTATAAGGGGGCTCGGCTCGATGCCATGTCGGTCGAGACGGTTGCGTCCTACACAAGTTGGCCTGAGGAGCCGACATGGGGACATGTCGTCGTGACGCAGGGGTTTGTGGTGGCGGAACACTATCGCCAATGGGAGGTAATCGATCGGCTGGAAGTCGTGATCCCGGTCACCTTTCAGGTCATCGGCTCGGTATATCTGGAAACCGCCGGTTTTGTTCAGGAGGCCGGCACAGAAGAGGTCCGGTTTCGTGTGAAAGCGGTCAAGAATCGATGGAGGATTGTCGAGCCGATGCTGCCCCCTCACGTGGGGCAGAAGCGGATGGTGAATGTCGTGCGCGAAGCCTGGATCAAAGAAACCGACCTGGCGAAGCGAGACCGTCTTGCGGCGTTGCAAGACGAGTTGCGAAAGGTAAAATGATGGGAAAGACGTCGGTCGAGTTGTTGATTTTTGACCTGGACGGGACGCTCATCGAGTCCAAGTGGGATATTGCTACGTCGGTGAACCTCACCTTGGCCGAACTCGGGTTACCGCAGCGGCCACTCGAAGAAATCTTCGGATTTGTGGGGGATGGGGTGAAACAATTGCTGCGCCTGTCGGTCGGCGAGAGCAGCCGGGTGACTTTCGAGGAGGCCTTGCGGGTGTTCAGGGGCCAGTACTTGGCCCATTGCCTCGATCGTACGACCTTTTATCCCGGCATTGGAGAGATGCTGACGCATTTCGCAGGCAAGCGGAAGGCGGTGGCCACCAACAAGGCGATTGAGTATACGAACGTGATTCTTCAAGGGCTAGGGGCGGATCATTTTCAATACGTCGTCGGAGGCGATCACGGGTTTGGATTGAAGCCGGAGCCGGGTATGCTGTTGCATGTCATGAAAGAATTACATGTGTCGCCCGAGCACACCGTGCTCATCGGGGACAGCACCAACGATATCAACGGCGGGCATAACGCCGGGATTCGCGTCTGTGCCGTCGGATACGGGATGGGGAATCGCGCCAAGATGGAGGCCTGTCAACCGGACTGGTTTGTCGAACGACCGGAACAACTCATGGAGCTATTCATATGATGACTCACGTTCCACGTTTTACGATGATGCTTCTCGCTCTAGCCTTCAGCCTCGACCTGTCGCATGCCGCTTCGCCCGGCTTGGCAGATCGTGTGGTGGAGCGGAAGCTGGCAAATGGATTGACCGTGCTCATGGTCGAACGGCATCAAACACCGGTGGTCTCGCTCAATATGACATTCAGAGTCGGGGGGGTGAACGAGCAGGTGGGGCAAACAGGGCTGGCGCATCTCTACGAACATATGGCCTTCAAGGGCACGAGGACGGTCGGGACGAAGGACTACGAGAAAGAGCGCCCCATTCTCGAGGAGTTGTTTCGGGTAGGAACCGAGTTGGAACAGCGGCAACGAGAACTTGCAAAGAGGAGCCAGGAGAGGCCGGCTGGCCCCGAGGATCGCGCAGCCATTGAGGCACTGCAGACACGATTTACGGAACTACAAGAACAGGCAGGGCAGTTCGTGGCGGGCAATGAGATGGCCTTGCTCTACCAACGTCATGGGGGAGTCGGGCTCAATGCCGCGACCGGCAAGGACATGAC
>Ga0163152_10007933_pt1 | contig 11462 bp, 8 predicted proteins | sample OliLakLV19MP8IB2_FD_148635 | JGI IMG/M metagenome (GOLD analysis project Ga0163152, IMG submission 148635) | Freshwater microbial mat bacterial communities from Lake Vanda, McMurdo Dry Valleys, Antarctica - Oligotrophic Lake LV.19.MP8.IB-2 | ecosystem: Environmental > Aquatic > Freshwater > Lake...
CGCTAGTGATGTTCTCCGACGGCGACCCGATCACCCGCGGCGGCGACCGTTGGTTCCGCAAGCTGATCCCCTCGGCCAAGGATCAGCCGGAGATTGTCATCCAAGGAGCGAGCCACTTCTTGCAGGAAGACTCCGGCCCCGAGATTGCCGAGCACATCGTGGCGTTCCTGGGCCGCACGCCGGCGTAGGAATCCGACGAACCAGCCCCGCGGTGCGTACAATTCCAGTCCCCAAGTCCAGGGCACGGCCGCGAGCGACTCAGACTCGGAGATTACGTGATGCCGGCATGCCCCGGGGCAGCCACATGTCCGGCGATCCCGTGCCCTAGCACTTCCTCGGCCAACTGCTGATAGTCGGTCGCGCCGTGCGAGTCGGGGGCGTAATCGAAGATCGACTGCCCGAAGCTCGGCGCCTCGGCCAGGCGAATGTTGCGACGGATGCGCGTGTGGAACGGCCGCGCCGTCCCCCACGGCTTGGCCGCGTGACGCGGCTGCTCGAAGAAGGCTTCCAGGTCGCTGGTGACTTCGGCGGCCAGGCGCGTGCCGGCCTCGTGCAGGCAGAAGATGATGCCGGTGATCCGCAACTGCGGATTCAAACGCCGGCCGACCAGCGAGATCGTTTCCAACAGTTTGCTCAAGCCATGCAGCGCCAGAAAGTGCGGCTGCACGGGGATAAACACTTCGTCCACGGCGGCCAGCGCATTGATCGTCAGCACGCCCAGCGACGGTGGGCAATCGATGAACATGTAGTCGAACTGGTCCTCGTCGGCGGCCAGCTTGTCGCGCAGGATCAGTTCCCGACCGACGACGCCGGCCAGCTCGACTTCGGCCGCGGCCAGGTCGATATGTGAGCCGGCGACGCACAAGTTCGGCGCCACCTGGCAGCGGGCTTCGGCCAGCGAAGTCTCTTCGGTCAGCACGTGGTACATCGAGGCCTCGTCGGGCGACGGCGCCAGCCCCAAGTGCAGCGTCGCGTGCGCCTGCGGATCGAGGTCGATCAGCATCACGCGCTGCCCGGCCGTGGCCAGCGCCGCGCTCAGGTTGACGGACGACGTGGTTTTGCCCACGCCTCCTTTTTGATTGATGATCGCGATCTTGCGCATGGAATGACTCGCTCTCACCGGTGATTGGTTCGCGGCCGAGTCCAACGTGGGCCTGCGGGCCGCGCTTGCCGGCAAATCGGCGCGGATTATAGGCCGGCTCCGCAGAATCGACCTAGACCAATGCATCGCCGCCGGCCTCCCCGTTGGAATGACAGCATTTTTGCGATACAACAGGCGCGCCAACAACTTAGGGCCTATCCCAGAACCGCTCGCCGCCGCGATGGGTTCTGGGATCCGCCCTTACGTGAGACGAGGAATCGAAATGCGCGTGATCGTCCAAAGCAATCGAGAGGCGGTCGGCCGGCGGGCCGCCCAGTTTGTCGCCGAGCTGGTTCGGCGCGAGCCTACCTGCGTGCTCGGGCTGGCAACCGGCGGAACCGTGCTAGGCATCTACGCCGAGCTTGCCCGCATGCACCACGAGGAGGGGTTGGATTTCTCGCGCGTGGTGAGCTTCAACCTCGACGAATACGTCGGGCTGGGGCCGTCGCATCCGCAAAGTTTTCGCTACTTCATGCAGCAGCATCTTTTTGATCACATCAACATCGACGTCCGCAACACGCACGTGCCCGACGGCCGGGCCCTCGACTTTGAAGCCCACAGCGAACAGTACGAGAAGATGATCAGAGAGGCCGGCGGCATCGACCTGCAACTGCTGGGGGTCGGCACGGACGGTCACATTGCCTTCAACGAGCCCGGCTCATCGCTGGGGAGCCGCACCCGGCTCAAGACGCTCACTGAGGAAACGGTGCGCGACAACGCCCGCTTCTTTGGCAGCATCGAGCAGGTGCCCAGGCTGGCCGTGACAATGGGCGTGGGCACAATCCTCGAATCGCGTCGCTGCCTGCTGTTGGCCAGCGGCGACGCCAAAGCCAAGGCCGTGCGCGACACGGTTGAAGGGCCGGTGACGGCGCAGGTCACGGCCTCGGCACTGCAATTGCACCGCGAAGTCGTGGCAGTCGTCGACGAAGACGCGGGCCGGCTGCTCGAACGCCGCGACTACTATCGCCAGGTCGAGCAAGCGCAGACTCTGCTAAGATCAGGGCAGGGCATGAACGTGACCTCCAACAGTTGAGCGCGAACTGGCACCATGCCAGGCGCTGCGCGGAGGGTACTGACCATGAACGCACGAGCCGCGCTATTGGCGATCTGCCTGCTCGCGTTGTCGGGGGTTGCCACGCGAATCGCGGCGGCCCAGCCGGCGAAGCAGCCGACTGCTGCGACTCCCGACGGAAGCAACGTCGATCTCAAGCGTAGCCGCGTCTACGTGCGCGTCGGCAAGATCGGCCTGGGGCACGAGCACGGTGTCGAAGGTCAGCTCAAGTCGGGCGCGCTGAAGCTCGGCGCCGCAATAAACGCCGGCACACTGGTGTTCGATCTGACGACTTTCGCGGCCGATGAGCCGGCGGCCCGTACCTATGTGGGTCTCGATGGCGAAATCGAGGCCACCGATCGGCAGCAGGTCACGCAGGCGCTGCGCGGTCGCGAGGTGCTCGACGTGAAAAAGTATCCCACGGCGACGTTCACAGTTCGCTCGTCGAAGGCCGTGTCGCTGCCAGCGGGCGAGCCGATCACCGCGTATGAGCTCGACGGGGAGTTCACGCTGCATGGCGTGAGGCGGCCACTCCAGGTGCTGGTCAACGTCGAGCAAGTCGAAACTGCCGTGCATGTCCGCGGTAAGTTCGTCATCAAGCAAAGCGACTATCGCATCAAGCCCTATACGAAGTTCTTGGGCACGGTCCGCGTGGCCGACGAACTGACGATCTGGGGCGATCTGTGGCTGCCCGATAACGCGAAGTAAGGAGTGCGTGAGCGTCTTGATCTGGAACTACGCGCTCTTGATCGTCACCGCCGCCGCGGCGGGCGCCATTAACTCAGTGGCTGGCGGCGGCACGCTGCTCACCTTTCCCGCGCTCTTTGCCGTGTTGGGCGGCTCGCCCCACGCACAGCTGGCCGCCACGGCCGGCGTGATTGCCAACGCCACGAGCACCGTGGCGCTGGTGCCCGGCTCGGCCGCCTCGATGTGGGGCTATCGCCGCGAGCTGGCTGGCGTGTCGCGTTGGGCTTGGCTGCTGCTGTTGCCAAGTTTCGTCGGCGGCTTGATCGGCTCGCTTCTCGTCGTGCTCTGGCCCGACAAGTTCGACGCCTTGATCCCCTGGTTGATTCTCACGGCCGCGCTGTTGTTCGCGCTGCAGCCGGCGATCACCCGCTGGACCGGCATCGGTCGCCCCCATGCTGAACCCACGCCGGGCACCCAAGCCGGCATTGTGGCGCTGCAATTCGCCATTGCCATTTATGGCGGTTACTTCGGTGCCGGCATCGGCATCTTGATGCTCAGCGGACTGGCGCTGATGGGGCTGACCGATATCCACGCCATGAACGCCTTGAAGACGCTCTTGAACTGTGCGATCAACGGCGTCTCGGTCGCCGTGTTCATCTACGCGGGCGTGGTCGATTGGCAACTGGCCGGCATGATGGCCGCCGCGGCGATCGTCGGTGGCTACGGCGGCGCCCGCGTGGCGCGCCGGCTCAATCGCAACCTGGTGCGGCGTGGCGTGGTGGCGATCGGCTTCCTGCTGGCCGGCTGGTACTTTTATCAGCAGATCGCAGGATGAGTGGGGCGGCGCCAAAATGGGACTGGCGCGACATGGGACTGGCTCCGAGCCTGGGCGGGATGTCCTGTGACGTCCGCAGGATGCGAGGTGCCTGTCCCATTTTGGCTGCGGCAATCAACCGTGTCGTCACGAATCAAATCGGCTCATCCCCAAAAATCCGATCGGCAGCTTCGTCGCGCCATCGATGGCCAGGTCGGCCAGCGCTTCGCCCAACGCCGGCGTGAACTTGAAGCCATGCCCCGACAAGCCCGCCGCGAACACAACCTGATGGTGCCGCGGATGGCGATCGACGATGAAGTGCCGATCGGGGGACATCGTGTACAAACAGACGCGATGCGCGTGCATCCGGTAGCCGAGCGCTGGCAAGCAGGCCGTGGTGAACGCTTCCACGCGCGCCTGGTCGGCCGGCAGCAACTCGCGCGAGACCTTGAGCGGATCGCGCACGACAATCCCGCCCGTGTGCTCGGCCACCTTCACGCCCAGGTCGTCGATCGCGGGAAATCCGTAGAACTCGCAGACGCCGGCGGGCTCCCCCTGGGCGTCTAGCTCGTTCAGCTCATACAAAAAACAGGGGAGCTCGCTGGTGCCAAACTCAGGCGTTTCGGTCGAATACCAGAAGACCGGCTTGCGCAGCACCACGAACGGAATCGCCAACTCGGTCAATAGCTCAGGCGCCCAAGCGCCGGCGGCGATGATCAATCGCGCGGCGCGATACGTGTCGCGCTCGGTCTCGACGACCACGTCGCCGCCGGTTTCCACGCTCCAGCGCGTCACGGCTTCGTCGGTGTGCAACTCGGCTCCCGCACGCTGGGCCGCCGCGATGTGGGCCCGCACGCACGCTTCGACGCGCAAGTAGCCGGCCAGACGCTCGAACACGGCCGCCGCATCCGCCGGAACTTCCAAGGCTGGCCAGCGCTTCATCGCCTCGCGCGGCGCCAGTCGTTCGACCGGCAACTGATGCTCGGCCGCGCTGCGCAATACGCCGGCCACCACTTCGCCCTCGGGCGGGCCAACCTGCACGAGCCCCACTTGATAGAACAACTGCTCGCGGGCCTGTTCTTCGATCTCGTGCCACAACTCGTAAGCACGCAGCGCCAGTGGCACGTAGCTCGAATGCTCGAAGTAAGCCTGCCGGATGATCCGCGTGCTGCCGTGCGAGCTGCCGCGATCGTGGGCGACGCCGAACCGATCGATCCCCAGCACGCGCAAGCCGCGCCGCGCCAATTGCCAAAGCGCCGCGGAGCCAACGCCCCCCACGCCGAGCACGATGGCGTCAAAGCTGTTCATGGCGAAGCTGCTTTCGACCGTCTGCTACCAATCGACGGCGTCAGCTTCGTCATTGGGCAATTCACAAAGAGACTCGTTGGCCGCCGACAACGCCACATGCGGCGCCGGCACACGATTGAAGCGGTGCGAGCGATCTTCGCGCAGCCCATAGCCTAGCGACTCGCGGCGCGGCGACACCTCTTGCAGCTTGCGGCCGCCGAGCGTCGCCCAAGCTTCGGCTTCGCACGTCAAGCGGTTGAGCAAATGCTCGACTTGCCGGCGATAGTGCTCGATGCCGTCGCGATCGAGCGATTGCGGAATCTGTAGCGCCGGGCTGATCACTCCGCGCGTCCGCGAATAGGGGCGCGGCAGCGCAAACCGGTCCCAACTGTTGAAACGCCACGGACGATCGTAGCCCAACCCCAGCAGCACCAGCGGCATCTGCAATTTCGACGACAAGTAGATCGGCCCCGGCGCTAGCACCCGCCGCGGACCGCGCGGCCCGTCGGGCGTGATCGTCAGGTTCATCCGCCGGCTGCGGCGCAAAAGTTCTCGCAGAGCGCTGGTACCACCACGCGAAGTCGAACCGCGCACGAATTCGAAACCCAAGTGCCCCGCCGCGTAGCTGAGGATCTCCGCGTCCTGATGCCGGCTCAACAGCATCGCCAGATTGCAGTGACCGCGCAGAAACAAGGGCGCCAGGATGTACTCGTGCCAGAAGATGTAGATCTTCTGCCCGCGATACTCGGGATGCACGGGGTCGACCGTCGGGTCGTAGAGCGCGGCCTTGTAGTCGAGCGTCGACATCCACTGCCGCACGGTCGTCGCGGCCAGCAGGCCCGCGGTCTTGTTGAGCGGTCGAATGCGAATCTTCATGCGATGGGCGTCCGTGCCGAGGTAATGTGCTGAACCGCCGACAAATGGCTTCCTGATTCCTTGAACCCCTCACCCTCCCCTCTCCCGCAAGGGGAGAGGGAGCTTAAGGAGAAGCTATTTGTCGGCGGGTCTTATCGTGTTTGTGAAACCTTTTCCCCTTGCGGGCTCCACTCGCCGCTGAACACTTCGACGGCCGGGCCCGTCATGTACACGCGGCCGTCGTCGGCCCACTCGAGTTCCAAATCGCCACCGAGCAAGTGTACGGCGACGCGTCGCTCGGTGCGCCCGGCCAGCACGCCCGCCACGCACACGGCCGCGGCGCCGGTGCCGCAGGCGAGCGTTTCGCCCGAGCCCCGTTCCCAGACGCGCATCCGCACCTCGCGCGGATTGACCACTTCGATGAACTCCGCGTTCACGCGCCGCGGAAAATGCTTGTCGTGCTCGATCTTGGGCCCCAACTCCAGCACCCAACGATCGCTCAGCTTGTCGACAAACGTGATGCAGTGCGGATTGCCCATCGACACGCAGGTGACGCGGAGCGTTTCGCCCGCGATCGGCAACTTGGCGTCGACGACGGCCGTCGTGCCAGGCTCAAGTCCGCTCGCGCGAGCCAGCGTCTCGGCCGACAGCGGCTTGCCGACGAAGGTCGTGGGAATCAACGCGGCTTCAAGGATCGGCGGGCCCATGTCGACCCGCACGCGCTCGACCAGGCCGCCGTGTACTTCAAGCTCTAGCGGCAGCACGCCGGCGCCGGTTTCGATTTGCAGTTGCTGCTGCTGTGTCAGGCCACGGTCAAAAAGGTACTTGGCCACGCAGCGGATGGCGTTGCCGCAGTTCTCGGCCTCTGACCCGTCGGCGTTGAACATCCGCATCCGGGCGTCGGCCCGCTCCGAGGGGCAGATCAGCACCAGCCCGTCGCCGCCGACGCCGAAGTGCCGGTCGGCGATCTGGCGAGCGGTTTCCGCGGGATCGGCCGGCAGCGGTTCGTCAAAGCAATTGACGTACACATAGTCGTTGCCGGCTCCGTGCATCTTGACGAAACGCATCGAGAGGTTGTCCTGGCTGGCTCCCCGCCGCGGCGGTGCCCTGAGTGTGGTGTGGTGCGATTTGGCAATCGTCGAGCGACGCTACTACGACGAGCGCCGCGGCCCGTCGATCGCGGGAGCCCCGCGAGTGGGCATTTTACGCCGACAAGCGCGATTGGGCAAAGACCAAACGCATTTGATTTCGATCGGCGCAACCTTGCTGCAAACCAGGAATTCGAGCCGTTTTCGCTTGTTTCGCGATGTCTGCAGCGGTGATACTCCATGGCGACCCTGACTAACAATGCGACCACTAAGCGAGGGCGACTGCAATGCACTGCAACCGACTGCGCAGTCAGCGATGGATGCTATTCGCGATTGCGGCGATCTGTTTGCCCTCGAACGCCCGCGCCGCCGAACCGCTCGACGTCAGCGGACGCCGCGAACTGTTCGTCGATCGCTACTTGATCGACTCGCTCAGCGGCGGCGAGCTTCGCCTGCACGAGCCGCGCCCCGCCGGCACTGCGATCAAGTTCGACCAGCCCTGGGAAGGCGCCTTCTGCGGTTACTTGACCGTGCTGAAAGATCCAGCGTTCCAGGGGCGCGACACCTATCGCATGTACTACCGCGGGCTGCCGACGGCCGGCAAAGATGGCTCGCCGGCCGAAGTCACCTGTTATGCCGAAGGCCCCGACGGAATTGAGTGGACGAAGCCCAACCTGCGCATCCACGAAGTTGCCGGCACGCTCGACAACAACGTGATCCTCAAGGATCAGGCGCCCGCGACGCACAACTTCTCGCCGTTTGTCGACGGTTGCCCCGATTGCCCGTCCGATCAGCGCTACAAGGCGCTGGGTGGCACGTCCGAATCGGGACTGTTGGCCTACGTCTCGGGCGATGGCATTCACTGGCGCAAACTGCAAGACGCGCCGGTCTTCCGCGATACCGGCTGGGTCTTCGACTCGCAGAACGTCGCCTTCTGGTCGCCAGCCGAACAGTGCTATGTGCTCTACTATCGCCGCTCCCCCTCGGGTGTGCGGGCAATCGCGCGGGCCACATCGACCGATTTTCTCACCTGGTCGCCGCCGGTGCAGATGACCTTCGGCGATACGCCGGCCGAGCACCTGTACACGAACCAGACGCATCCTTATTATCGCGCGCCGCAGGTTTATGTCGGCGTGGCAGCCCGCTTCATGCCCGGCCGCAAAGTGATCAGCGACGAACAAGCGCGGAAGATCGGCGTCGATCCTGGCTACTTCGGCGATTGCTCCGACGCCGTGCTACTGACCACGCGCGGTGGCGATCGCTACGATCGCACGTTCATGGAATCGTTCGTCCGGCCCGGGCCGGGGCTCGAGAACTGGGTCTCGCGCACCAACTATCCGGCGCTTGGCATCGTGCCGACCGCCGACCATCAGTTGATGTCGCTCTATGTGCAGCGGAACTATGGTCAGCCTACGGCCCGGCTCGATCGCTTCACGCTGCGCCCCGATGGGTTTGTGTCGGTCCACGCGCCGTATGCTGGTTACGAACTGGTGACGAAGCTGTTGCAATTCAAAGAGCCCGCCGGCGCCGGGGCTCGCGAATCCGCGGCCTGGCCGCTGCTTTTGAACGTGGCCACGTCGGCGGCCGGCTCGGTGCGCGTCGAGATTCAGGATGCCGAGGGGAAGCCCCTACCCGGCTTCGCGCTCGACGATTGCCTGGAGATCATCGGTGACGATCTCGACCGGGCCGTCGGTTGGAAAGGTGGCGGACTGAACGCCCTGGCCGGCAAGCCGTTCCGCCTGCGCTTCGTGATGAAGGACGCCGATCTCTACTCGATCAAGTTCCCGTAACGGCCGCAGTCCGATATCTCGCAGTCGATTTCCTACAGCCTGCGGACTAAAGTCTACGGACTGCCCTAGTACGGCCCCCTCGGCCGTTGGGGTACCGCAGCGGGCGCGGCCCCCGGTGGCGTCGCCAGCCGCGCTGCCGGCAGGGGCGCGTTGTTGGTAGGCGCCGCGTGCGCAGGTTGCTGCGCGGTGCGCGGCGCCAATCGCCCGGTGCGCTCGGGTGGCGGCAGCAATTCGGCCGTGAGGTTTTGCCAGGCCTGGTTCACCCCAGGGAAAGGATCGCGACTGATCTGCGGCGCCCCCATCTTGCCGTCGACATGGATCAGCATGATCTGCCGGCTGGCCGCGCGGAACAGCTCCGGGATCACCGGGATCGGCAGCTCATCGCGCCCCACCAGCGCATAAAACGTCAGCGCCACGTCGCTGGAGAAATTCATCTCGCCGCGCCCCTTGAGACTGATGGCGTCTCCCTTGAAGTCGATGCGGTCGAAATACAAGTGATCGCCGTCGATGCGGAAATCGATATCGCTCGTGGTGAAGGCCGTCGTATCGGGCGGCTTCAAGCTCACCACGCTCAACAGCGACATCATCTGCGGGATGCGATAAATGTCAGCATCGTGCAGTCGCACATAGCCGGTGCCGGCCAGCGTGTGGAGCCCTTCGCCGCTCCCCCGCAAGTTGACCCCCGCCTGCACCTTGCCGAGCATCTGCTGCTGCCCGGCGAACAGCTCGTGCGCGCAGCGCGACAGATCGGCCTCGACGATCGAGCCCTGCAGCGCGTAGCGCGGCGTGCCGGACAGCAATATCCACGCATCGCCTACCACGCGCCCATCGTAGGCCTTGGCGACGAGCTGCCGCGGCTGGCGCCCTTTGACGTTTTTCTCGGCCCAGCTACCAACCAGCACGCGCTGGGCATCGATCCAAGCCGGGCCCGAAACTTCGGTCAACTGCACGTTGCGCCAGGTGAGCGAGTCGAGATCGAGCTCGGCGTGCGAGCCAAACTGGTGGCCGTCGAATCCGCCGACCAGGTGTACGCCGCCATAAATGTTGTTCAGGCCGAGTCCCGCGTGTAGGCTCGCCTGTTGAAACGTCACGTCGAGATCCCACGAAGCCTTGGGCTTCTGCTGCGGCTGCCCGGCGATGGCCAGTTTGCCGCTGACGTTGATGGTGCCGTGCGGATCGACCTTGCGCACCAGGTCGCGAACGCTCGGCGCCAGTGCCGTCTGCAAATCGCGATCGAACCGCAGGCGATACACGATCAAGTCGTCGACCGACACCTGCCACGACCCCGCGGGCGCGAACGTACACGAGCCGCGTGCGGCCAGTTCGACCCCGTTGTGATACGCCCGCAGTGCCGGCCCTGGCGCGCGGCCAAACTCCAGCCGGCCATCTCGATAGACCAATTGGCCCTGGACCGCTTCGAGCCGATACGGAAACGCGCGCGGCTCGATCGACACGGTGTCGGCGACCGGCGTCGCCCGCAGCCCCAGCGACAGTTGCTTGCTCGCCAGTACGTACCGCACGTCGGCGTCGAGATTCACCAGCCCGCGCGGCTTCAGGTCTTGCCAGGCGGTTTGCATGTGGGCCGGTAGCGCCGAGCGCAGCTCGTCTTCCAAGGCGATGTTTCGCCCCACGAGCTGCACGTCGAGCTCGCTCCCTTGCGGCGTCGGGCGGAAGCTCCCCCGGCACTGGATCTCGCCGGTGTCGTTGGTCCCTCGCAGCTCGCGGCAGGTCCAGGCCTCGCCCGACCAATCGAGCGTGCCGCGAATGTTGTGAATCGGATACGCGAACCGCTCGTGGTTAATCGAGCAATTCATCAGATCGATGCGCACCATCCGCTCGAAGCGCGCTTGCGGACCCGGGCGCCGCGAGAACTCGGCTTCGACGCGGATCGCGCCGTACGGTCGCAGCTCGCGGATCGCTTGCCGCGGCCCCTCGGGCAGGGCGTCGAACAGCTTCTGATCGAGCGCCAGGCGATCGGCCCGCACTTCGAACCACACGTCGGGGTCGCTCTCGCAATTGATCACTTTGCCGACCAGCGACACTTCGTCCGCCCCGCTATAAGCGCGCAGCGAGAGATCCATCGTGTTGTTCTTGAAGCGCAAGCTGCCGCGCCCCTGCTCGAGCCGGTAAGGGAACTTGTGATACGTGAACGACGTGTCGACGCAATTCACCAGCACGTCGGGGTTCCAGCGCTGGCCATCAAAATCGAGTTTGACGTCGAGATCGACCACCCCCGCCAGAAAGAACTCGTGCCACTTGCCGCGCCATTTCTCAGGCAGCGAATCGAGCACGTCGCGATCGATCGTCAGCCGATCGCAGCGCCCTTCGATCGACATCGGCGCGCTGGCGCCGTAACCGCGCCGTACGGCCTTCTTGACCCAGAGCGTGGTTTGGCCGTTGCGCGCCCGCAGATCCTCGATCCGTAGTCCGTTGTTATCGAGGTAAACGCGCCCCGAGGTGTCGGTCAGCGGATAGGGGAGCCGCTTGTCCTCGATACGCCCGCGTACCAGTTGGCCGTCGAAAGCGAAGCGGATCGGCGGGTCGTGGCGTTTGTCCTGGCTGATGCGATACTTGAACCGCGACATCGATCGCACCGAACGCAGCACCGTCAAACGCTCGGCCAGCGGGCCGGGGAGCGTCGCGTGCAGCTCGGGCGAGAGCTCGAGCCCTTCGGCGATGCCGGTGAACTCCCAGCGGCGGCCACCGTCGGCCAGGCGCCCGGTGAACTCGACGCGCTGGCAGTGATCGG
>Ga0163152_10007934_pt1 | contig 11460 bp, 10 predicted proteins | sample OliLakLV19MP8IB2_FD_148635 | JGI IMG/M metagenome (GOLD analysis project Ga0163152, IMG submission 148635) | Freshwater microbial mat bacterial communities from Lake Vanda, McMurdo Dry Valleys, Antarctica - Oligotrophic Lake LV.19.MP8.IB-2 | ecosystem: Environmental > Aquatic > Freshwater >...
CAATGTGAAGGATCCCTACCCAAAGGACGCGAAAGACACGCCCGAAACCCGGCGCCGCACCATCTACATGTTTCACAAACGCGTGTCGCAATACCCGCTCATGCAAGCCTTCGACGCACCCGATGCCCAAGTCAGTTGCGGGCGCCGGATGAACACCACAGTGGCCCCGCAAGCGCTCGCCATTCTGAATGATCCGTTCGTTCGCCTGCGCGCCGGCGAACTGGCTCGTCGTCTGGAAACGGAAGCGGGCTCGGAAATTTCCGCGCAGGTTCGCCGCGCCTATCAACTCTGCCTCGGACGAGAACCGGACCCCGGCGAATCGGCCAGCACCGGCGCATTCCTGGCCCAGCAAATCGTCGCCCGCGCGGAACGCGAGACGAAGCGATCCAAAGCGGAGCTGCAACGGCTCGCGCTCACGGATTTCTGTCAGACGTTGTTCGGCCTGAACGAATTTATCTACGTTGATTGATGCTTATTTTCCCATGAATCCAATTCACCAACATTGCGGGCGTTTCGAGTCCTTCAGCACGCGCCGTGACTTTTTGAAGAAGGCGGGTGCCGGGTTCGGCATGCTCGCACTTGCGGATTTGCTGGGGAAAAACAATTTGCTGGCCGCCGCGCCTCCCACGCTTAATCCGATGGCGCCGCGCGTCCCGCATTTTCCGGCGAAAGCAAAATCGGTCATCTGGCTCTTCATGGAGGGTGCGCCGAGCGCGGTGGATATGTTCGACCCAAAACCAGAGCTGACCCGGCGCGACGGCCAGCGCATCGAGATCGATGTGTTCAACGGCAATCCCGGCCCGCTCATGAAGTCGCCCTTCTCCTTCAAGCAATACGGTCAAAGCGGCGCGTGGGTTTGCGAGCATTATCCGAATGTCGCGAAGCACGTGGATGATTTCGCATTCGTCAAATCCTGCTACAGCGAATCCAACGACCATGTCCCGGCGCTTTACCAAATCAACACCGGCATTCCGCGACCCGGCTTTCCGAGCGCCGGTTCGTGGGTGACCTACGGGCTCGGCTCGGAAAACAACAATCTGCCGGGTTACGTCGTGCTCGGAAACAACCAGGGCGTGAAAGGCGGTAACCTCAACTGGAGTTCTGGATTTCTGCCGACAACCTTTCAAGGAACGCTTTTTCGTCCGGGCGACACGCCCGTGATCAATCTCACGCGGCCCGCCGAAGTGACCCGTGCCGACCAGCGCGCGCAGCTCGACCTGATGGCGAAACTCAACCAGCGCCATCTGGAGGAACGTCCGGGCGAGGCTGAGTTGCTCGGGCGCATCCAGAGCTTCGAGCTTGCCTACCGAATGCAGGCGGATGCGACCGATCTTGTGGACGTCAGCACCGAGTCCGCCGCCACGCGCGAGATGTACGGCATTGACGAAAAGGAAACCCGCTCTTACGGCTCGAAATGTCTGATGGCCCGCCGGCTGGTCGAGCGCGGCGTGCGCTTCGTGCAGGTCTATAGCGACGGCGAATGGGACGCGCACGCCGATCTTCGTGGCAATCACAGGGGCCATTGCCGCGCCACCGACAAACCGATTCACGCCCTGCTCACCGACCTGAAGCGAACCGGCCTGATCAACGAAACTCTCGTCATCTGGGGTGGCGAATTCGGTCGCATGCCCGTGTCGCAGGGGAACGGCGGGCGCGACCACAATCCGCACGGCTTCGGCATCTTCATGACCGGAGCTGGAATCAAACCCGGCTCCAGCATCGGCGAGCTGGACGAAATCGGCTTCCGAGCCGTGGTGGATCGCGTCTCCGTCCACGACCTGCACGCGACCATGCTGCATCTGCTTGGGATCGATCACAAACAGCTCACCTATTTCCACAACAGCCGCCGCTACCGATTGACCGATGTGGCGGGCGAGGTGTTGCACAAAATTTTGGTGTGAGCGCGACAAGTTGCCCATGAACCTTCGTTATCGGAAATCGACAGCAGAACGAATCATCGCACCCGCTTTTCGATGCCTTGCTGCCGCATTTTGCCTGACGGTGGCGAATGGCGCGGACAAAAATGTGCAGGTCACAAGGGACGTGGAATACGCCCGCGTCGGCGAGCAGTCGCTCAAGCTGGATCTGTATCTGCCGGAGAAAACGGCGAAACCCGTTCCACTCCTAATCTACGTTCATGGCGGCGCGTGGCGCTCGGGGGCGAAGGAGAATCCGCCCATCGCTCCCTTGGTCGGGAAGGGGTTTGCCGTCGCCAGCGTGGAGTTTCGCCTGACGCAAGTCGCGCCGTTTCCCGCGAACATTCACGACATCAAGGCGGCCATCCGCTTTCTCCGAGCAAAGGCGGGGGACTTTGGCTATGACGCGAAACGATTTGCCATTGTCGGCACCTCATCGGGCGGGCACCTCGCGGCACTCGCCGGCGTCAGCAACGGGCACAAGGAATTGGAAGGGAACATCGGGGGACATTGCGATGTTTCCTCGAACGTGCAGGCTATCGTGAGTTTTTTCGGCGCGGCAAATCTTCAAACCATCCTGGGTCAGTCCACGCCGCACGGCTTGAGCGTGCGCGTGCCGGCATTGCAACTTTTGCTCGGCGGGCAGCCGGAAGAAAAACCCGCGCTCGCGCGACTCGCCAGCCCCGTTGCCCATCTGGACGAGCACGACCCGCCGCTGCTACTCATCCACGGCGACGCCGACCCGCAGATGCCGATCGAGCAATCGCGCGAGTTGCATGCCGCTTACGAGAAAGCGGGATGCCCGGTGACCTTCACGGTCATTGCCGGCGGCAAACACGGCGGGCCGGAATTCTACGACACGGAGCGGCTGGCGCTGTTGGAGCGTTTCTTGCGTGAAAATCTTCGTTGAACCAGACAATCACGGCGACGCGCGGCGATTACAATTTATCGCGTTCTGGTGCTCCACACGGTATTCTCATTTCATTCGCGGAAAATTTCTGCATTGTCCCCGCATGGATTGCTCGAATCGCCATGATAATTCGGCTGCAACGGGCCAGCGGCCCCTGTTATTGATTACGAGAAAGGCAAACGATGATTATTGATGTCCACACCCACTTGAACAACTACGACGAAACGCAAGTCGTGCCCGTCGAGAAATGCCTCGAACAACTTCAGGAATCGATGGCCTTCAGCAAAGTCGATCACGCGATGGTGTTGACCTCCTACAAAGTCAACGAACACCGACCGTCCACTGCGCAGGTCGTCAAGGCGACCGAGAAGTGCAAGAACCTCCACGTCGTCGCAGGCATCAGCTTCAACAATTATCGTGAACGCGACTTGCGCGAGATCGCTGATTTCCTCAAAGACGGACGTGTGGTTGGGCTCAAGCTCTACCCCGGCTATGAGCCGTTCTATCCCTACGACAAGCGCTGCCAGGTGATTTACGATCTGGCGATGGAGTTTGACGTGCCGGTGATGATCCATACGGGCGACACTTTCAATCCCAAGGGAAAACTGCGCTTTTCGCATCCGCTCAACGTGGACGACGTCGCGGTGGACAACCCGAATCTCAAACTGGTCATCTGCCACATCGGCAATCCGTGGATCCGCGACTGCATGGAATTGGTGTACAAAAACAAAAATGTTTATGCGGACATCTCGGGACTCGTGCTGGGCGACTTCAAATCGCATTTCAAGAAATTTATGCTCCAGCAGGTCAAGGAAATGATTCTCTACGCGGGCGAACCGCGTTACCTGCTCTACGGGACAGACTGGCCGATCTGCCGAATGCGCACTTACCTGAAATTCGTCAATGAACTCGGTCTCCCGCCCGAAACCAAAGAATTGATCCTGTGGAAAAACACGGCGCAATTGTTCAAGCTGAAAATCGGCCAAGCGAATGACGAAACTGCGAAGGCACCACAGACGGGGCGGTGACCGCGACAAAACCGCACCGATCTGGCTCAATGGATCGTCACACCTCCCGTTCAGCAGATGCGCGCCGCTTGTGTCAAGCCATGCCCGGCGCGCAGGGCACAGAGGCACCCAACCTGGAGAAAGCCGATTTATCAAAGAATTAGAATTGGTTTATCTGACTTCCACGTTTGACAGTGCAGGGAGGTTTCGACATATTGCGCCGCTCAAACCGGCTTCGGTAGGTTACCCAAGTGGCCAACGGGGGCAGACTGTAAATCTGCTGACTTACGTCTTCGATGGTTCGAATCCATCACCTACCACCATTTTCAAATCACCTCGTTCCTGGTGTCGTCAGGTTGCCGAAAATCTTATTCGCCTCAGCCAGCGATTCCTTCGAGCCGATGTCGAACCAGATTCCCGGCACGACCCACGTATAGACGGCCGTGCGCGGATAGAGCCACTGGATGAGGCGTCCGGGTTGGTCGGGATTGTTTCCCTCGGCGATGTATTGCCGGACCAGCCGCAGCGTTTCCCGAGGATAATAATACAGCGCGATGCCGGTGAGGGTGCTGGTCGGATGTTTCGGCTTTTCCTCGAAGTGCGTGATTCGCCCCTCGCCATCGATCGAAAGGGAATTGAATTGCTTGACCTTCTCCAGACTGCCGACGTCGTAAACCCCGAGGACCGGCGTATTTTTCCGGCGACAAAATTCTCCAAACGCCGCCAGACTCTGGCTGAACAAATTATCCCCGGCGACCACCAGCAAATCGCCATCGACCTTTTCCCGGGTCAAAACGAAATGAAGATCACCGATGGCGCCAAGCTTGTCCGTTTCGTTGGTTGAGCCATCGTTGACCACCGTGAACTCCAGCCTGGATTTCGTCGCGCGATAGTTGTCCGCCCACTTTTGAAAGCGATCCGCAAACTTCGCGTTGGTCACAACATAGACGCGGGAGATGCCGCCAATCGGCTCGAGGTTGTCAATCACGTGCTCAACCATCGGTTTTCCCGCGACCGGCAGGAGCGACTTGGGTTGCGTGAGGGTCAGCGGATAAAGGCGGGTGGCATAGCCGGCGGCGAGAATCAGCACGTTCATGAATGGCGGGTCAGGCCTTGATTTGATTCTCGAACAGGCTCGGTGCGATCGACCAGGCCAGCGCCTGGGCGCGTTCCAGAATTTCCTGGCCGGACTCGCAATTCAAAGCGAACTCGGCCAGCTTTCGCGCCTCGTCCATTTTCAAGCGGCGAATGAGGAATTTGAGCGCAGGAACCGTCGAGGGGGTGGCACTCAATTCGTCCACGCCCAAGCCGAGCAGGAGCGGGGCGAGGACCGGGTCGCCTGCCATCTCACCGCAAACACCCACCCAAATTCCGTTCCGGTGCGCGGCATCGACGGTCATCTTGATCAGGCTCAGGATGGCAGGGTGCGTCGGCTCATAGAGATGGGCGATTTTCTCGTTCAAACGGTCCACGGCCAGCGTGTATTGGATCAGATCATTCGTCCCAATGCTGAAGAATTTCACGCGTTTGGCGAGGGCATCAGCGGCAATGGCAGCGGAAGGAATTTCAACCATCATCCCGATTTCCATGTCGGCGCAGTGCGGAATATTTTGCTCGAGCAATTTCGCCTTGCACTCTTCCACCAGGGCGTTGGCCTCCTCCAGTTCCCGGACGCAGGAAACCATGGGATACATCATCTTGATATTGCCCTCGACGCCGGCGCGCAGGATGGCGCGAAGCTGGTCGCAAAAAATCCCCTTCTCTTCCAGGCAAAATCGGATCGCGCGCCAGCCGAGAAAGGGATTCATCTCCGCCGGAATCTGCAGGTGCGACAGGAATTTATCTCCACCGAGATCGAGCGTGCGGATGATGACGGGCTCGGGTTTGAGTGCGGCGGCGATTTCGCGATAGGCAACGTATTGCTCCTCTTCGGTGGGTAAAACCGTGCGATTGACGAAAAGGTACTCGGTGCGAAAAAGGCCGACCCCTTCAGCGCCGCAGATTTTGACCGACTCAGCGTCGGCGGCGCCTTCGATGTTGGCGGAAAGAACAACGCGGTTTCCGTCCAGAGTGACGGCAGGCTGGTTCTGAACGTCGCGAAGTTTTTCCTGGAGGTTGACTTTCTGGCGAACGAGCTGGCCGTATTCGAAAAGGGTTTGGTCAGTCGGGTTGATGACGATCTGGCCGTTGTAGCCATCCAGCAGAGCGTATTCTCCCGTTTCCAGATCCTGGCTGGCTTTGTGCAATCCGACCACTGCGGGAATCCCGAGGGACCGCGCCATGATGGCGGTGTGCGACGTTTTGCTTCCGATGTCGGTGGCAAACCCGAGCACCATCTTTTTGTCAAAGAGCGCCGTAGTGGACGGAGCAAGGTCGTAGCTGATAATGATGCAGGGTTCCTTGAGGTGCTGCAGATCGATCGGCTCGTTGCGCCCCATCAGGTTGTTCAGGATCCGTTCCGTGACATCGCGCATGTCGCCGGCTCGTTCCCGCAAGTATTCGTCGTCCATCGAACTGAGCGTCTTCGCGTAGCGTTCGGCGACCTCATGGAAGGCGAACTCGACGTTCACCTTTTTTTTGTGAATCAGGCGGATGACTTCATCAATCAACGTTCGGTCTTCCAGCACCAGCAGGTGCGCGTCGAAGATGCTGGCATCCTCCGCCCCCAAACCTTCGTTGACCTTCTGCTGGACATCGAGGAGTTGCTGGCGGGTTTCGGCGATGGCTTTTTCCAAACGCTTGACCTGGGGTGGAAGATCGTCTTCACCCAGTTGGTGTTGAGGGATGGTCAGCTCGGTTTTGCCGAGAACAAGAATCTTCCCGCGGCACACGCCCCCCGAGACAGGAATTCCCTTGTAAATCCTTTCTCTATCCTGGTCTGGCATGGAGAATAATTAACCATTATGAACATTAATGGAAAGGAATTCTTGGTGTTTCGCCGCCCGGCGGAGCAAAACCAGCCGCCTGGGATCGGTTCATCTCACGCCAAACCGACCGAGAAACCCCGATCGATTTTCCCCATCCTTGATTTTCCTTGCTCCTTCGATAAACTCCCGGCTGTTCCTGATGGCTGGTTGCGTCAAGAGGCTGTTCCCGAAACGCGCTTTACCCTACACATGAAAAATAAAAACTCCACGCGCCAGGGCATCCTCGCGGGCGGCAACTGGATCATCGATCAGGTTAAAATCATTGACGTTTATCCCCAGCGCGAACAACTCGCCAACATCCACAGCCAATCCCAGGGAACCGGCGGCTCCCCCTACAACGTTTTGATCACCCTCGCAAAACTCGGCACGAAATTCCCCCTCTACGGCGCGGGCTTCGTTGGCAAGGACGATTTGGGCCGCCACATCCTTCAGGATTGTAAGCAAAATAAAATCGACACGAAATATCTTCGCGTGAATGCCAGCGCGCCGACCTCCTACACCGATGTCATGACCGAAAAGGATAACGGGCGCAGAACCTTTTTCCATCATCGCGGCGTCAACACCCTCTGGGAGGGAGACGATCTCAGTTTCGCTCGCGTCAAGGCGCAAATCTTTCATCTCGGCTATCTGCTCCTGCTCGATGCCCTCGACGCTCCCGACCCGAAGTTCGGGACGAAGGCGGCGCGACTGCTCGCCTCTGCGCGGGAAGCGGGCATGAAGACCAGCGTGGACGTGGTCAGCGAAGACAGCGATCGATTTGCCAAAATCGTTAATCCGGCTCTCAAGCATGTGGACTACTGCATCCTGAACGAGATCGAAGCCGGGAAAACGACCGGGTTCAAGATTCGAAGATCAGACGGTGTGCTCGATACCGTCGCCCTGCGCCACGCCGCTGGCGCATTGCTTCAACAGGGCGTCCGCGAACTCGTCGTCATCCACTTTCCCGAAGGCGGTTTCGCGCGCACTCGCCGGGGCGATGATGTCTGGCAATCCTCGTTGAATCTTCCGGCGAAATTCGTCCAGGGCACGGCCGGGGCGGGCGACGCATTTTGCGCCGGCGTGCTCATGGGATTGCACGAAGGCTGGGAGATTTCACGATCCCTTTTGACGGGCGCGTGTGTCGCGGCGGCATCGCTTTCCGATCCGACTTGCACTGGCGGCGTGAGGGATCTGGCCGCCTCAATGTCGCTCGCGAAAAAATTCGGCGTGCGAAAGTCTCCGGAGCGGCGCGGTTAACGGATGGCGGTATTCCCCGGCACCGCGAACCCGCGAATCACCTCGCAATTCTCCCAGGCTGACGCTGAATCGGCGATGTCCACGAGAAATTATCCGGACGGTCGGGCCTCGCGAGAGATTTCCCGCGCTTGACCTGTCTTTCGCCTTTGTTACCCTCCTTCCCGTGAGTTTTTGCAGCTTTCGATTTAGTGCCGGCTGGTTTGGCGAATATTTTTTTCGCCAGGCTTCCCTGCGCTAGGCTGCGTTCGATCGAAACACAACCCAAGCCGCAGGTCGTCCCTGCGGTTTTTTTGTGACGACCCGCGCAAACAGGAAAAAATATGATCATTGTTCTGAAACCGGATATTTCAAAAAAAGACGAAACCGCCGTGCTCAAGGAAATCAAAAAGCTTGGCTACAAACCGCACGTCATGCGCGGCGTGGAGCGGACCGTCATCGGCGCAATCGGCGACGAACGCAAGAATCACACGCTCGAAACGCTCACCGCTGTTTTCCCGCAGGTCGAGAAAGTCATGCCGGTGCAGAAACGCTACAAGCTGACCAGCCGCGAGGCGCATAAAGGCAATTCCACGATCAACGTCCGGGGCAATTTGATCGGCGGCAAAAAAGTGCAGATTATGGCCGGCCCCTGCTCGGTCGAGGACGAAAAACAACTCCTGACCACCGCGCACGCTGTGAAAAAAGCTGGCGCCACCATCCTTCGCGGCGGCGCGTTCAAGCCGCGCACGTCGCCCTACGAATTTCAAGGGCTCGGCGAAAAGGGTTTGAAGCTGCTGGCCAAGGCGCGCAAGGAAACCGGCCTCGCTATCATTACCGAACTGCTCTCCGAACAACATGCCGAAATGGTCGCCGAATATGCTGACATCCTGCAAATCGGCGCGCGTAACGCCCAGAATTTCCAGTTGCTCATCGCGGCGGCGAAAACCGGCAAACCGGTTCTGCTCAAGCGCGGCCTCTCCATGCGAATCGAGGAATGGCTCCTTGCGGGCGAATATGTCCTCGCCAACGACAACGCGAACCTGATGTTTTGCGAGCGCGGCATTCGCACGTTCGAGACTTACACACGCAACACACTCGATCTCTCCACCGTCCCGATCATCAAAAAGGAATCGCACTGCCCGATCGTCATTGATCCGAGCCAGGGCGCGGGTCGCTCCGACCTCGTGGTCGCAATGTGCAAAGGCGCGATTGCGATGGGCGCGGACGCCTTGCTCATCGAAGTGCATCCGAATCCGGCCGAAGCCTGGAGCGACGGCGCGCAGCAGGTCACCCTTGAAGGTTTCACGAAATTGATGGAGGAAATAAAACCGATCATCGCCGCGGTCGGTCGGGAATAGTTCGAACTGGCAATTTCGTGGTTCCTGGCTGAATTCTTAATTTGAGTTCGGCTGCTGCTCAACTGATTGCAGAATTTCAGATTTTCGTTCCCGTTTCATTTCTCAAGTACGGGGCGTTGATCGCCAAGAGCATCGCCAATTGACCAACGGCCCGCGCGAATTCAGGCATTCGAGCCGGTTCTGCCGAACGCAGGCCGCACCCGGAAAAATACATTGACGATTGCCTGGCCTTGGCGCATTTCTCTTTCAACGCACCCGGCATCTGGCAAAGCATTGCCATGCTTGATGCCGGAAGGAGCGTGGACGCTGGCGAAATCGGAACGAGATCAATCCAGCCGCCACAAATCTAAAACAAGCCTGAACATGTCATCGCGAATGAATCGGAAAAACGGGGGATTCACCTTGATCGAATTGCTGGTCGTGATCGCGATCATCGCCATCCTCGCGTCCATGCTGCTGCCGGCCCTGGCCCGCGCGAAGGAAAAATCCAAACGCATCGCCTGCCTGAACAACCTCAAGCAAATGGGTCTCGGCTCCATCATGTATGCCTCGGACAATCCCGGCGGCTGGCTCTCCGGCACACCCACCGACGGCAGCGACGATCTGACGTGGCTTTATCCAGAGTATATTTCCGCCGGAGTGGCCCAGTCGGTTTTTGTTTGTCCGTCCACCGATAATTTCATCAGCGCCAATACCTCCCCGCATCCGTTGACCCGGCGGACGATCTTGACCGACATGTTGACGCAGGCGGCTTACAAACGCGCCCAAAGCTCCCGGACGCGCGACATTGACCTGCGCGGCGTCAGCTACGAAATCAACGCGTTCATGAATTGGACCACCCGCAAGACCGAACGCTCGGTCAGCCGCTGGGTGCATCGATACACGACCCTCGGGCTCCAGGGCCAGGTGTTTGGTCCGTCTGACATCTATTTGATGTTCGATGGCGATCGCCAGGGACCGGGGGCGCGGAACAATTATCCCGACCCAAACGACAACCACGGAGCCGCAGGAGTCCACATGCAGATGTGCGACGGCTCGGCCAAGTGGGTCAAGGGCGGCATGGTTTACGTTCGGGCCTATGAAGTCTCGCAGGACGAAGGACGAGCCGGGCCATAGCCCCTGCCCGATCTCAATTCGTTGAACATTGATCCTCCGGACTGAAGCGAACGATCAACCTTTCCCAACAATCGGGATGGCCGCACCGTTGATCGCCCGCGACGCGTCGGACGCGAGAAACATAATTACCTCCGCAATCGCCTCCGGCGCGACCCACTTTCCAAAGTCCGCCGCCGGAAATGCCTGGCGGTTCTGCGGCGTGTCGATTGTTCCCGGCAGGATGCAATTCACGTTGATGCCGGAGATTTTCAATTCGCTGGCGAGCGATTCGGTCAGGCGCAGCACCGCGCTCTTCGAGGCGCTGTAGGCCGCATAGTTCGCCTTGCCTTCCAATCCGTCGCGGCTTGCGATGTTGATGATCCTCCCGCTTCGTTGCTCAAGCATTCGCGGAATGACGGCACGGCAACAAAGCAGCGTGGTGCGCACGTTGACGTTGAACAAAAAATCCCAGTTGGCGAAATCTGCTTCATGCACCGGTTTGCCACCGCGAAATCCGCCAACGGTGTTGACGAGCGCGTCAATTTCTTTTCCAAGTCAGCCAGTTGCTTCGCGAGTTCTTTCGTGCCGCCAAGCAGTTCGCGCATCTCAATGAAGGCGCGGACAACAAAGATGCTCATGCGCACGGCTTTCGGGCTGTTCAAAATGTTGGCGGCCATCACCGCGCCTTTCTCGGTGAAGGCGTAGGGGAGAGATTTACGATGCTGTCCTCGTCCCTTCTTTAACATCGCAATTTGCGATGTTAAAGATCGGAACTCTTCCGCCGTGAGTTGAAAGAGAAAATCCTCGGGAAACCGCGTGCGATTCCTTTTAACGGCTTCATTGAAACGAAATGTCGGCACGCCAAAAATGTGCGCCAAGTCGGAATCCAAAATGACTTTCTGCCCGCGAATCGTGCGGCAGCGGCGGAGCAAATCAGGTTGGCCGTCGAGTTCGCGGAGAAGTCGTTCATGTTTCGCGAGAGCAGCCGCAATCTCACCCTGCTCACAGAGAGGCTGTTGTCCCATTCCCTCC
>Ga0163152_10007935_pt1 | contig 11460 bp, 10 predicted proteins | sample OliLakLV19MP8IB2_FD_148635 | JGI IMG/M metagenome (GOLD analysis project Ga0163152, IMG submission 148635) | Freshwater microbial mat bacterial communities from Lake Vanda, McMurdo Dry Valleys, Antarctica - Oligotrophic Lake LV.19.MP8.IB-2 | ecosystem: Environmental > Aquatic > Freshwater >...
GAGTAGTTCGTCGCCTGCTTTCCATCCTTTCGGAACCTCGTCGAAACTCAGCGTCTGCGTTCCCGCGTGGAGTGCCTTCTTCGGCAAAGCAAACGAGCGGCAGTAGCTGCCGAATATCTGGACCTGGCCGAGAGCGACCAGACCGCCCGACAGATCGAACGAATCGGCCTGGCGATGCGCTTTCGAACGCGGCAGGAACTCCACGCTCGCCTTACGGTTGCTTTGCACGCGTTGATCCTTCGAGCCGATTTGCAGTAAACCCGTGCTCGGCACGAGGAGGGTGGCGACCCGCAGCTTCGTGTTCGTGTCTGTCGCGAACCGAAGCGTTCCATCAACGCGAACCCAGTCGAGGTCTGTCGAGAGTTCACGTGAAATCGTGACGGCGATGCTTTCAGGAATCTCAACTCGCGCCCCTGACGTGGGCACGCCATCCGCCCAGATCTTCGGATCGGACCAGTCGCCGTTGGCGATGGCCGTGTGTGTCGCTTCGCCCACATCGCACAACGCGAGAGCGTTGAGGTGTTCGGTGTGTATTCCAGGAGCGGCGGGCGAATGATCTGCCCCGAAAACCGGAGCAGCGATCAGGCCTAGTGCGAACACAAGAGACATGCGGGACATGGCGGATCCTTCCTAATGACTCGGCAAGCGGTCCTATCTTGGGGTTACTCCCGCGAGAAGCCTACCGCGAACTCCCCATTGCGCCTAGGCGACCTGAACTAGCCAAGGCCCAAAAGGTGTGGTAACATCCCATTCGCGAAGCCAGGGAGGGCTGCAATGGGCCGGGCCATTTCATCGCGATTGCAGTTCGCAGTGATTGCGTTCTCAGGCATGTTCGCTGCGCTGATCGGGCTAAATGGCCGAAGTGAGACATCGTCTCCCGAAACAAAAAGGTTCTTGATCAACCTCGATCTCGAACGGTACAAGCAGAACGGGTCAAATGTAACCGACCCGGCCATGTCTCCCTACCGAATTCTTCCGACACTCACAGAATACGATCAAACGTTTCACTATGATTTCGCACGGCTGGACGCGGTGGAAGCACGTTTGCGTGGTGTCGATCGCCGCACTGCTCTGAGGGCAATCTTCGCCCGGCTCACGACCGGATTCAAGACTCACGCAGAACGCCACTTGGCCGTCCTAAAGTTTCTTCACCAATCCTCGTTTCACAACCTGATTCAACCCATGCGGCCCGATGGCCGGCCGGTGAATGATCCCCTGGTATTGCTGGAACTCGGAGAGATGCGCTGCGGCCACGTCAATCGATTGGCCATCGATTTGTTCCAATCCGTCGGCTACCGGGGACGACTCGTGCAGGCCGCGTTTCACGTGCTGGCAGAGATTTGGTACGACGACGCTTGGCACTACTTCGATGGCGACATCTTCGGCAACGGCGAGTGCGTTGTACTGGCCGATGGCCGGATACCGTCGATGAATGAGCTTGCAGCTTATCCCGAAAGGCTCGATGCCTTGACATCCTTCTGGGAGCCCGATCGCACGAACACGATTCGGCGTTTGGGGGGACCATACCCCTCCTGGTTCTACTTCGGAGCAAACGCTTATCGAGATTCCAAAGTTGAACCAGAATACATCGTGAAGCAATCCAGCACGGAACAGGAAGACGCCTCGATGGACTACGGCTGGGAATACTACGAGTGCTTCCCAGATTTAGATCGAACTCTTAAGCCCCGCAAGAAGTTGCATACACCAGCGCCGCCTCGGATCAACGATGTAAGGATTGTCGATAAATCGGACGTTCGACGAGTCACGTTAAGCTGGCGGGCCGACCCATTGGCGACGGGATATCGCGTTTACGTTGGTCGATCTACTCGCGGCTGGAATTACGATGGCCCGAGTTTGCCGGCCGAACTCCTCAAGTGGAAAAGCCCGAACGGGCCCTGGCGAGCCGAGATGTACTCGGCTCGCTTTACGGTCCCCGCGTGCGATCTTGCATGGGTGCAAACCAACGGCACGAGCGTGACAGTTGAACTTCCACGCGGTATGCCCGCTTATTTCTCGGTGATGGGCTTCGACGCCTACGGAGATTCGGTCGGTCGCCGACTCTACCCACTGTCTGAAGAGATTCTCATACCTCGTTGAAGGCACGCCCGCCTTGCATTTCGCTAGGTCACTCGGCTACAGTATCCATGCCGCTTTGCTAGGATTCCCACATGCCGGCCGTCCGACCATTTCACACGAGCCTGTATCTCTCCCTCGCGGTCGCGCTGATCTCGATTGGCGTGGCGGGCGGGGACTTACTACCCGAACTTCCTTTCGTCACGGTCTTCTGTCTGCTCTTGCTGGGCGTCGCGTACTATCGCGAGGGTCGTTGGGAACTCTCGCTGCGGTCAGCAAACATGCTTGGCCTCGGTCTCGGCGCTTTGTTGGGCCTCTGGGCTCTCTTCCAGGTCGTGCGTCCGCCGACGGGTCTGGCGGAAACTCTACCCTGGCCGGCGAGCGCACTGCCGTATCTCGCACCCGTCCTGATGATCCTGATCCCGGCCAAATTGCTGCGCTCGAAGCACATGGGCGACTACTGGGCCATGCATGGGTTGGGTCTCTTGGGCATCGCACTGGCCTGCGCCATGGCCATGGATGGTGCCTTCCTACTGTTGTTTCTGCTCTACGCTGTGCTCTTCGTTTGGTCGCTCAGTGCGTTTCACATATTTCGCGAACTCGGCCCGGATCAAGGCGCTTCGGTCGCTCTCGACGGCAGTCGATGGAAAGGCCTGCGCCATGCGTTTCTTTGGGCGGGCTTATGCGGCCTGGCCGCAGTTCCGCTTTTTTGGGCGACACCTCGTTCCGGCAGCCAATGGGAACTCGCCCTTAACACGCGTGGGCGTGCGACGACCGGAGTCAGCGACGGACCCGTGGACCTGAATCGCACGGGTCAGGTCGATGTCAATCAGGAAAAGGCGTTCGAGTTCTTCGCGGCGACTCCCGACGGCCAACCGGTTCTGGATGTTTCTCCGGGACAGCGATTCCGAGCACTCTACTTGCACAACTACGAAAGCGGTCGTTGGGTTCGCAATCAATTCGGTTTTCAAACGGCCGATCGGGCCGTTAGCCCGCCCGGCGTGACGCGCGATCCCCGTTCGCGCTTGCCCGATCTTGGACCCGGGACGATACATTTCACCTTTGTGCTAAATCCTCGCTTGAGCCGCACGCCGCCACTCGCGGATCCGGTTGCCTGGCAGTGTGGAATGCTCGCGCCTGCCGCCAGCCGGTACGAAGATGGCACGTATCGCAGTTGGGTGCACCGCCACGATGGCTCGCTGGATGGAGCATTCAGTTTCGAGGCAGGCCCGCCGCAATATTTGCAAGCCTGGGCCCCCCCTCCACAAGCGGGCTATGGACCGGTCATGCGCGTGCAACCCCATCGAACCGAGTATCTCACTCGGTTGCCACGTGGCCTGTCGAAGCTCAAGGAATTCACCGATGGGATAATCGAGGGGTTGGTAAGTCAAGGAAAGTTGCCAGCAAGCGTGCTGAAGGACCTCGATCCCGATACGCAAATGCGGATGCTCCATCATCACGAAGCGATTGCAGGAGCGCTTGAGAACTACCTGTCGAATTCCGGAGATTTCACGTATACACTCGATCTGACGCGACAGGCCAAGAACATCGATCCCGTCGAAGATTTTTTGCTCAACACACGCACTGGCCACTGCCAGCGATTTGCAACCGCACTCGTCCTCATGCTGCGTTCGCAGGGGATCGCGGCTCAGATGGTCGTCGGCTACCGCGGTTGCGAAAGTCGCGGCGACGGTTGGTACGATGTGCGCGAGGACCAGGCGCACGCCTGGGCGGAGGTACTTCTCCCCGCCTCCAACGAAGGCTTGATGCCAGTCTGGTACGTCTCGCAAGCCCTCGGCGCGTGGTGGCCAGTGTTGCGATGGCAAATGGTCTTCGGTGGAAGTCTGCCGGCCGCGAGTTTCGAACTTCCGCCCGACTGGAAGCCGATGCGTTGGGTCACATTCGATCCAACACCCTCAATCGGCGAGTCGGAAGAAAGCGGTCCTGCCTCATTGCTCGAAAGGGCACGACAAAAATGGGAGGCCATCCTGAAAACGGTGCTGCTTGCGTACAACTCTGAATCGCGAGCGCAGGCCGCCGCTGCCATTGAGTATTGGTTGATCGAGGAAAATGGCACGTATTACGTTGCAGGATTTGCTGCAGGCCTGGTGGGTCTGTGGCTGGCGAGACGTTACTGGCGGAAACGCATGGAGTATTTGGCGGACTACCCCAACAATCTGCGTCGGCTAGTAGGGATACTCGCCGGCCTTGGTATCGAGTGGCAAAAGGGCCAGACGGCCCAGGAGTATGCCGCTCGTGCCAGGGACAAACTCGCCCATGCACCCGAGGTGGCGGATATTCCGATGCAAATCGTCGCGGCCTATTATGCCGAGCGTTTTGGGGGGATAAAGATCGAGGACGATTTGAGCCGCGAGTTAGATGCAAGCCTCAGTCGTCTCGCAGCAACTTCGTAGGCCAAGCGTCTCGCTTGCCCTGACCTCTTCGTAGGGCAAGCGTCTCGCTTGCCCGGACCTCAAGGCAAGCGGGACGCTTGCCCTACGAGACGCCTAAAAATTCCGTGCGTTCAACGCGACCTTGGCATCGTCGGCCACATTGATCCAAATATGCACGTGCGGGTGGCCTCGGAAGTACCACACGAACGAAGGCCCCTCTAGCCGCCAGTTGTCCCACTCGCCATCGTCGCCAGTGTCCCCGTCCTTGTAGAACGCCAGCCAGCACTTATCGAGCCCGCCCTGTTTCTTCAGGCATTCGAGCACTTCATCGCGGTCTTCCTTGCGGTACGGATCGATCAGGCCCATCAGCACTTTTTGCAAGGCTTCCTTCTGATCCTTCGACATCTCGGAACACGGCATGCCGGAGAGGCGTTCTTCGTTCCCTTGGAACGGCACGGTGAACTCGTCCTTCGGTCGTCGTTCGACCAGGGCCAGCTTTTGTTGTTTACCGCCGAGGATCTTGTAAACGTTGTTCGCCAACTCCGCTTGATGCCAAAAAATGTTGTCAGGATGGTGAACCTTTTCCGTATACCCCGAAGGGGCATGTCCGTGAAAAATCGGCCCGCCGAGAGCAACGTGCGATGCGGAGTTGCCATCAGCTCGAACCGTCATGTGCCGGCCGGACATCACGAACTCGAACTGATCGCTGCCCGGCTTGCCGAAGATTGCACAACTCAGCCCGCCGCCCCACGGCTTGCCGTCGTGGTCGTCCTTGAGTTGCTTGAGGAAGCGATCGTGCCAGTCCGGATTGAAGACGCCCTTGAAGATGTCGAACAGGATAGCCCGCTGTTCCTTCGTGTAAAAATCGCTCGTAAAGAATGGCTTCGTGACGGGCCAGAAGTTCGAGACGTGCGATCGCAGCAACCCACGTTCGGGATGCTTGAAGTCCCAATCAAAGCAGATGGCTTTCTTCTGTGTGTCCTTCAGAGTGTCATAAAAGGTCTTGACGGCAGTCTCGGCCGCCGATTTCGGCGATGGGGCAGCAAAAGCCGGAGCAGTCCAAAGCGAGGAACTCAATCCCGTCGCCGCGACAGCGGTGAGCGAGGAAAGGAAGCCACGGCGATCGAGGGGGGTGGCTTCGGGTGAGCAGTCGGGGCAGGGAGGGAGGTTCGGTTGCATGATGATGGCCTCATGGTTTCGAATACGCGGCAATTCAAATGTTTTATGACGATTGTCGAAGATTTGACGAGACTTTGTTTAGCGTTCGAGCCAACGGCTCGAACGGCACACATCCGCTCGGTTCATTCGAGCCGTTGGCTCGAACACTAAACGTGGATCGTGCCGGGGGCTTCGGCAGATTGTAAGACGACTCGCGAATCCTTATTTCGTACTCGCTCCCGCCACATTGGCAGTGAATCCCGCGATGCCCGCCGATGGCATTCGTTGAGGAACCTCCGCAGGCTTGCCTCTGTTGGCAAGCAAAGCGTTCGCACTCGACGCCCACGCCTTCAACGACTCGGTCTCGGCGAATATGCCGACCAAAAACATAGTGCCGCAATAATTCAGAACGAGTCGAGAATCTAAGCCTGCCAATTCGTGGACTGAGAAGCTCGGATGATTCGAAGGAAAGAAGACAGCTCCGTTCATCCGATCCTTGCCCTCTCCTTCATCGACGAAGATTGAGCCAGTTTTCGGATCGATGAAAAGGCTGCACTGACGATCCGTCAAGCTGACGGCATGCGGAGCATAGGTCAGATTCGCTATTCGTTTTTCCACTTACAACACTCCCGGCGTCACGATCGCCGCTTGGACAGATGATCCAGTGCCAACATGAGTCGGCCTTGAGGGATCACAGACAAGAAACCCACGACCAGTCGATTCGCGATCATTATCGCCCACTTCACGCAGTTGTAGCAAGGCTGATGACCGATGTGTGGATCATCTGGGTTGAAGGAATACCATGCGTGAGGATTCCACTCCGAACGCACAGGTAACTGCGATTCGATCAACTCATCACACAGGACACGCTTCTCGTAGTAGGCTCGCTTGCTCACTTGAAGTAGATGATTCATGTACGCAGTCTCGTCGACAATCTGGCCTGGGACCGCATTCGTTGCTAAATAGTTCCACCATCGATCGGATGCACGGTACTCCTGCGGTAAGTCGGCTGGGTCGAAACGATACCCGTAAAATGCCGCGTCGCCATCGTCGGAATCCTGTCCAACGACCATGTGCCCTGGGTACGTCCCTGCACTTGCTTCGGCATATACGATCAGATTCATTGGGGTTCATGGTACCGCGAGAAAGGATGGTATTCGAGACTTTGTTTAGCGTTCGAGCCAACGGCTCGAAGAGTTTGTCGCCGCTCAGTTCGTACGAGCCGCTGGCTCGAACGCTAAACGAGGCTATCCCCAGATTTCGCTTGCGTCCAACTACCACGCCGAATACTTTTCTGAGATCAGAATTCCGTTTCACTCCCCGGAGGCCGTCATGACTCAACCCAAAACCCTGTTCTTCGCCATCTTCGCCGTTGGCTTGGTCGCCACGCTTGGGTTTGCACAAATACCCAAGGCACCGCCGAAAATAGAAGAAACCGGCTCCGCTCTCTCGGCCAAGGAGGTCGAGGAGTTTGTCGCCTATCACAATAAAGTGCGGAAGGATGTGAAAGTGGACGCTGTCAAATGGTTGCCGACTATCGCCAAGTATGCTCAGGAATGGGCGGATCATTTGGCCACGAATGGCGAGTTCATGCACCGGCCTGGCGACGGCACGTGGGCACAGAAGTACGGCGAGAACATTGCTATCAACGCGACAATTCTGAAGGGAGCGGAAGCCTGGTACGACGAGATCAAGGACTACAAAGCCGGCACGCCCATTCCGGAAGATTTCGCCAACTTTAAACCGGGGCACTACACGCAAATGGTTTGGAAGAAGACCACGCACATCGGGGCCGGCAGTGCGATCATGCAGAAGGGGGACTACAAAGGGCTTGTGCTCATCGTGTGCAACTACGATCCGCCTGGGAATTACATCGGCGAGAAGCCGTACTGAACACGTGCGAAATTGGCGTGCGAAGGATTCACTGATTGCTTCTTGGAACCTGTCATGCAAATTCTCGCCATTCCCAAGAAGAAGCGTATACACTCCGTCGCCTTTTCCCCCTCCGGCCGCGACCTGGCGGCCGCCTGCGGCGACGGCAAGATCCGCGTTTGGGACACAACAACCGGAGACATCCGGCACATCGGCAGCCTGGAGGAAGAGTCTTACGGCAGCGCGATCACGTTCGTCAGCGATCACTCAATTGTCATCGCGGCCAACGGACTACTGCACTGGGATATGGCTGCAAACGAGTGGACCCAAGCCATTCGAGTCGCGAGAAGCACGAGCCAGTTGGCCCTCTCCCCGGATGGCCGATTTCTAGCTGAGGTCGATGAAATCCACTCAACCGATTCGCCTGGTTCGGGACTGGACATTCACGACATTGTCAATTGGAAAGGCACCCTTCTGCAAGAAGACATTCACGACACTTCCGGCGGAGTCGCATTCAGCTCCGATGGCGGATGGCTCGCGACGAGCCACATTGTCCGCGTGGGTCAAAAAGAACGCACTCTGGGAGTTCAATTCGGGCGCTATCTCACGAATGAATACGACTACGTGGTGAGAATCCGAGAGTCGCCCTCTTATCGCACCGTGCGATCGATCCCCGGTTGGGGGCAAGGCGTTCGTTTTCTGGCATTCTCTCCCGATGGCAACACGCTGGCCGGCACGGCCGGGCCAAGGCTGCGCATTTGGGACCTGCTCGGCGATCGCGAGTTGGCTGTGCAGAAGCGTGGCAGCCGGCACTTTCAGGGCTTGGCGTTCACGATCGACGGGCGATACTTGGCAACAGTAAGCAACGATACCACGGTGCGCATGTGGGACGCACGCACGTGGAACGAAACCAGTACATTCGAGTGGAAAATCGGTCGCCTGCTGAATATCGCGATCGCCCCCGATGGCATGCGTGCGGCTGCGGGAAGCGATAAAGGCCAGATCGTGATCTGGGACTTGGATGAGTGAGACCAACCTAGCGAATGGCTTAACTAGCTGGCACATTCCTTGAAGAAGGAGAAACAAACGATGAGTGTCGGGACCCTACCGAATGCCCCAGCCACGACCCCGTTGCTAACGGCCGAGGAGTTCGCTGAGCTCTACCAAGACCAGCGAGTCGAACTAGTCAAAGGTCGTGTTGTGGAGATACCGATACCCTTCATATTACATGGTAAGGTTTGCAATTGGGTCGCTTTCTATTTGACGCAACATGTAGTATCGCGTGCCCTCGGCCACGTGATGAGTAATGATAGCTGGATCGTTGTCGATCGCGATCCCGACACTGTTCGTGGCTCGGATATCTGCTTCTTTAGTTACGATCGTTTGCCGAAAGGGAAGATTTCCGCTGGTCTGATCGACGCGGTTCCCGAGCTGGTTTTTGAAGTGCGGCCTCCTTCCGACCGCTGGACCAAAGTCATGGCAAAAGTGTTGGAGTACTTAGCGGCAGGCGTACAGGTCGTCGTGGTGATCGACCCCAAGAGCGAATCTGCATCGGTCTTTCGATCCGATGACCGTCAAACCACATTTGAAATCGATCAGTCACTTGTATTGCCCGACGTGCTACCCGATTTTTCCGTTCCTGTTCGTGTGTTCTTCGAGTAATCCACTCACCCCCCGCGAACTTTTCTCATCTCTTTCTCGATCTCTGCCTGACTCAGCAACGGGCAATTCTGTGCGGGAATAATTGAGACCATCGCGGCAAACACGCATGCCACCGGCAACCCGCCAGTACAACCGAGAAGCGATGCGGCCGGCAACGTCACCAAAGCCCCGATAATTCCAAGCGTCACGAGTCCTTTCGCGACACCGGTCGTCAACGGGATGGCCGTGCAAACGATGACCGAAATCGTGATGCCCATGATAGCACCGAGTTCCATGGCCGTGCTGGTGGCGAACGGAAGGACAATGATGGCCATCATCGTCAAGATGACCGTTTCTCCCAAGGCAAGTCGTGAGCGGGTATGCTCAAACGCTAGGACAGCTTTTGGGCCTGGCAAAAACGTTTGTAACGATTCTGGGTGTTCTTCTCAAGATTCCGGTCGCTAAACTATCGCCATGAAATACGCCATCATTATTCCGGACGGCTGTGCCGACGAACCACAGGCATCGCTCGGCAACCTTACTCCTCTGCAGGCCGCTCGTCTGCCGAACATGGACCGTGCCGCCCGAATGGGTGTCGTGGGCCGAACGAACAACGTGCCGCAACCCCTGACTCCGGCGAGTGATGTCGCGACTCTGAGCCTGTTCGGCTACGACCCGCTCGCGGTTTACACAGGACGTGCCCCTCTTGAAACCGTGGCCATGGGCCTGAAACTCGGGCCGACCGATTGGGCCGTGCGCTGCAACCTCGTGACCGTGAAAGACGGGCTGATGCACGACTTCACGGCCGGGCACATCAATAATTCGGATGGGGCTCGTTTGATGGCCACCATTCATGAACAGCTTGGCGGGCCAGTTGAGGGGGGAAGGCTGGAATTCCACGCTGGAGTGCAATACCGCAACGCCCTCTTGTATCGCCCCGAAAGCAAGGCCGCCCCATTCGCGGCCGAGACGAAAACTCAGCCGCCGCACGATATTCCCGATCGCCCGGCAGCTGAACACTTGCCGAAAGGCCCCGGTTCCGAGTTGCTGATTCGCCTCATGGAGCAAAGCAAGCCGTTGTTTGCCAATCATCCTGTGAACCTGGAACGAGTCGCACGCGGCGAGAAACCGGCCACGCAAATTTGGCTCTGGGGCCAAGGCCGGGCACCGAGTGTGATTTCATTTGCTCGTGAATACGGACCACGCGGTGCGATTGTCAGTGCCGTCGATCTCGTACGCGGGACGGCCATGTTGATCGGCTGGCATCGAATCGACGCACCGGGAGCGACCGGCTATCTCGACACGGACTACGCTAGCAAGGGCCGAACGGGCATCGAAGCCCTGAAGGAACACGATCTCGTTTGTGTTCACGTGGAGGCCCCCGACGAAGCGAGCCACGAGGGGCGAACGGACGAGAAGATCAAGGCTCTCGAACGGATCGACGAACACATCGTTGGACCGCTACTCGAAGAACTTCCCAGGCGGGGCGACTGGCGAATTCTGATCAGTCCCGATCATCGCACGACGCTGAAGACGCGTGCCCATGCGTATGGGGCGGTGCCGTTCGTTGTCGCCGGCACGGGGATCGAGCCGAATGGACAGGCGAGTTACGACGAGGTCGTGGCGGCCAAGTCGAACCTGGAGTTTGATCCGGGTTGGAAATTGATGCGCTGGTTCCTGGGGCGGGACTAAGAACATGAAGTGCATACATACTAACCCGACGCGTAAGCGAGGGCGACGAGTCGTGTCCCTCGCTTACGCGTCGGGTTCGTGTGGGCCTAACGAATCCGATACATCAGATAATTCGCGTCCTCGTACACCGGCTCTCCAAGTGCAACACATTCTATCTTCTTGTCCGTGGTCGTCACGATATGCGTGATGCCCTCGGCACGAACTTGAATCCAAAAGCCATTGCTGTCCCAGTTTCGATTCGCGTACCAGCGTTCCGCATTAGCGAGACGACGGTGCCATTCGAGTATCTCCGCAGGCTCATAGGGCGGTGCTTTGAAATCGATGTAGATCGGTGCTTCGGTCGATAAGCGAAATCGCTGTAGATCCACGGGAATGCCGACCGCACCCGTTCGGACTGGGGGCGCGAACGTCTTCGACTGACTGGCGGGTGATTCCTTTTTGAGAGTCGGGAACTTCGCGGGGATCAAGTACACCTCGCCCGGCTTTTTGTTCTCGCGAATGTTCTGGAGCAACGGCAGTTCATCATCGTTCGTGTAGTAGCCTAGACCGTTCGTCATCACGATGATCCCGCTGATTGCGAGTCCGATGGCGAGCAGAATGCAAGTTAGCCCTATCCCACGATTTCTCCCCC
>Ga0163152_10007936_pt1 | contig 11458 bp, 12 predicted proteins | sample OliLakLV19MP8IB2_FD_148635 | JGI IMG/M metagenome (GOLD analysis project Ga0163152, IMG submission 148635) | Freshwater microbial mat bacterial communities from Lake Vanda, McMurdo Dry Valleys, Antarctica - Oligotrophic Lake LV.19.MP8.IB-2 | ecosystem: Environmental > Aquatic > Freshwater >...
CCAAGTTTCGGAGAAAAGAATGCCATTCACGACATTCTACCCCGAGGAGGGTGAGACTCAAAAAGGCCTAGCTGTCTGGGACGATGCTGGTACCTTCCATGTCATGAATAAATACTATCACGTGCTGTGTCTCCTGAACAAAATCCGAACTTTTTTCCAACAAAATCCTGATATGGAATGAATCGTTCCGCCACTGCCTCGCTTCACTCGGCAACACCAAAGAAAAATGTTCCTTGCTTTCTTGATTTGGCGGGGGTGAAATTTTTCTTGAAAAAGGAAAGGACATTTTTCTTTGGTGTTCTGCCCGCAAGGTCTCGGGCAGGTGGCGGAACAATGCGGACGAAGTTTTGCAAAAACTATTATTTGGGGAAAGGATTTGCCAAAACTTCGGCTCATTTGTTTTTGAATTCGGATGTCGCAAATGGAAAAGGAGGGGTTTGGGGAGGAATTTTCCATTTGCTCCTCTTTTTGTTTTGGGGGAATTCGGGGTGGACAATACTGAAAAAGGACTTACTATTTTTGTTTGAATAAAAGTTGAAAATTTCATATACTAACCTGTAGATTATGAAAAAACAGTTACTCACAATTTCAGTATTTTCAATCCTCGCCATTGGGGTATTTGTCTTGCCTTCACCCGCTTCCGCTCACCAGCCACGCCTCGTCGAGACGAGCGAGATTACCGTCGTGGATCCGGCAGTTTCCAAGGCTTACTACGGCACGCTTGCCGGCTCGCCTCACACTTATACCGTGCACACTACCGAACCTTTCAATCTCTATGTCGGCATACTTATGCCGTATGCAGAGGACTCTAAAAAAGATGTAAAGGCAGAGATACGCAAAGGTACCGAGCTCATCCAAATCCTCGGAGGTAAAGATGCAGATTGGAAAAGTATGTTTGAGTTCTTCGGTCAGAGCACCTATTGGGACGGCGGAGAGTATAAGGCGCAAGTTGAAGCTGGTACCTACACCATAACCGTTTCAAGTGCAGAGAACGATAGCAAGTATTCGCTCGCTATCGGCGAGATAGAAGCCTTCAATGGAAGCGAGACAATGAACGCACTCAAGCTCATCCCCGAACTCAAGAGCAATTTCTTCAACGAGTCGCCCATAAGCTTTATAAAATCGCCATTTGGCTGGGGATATATCCTCATTATGTATATCATAGCTTTTATCTTCGGTTTCTTATATCGATTTATTTTGAAAAAGTTTGCCAGTAGCACAGCCCGAGGAGTGCAAAAAAACATCGGCAAGTACGACCGCGCCATCCGCCTCGCTATCGCCCTCGCCCTGCTCCTCCTCGCCATCACCACCTCATGGAGCCCGTGGCTACTTTTCTTCTCTGGCTTCGCTCTCTTTGAAGCAATATTTAGCTGGTGCGGATTTTATGCCGCGCTGGGTAAAAACACCTGCCCGGTGAATTGATATTATAACTAATACACATTATGAACCCCGAAACATACAACTGGTATAGCACCCTCCTCAAGCCATCTTGGGCACCACCATCTTGGCTTTTTAGCCCTGTCTGGAGCGTGCTTTACACTATTATCGCGGTCACCTTCGGCACGGTTTTTTACAAGTTCTTTAAAGGAGCGCTCCCTTGGACGGTCGCGCTCCCATTCGCGCTTAACCTCATTTTCAACTTCGCCTTTACCTATTTTCAATTTGGCCTCAAGAACAACCTCCTCGCATCCATAGACATCCTCCTCGTCCTCGCCACCCTCATCTGGGCACTCTTTGCTCTCTATCAATTCTCACTCACCAACCATATCTCCACCGGCGCCCCCAGCCTCGCATGGATTATCTACGCCAACATCCCGTATCTCGTGTGGGTATGTATTGCGACGGGGTTACAGTTGACGATAACTTGGATGAATAGATAAAATATATGAAAGGAATTATTTACATAATGACAACTGCCGTTTCTGGTTTGATAAAAATAGGACAAACTGGCACTGCTAATTATCAGGAACGAATGCGTTTTCTTGAAGCGAATGGCTATTATAATGTTTCCGGTCTGAAAAGATTTTTTGCGATTGAACTTGATGACTACACTGACAAAGAAAATCTTTTAATAGAAATCTTCAATAAACATCGTGTTGGGGATAGCGAACTATTTGCCCTTGATTATGATTTGGTGCGGCAACTTTTATTGTCATTTGACGGCAAAGTAATTTATCCCAAAGATGTAAACAAGGAAAAGGAATTTGATGAAGTTTCAAAAGCGAGAGAGCAAGGGGCAAGATTTAGTTTTTATAAAAAAGGGATTAAGAACGAAGAAGAAATTGTTTTTATAGCGGATAAAGAAATAACAGCGAAAGTGGTTGGCGAGCGTGAAGTAGAATATGGTGAACAAGTTTGGAAACTTGCACCATTAACGTACAAAATATATGAGCAAAAAGGAGGACTGAATGAGAGCGGTGCATACCAAGGGGCTGCTTATTGGCAATACAACAGCATAAGACTCCGAGACTTGCCTGATATAAATTAAATTTTATGACCAATCAAAAACAACTCTACGAAAGACTCTGGGCGGCGGCGGAACAACTGCGCGCCAATGGGGAGCTCAAACTCAACGAAATAGCCGAGCCAATTTTGGGTCTGATATTTCTCAAATTTGCCGATGTAAAATTTAGGCAGGCTGAAAAAGAAATCCTCGCCGAGCGCGCCAAAGCTTCCGGCCGACAGGCGCCCACCACTCCCGATCACTACAAACAGCGTGGCGTACCGTATATTCCCGAGACTGCCGGATATGCGCACCTCATGAATATGCCCGAGGGTGAAAACATCGGCCGTGCCATCAATGATGCGATGAAAACGATTGAAGAAGAAAACAGAGAACTCGCAGGCATACTCCCACAGGATTACACCAAGCTTTCATCACAACCGGCAGAAAATAGCCGCATACTTCTCACTCTTCTCAGAAACTTCAACCAAATCCCCGACGATATCGAGGGCGATGCTTTCGGTGGAATATATGAGTATTTCTTGGGCGAGTTTGCCCGTTCCGAAGGAGCCAAGGGTGGTGAGTTCTTTACGCCACAATCTATTGTTAAATTACTCGTAGAAGTCATCGAGCCGTATCACGGCAAGATATTTGACCCCGCCTGTGGAAGTGGCGGTATGTTTGTGCAATCAGCCAACTTCGTGGCGCGCCATCAGAAAAACAAACGTCCAATTATGGAAGAAGTGGGTATTTATGGCCAAGAAAAAGGCGCCAACAATATGCGCGTAGCCAAGATGAACCTGGCTATTCATGGCCTTTCCGGCAAGATTGAGCTGGCCAACTCTTTTTATGAAGACCCACACAAAAGCATTGGTCAATTTGACTATGTGCTCGCCAATCCGCCGTTCAATGTCAAAGGCAAAGACAAAAACGGCCAAATGGTCATAGACCCGGCGCGTTTGCAAGGCGACAAGCGCTACAACTACGGCCTGCCTCTTACAGGTAAGGGTGAAATCAGCAATGCCAACTATCTTTGGATGCAAATATTCGCCAGCGCTTTGAGTAGCAAAGGCCGAGCGGGATTTGTTATGGCTAATAGTTCTAGTGATGCAGGCAATAAAGAAAAAGAAATCCGCGCCAAAATGGCAGATGCCGGCTTTGTGGATGTGATCATCTCGGTTGGGTCAAATATGTTTATGAATGCCACGCTTTCTTGCACGCTGTGGTTTTTTGATAAAGGGAAAATAGGCACCGACAGACAAAAGGAAATTCTGTTCATCAACGCCCAAGATATTTTTACGCCGATTGATCGCGCGCATAACACCTGGACAGAAGAGCAAACCCAGGAAATTGCCAGTATCGTGCGCAAGTATCGTGGCGAAGAAGGCGCGGGGAAATACGAAGACATCAAAGGCAGGTGTAAGGTAGCGACGCTGGACGAAATAAAAGCCAATGACTATTCGCTTAATCCTGGGCGCTATGTGGAGATAGTGGAGAAAGAAATGGATGATGCGGACTTTGAAGCACGGATGCAAGAGCTGATGGGTGAATTTACCACGCTTACCAAAGACGCGCGCGAGTTAGAAAGTAAAATCCAGACGGACTGGAAAAAGATTTTATGAATACAACAGAGTTAAAAAATGCAGTCGAAAGCGCCGTACAATCATTTTTAGATAATGATATTGATTTGTTGGATTTGAAGGTATACGAACCTGCGGTAAGCCACCGAATCGCTTTTTACCTTGAACGTGATTTTTTCAACAACGGTATTCATGTTGATTGTGAATACGACAAACGATTAGATCAAGAAAAGCCAGGTCCAAACGAAACACCAATGCGCCCAGATATTGTTGTGCATACCCGAAACACACAGGAAAATAATCTGATCGCGATTGAGGTTAAAAAAGGCCAGGTGGTCGAGCGTGATATTGCGAAATTGCAGATGCTCACCCAAAAAAATGAGCTGTATGAATATCAACTTAGTGTGTCTGTCCGTTTTGCAAATAATCAGCCCCAATACAGATGGTTTATTGAAGGTATAGAAACACAATTATGAGCACTTGGACTAAACAAAAATTAGGGGATGTTGCTACTATGAAATATGGAACAATGCCCAGAAAAGAAAAAGTCGGACATGGCGAATACGATCTATATTCCGGATATCGCATTATTGATAAATACCCAGAATCTAATTGTAAAAAGGGCGACATTATTGTTGTCGCTCGTGGAGTTGGAGGAACAGGTGATGTAAAAATCGCCAGCTCTGATTGCTATCTTACCAATCTCTCTATCAGGATAGATTTTGATGAAAGCAAAGTTAATGGTAAATATTTTCATTACAAATTCCTTCTAAAGAATTTAAGATATCTTGATAGCGGGAGTGCGCAATCACAAATAACTATTAGTAATCTTGAACATGTAGAGCTAGATTTTCCCGATATCCCAACCCAAACCCGCATTGCATCCGTTCTTTCTGCCTACGACGATTTGATAGAAAACAACGAGAAGCGGATCAAGATTTTGGAGGAGATGGCGGAGCGACTGTATCGCGAATGGTTTGTGAAATTCAAGTTTCCTGGCCACGAAAAAGTCCGCCTCATAGACTCTGGCACCGAATACGGCAAAATCCCCGAAGGGTGGGAGGTGAAGCTGTTGGGAGATATTGCACTTCTTATCATGGGACAGTCACCAACATCGGATAATTACAATTTAGAAAATAAAGGACTCCCGTTTCATCAAGGTGTCGCAGATTTCGGCTACAAATATCCAATAGATAGGGTATCTTCTACTGCTGGAAATAAACATGCTATGCGCGGAGATTTGCTTTTTAGCGTACGTGCTCCAGTTGGACGGATGAATATTGCAAATAAAAAAATTATATTAGGTCGTGGTTTGTCTGCGATCAGACATAAAGAATCGTTTCAATCTTTTCTTCTCCTAGCTTTTGCTGATAGGTTTACAAAAAAAGATATGATTGGAAATGGAGCCATTTATAAGTCAGTCAACAAGGACGAGCTGGAAAAGCTAAAATTTATTTGCCCCTCAAAATCTATTCTTGGACAATTTGAATCCATAGTCACTACATACTTTCAAGAAATGGAAAAACTAACGGTTGAAAACCAAACCCTATCCAAAACCCGCGATCTTTTAATTCCCCAGTTAGTCACTGGGAAACGGGAGGTTAAGAATTAAATATATGAATATGCCCAACGAAACTTTTGATACACTTTGGAAATACTGCACATCTAGTAATAGATTGTGCCCGCAATACAAAATATGGCAAGAACTTTTCAAACTATTGAAAAATACAAATGCAGTAGATGGTCATGGCGGCGACAGAGAACCAGCTGAACCTTATATTATTTATAATAATTGGGAACATATTATGCCAATAGAATTACAATTTCAATTTAAAAGATATTTGGAATGGGCGTCTGACAACAGCCAAATTGAAGAAGTCGGAAAATTAATTAGATCGTTACCCGAAGAAGATTGGGTGCACTTCGGAGAAAAATAATATGAACACAAACACATTCTTAAAACAACTTTTATTTTCTACTGTCCGTATTATTGCTGACACAGAAGATCCTGCTAAACAAAGTGTCGGAACTGGTTTTTTGGTGGTGAAAAAAATAGATGAGAGTCAGGAGCAAATTTTTCTTGTGACAAATAAGCACGTGATTGCAAAAGCAGATAACACAGGGAAAGTGATCGGTAAATTTACGAAAGGCACATTCTCATTTATTAAAAATGAAGGAGTGAGTCCCAAACTAGGAGATTCTGTTGTCATAAATGTTGAAAATTTGACCGACATATTTTTTCAACATACGGATGAGCTTGTTGACCTAGCGATTTATAATATTTCTGATTTATACAATCAAATAACTCAACAACTTAAACAAGAAATTTTTATAAGAAGCATACCAATTGAAATGATTCCAACCGAAAGTGAAAGTTTTGATGCCATCGAAGATGTATTTTTTGTCGGTTATCCAAACGGCATTTTCGATCAGAAAAATCACTTACCCATTATGAGGCGGGGTATCACAGCATCGCCATACGAAGTAGATTTTAATGGTGGTAAAAAATTTCTCATTGATGCTCAAGTATTCCCTGGTTCAAGTGGTAGCCCGGTTTTCATAAAAGAACAGAGCTTAAAGAATGGCACCCTACAATTGGGTTCAGAGAAGTACTTTTTTGTCGGTATTATTTCGAAGGTTTTTCATAGAGACGAAACGGGTGAGTTAGCTGAGTCAGTAGCTCCGACAAGCCCAACTGCAAATAGTTTTTCTGTCAAACAAATGATTGGAATAGGCATATGTGAGAAATCGAACCAGATACTAGAACTTATAGAAATGTTGAACCAAGCAAGCAAGAAATAATATGAACCCATTTAACGAAGACAACCTAGTCGAACAAACCGTCATCAAACTCATCAAGGAGACTTGGGGGGATGAGACGTGCCATATCAACGCGTATTCTGACGAAGACGATGCCAAGCTCGGACGCGAGCATCGTGGCGAGGTTGTTTTGAAAAAGTATTTGTTGCCAGCATTACAAAAGCTCAATCCGGAATTGCCGGCCGACGCCCTAGAGCAAGCAGTAGAACAAGTCATGCGCGACCGGTCGCATCTGTCTTTGGTCAATACCAATGCTGAAATGTATGCGCTCCTTCGTGGTGGTGCGAGCGTGCAAGTGGCAGGCAGAGACGGCGAATTTGAAGACGTAACGGTGCGATTCTTTGACTTTCAAAACCCCAGCAACAATAATTTCTTGTGCGTGTCGCAACTGTGGGTGGTGGGCGAAATGTATACTCGCAGGCCCGATGTGGTGCTGTTTGTAAACGGCATTCCCTTAATACTTCTTGAGCTCAAAGCTTCGCATAAAAGTTTGGTAGATGCTTACCGCGACAACTTGCGCGACTACAAACGCACCACCCCAAAACTCTTTTGGTACAACATGGGCGTGATTATCAGTAACGGCATAGAGAACAAATTTGGCTCGCTGACTTCGCCTTTTGAATTTTTCAACGAATGGAAGAAAGCCAAAAGCGAAGACGACGCACCTAAAACCGACCTTGCCACTATCATTTCCGGTATTTGCGACAAAGGGCGGATGTTGGATATTTTTGAAAACTTTATTTTGTTTGATGCGTCCGGAGCAGAAGTCAAAAAGATTGTTCCGCGCTATTTCCAATACTTTGGCGTCAATCGCGCTTTCCAAAAAGTAATAGATAGAAAAGAGAACGAGGGCAAGCTCGGGGTGTTTTGGCATACGCAAGGCTCGGGCAAGTCATTCTCTATGGTGTATCTCTCACAAAAGGTACTGCGCAAACTTCCGGGCAATTTTACGTTTGTCATTGTGACTGACCGCAAAGACCTAGACCGCCAAGCCTACAAAAACTTCGCGACCGTTGGCGCGGTATATGAAAAAGAGGTGCAGGCTACTTCTGTTGAAAATCTTAAGGAACTTTTGCGTGCGGATCACAGGCAAGTATTTACGACTATATTTAAATTTGAAGATATAGAAGGTGCGCTGTCTCTACGTGATGACATTATTGTGATGACTGACGAAGCGCACCGCACCCAGTACGACCGCATGGCGCAAAATATGCGCAAGGCCTTGCCCAATGCTTCTTTTATCGGCTTTACCGGTACACCGCTCATGGCCGACGAACCTTTGACCGAGCAGGTCTTTGGCGAGTATGTGTCGGAGTATAACTTTGGTGATTCGGTGCGCGATGGTGCGACTGTGCCTTTGTATTATGAAAACCGCGTGCCCCGACTGGAAAATGTGAATGACCGATTGGAAGATGAAGTCGGCAAGGTTATGGAGTTTTACGACTTGAATGATGACGAAGAAGAAAAGCTGGAGCAAGAATTTTCTACTTTTTATCACATTGTAACGCGGGAAGATCGCCTAAATGCTATTGCGCGCGATATCGTCACACATTTTGTAGGGCGAGGCTATGACGGCAAGGCGATGGTGGTGTCGGTGGATAAGAAAACCACTATTAGAATGTATGACAAGGTGAAGAAAGAATGGGAGCGTTACATTGGCAAACTGCGAATGGATTTAGGCCGAGCGACTGACGACTATGAACGCGGGAAAATTGAAGATCAATTGGCACGTCATGAAAATGTAGACATGGCCGCGATGGTGAGCCTGGGTAACAATCAAAACGAGATGGAGGATATGGAGGAGTTTGAGATTGATGTGGCGCCTATTCGCTCGCGCATTTTGAATGGAAATCTGGAAGAAGAATTCAAAAAACCGGATAGCAATCTGCGTATCGTGTTTGTTTGTGCGATGTGGATGACCGGTTTTGATGTGCCGAACCTTTCCACTTTATATTTAGACAAACCGCTCAAAAATCACACGCTGATGCAGGCGATCGCCCGCGCAAACCGCGTATCACCAGACAAGAAAAACGGTTTGATCGTGGACTATATTGGCGTATTCAAAAATATTGAGCGGGCACTGGCTATTTATGCCACCTCCGGAAGCAGTGACGACGATATTATTAGGAGCAAAGATGAACTGATGGCCGAGCTATTGCGGGCGCTCAAAAGTGGGAAGGAGTTTTTACAAAGCGAGAATATAGACATTGAGAGGATATTAGCCGTACCGGGGGCAGAAAAATTGCTTTTGATTGAACACGCGGTCAACACGATTGTAAGCGATCAAGCGAAGAAAAAAAGGTTTCTTAATTTGGCTTCTGATATTCACAGCACTTATCGCTCTGTTCTGCCGGATCCAACCGCCGATGATTATTACGAGGAAGCGACGGTAATTCGCGTTATTGCTTCTCGCATTCGTGACGTCGGGTTGGCGAGCGTAGATGTAACGCAAGTAAAGAAAGATTTGGAAGATTTGCTGGATCGTTCTATTCAGGCTGGCGAATATGTCATTCCGCAACACAAAAAATTGCGTGACTTAAGCGCGCTTGATGTGGAGGCGTTGCATCTATTTTTTGCAGACTTGGATAATAAGAATATACAGGCGGAAAGTTTGACCGCGGAGCTAAAAGACAAAATTGAAGAGATGGTGCGAAAGAATCGGAAGCGAGCAAAGTTTATTGAGCGTTTGAATTCGTTATTGAAAGAGTACAACAGCGGCGCGCACGATATTGACCAGCTCCTCCATGATTTGGTGGATTTGGCAAAAGATTTGGACGATGAAGAAGAGCGCGCAGTCAAAGAGGGATTGACCGAAGATGAGCTGGCGATATTTGATTTACTCCAAAAAGACAATTTGAATCCTGATGATACGGCCAAAGTGCGCTTGGTATCTAAGGAGTTATTAGAAAAATTGAAGGAAAAACTGGTTCCTGGTTGGCGCGATTTTGAGCCGTTGCGCGCTGGTGTGAAAATTACTATTTCTGATGTCTTATTTCCGAGACTTCCAGAAGCGGTCTATACCGAACAGGATTGTGAATACAAAGGTATGGAGATATATAATTTTGTTTACGAGAGGTATGCAGATTCAAGGGCTCTTGTTCGAGCGAATTAAAAAATAGAATTAAAAGATAAAAGGAGTCAGTCACCCTCACCCATTAATTTTTTAGACACAAAAATACTAGAATAAAAATATGAAATCAACAAAAAAATCTGGTATACATGGTCAATAGTAGTGGCTATGCTCATTGCTGGTGTGTTAGGATTTGTTTTTTTTACTTCACCAAAAAATACATCTGTTGAGATACAACCTTTTATTACATACACGAATTCTTCAATAGATCTTATCGAGGTAACATCTCCTCTTCCTGGTGCTTCTGTTGAAAAGGAATTTATAGTCAGTGGGAAAGCGCGAGGGACATGGTTTTTTGAAGCGTCATTCCCGATTAAACTCTTAGATAACAATGGTGCCACACTTGCTATTTTTGTTGCACAAGCGACAGAAGAGTGGATGACTACAAATTTTGTTCCATTTAATACCACTATTACAATACCCAAGTCATATACGGGCACAGTGACGTTACTGTTAGAGAAAGACAATCCGTCAGGACTTCCAAAACATGATGCCTCTCTATCATTTCCTCTTGTACAACTACCAGCCACAACAACACATACAGGGAGCGGAAAAGAAGTGCCAATAAAATTGTATTATTACAATCCCACACGTGACCAAGGGCCAGGTGGCGCACAGTGTAGTCCACAAGGGCTCGTAGCTGTAGCGCGTGTAATTCCTAGAACAATTACACCGATACAGGACGCGGTAAAGCTTTTACTTAAAGGGGAAATTTCTGAGGCTGAGAAAGCAGAAGGTATCATCAGTGAATTTCCATTAACCGGAGTAAGTTTACAAAGTGCATCGCTTGATACTGGAATACTTACACTCACCTTTAACGACCCACGCAATAAAACTGGAGATGGCTCATGCCGTGTAGCAATACTTAGAAGTGAGATAGAAGCGACAGCAAAACAGTTTGGAGGAGTAAACTCTGTACGCTTTTTACCTGAAGAACTATTCCAGCCGTAATAGTAGGAACTTGTTTTTCACTGCATATTCGCCTTGGTGGGGGGGGACTACGAAATTAAAGGGGTCAGGAACCTTTAATCATAAATTTTTAGACACAAAAATGGTAATATGAATACATGTTTATAAAACTATACGCAATCGCATTACCAGTATTCTTTGCCATCGATATGATCTGGCTCGGGCTAGTGGCGAACAATTTTTATAAAAGTCAGATTGGCTTTCTGATGAAGCCAGATATTAATTGGACGGCGGCGATTATTTTCTACCTCTTATTCATCGTTGGGCTGGTGCTGTTCGTCATCGCGCCAGCAGTCGAGAAAGGTTCATGGGTGTACGCGCTTCTCTTTGGTGCGCTCTTTGGACTCATCACCTACGCCACCTATGACCTTACCAACCTCGCCACACTCAAAGACTGGCCTATACTAGTCACAATAGTAGACCTTGCATGGGGAGCAACCCTCGGAGCTCTCGTATCCGTCATTACATATTTTATCGCTGGTAAAATTTAATTATGAATTATTTTTTAATTCTTGG
>Ga0163152_10007939_pt1 | contig 11457 bp, 11 predicted proteins | sample OliLakLV19MP8IB2_FD_148635 | JGI IMG/M metagenome (GOLD analysis project Ga0163152, IMG submission 148635) | Freshwater microbial mat bacterial communities from Lake Vanda, McMurdo Dry Valleys, Antarctica - Oligotrophic Lake LV.19.MP8.IB-2 | ecosystem: Environmental > Aquatic > Freshwater >...
CAACCGACGCAACCCGTGGCGCAACGCCGCACGCCTTCCGGGGTCGTTGCGTCGGGGGCACGCGTTCTTTAGCCTGGAAGCTCGCGTGATTGCCCCGGGCGCTTAGGGCCTGTCCAAGAACCGCTCGCAAGTGGTGAGTTCTCGGATAAGCCCTCGAAGTCCGCCGTGCGGGAGTTGTCATGTCCTTTAACCTGCGGCGAAGCTGCGACGATCGAAGCCCAACATGAAGCGTAATCGGGGGCCCAAGCCCGGCAAATCTGGACCAATGAAACGCGCGCCCCAGGGGGGCCGGCCCGGCAAGGGTCGTCCGCACAACGCGACGGGCGGGAATCAGCGCAGCCCCGGAATCCCCCTGCCCGCCGCGCCGCTGCGCCACATCATTGGCGCCGACGACCCGGACACCAGCCAGCCAGAGAAAATCGACGCGCCGGCCGCGTCCGGCAAACCGCTCAGCGGCGCCAGCAATGCTCGCGCCGGCGGCGATGCCCGTGGCGCCAGCAAGCCGCGTCGCGACATGAGACCCAGTCGCATTGCCAAACCGCGTCGCGCCGAGGGCCGCGGACGCGCCACTGACCGCAAAGCGCGAAGCGCCGGCGGTACACCGCGCAGCAATACAGGTAAGCCGCGCAGCAACACCGGTACACCGCAACACAACACCGGTACACCGCAACACAACACAGCGACGCCGCAAAACAACACCGACCAGGGTCGCCGCGCCGCGCGGGGGCCAGCACAGCCGGAGCGCCCTGGCACGGCTGCCGCAGGCGCCCCGCCGCTTCGCCGGCAGCGTCGACGCTTTAACCGCCCACCGAAACACGACAGCCAAACCGGCGAGAGCGCGGCGTCAGCCAAATCATCGGGACCACCCGTCGCGCCGATCGCCCTGCCAACTGGTCCACAGCGGTTGCAAAAGGTGTTGGCCGCGGCTGGTGTCGGCAGCCGTCGCCGCTGCGAAGAGCTGATCGTCGATGGTCGCATCGAAGTCGATCGTGAACTTGTCACGGTCTTGGGCACGCGCGTCGACCCGGCAACGCAAGAGATTCGCGTCGATGGCACCGCGCTCTCCCGGCCGAAGCGCGTCTATTACGTCGTCAACAAGCCGCTCGGCGTCGTCTCGACCAATTACGATCCCGCCGGCCGCTCGCGTGTGATCGACCTGGTACACGCCGGCGGGCATCGCGTTTACACGGTCGGTCGCTTGGATCGCACGAGCGAAGGGCTGATTCTCGTGACCAACGACGGCGAGTTGGCCAATCGCCTGATGCACCCGCGCTATGGTGTCGCCAAGACGTATCTCGCCCGCGTGGCCGGTGTGCCCAGCGACGAGGTGCTCGAGCAACTCACCGGCGGCGTACACCTGGCCGAAGGGACCGCTCGGGCCGAGCGCGTCGTCGTGCGCTCGACGCACGGCCAGAGCGCGCTGTTGGAGATCGTGCTCCGCGAAGGCCGCAATCGCGAAGTGCGACGCATCCTCGCCCGCGTGGGGCACAAAGTGCTCGAACTCAAACGCATCGCCTTTGGTCCCTTGCGGCTCAAGGATCTCGAACCGGGCGAAAACCGCCGGCTGACGACGGCCGAGTTGCGCGATCTGCGCTACGCCGCGCGCCTCGGTTCAAAAGAGAAGAGCGGCAAGGACGACGGTGGCAAGGAAGACCAAGGAAAGGACGCCTAATGAGCCTGCACGACGCAGCGTGCCAATACGCCGATCGCGCCTGGCACGGCACGGTCGAGATAGTCGAGAATGTCAGGCTCGCCCGCGACACCTACCGTGTGCAGTTTGAATGCCCCGAGTTGGCGCGGCGGATCGTGCCGGGCCAGTTCGTGATGCTGCGTTTGGCCGGCAGCGACGATCCACTGTTGGGGCGGCCGCTGGCGCTGTACGACACCGTGCTCGACACGGCCGGCACACCCCGCGGGATCGATGTCGTTTATCTTGTCGTCGGCAAGCTCACACGGCGCTTGGCTGAGCTGCGCACCGGCAATCGCTTGGAAGTGTGGGGGCCGCTGGGTAATGGTTTTCCACCTCACCAGGTCGATCACTTGGTGATGGTTGCCGGTGGAATCGGGCAAACGCCCTTTCTCGCGCTGGCCCAGGCGTATCAACGTTTGCGCGACTACGGCCAGCCGGCGCGCGAGTTCCCCCGAGCACGAAAGATCACACTCTGCTACGGCGCTCGTCGCGCCGAGTATCTGGTGGGGCTCGACGACTTCCGCGCCACGGGCATCGACGTCCGCACCAGCACCGACGACGGTTCGGCCGGCCACCCTGGCTTTGTCACCGACTTGCTCGGGCAACTGCTGGCCGAGCGGACAAGCGCCGAGCGCGACGCTCCGGACGGTTTTCGCGTGGTCTGTTGTGGTCCTGAACCGATGATGGCCGCCGTCACACGCCTCAGCGAGCAAGCGGGCGTACCGTGCGAAGTTTCGCTCGAAACGCCGATGGCCTGCGGAATGGGCATCTGCTTTAGCTGCGTGGTCCGCGTGCGCACAGGCGAACTAGGCAGCGACGAACCGTGGGACTACCGCCGTTCGTGCGTCGAGGGGCCGGTGTTCGACGCGGCGCGCATCGTCTTCTGATTTGCCACCGAGTTGGCAAAGAGTCTTGCCACGGAGGGCACCGAGGACACAGAGGAATTCAATAGAAGTATTTCTGAGTCTAGCTCGAATTCATTTCAGTCAGAGGCAGATAAGGGCAACCATTTGAATTCCCCCTCTGTGATCTCTGTGACCTCGGTGGCTAACTGAATCTGCGACGCAGAAGTTGTCGCACAGGTTTTGCCGCACAGAATTTGAAGATCGGTGGCCCAACGTGCGACGCCCCTCGCAACAATTAGTGGAATGGATTGGGTGTCAAGCAGATCACCGATAAGCCTAGCGAAAGGTAACCCAAAACCACTCGCCCCCACCCGAGCGGCACCGTGTCGTCGTGCGTCGGTGGATGATCGGTGCCGATCGCCATTACGAGCATCAGCATCACGATCCAGCCGAGAACTCCCGACATTACGATGTAGGCGATCGCGGCCATGATCACGCCGCGAGCCAGCCAATGGGCATGGCGACCGAGCAGGGCGTAAGCCACGTGACCCCCATCGAGCTGGCTCACCGGCAGCATGTTCAACCCCGTAATGAACAGGCCAACCCAGCCGGCCATCAGCAGCGGATTCAGCGTGCCAAAAAGCCGCACGCCGTGGGCTGCATCCTCGGGACGAAGCCAGGCGAACATCCACTGCAGCAATAGTGGCACGCCGTATTCGCCACCGCCAAAGCCTGTGACACCTTTGGGCTCGAGCATTACGCCGTAGTAGAGGACTGGAATCGCAACGACCAGGCCCGCCACAGGCCCCGATAGCCCGATATCGAACAATTCCTTACGGTTGGCCTGCGAGCCCTGCATGCCGATCACGGCCCCCATGGTGCCAATTTGTGTGATGGGCATGGGAATGAAAAATGGCCAACTAGCCGGCACATGGTAGCGCACGGCTTGTAGAAAGTGGCCCATCTCGTGCGCCAGCAGGATTCCCATCACTGCCAGCATGTAGGTGACGCCCGCCTGCCAGTTATCGACAAAGATGCGGGTGATCGCGGTTCGATCGCCAGCCATCAGGGCCGCGATACCCGGTCCCCCACCGGCGGCGTTTCCGGCGCCAGCCACAAACGTGCTCACGCAGGTGAGCACGAACAGTGCCGCCGGCAACAGCCAACGACGCTGCACTCGCTGCGGCTCGTGTGGGTGCTTCTGCAGGTCGTCAATCTCGGCCAGCAACGGCAATTGCTCGGTGCCTTGGGGGCCTTCGTATTCCAACGTCCGAAACGACTGATCCATCTCGTTTCCTAGAAACTCATCTTGGCAGACAGAACGGCCGTCGCGCCCCGGCCGACTTCTGTGGCCGGATTGGCGATCTCCACGGCTGGCGAACCCCGCGGTACGCGCGCCCTGGGCACATGGAACGAACATCGGCCCTGTTGGCATTCTACCGTTTGCCGCCCGGTTTGCCTGCGGCCTGCCGCGTCGACCGTCGCCTGGCGATCCCAAGCGTTGATTCGACAATCGCTTACGCCGATGCCCGCGGCACGCCACCGACCGGGACAAGCTCGCTCGGGCCGGATACCGCGCGCTTGTCGGCTGCTCGGCGGATGTCTATCTTACGGTTCGTCCGCGGTGCTGATTCATTTGTGCCAACAGGCAGTGACGATTGAGCCCAGTGGGGTGTGCCGCGGGCCTAGTGGGATGTCACAGTGGGCCGTGACCTAGCGGCCATCGGGAGTCGGCCACCTGTTCGCAGCACATACCATCACAGTGACATCGCGAGGGTTTCATGCCGACTGACAGCGAAAAACTGCGGGAAGCCGTCGCCGCCTTGCACGCGGCGCTCGTCGAAGCCGATGCCGTCGATCCCGAGACGCGCCGGCTGCTCGAGGACAGCCTGGCCGACATTCACAGCACGCTCGAGCGCCCGGTCTCGCGCGGGGACGAGCCCCCTGCCAGTTCCGCCGCACCAGCCTCGATGGTCGGTCGCTTGACCACTGCGGCCGAGGAATTCGAAGGAACCCACCCCACCCTGGCCGGCCTGGTCGGCAGTGTGATCGACGCTCTCAGCCGAATGGGAATTTGACTCGGAATCACGAATGAAGATGTGCCACTGTTTGCTCACCGGCGCCAAGGCGACCGATACAACTGTTTCGCGCAGGCGCCGGTGCGCAAGCAGTGCCCCAGAGCTACGTCACACTGCTTGCCGGCTATGTCTCAATTATGCCGAGCTGTGCACGTAGTTGCCGGCAAGCAGTGGCACATCCCGATTCCATTTTTCGCGTTGGGATAGCTGAGCAGCATGTCGACCAAGCCCAACCACAAACGCCGGCATCGCCCCCACTTTCACCGTCGCACGCCTCCCGGGGCCGAGCCGGGCACCCTCGTCGCCGACCCCAACGCCGCGCCCCCGACCATTCAGGTGTTCGCCTACGGGCCCGACGAGTGCGTCGAGAAGCAGCTCGACCGTGTCGACCAGGTGCGTGAGTACCTCAATCGCTTTCCCTATGTCTGGCTCAATATCGACGGGCTGGCCGATGCGGGGGTGGTGACCGCCGCTGGCCGCATCTTCAATCTGCATTCGTTGGCTCTCGAGGACGTGCTCCACGTCCATCAGCGGTCGAAGGTTGAGCCGTACGGCGATCACTTGTTCATCGTCGCCCGCATGCTCAATCCGCGGGCTCGCACCGAGACTGAGCAACTGAGCATCTTCTTGGGAGCGAAGTTCCTCGTCACGTTTCAAGAGATCCCGGGCGATTGCCTCGACGCGGTGCGCGAGCGGTTGCGCAAGGGCAACGGCCGTATCCGCACCGGTGGCACCGACTACCTGGCCTACGCGATTCTCGACGCCGTGATCGACGCGTTTTTTCCGGTCCTGGAGAGTTACGGCGAAGAACTCGACGGGCTGGAAGAGCAGATCGTCATCAACCCCGACACCACCTTGATCGCGAAGATCCATCACATCAAACGCGAGTTGATCCTGTTGCGCCGGGCTATTTGGCCGCAGCGCGAAGCGATCAATACGTTGATTCGCGATCCGATCGACCTGGTCAAGGACGAAACCCGGATTTATCTGCGCGATTGCTACGACCACACCGTGCAGATCATCGACCTGGTTGAGGTCTATCGCGATATCGCCTCGGGGCTCACCGATCTCTACATGTCGGGCATCAGCAACCGCATGAACGAAGTGATGAAGGTGCTCACCATCATCTCCACGATTTTTATCCCGCTGTCGTTTGTGGCGGGTGTCTATGGCATGAATTTTGACACGAAAATTTCCCCCTGGAACATGCCCGAGCTGGAGTGGTACTTCGGCTATCCGTTTGCCTGCGGTGTGATGCTGACGATGACCGCGGCCTTGATCTACTTCTTCGGCCGCAAGGGGTGGTTGCGCTCGCTGATGCCGTCGGCCAACGGCCAGAAGCAACGGCGCGTCGACGACAAGTAGCTGCGCGCTGGAGACTGTCCGGTTTTTCGATGTTCGACGTCGCGCGAAACTATCGGCACTGCCCGAAAAATGGGACTGTCCCCCTCCGGGTTTCTTCTGCACTTCTGGTCCCCAAGTCTCCTCAAATTTTGTCGGCCCTAACTGGCGCATACGCTGACAGATTGCCGCACCTGAAAGATTCGTAATTGACGCGCGTCGCGTCGGCGGCTAGAAGACATAAAACATGTACGTACTATACATCTTTAGCCGCCACTCGCTGCACGAATCATGCGACTAACCACTCAGACCGACTTCGCCATGCGCACGTTGATGTATCTGACCGCCCGCTCGGGTCGGGCGACCGTCGCGCAGGTCGCGCAACTCTACTGCATTTCGACGCACCATTTGGCCAAGGTGGTGAATCTGCTCGGCCGGCACGGCTATGTGCGCAACGTGCGCGGCATCGGCGGCGGCATCGAATTGGCCCGGCCGCCCGACGAAATCCGCCTGGGCGACGTCGTGGAGAGCTTCGAGGGAAACATGCACTTGCTGGAGTGCGTCGACACTGAGAACGTTTGCGCCATCGAGTCGTTCTGCAAGCTCAAGCGCGTCTTGGCCGAGGCCGAACGTATCCAGCTCGACTACCTCAACAGCGTCACGCTGGCCGATGTCGCTCCGGCCGCGCGGCAATTGGCGCGCATCGAATCATAAATCGCGCACTACGGCGCCCACGCCACGGCACCCCGTGGCCGCAGCGCTAGCAAGCACTCGTATTACGCTAGGGGCACACACAACCCGCCCGTCAGTTCTTCCAGAGAGGGAAAGCACCATGAAGATTGCCATTCGTTTCGTTGCGCCGCTTGCTATGGTGGCGCTGTTGGCAGCCGTGGCCACGATTGGTCGTTCGGATGAGAAACCGGCCGCGACCGTGGCCAAGGTCGCTGCGCCGGCAACAAAAGCCGTGCCACCGGCGAATGCTGGCGCCGACGATCCGGCCGTCGCCCGTGCCCGCAAGACCGTGCAAATGCTCGACGACATCTACAAGAACGCGGTTGTGCTGATCACCGACAAGTACGTGCACGACGAGGACGATTTCCCGGCCGGCGGCGCCGTCGTCGCCCTGTTCGAGGCGATCTCGAAGAAAGGTTGGCATCAGGTTCGCTTGATCGATGCGACAGGCCAGCCGTACGAAGAGAAGAACGTCGCCCGCGACGACTTCGAAAAGGCCGGCATCGCGCGTCTCAAGGCAGGGGACGCCGTCTACGAGCAAGTCGTCGAAGTCGACGGCCAGCGGCAATTCCGCGCGCTCACACCCGTTCCGGTCGTGATGAAGAAATGCGTGATGTGCCATGCCCACTACGCCGACGCCAAGGAGAACGAGCCGATCGGCGCGATCAGCTGCAGCGTGCCGGTGGAATAGAACGGTACGAGGTTTTTTGAAGCACCCGGAGTCACGATATGCAAAAAACTCAATTTTGAATAATCAAAATAATGATTTGTACATTCCAAAATAAGTGCTAGGATGCACGCTTGACGCGGCACATCACGGGTGAAATCCCGCCGTGCCCTTCGAATGGGTACAAATCAGTCCTTTAGATTGTGAGAAGTTCGATGGTTTTCTGGGGCCCGATTTTCGCGCGACTTGGCTCACCGATCGTCACTTCGGCAGCCCAAAAAAACCTTCACGGAGGCGAGTCAGCCCCGCGGGCTCCGCGCGGATTGCAGCGCCGAGCCGGCTTTACCCTGGTCGAGCTCCTGGTCGTCATCGCGATCATCGGCGTGTTGATCGCACTGCTGCTCCCGGCCGTGCAGGCCGCTCGTGAGGCCGGTCGCCGCAGCACTTGCTTGAACAACCTGCGGCAGATCGGCACGGCCCTTGAAGGCTATCACGCGTCGCTGGGCGTCTATCCCCCGGCTTATGTCGTCGCCAACACGAAGAAGAGTGGCACCATCAACGGCGTCTCCTTTCCCGACAACAACGGCAACGGCCCTTCAGGCTTTGGCTGGGGCGCATTGCTGCTACCCCAGTTGGAGCAGAATCCGTTGCACCAGCAGTTTAATTTTCGCTTGGCTTGCTGGGCGACTGAGAATCTGGCGGCGGCCCGCACGAAGGTGAGCGTGTTCCTCTGCCCGTCGGCCTCCGGCGGCGACGACGGTTTTGCCGTCGCGAAGGGTGAGGGAGACGCCTGGAACCCCACACTATCGCCCACCCCTTATAGCCCCGAGATCGTCTTTGCCCATTCGCACTATGTGACCAACGCGGGCATTCACCAGCCGTGGGGTCGCATCACAGCGTTCAACGATTTCGAAGAGGATGAAGAAGTGACGGCCGGCGGCCAGACAACCCCGGCCACCATCGACGGCTCGTTTTATCGCAATGGGCGCATTCGTGCGGCCCACTTCGGCGACGGATTATCGAACACCGTGTTCATCGGCGAACACAGCTCGGTGCTCAGCGATAAGACGTGGGTAGGGGTGGTTCCCTTCAGCGCTACCTGCCCGAAACCCCCCTTTCCGTCGGCGTGCAACAGTGGTGGCGCGTTCGTCGCGGCCCACAGCGGGCCTGACACTCACGATCGGCCTGAAGTTGTGATCCACGCCCCCAACAATCCCTTCGGCCATACTGACGAAATGTACGGCGAGCACCCTGGCGGCTCCAACGTGTTGTATGGCGATGGCAGTGTGCATTTCATTCCTGAGTCGTGCGATCCGTTCGTGTGGGTGGCCATGTCGACGCGCGACAGTGGCGAACCATTCAACTGGCCCGGCCAATAGACAGACCTGCAATAACCACCATGAACCGAAAACTCCTCGCGCTACTGCCACTTTGCCTGGCACTTCTGGCATTGTCGGGCTGCTCGAAACCCCCGCAGATCGTTGCCGACGAAGAGGCGATGACCGCCGTCGATGGGCTGTGGACCGCGGTGACCTCGCGCAAGCCTGAACTCCTCGACAATTCCGCGGCCCGCTTGCGCGAGTTGCGCGATGGGTCGCATCTCAGCGCTGAGGCGTTCGAGAGCTTGGAAGCGGTCTTGGGCAAGGCTCGCTCGGAGGACTGGGACGGCGCCGTCAAAGACCTCAAATGGTTTATCCAGGGGCAGCGCAAAGCGGCCAAATGACCGGCCCAATTCGGGCACGGCATTGGACCTGATCGCTTTAGTCGACGCGTTTACGCGCCAAACCTGCGTCCATGAGCCCTCTGCCAAGTGGCCCATTTCGGGTCCTACCCTTCCGCGGCCGGCGTGTTACGATTCTGTGTTCACCAGAATCGAGTACACGCCTATGAAAGTCCGCTCCACCACCATTCTCACCTTACGCCATCGGGGCGTGGTCGCCATTGGCGGCGACGGCCAGGTGAGTCTTGGCAATACGATCATGAAGGCCGACGCGAACAAGATCCGCCGGCTGCTCGACGGCAGCGTGATCACGGGCTTTGCCGGATCGAGCGCCGACGCGTTTGCCCTGCTCGAACGTTTCGAGGCCAAGCTCAAGGATTATCCGCAGAACGTGCCCCGCGCGGCGACTGAATTGGCCAAGGAGTGGCGCACCGATCGGGCCTTGCGCCGGCTCGAAGCCCTGCTCACCGTGGTCGACGCTCGGCACACGCTGCTGATCACCGGCACCGGCGATGTGATCCAGCCGACCGATGGCGTGCTGGGCATCGGCTCCGGCGGCAACTTCGCCGTGGCGGCCGCCCGGGCCCTGATCGCCCACGCCGATCTCAGCGCGGCCGAGATCGTGCGCAAATCGCTCGAGATCGCCTCGGACATCGACGTCTACACGAACCGCAACCTGGTTATTGAGGAGTTGCCGTGCGCGACCTGACCCCGCGCCAGATCGTCGCTGAGCTGGATCGCTACATCGTCGGCCAGGCCGACGCCAAGCGGGCCGTGGCCATCGCCGTGCGCAATCGCTGGCGCCGCCAGCAACTGCCCGAAGAGATGCGCCCCGAGGTCGCGCCGAAGAACATCATGATGATCGGACCGACGGGCGTGGGCAAAACGGAGATCGCTCGCCGGCTGGCCAAGCTGACCGGCGCGCCGTTCATCAAGATCGAGGCCACCAAATACACTGAGGTGGGCTACTATGGTCGCGACGTCGAGAGCATGGTGCGCGAGCTGGTCGAGAACGCCATCGGCCTGGTCCGCGAGAGCGAGCGAAAGAACGTCGAAGAAGAAGCCCGCCACCGGGCCGAGGACCGTCTGCTCGATCTGCTGGCCCCGGCGCCGCGCTCGTTCGACGCCACGAGCGCCGACAGCCCCGACTCCCCCGAGCGCTACCAGCGCACTCGCGAAAAAATGCGCTCGCTGCTGGCGGCCGGCGGGCTCGACGATCGCAAAGTCGAGGTGGCCATCGAACGCAAAGCCGCGCCGATGATGTTCACCGGCATGGGCATGGAGCAGATGGATTTCGACCTGCAAGGCATGTTCGAGAAGGTCATGCCCAAGCAAACAGCCCGCCGCGAAATGAGCGTGTCCGAGGCCCGCCGCGTGCTGTTCGATCAGGAGTGCGAGCAGCTTATTAATCAAGAGAAGGTCAACTCCAGCGCCATCGAGTTGGCCGAGGACTTGGGCATCATCTTTATCGACGAGTTGGACAAGGTCAGCGCGAGCGACAACACGCGCGGGGCCGATGTCTCACGCCAAGGCGTGCAGCGCGATCTGTTGCCGATTGTCGAGGGGACTACGGTGCAGACCAAGTACGGCCAGGTGCGCACCGATCACGTGCTGTTTATCGCCGCGGGCGCGTTTCACCGCAGCAAGCCGAGCGACCTGATGCCCGAGTTGCAGGGGCGGTTCCCCATCCGCGTGGAGCTCAAGGACCTGACGAAGGACGACTTCGTGCGGATCCTGACCGAGCCGCGCAGCGCACTCACGAAGCAGTACGCGGCGCTCTTGGAGACCGAAGGGGTCGGTCTGGAGTTCTCTACCGACGGCATCGAGGCCTTGGCCGACTTCGCCTTTCAGGTGAATCAATCGACGCAAAACATCGGTGCCCGCCGGCTCTACACGATTATGGAGCGCTTGCTCGAGGAGCTGAGCTTCGAAGCGCCCGACAAAGCCGGCGCGCGGGTGAAGATCGACGCGGCCTACGTTAACGACCGCCTGGCGGCCGTGGCGAAGGACGAAGACCTGAGCCGGTTTATCTTGTAGGGTGCGCGAAGCACACCGATTTGCCCTAATTCGGCGCCTTGGTCATCGTAAATCGGTCTACTTCGCGTCGTGCAGCCGATGTGTCGCCGCTGCGCAGTAGTCGCGCGATCTCGTTGGCCGACGCTTGCACTTCATCGGGCGAGTTTTTTCGAACGGGGAACTGCATCGCCATGCAGAACGTTTCCAATGCGGCCATGGCTCCACCGTAGCGATAGCAAGGTGAAGAGATATAACCGAAAGTTGTGGACGGTGAGAGTTGAAGTAGGCGGCGTACTTGGGTTGAATTTGGTTACTGAAGGCCACATTCCCCCAGGAGTACGCCACCATGCGAGAGAGTACCAAGCCGA
>Ga0163152_10007941_pt1 | contig 11457 bp, 12 predicted proteins | sample OliLakLV19MP8IB2_FD_148635 | JGI IMG/M metagenome (GOLD analysis project Ga0163152, IMG submission 148635) | Freshwater microbial mat bacterial communities from Lake Vanda, McMurdo Dry Valleys, Antarctica - Oligotrophic Lake LV.19.MP8.IB-2 | ecosystem: Environmental > Aquatic > Freshwater >...
GACGCCGCGATGAGACTGGCACGACGGGGGGAGGCGTATTCGAGACCGCGTGCGTCGATGTGCTCATGGCGGTCAAGTCGACGGACGAATCCGAATCGTCTTCGGTCGATGGCAGACGATTCGGATTGGGATGCATGGACTCTTCGCCTTGGGCCCATCCGAGCCGAGAACCGGGTTCGAGAATGGAATGCTTCATCATAGCCATTTTCCAGCAGTCGGGAACACGGTCAAATCACACTTTCCTCAGACACGGAAGCAGGCTTTGCGTTTGCCGTCATAGTCGGCACTTTCAGCCGGGTCGAGGGTTATTCGGATCAGCGAACTCCGGTTCAATCATTGCGGAGGAAGTCGCTAGAACTGTCTTCGATGGGATGGGCGACTTGACCCTGGAATTCTAAGGACCACGATGTTCCGAGTGATTCGCCGGCTGCTCGAGATGATCCGCTTCAGCCATTCGCTGTTTGCCTTGCCGTTTGCACTGCTCAGTGCTGCACTCGCCTGGAGTCGGGAGCCTTTTCGCACGGTCGATCTCGTTGGCATCGTTTTGTGCATGGTCTTTGCCCGCTCGGCAGCGATGGCGTTTAATCGGCTTGCGGATCGACGGATCGACGCTCAGAATCCCCGTACCGCCGGCCGGCATCTCCCCCTAGGAACGCTTTCCGTCACCGCCGTGTTCTTGTTCACGGCAGCGTGCAGCGCGGGATTCGTCGGTTCAACGCTACTCTTTTTGCTCCGCGACGAACCGAACTGGTGGCCCCTCTATCTGTCCGGGCCGGTGTTGTTGTTCATCTGCGGCTACTCGCTGACAAAACGATTCACGGCTCTCGCACACTTTTGGCTCGGGGCGTCGTTGATGCTGGCCCCTCTTTCGGCCTGGATTGCCATCTGCGGGCTCTCGGACCTGCTGACCCCTGCATTAGTCGGAGGGGCGGTATTTTTTTGGGTATCAGGCTTCGACATCCTCTATGGCTGCCAAGATGTGGAATTTGATCGGCACGCGAAGCTACATAGCGTGCCAGCCCGGATCGGCATTCGTGCAAGCCTGCGTCTTGCACTCGGGTGTCATGCGATTATGGTTGGTTTCTTGATCGGCTTGTATCTCATGACCCCTGAACTGGGATTAATCTGGCTGACCGGTCTGGCGGCTGTCGGAATTCTGCTCGCTTACGAGCATTGGCTGGTGCGACCCGATGACCTGTCCCGAGTCAACAAGGCGTTTTTTCAGGTGAATGTGGTTGTGAGCGTGGGTTTGTTCGTGCTGGTCTTGGTGCAATTACTTGTGAAGTGAACGACTTGAGCCCGTGATGGGACGAATAAAGCGGACGAGACTGTTAAATCTCATCCGCTTTATTCGTCCCATCGCGGGCTGGCTCAAATACCAAGTAGATCGCTTTATTCCAAAGCGCTCTTGGCGGCTTCTGCGATTTCCTTCGACATGGCTGCAGCGTCCTTCGTGCTAGCGAAAGCAAAGTTCTTGGTGATCGTGCCACCCTTTTTGTAAACGAGCACGGTCACAACTGCATCTTTGTTAAGCTTGTAAGCCTTCGGGCCGTCCTTGTCGCTGGCGACAGTGAGGGCGGTGGTCAGCTTGTGTTCGCTCTGGAGCTTCTCGAGGTCGGCACCTTCAACGCCGCCCACGCCGACAACCACGGTGCCGAGCTTGCTGTTGCTCTTCTGCACTTCGTCAACCGACTTCACGAGCTTGACGAGATTGTCGTCAGCCTTTTGGGTGAAGATGAGGACGACCGCCGGACGAGCTTCGCCGCCGAACTTGCAAACGTAGCAGAGTTCATCGCCCTTCTTCTCGCCCGTGAAGGCCTTCACGTTGAACGCGCCAGCGATTTTTTCGGTCGGGCCGGACTTGATGTCCTCGGCCTTCGCCATGAAGCTGAAGCCGATCGCCAGAGACAGAGCCATCACACAAATACTTCGCATTGTCCAATCCTCCTGGGTGCAAAAACAAAAATCTACATGTGGGAGAGGCGGCCAGCCCAAACGAGGCCAATCGCCACCATTAGAGGAACTGGCACGAACGTGCAGCCGCCTCCTACCTGCCAAGACGTTCTAGGAAAGAGCTTTATTCAAGGAAAGGCCCGAAAATCATTTCGGAAATGGTCCAACGCAAGCGTTTAGCTCGTCATAAGTTGCGCTATCGAATTAACATGGCGTCCCCATAGCTGAAGAAGCGATATTCGTGCCGAATCGCCTCTTCGTAAGCCCGTCTTATCAAATCCGACCCCGCGAATGCCGACACGAGCATCAACAGTGTTGTGCGCGGCAGGTGGAAATTAGTGACCAGCCCATTGATCGATCGGAAGCGGTAAGGCGGGTGGATGAAGATCCTGGTTTCGCCTTTCCAGGGTGCGAGTTCTCCCTTGGCAGCCGCCGATTCGAGTGCCCGCGTCACCGTCGTGCCAATAGCAATCACCCGGTTTCCATTGGCATGACATTCACGAATGGCCGCGACTGTTTCAGCCGTAACCTCGCCCCATTCCGCATGCATCGGATGCTGAGTCGGATCTTCTACCTTGATCGGCTCGAACGTTCCTAACCCGACGTGGAGCGTCACTTTCGCCGTGGCGATTCCCCGGAATCGGAGTCGTTCGAGCAACCCGGACGTGAAATGGAGGCCTGCCGTGGGTGCTGCGATCGAGCCGTCCCGTTCAGCGAAAACGGTCTGATAGCGTTCACGATCTTCCTCGGACTCTTTCCCCTTACGAATGTAAGGTGGAAGCGGGATATGCCCTGCCTGACCCAAAATTTCGAACACCGTTGCCGACGAGGAAGGTTCGGCCAGCCAGTGCCCGCCAGATCGACCTCGAAGCGTGAGCTTCAAAGGGCCGGGTTCCAAGACAATCGTCTCGCCGATTTCCGGATGCCCACGCGTCTGGGCAAGCATTTCCCAGAGGCCTTCTGGGGTTTGTCGCAAAAAAAGGCCTTCCCATTTGCCGCCGGTTTTCTCCCGACGGCCAATCAGGCGGGCCGGTAACACGCGCGTGTCGTTGAGAACGACCAGATCGCCCGGCGACAACAGCTCAGGTAGATCGCGAAACCGTTGGTGTTGAATTTCACCCGAAGCTCGATTAACGACGAGTAGCCGCGACTCATCGCGCACTTCGGCAGGTTCCTGCGCGATCAGGTGCTCGGGAAGTCGATAATCGAAAAACGTGTCTTCCAGAACGAGCCTCGCGTGACGATTAGCCCTTCTCCGCGGCACTCATGGCTGCCTCGATGTCCCGATCAACTTCATTGGGGTCGATGCCGTCGAGCCAAAGTCCGCGAATGACGCCCTTGTGATCGATCAAAATACCGGCCGGAATGGCATCAATGTCCCAGGTGCGCGAGATGGGACCCCGTCGTCCGTCGATTATGTTGGGCCAAGGCATGGGAGTGGTTTTGTGGAATGTTCGGACGGCCTCGGGACTATCCATGGCGATCGACACGATCGCGAATGGGCGTCCGCCGTACTTCGATTGAAGGAGTTCACGTTCGTGCGGGATCAAAGCGCGGCAAGGCGCGCACCAGGGCGCCCAGAAACTCACGAAGACGACCTTGCCGCGCTGCTCGCTAAGTCGATGAATCTTGCCATCCGCATCGGTTCCTGAAATGTCCGGACAGAGGTTGCCGATTTTCTGACCTTCAACCAGCGGTCCGTCGCAGCCAGCGAAAAGAAGGATGAGCGAGGCAATTGCAGGAGGCACGATTCGGTGGCGGGTAAGAATTCTCATAAGGCCCTATTTAGGCGACCGGTGATAGATTTATTACCATAACTCCCACTGAAGAAGACGAATGCGTTGTATTCATCCGTGGGGTCTTTTATCCGTGGGAAATGCATTTTCTGCTACTTGCCCTAAAAAGGATGCAGCCAATTTTCGTTGGGGCGTACTGAGAGGGAAGTTCGCCAATTCCTCCAGTCGAAGCCAGCGTCCTTCTTCATAGCAGGATGTCCGAAGCTTTGCCATGCGAGCCTGCGCCTCCCAACAAACCATGCGAATCCGATGATGAGTGACGCTGTAGTCAATTGTGGCGATTACAGCCCCGATCCTTGCCTCGATGCCGATCGATCGCAGCAGGCGACTGGCAGCTTCCGCTTGGTTTTCCGTCCCAGCCAGTTCGGTTCGCGGGAACTCCCACATGTTCGCCCAGCGGCCGGTCGATGGCCGACGCAGCAATAGGAAACGCTGCCGATGTCGCACGACCAGGCAGACCTCCTGAACCTCGACAGTATTGGGCCGGGCTCGCCGGACCGGTATCGAATTTTGTAAGCCGTCTCGATGTGCGGCACACTCGGCTTTCAACGGGCATTTCGAACAACTCGGCCGTTGCGGTGTGCAGACCATTGCACCAAGCTCCATTAAGGCCTGATTGAAATCACCGGCTCGTTTTCGCGGCAGAATCTCCTCGGCCTTTCGCCACAGCCAATTCTTCACAGGTGTTGATTTGGGGTCATCCAGTTGGCCGAACAAGCGACAAAGCAGCCGGGTGGTATTGGCCTCAACGATCGGCAAGCGTCGATCGTAGGCCTGCGACAATACGGCTCCGAGGATATATCGGCCCACGCCTGGAAGCTCGGCCCACAAATCGAGATCGTTCGAGAGATGCATGCCTTTCTCGACAAGGATCTTTGCGGCCCGGTGCAAATTGCGAGCGCGATTGTAATAGCCCAGGCCTTCCCACGACTTCAACACATCCTGTTCGGTCGCTTGTGCGAGTGCGGAAACGTCGGGGAACGTGTCAAGGAAACGATTGAAACGGGGGATGACGGCCGCGACGGTCGTCTGCTGAAGCATAACTTCGCTGATCCAGATGCGGTAAGGATCGCGGCTCGCTCGCCAGGGGAGCGAGCGTTTCGAGACGTCGAACCACCGCAGCAGCCGAGCTTTGGAGCGAGTCGTCAGTGCCGAACTACTGTCGGGTTCGAGCGAGGAATTATGTTCGCGGTCGGCGCATGTACTTGGAGAGGGCGTCGGCCGCGGCGCTGGAGCTATCCGTGTTGATTTTTTTGGCTTCTTCTTTTTTCGCTTCACCCGGTTTGGCTCCGAGAGCAGGCACTTCCATCACGGTCGTCGCATCCGCGCTCATCTGCTCGAGGGTGGGCCCGGTTCCCGGTCCGTCGTCCATGCCCAGGAGCATGGCAGCCGCCTGATCGGCATCGTCTTCCGCCCCGGAACCCGCCGCATCGACGATGGTCGTGGTTGCGGCACGGTTTAAGTCGTCCAGCGACGCCCCCGGCTCCAAGACAATCGTACCGCCCTCGGGAACTGTGTCAGTCGCACGAGCACGAGCGGAGCCAACTGGCGACTTTTTTGAAGGACTGGCGGGCTTCGAGGCCGCAGGAACCGCCGCTCGGGCAGGAGCTATAGCCGGCTTGGCTGCGACAGTCGCTCCCGCTTCAATCAGGATGTCGAACTCCAGGGGTCCGACCCGAAGGCGATCACCAGGCTTGGCTTCTAGCTCTGCCGCGATCTGTTCGCCGTTGAGAAACGTACCATTAGTACTCCCGCAATCGCGGACGAACACTTTGCCATCTCGAATGGAGATTGCACAGTGCTGCTTGCTGATCGCCGGTGAGGCCGGCCGTAGCTGACACTGGGGGTCGCGGCCGATGATAAAATCCGCAGCCGAGACCGGAATGGTCTTGCCGGTATGAACGCCTTGAGCGACGACCAGACTGAGTTTCATGGGTTTTTCGACCTCGTACGATTGGACGCCGACGTTTGGCCATCCACATTGGCACTGATTTCGGCCGCGTTCCGTCGCGGGGAGAGTTGGGAACCGGCCTTGCCAGCCTGGAGTTCCGAACACGGAAACGGCAGAGTCAGCGAGTTTCAAGACAGAAATAAAATCCGCGACCAACTCTTATAATAGCCAGTACGCGATCCAATCTTCTGTCGATTGTAGTCTTTCAGAGCGTCACAATGCAACAAGATTACGTCCGGCCACACTCGATTTTTCTCCGCTCTACGCTTTTTGGTCTCTTTACCGTGACTTTGCTTTCGGGGTCCAGTTGCATTCAACGCCCGACGACAATCACCCCCACGCCCGATCAGCCGTTTCGTGGGGTCAAGCTCACGCTTGCCGCGAGTCATCCAGCCGATAACGACCTCCTCTACCAGCTGACCAGAGGTTGGGCAAGCCGAACCGGGGCGGAGATTCGTATCTCGCCAACGCCTTGGGATGGTTCCGCGGACATCGGCCTGATTTCACCAGCCGAGTTGCCCCGCTGGGCCGAGTCCAACCAATTGGCCGAGGTTCCCACGGACCTCAAGCGGCCAACCAATCCGTATCGGTGGGGCGATCTCAATCCGATCTTTACGGTTCGACTTACCACCTGGGGAAAAGGAACTTACGCCCTGCCTGTGCTGGGGGAAGGCATGGTGCTCGTTTACCGCAAAGACGCTTTTGAGGGAAAGCCGGTCCCTGCTAGCTGGGATGAGATGCTCGAAGCCGCCCGTCAGCTCGGCCCGAAAAGCTTGCCCCCCCTCTCATCGGATCCGGAACGACTCTCTGCAGAATTTTTCACAGCAGCCGCCTGTTACGACCGTTTGGCCGTTGGCCGGATTGGGAACAGCATCAGTGAGGATTTCTTTGCGTTCCAGTTTGATCCAGCAACCGGTCTGCCGCGTCTGGATAAAGCGGCCTTTCAGCATGTGGCGGAACTCTTTCGCAAGATGCAGCCATTCCGTGGCTCGTCGCCCGATATGGCAACTGCATTCCGTTCGGGCGAGGCCAAGCTGGGAATTCTCTCATTGCGGGAATTCGGTCAGCTTGGGCCCGAGGTAACCGATCGCCTGGGCGTCGCCCCGCTTCCTGGCTCGAAAGTGATCTACGAGGCCAACGATAGGCCGCAACTCACGGAGCAAGGTTCCGTCAATCGCGTCCCGTACCTGGGTTGGGGCGGACGTGTCGGCGTCGTCTCTGCTACCTCTTCCTCAGCGGAGGCCGCGTGGGATCTTCTCGCGGAACTCGGCCTGCCCGAACGCACGGCTCTCGATTTGATCGCCTCGCCTCTAGTTGGTGCAGGGCCTTACCGCACATCGCATCTCGATCATCGTGCTCGACCGCGATGGTTTGCCTACGGTCTCTCCGCAAGCGAAACCGAACGCCTGACGGCCGCACTTCGAGATAATCTGAGTCAAACCGTGCAGAACTATCGCGTGCGCCTGCGGACACCGAATCAGCACGAGCTAAGCGACGCTCTCGACGCGGAGTTGCGCAGTATCCTGATGTCCGATCAGCCGGCCAATACGAGCAAACTCAACGAGCGGTGGAAGACCCTAATCGAGAAATTGCCTCCTGAAGAATGGAAGCGAGTCGCCCGGAAGAGCATTGGGCTTTCGTGAGCAAGAAGTGACCTGGGCTGGCAGGCACTTGGCCAGGTATGTCCCCGCAACCCGTCAAATTCAGGTGCAATCCAGTCGGCACCGCGATTGCTTCTAGAATTCGATTGATTGTCACCCGCTGTCCGGGATACCTTGTCATGATGAAACTTACGCTCTGCTTCTTGCCGCTGCTCGCCATGGTCGGCTGTGACCTCCGCGATGGCGCAACGCCTTCGGGCAAAGTGGGGACAACCACATCCGTCGGGGAAGGCTACCAACAAAAACCGGAACCAAACGCGTCGGCGGAGGTCGCGAAGGCCGGGAAACCTTCTCCACCACCGGTGCCTCCGAATGCCAAGGATCCTCCCAGCCGCCCTCCTGAATTCGAGGAACGTAAGGAAGAACCGCCGGAAGAGGCACCGCCAATTCCTGACAGCTTCAAGGCTCTTAACAAGGGCAAGACCATCTTCTTCGAGAAAAAGGAAGACGGCACCAGGCTCGTCCATGTTCTCGCAGAGGTCTGTTTGCGGGAGGGGTTTCTGGAAGTCTTGCTTTGCAGGAACCACACCAAAGAACACGAATCGATCCTGCGTACGGATGCGGATGCACGCGAGATTCACTTCGCACTCGTCACTGCCGGGGCCAAGCCTGGCTCGCCAGTCAAGTTTGTGCCCAAATACACGGCCGCCACGGGATCACAGATCAAGGTCTCGATGACCTACCGAGAGAAGGGCAAAGTCAAAACGGCGACAGCCGGCGAATGGATCAAGGACAAAAAGACCGGCAAGGACATGGCACACAACTGGGTCTTTGCCGGCAGCAAGTTCTTCCAGGATCCCGAGCGGCCTGAAGTTCCACCGTATTACACGGCCAACAATGGCGAGTTCATCAGCATGGCGAATTTCCCCGACTCGATGCTTGACCTGCCGGTTGAAAGCCCCAAGGATGTTGTGAATCTCATTTTCGAGATCCACACCGAGCGAATTCCGCCCTTGCGAACACCGGTAATCGTGACCTTGCAGCCGGTGATTGAGAAGAAGAAATAGCCAAATCCACCATTCCCATAGCGAAATTCACTTCACGGCTCTGTAACACCCGAGCGAAAATTTCGCGCATTGCGGCCATGAGTGGGTTGCCCTTACAATGTTGAGGAGGAGAAAAGCATGAATCACTTCATCGTTGTTCGCGAAGATTCACCCGGTACGTTTACGGCCTACCCGGCGGGATTGCCGGAATTGACAGTGATTGGCAAAGATCGGGCCGAAGCGGTCCTGGGCGCTCGGGAGAAGATGAACGACTGGTTCCTTGCGGGTAATTTGGTGCCAGTGAGTCTTCCGGGATACCCGAAGCGTTCATCAAACGCAGATTCCGACGAGGATTCGACTTCCTATATGCAGCAACTCTATGAAGAGGAGTTGGAACGATCGCGACGCGAGACTCAAGAACATACTTTTGCCGAGTAGCTGTTCGTATGGCCCGATACCTCCTCGACACCAATCATATTCGGCTGCTTGAGCAATGCCGTTTGCCGTTTATGGGCTACTACATTCGGCGCATGGCCAACGTAGCCACAAGTTCTATCAGCGTTCAAGAAGTGTTTCGCGGACGCCTGGCTGCAATCAATGGAGCGCGCAAATTGCGTGAGCTTTTTGACGGCTATCAATTCCTTGAGGAATCGCTTCGGACACTGGCACAACTTTCAATCGTCCGATACGACGCGAGTGCGGAGCGAGAATTTCAACACTTCCGCTCGTTGAAACTCAAAACTGGTACTCCTGATCAAAGAATCGCCGCGACTGCTTTGGCGAACAATCTCATTCTGGTGACTTCAAATACCAAGGATTTTGCAGGTATCCTCGGCCTGCAACTTGCGGATTGGTCCAAGTAAAGCGGAGTAACCAATCGACATCTTCTCCGACGTTCGCGACGACAATCGCCGCAAGGCCCGGCCTCTTGCCGCCAAGATGCGGCCACGGTCCATCGACGAGTTTGTGGGCCAGGAACACTTCGTCGGGCCGGGCAAATTGCTTCGTCGAATGCTGCTCGCCGATCGGCTCAGTTCGCTCGTCTTCTACGGCCCGCCGGGCACGGGCAAAACCGCCCTGGCCCAGGTGATTGCTCATCACACCAAGAGCAGATTTCGCGTGTTGAATGCGACGGCATCCGGCACGAAGGAAGTTCGCGAACTGCTGGAATCGGCTCGCCGCGATCTGGAACTGCACGGCGAACGCACGATCCTGTTCGTGGACGAGATTCATCGCTTCAACAAGACCCAGCAAGATGTGCTGCTGCCCGATGTCGAGGATGGTGTCGTCATCCTCGTCGGGGCTACGACCGAGAATCCGTTCTTCTCGATCAACACGCCCCTCCTGAGCCGCAGCCAAATCTTCACGTTCGAGCCGCTCTCGAAGGAGAACATCAAGACGATTCTCACGCGAGCCCTCGCTGACTCAGAACGTGGCCTCGGCGAAATCGCGGTCAACATGCACGCGGACGCTCTCGAATTCCTGGCCGAGATTTCCGACGGCGACGCTCGCCGGGCACTCAGCGCTCTTGAGATCGGCGTGAAATCTTCGCTCGACGACCCGGTCGAATACACGCTCGAAGTCGCTCAAGACTCGATTCAACGCAAGCTGCTCAACTTCGATCCAAGTGGCGACACGCATTACGATCTGGCCAGTGCATTCATCAAGTCCATGCGAGGAAGCGACCCGGACGCGGCCATCTATTGGCTGGCCCGGATGCTCGAAGCCGGCGAAGACCCCCGCTTCATCGCTCGCCGACTGGTGATCCTCGCGAGTGAAGACGTAGGCAACGCGGACCCGCAGGCTCTCAGCATCGCGACGGCCGCCTGGCATGCCGTGGAGTTCGTCGGCCTGCCCGAGTGTGCGTTGAACCTGTCGCAAGCGACGATCTACCTGGCGACTGCCCCGAAATCGAACGCGGCCACCACGGCCATCGGTGCCGCGATGGCCGACGTGAAAGGAGGCCGCACGATCCCGGTGCCGAAACATTTGCGCGATGGCCACTACAAGGGGGCCAAACAATTCGGCCACGGCGTCGGCTACCAATACGCCCACGACGGCGAAGGGGGCTACGTCGCCCAGGACTATCTCGGCGTGGACAAAACCTACTACGAACCCACCGACCGCGGCTACGAGGCGGAGATCAAGAAACGAATGGAGGAATGGAAGCGGAGGAAGAAGGAGGAAGGCAAGCAATGAAAGAGTTCAAAGTCCACCCTTCTGTCCTGAACGAAGCTTGCTGGCACTCGTTCACGAATGCTCGAACGGTGTTCACACTTCTACAGTCAATCTGGACCCCGAGAAAAGTGTTGGCATGTCTATGTGCAGTTAGTCGGCACGCGATCGATAATGGTCGCGATCGGCAAGGAATCCTCATAAAGGGAGTTGAGTTCGCTGAGAACCAGCTCGACCTTCAAAGCCCAGAGAGGCAGTGGCCCGCTGAACTCGCAAAGGAATTAAACAGCGTTCAGCAGGCCGGCCGCGTTCGTTCTAAGTCGGTTGACATGGTTCGGCACTTGCTTGCTGTAGGATGGTCTTCAGACTCAATCGACCTGTCAAGAGCGGTGTTTTGCTTCGAGGCGTCACGGCGGAGTCAGCAAGACGATCCATTCCAATCAAATTTCCTCCGCGACATCTTCGGCAACCCCTTCCGCCCCGTGACGTTTGACCCCCGTTGGCGAACCTCCGACGTCGTCGATGTCGCTCGCGGAATCTACGAAGACAAAGCCTTCGAGCGTATGCCGATACTTGCCGATGCATTGATGGATGCCGGTTGCGAGAACGAAGAGATCATCGGCCATTGCCGGGGCGACGGGCCGCATGTGCGAGGGTGTTGGGTTGTGGATTTGGTGTTGGGGAAGGAGTGAAAGTACGAAAATGACAGAAGACGAATGGCTACATTCCGACTGGTTCGTTCCACAGTTCGACTATGTTTGTCGGTCAGCCTCGAATAGAAAATGTCGGCTCTTTTCCGTTGCCTGCTGTCGGCTAGTTTGGGATTACCTGGGCACTAGCCGAAACCAGCAGATAGTGGAACTCAGCGAACAATACGCGGATAGAAACATCGCGTACTCGCAGCTTCGGAAATTGTGTCCGATTGATATCAGGCC
>Ga0163152_10007942_pt1 | contig 11456 bp, 18 predicted proteins | sample OliLakLV19MP8IB2_FD_148635 | JGI IMG/M metagenome (GOLD analysis project Ga0163152, IMG submission 148635) | Freshwater microbial mat bacterial communities from Lake Vanda, McMurdo Dry Valleys, Antarctica - Oligotrophic Lake LV.19.MP8.IB-2 | ecosystem: Environmental > Aquatic > Freshwater >...
GTCCTGCGATTGTGCCCGCCTCGGCAACCCCGCGCGTTCAGACGGTCATTGAGACGGCCGCGGTAGACGCGGCGCTTTTGGAGCTGCGAAACGTCACGGTTAGCACGGCCGCTGGCAGCGCAACGACGGTGCTTAGCAACATCATTGCGAAATGGAATCTGCATCTCGTGGCTGCGGGAGTGCACGAGGCTGCCGACTCGGACAACGATATACCGCTAGGTCTATCGAGCGCCGCTTCGGCCGCGAACCTGCAGGACGCCGTGGGCGCAATCCTCCCGCTGATTCGCTACCACTACACCAACGACCCGGTCCTGACTGGCGCAACCAGTGGCCGCGACGCTGCCAATTATCACAACGTGAGCGGCAAAAAGAACGACAACGCCAACATGCCGCTCGTGACTGGTGTGTCGGGACTAGGTGACGCCTACTGGGCGCTCGCTGACCTCTGGCGCTCGTACGAGGCGCACCGCGTGAGCACGGCCGTGCATGACGCCGCCGACACGACGGATGCTCTGGACGCCCTTCCGCTGCTGCTCCAGGTGGCGCTCCAAATCTTCACCGTACTGGCCTCGACTAGCCCGACCGTCCCGGCCACTCAGAGCGCGGGCGCAATGACTCTAATCTCTGCCGCGGGTTTCGCGGAAACTCCACTCTAGGTCCCAAAATATGGCAGGCATCACGGCAGCAGCCGCGTCAAAAACGCTGCTCAGCGGAGCCACATCCGCCGACAACACTTCGAGCGATTGGGTAACGGGCGAGCGCATCACGCTTGGCGTTACACCGTCAGGCACAAGCTACCTTTGGAGCATGGCTGCCCCGACGTCATCCGCGGTGGCGCGCTCAGAACTGAGCAGCACTAGCGACGCGGCGCCGACTATTCTGCCGGACGTCGCCGGCACCTACACGATCACTTGCCTAGTCAGCGGGGTCACGACCTACGTGCTCCGCCTCACCGTGCAGGCCGTGGCGATCGCTGAGCCTATCGAGGCGCTGCGGTTTTCGCCTCGCGCCGACGCAACCATTCCGGCGCCTGCGGCCGGCGTTACCATGTACTACTCAAGCACCAAAAGCGCGCTGGTTATCAAGACCGTGGCCGGCACTATCTACACGGTAGACCTAACGGTGGCGCCGTGAGTCTCTCGGCTGAATTCTCTGTAGAGGGCAGCAGCGTAGTCCAGGGTCACACCGTGGCCTATGGGGCAACGGTTGATCTGGTCGCGCTGTCCACGGAGTTTCGCACGATCGCATGGGCGATTGTCGGCGGCAGCAAATCGGGCACCACTACGCCGACCATCACGCTCGCGGGCACGCCGACCGGCGCGACGGCGAGCTTTCCGCAAGTCGCGGACCCGGGCGACGGTCTGGGCCGCACATGGATCGTACGGTGCACACAGACGGACTCTCAGGGAAACCAGGACGTTCGCTATCGCGTTGTCGGGACGGTCAATTCTCAATCGCGACTCCCGATCGCGGTCGGCGAGGAGACGTATCGAGATGCGGTCTACGGTTGGACCGAGGTTATAAATAGCGGGCTCAACGCAACAGCGGGCGCCGGCACTGCGGCAATCGACTGGAAAGAGTCTGTCAGATTCGCCACGACGGCCGCTCTGGACGCTTCGACGCGCGCGGGCAACGTGCGCACGGCCAACGCTAACGGGGCCTTCCCGGTCGTGGACGGCGTTACGGCAGCGACGAACAACCGACTGCTCGACAAGGACCACGCAACGGCGGCCGACCGCGGCGTCTGGACGGCCACGAGTCTCGGCTCGGCCGGCACGCCATGGGTGCTTACTCGCGCGACGGACGCGGATACTGACGCAGAGGTCACAAGCGGAGCCGGCATGTTAGTCGAGGAGGGCACCGCGAACGGCGGCAAGCTTTTCATCCTCACTACGGCCAACCCGATCACGCTCAACACGACGGCGCTCGCGTTCTCGGCGTTGAGTGGGAGTTCCTACGCTCCCGGCGCGGCTGGCAATGTGCTTGTGTCCGACGGCACTGTGTTTGCTGCCGGGGCCCTCAACCTCGCGGCGGCGGCGGCAGTTACGGGTCTGCTTCCGCTCGCGAACCTCGCGAGCCTCGCCGGGCTATCGGTGCTCGGTAGGAGCGCCAACTCAAGCGGCGTCACGGCCGCGATCACTGGCACGGACGGGCAAGCGCTACGTGTATCGGGGACCGTGCTTGGTTTCGGCACCATCGCCACGGCCGGCATTGGCGACGCGCAAGTCACGTATGCGAAACTAGCGAACAGCGTGGGGCTATCGGTGTCTGGGCGAAGCGCCAACACAAGCGGCGTTAGAGCGGACCTAGTCGGTACTGACGGGCAAGTGCTTCGTGTCTCTGGCACCGCGCTAAGCTTCGGCCAAATCGACCTGGCCGTCTCCGCCTCTGTTACTGGCACGCTACCGCAAGCGCGGGGCGGAACGGGTTTCGCTGGCGCGGGCGGCACGGCTAATCGCGTATTCTTGACGAGTGACGGCACAACGGCCACGTGGAGTCAGATCAACCTAGCCTCAGCTCAAGTCTCAGGAGTGTTGGCGCTAGCCAACATCACGGGCGGGTCGTCGGTCGGGCAGGTCCTGCGCAACGCCGCGGGCAACGTGCCGCAGTGGGGCGCGCTAGATCTCGCTGACGCGGATGCCGTGACGGGTCTGCTGCCTGACGCAAACTTGGCGAACCTCACGGGGTTGTCAGTGTCCGGGCGAAGCGCCAACTCAAGCGGCGTGCGCGCCGCAATCACCGGCACGGACGGGCAAGCGCTGCGTGTGTCGGGGACCGTGCTCGGCTTTGGTACGCTGGCGACCGCCGGCATCGGCGATGCGCAAGTCACGCTAGGCAAGTTCGCCAACGGCACGGCACTGTCCGTGATCGGGCGCGCGGCCAACACTGGCGGCGCATACGCCGACGTAGTGGCCACGACCGTAGGCCAAGTGCTCGGCTATCAGGGGAGCGCTCTTGCGTGGGGAACCACGATCGGCGACACGTTCACAATGGTCGAAGTCGCGACGCTCGCGACGAACAGGGAGATCGTCTCACTGTGTCTCGGCGCAGATCTGACTACCACGCAAATGCCGGCGGGTACGGGCGATAAGGTCACCTACGTGGCGAACGCAACGGCGGTACCGACGACGGGCACGCCGGACGGTGGGACCATCCTCTATTCCGGCGCTAATCTAGGGCTTGCGGCCAAGACCGTGGGTCAAGCGGAGACCACGGTAGCCGTGCAAGGTGACACTACGGTGGTCACGCGCAAGCTCGCCGAAGTCAAAGTTTGTGACACGATCGTCACGGCGGCGGTAACACAGGTATCAATTCTCGAGATTGATACCACGGCAATCAACGGAGCAGCGGCGGACAATTGCGCGTTGCTCGTCCGAATCAAGGGTGTCGGAATTCAGACCGGCGCAGGCGGTTACGGCTACGCATTTGAACGCGTTGCGGTGTTTCTGCGCCGGTCGGGAACGCTGACGCTCTTGGCGGGTTCGTCCGGCAACGGCGACGCTGATGGCCTGTTCGGCGACACGGTGGAGGTTCCAACGGTGCTCACGATGGACTCATCCGCTAACCTGATTCGCCTACGGGTTGCCCCGGGAAGCACAACGTCTACCACCTGGTTTGCTGTCGCTGAAGTGACCGGGGTGGCGTTGTGATTTACCTGGTGTGCCCACACTCCAGGCCCGAGCATAGGGAGCGCCTACTGGCGTCGATTGCGCGGCAGACAGCAGAGGTCTTGCCGGTAATAGTCGAGAATGGGGCGGCGGAGGGGACGTTCCCCCCCGAGTGGGCCAGCGCTGTTTTGCGCTCGAGTGTCCGTCACCATGCGGCGGCTAAAAATGTCGCGCTTGCGTGGATTCGCGAGCTAGGCGATGGGCCCTGGGTGACCATGGACGATGACGACTACTACGGACCGGACTACGCGCGAGAGGCAGAGGCGGCGCTTCTGCACGCGGACGTAACTGGCAAGGTTCGCGGCTTCGTTTCGTTCGATGATGGCCTCTGGCGCTTCGCGCCGGAGTTCACCGGCGGTGACCCCGGCGAGCGGACACTGACGGGCGGCACCATCGGGGCACGGTCGGCGCAGCTCAAGTTTCCTGTCGTACTGTCGGATGACGCGACCTATTGTACCGCCGCTAGGTGCCTGGGTCTGTCACTGCTGGCAACGCCTCCACACGGCTACTGCTACGACCGGCGCTCGACCCACAAACACGCGTGGAAGGCCACCCAGGTGCAGGCGCGGCGCTGCTTTGGTGGTTCGGCTGACTACTACGGCGACGTCGAGCCCGAAAGCGTTGACATGGACCCACGGCCGATCGCTCGCGTGACAATGCCCACGGTCGCCGACGTGCTGGCGGACCTGAAGGGGGCGGCATGATCTCTGGAGCCCCCGACATTTGGATCCCCAAGCGCAACCCGCTTTGGTACCCCGGCATGCTGCCCCCGGAATACCTGGAAGCGGCGAAGCTCGGGGTCGGAGCGAAGCTCGGGGTCGGAGCGAAGTGCGGGCGGTCCTCAGTGCCCGCGTTCTCCCCGCTCGACATTGCCGGCTGCGTGGCGTGGTTCGATATGCAGGATGCAGTGAGCTTCACGGACTCATCCGGATTCGTCTCCGCCATCACCAACAAGGCCAGCTCAGTCAGTTGGACCGAGGCGACGAACCGACCGGCGTACGCGGCGACGGGCTTGAATAGCCTGCCGTGCATGGATTTCGACGGCACGAACGACCGGATCATCGACACCGAAGCGGCGGTGTTTGGAGCGCTCACGAACGCTGCCGCCTATACGCTGTTTTACGTGGCCGCGCTGGGCACCGTTGACCGGGCGGATGCGATATTCGGCGTGGCAAACTCCACTCTGAATTCGAGCAAGCTCAGGTATTGGGGACAGTCCACCTCCACTACGGGGAGGTATATTTCATTTACGACTAACGACGCCGGAACCACAGTACAGCTATTAAACACCGTTATTACGGATACTACTGCACATGTGTTTTGTTGGTTTTCTCCGGGCACCACCGGCTCACTCAGCATCGACCAGGCCGCAGCCAATCCTGACGCTACAGCGCAGGACCCCGGCACGCTAACCCCGAACCGTAGCGCGCTAGGTTGCCGCCCGGATCTTGGCTCCGACACGTTTTTCGACGGCGCGCTTGGGGAGCTGATTCTATACAATTCCGAGCTTAGCGGCGCCGACAGAACCACTGTCGCCGCCTATCTGAAGACACGCTGGGGTACGCCATGACCAAGGTGGAGGCAGAGGCGAAGCTCGCGGAGATGCCGCTCCTAGTCGCTGTGGACGTGGCGGACGTCGTGGCGGAGGGCGATCGTCCACGGCAGACGTTCCGGTTCAATAACCCGCGCGGGTTAGGGGAGGCCGAGATTGAGATTGACGCCGACCCAAGCCCCGAGCAGCTCGCCGACCTCTCGCGTAACCTCCCGGTGCCCGACGACAAGCGGACCGAGACGCTGGCGAAGCTTGAGGCGATTAAACCTGCCGCCGAAGAAGAGATATCGTCCCGATGAAAACAAGCATTCTCACCATCCCGCCGCCGCTATCACCGGCCTTGTCATTTCGTTGGTTCGTTGAGCACGTGGTTGACAACTCGCCGCACTTCTCGACGGCCAGCGCCATCGCCAAAGCGTCGCTGCTACTCGCGGCGGACCTGGATACGCCGGGGGAATGCGACGTTAACGAGCCTGCACTCGCGTTGCTACGCCTCGCGCTCACCGATGAAGCTCAACCCGTGCAGCTGCCGGCGCTAGAGGCGACCGGCGAGGACGGCACGAAACGTCGTGTCCCGCTGCGGGCGTTTGGGCCCTACATCGCTGCGCTACTGGAGGGGTCACCCGGGGCCGGCGGCGTGCCCAGCGTTTAGCGCCAATCAATCACAGATTACCCCGCCCCGGCTGCTGTGCGCGCGCCTCCCCGTGCGCTGGCGGCCGTGGGTCGGGACCTAACGAACCATCCAAACAAGGAACATTCATGTTTTGGCTGGGCAGATCCAGCTTGTTTGAAGCAACTGAGAAAACACTATGCAACAAGAAACTGAGGCGATCATCGCCATCTCGCGTGAGCTAAGCCCCGCCGCCACTGCGGCAGCCATTGCGGGCGTGCTCTTGGCGTTCAGCCGCCAAGCTCCGCTACTTGCGAAGCTATGGGGACACCTTCCCAAACCGCTGCCAGCGGTCATCCCTGCGATCGTCACGCTGCTTCCAAGCGCCGCTGAGGTCTTGCAAAAAGACACGGTGACTTGGGGCGGACTCGTTATGTCTGTGCTCGTCGCCCTTGGCATTCTTGCGGCCGGCTACTTCGAGGCCGCGCATCCGAAGAGCAAGGAAGATCCGAAGCGGGACGATAACGATCCGCCGAACGTCAACTTCGACCCGCTGCCGCCGAAGAAGACTGAGCCGCTCAATGACGAGCCGCCCTCGGTGGCTATCGCTGGGCTTGCGTTGATTGTTGGAGGGCTTGCGGTGCTAGTGATCGGCTGCGCTGGCAACACTCCGCCGCCGAAGGCCGGATGCAACGATGAGGCTTTCGCGGCGCTGACTGTTGAGTGCGCGGCGGCTGCGGCCAAGTGTGTAGCGGACGGCGGCGCCGAAGAAACTTGCGGAGAAATTTGCGACTCACGCGCGGAAAATTGGAGCGCCTCATGTCGATAGCAAGCGAACTGCTCGCGTTGGTTCCCGCGGGGCTTGAGCTGATTAAGCTGCTGCGTAATGGCGACGCTGAGGGAGCCGAGCGGCAGGCGAAGGCTATCGCGCAATCCCTCATGCTCAAGAAAACGACTCGAGCGGCGGCGAAAGCGGCCAAGAAAATCACCAAATGAATTGGAAGTCCGAGCTTGCGCTGAGCATCGCCATCGGTGTCGCGATCATCGCGATCGCGGTCGAGGGCGCCTGGAAGGCGGCGCTCCGATGACACTTTACGGAATCGACATCTCCCACCACCAGAGACCGGCGTCGCTAGCCTGGGGGACCATCGACGAGCAGTCCACGTTTGCGATCGTCCGGGCAAGCTACGGCACGATGCGGGACCGCGTCACGCTCGACCACGTGGCGCGAGCGCGCGCATCTGGCTTGAAGGTCGGGCTCTATCATTTCTTCCGACCTAGCCGGCCCGTGCAGCCACAGCTCGACCTGTTCCTGAGCATCCTGGCCGAGGCGAAGATCGGCCCCGGTGACATCGTGCCGGTGGTTGACGTCGAGGCTGACCCGCTCCCTACGCTCCAGCACGTATCGAAGGCCTGGCAAGATCCGGTGCGAACGATGCTCGCGACGCTGCGCGACCGGTTCGGCAATGCGATGGTCTACATCACGCAGCGGGAATTCGGGATGTTGGGTCACCCTGAGTGGCTACTGACGTTTCCTCTATGGATCGCTCACTATACGGGCGCAGCCAAGCCCGCGTCGCCAGGCAATCGACCGTGGACGATATGGCAGCACCGAGTGGCGCCCTATCTGGCGTTTGGTCCCGGCGGCTACGACAAAGCCCGGCCGGAGCTCGACCAAAATCGCGCCGTTGATCTGCCGTTGATCGGCAGCGTTCGGGCGTTCACGGAGCCGACCGCGCCGCTCGAGACGGACGAAAACGACGACGGGCTCGAGGAGCTGATCCTCGCCAAGAACCAAGCGCTTCTCGATGACTTCGTGGACCTTGAGTCTGAACGCGTGCGGCACGACATGGCTGCCGGCCAAGCGCTGCGGGATTACGAGCGCGAGGACGAGCCGCCCAGCGACCCGGACAACGTCGCCTAGCTCTTGGCAGAGCCCGCCCGTATCAACCCGTCCAGGTACTCCGAGCGCGACACGCCGGCCGATTCGGCCGCGCTTATCAGGATCTCGATCGTGTCGAGCGGCAAGCGGACCTTGATCTGATGGTAGCCGGCCGCGCGGTATTGAGCCTCGGTCCACTTGGTACCGGAGCGGCTCTTGCGCAGCGAGCGGAGCACGTAGTCAATACGGGCATCCTCTACGCGCTCGCCATTGACTCGGACGAAGGCCCAGCGCCCGCCCGCTCGCTCTCGCTGTAGCCGACCGATAACGGAGCGAAGAGTTAGCTTGCCCGTATGGGACTCGACCGCGCCCCCGCCAGTGCCCTCGCCGCTGACGATATGGATCATCGCGAGCCCTCGACCACGACGGCGCCGGCAGCACGCATTTTAGCAAGGCCAGCGAGGAACACCTCAAGCGGCATCGCCATGGTCGATCCAGCCGGAGCGACTTTGCCCCCCGGGACGTTGTAGTCTTGCTCATAGATCATCGTTTTGGCGCCCATCGTCACGGTCCACTTGCGGTTGATTGCGTTGTCCATAGAGAGCATCATGAGCTAGGTACCTAGCTCGCGCAAGCCCTCCCGGTCGATTTGTTGTCGATTGTTCGTAAGTGCCCGAAACCAAAGGACCGATGTCAAACCACGATCGTAAAGCCGCCGGCCTCTGCCGCACCTGCTGGAACCTCGCTCACCGGCGAGCCAAGCCGTGCTGCCGCGAATGCTGCGAGCCGCACCAGCCTGACCTAGTCGCCGACCATGAGCCGCCTACACCGGGCAGCGGACTCGCCAACATCGATTGATTACCAATGGACGACCACACCGAACTGCCTCCGCCGAGTGACGAGCGTGACACCGATCCGCCGGACCCATCGGAGGAGATCGAGGAGCGACGGGCGCTCGCGACTATGCTGCCGGAGCAGCGAGAGCCAGCGCACGAGTCCCGGCTGAGCGAGGCGACCCGAGCGGACTCGGTCAACCAGCTGCTCCGGATGTACTCTGATCAAAAGCAGCGCGACGCGGATTTGTTAGATCCTGAGGGCAAGCTTGCGCAGATAAACGAAGAGCGAGCCGAGCGAATCAAGCGCGAAACCGTCCGGGAGCTGGCGGAGATTGTGGACAAGGTCGCGGGGGCGCCGATCCGCGACCTCAAGCGGATGTTTGCCGAGATGGCCGACACTGTCGGCCAGCACTCAGAGCAAATCCGCGTGCTGAGGGAGTCTCAGGTCGGACAGGGCGAGCAAGGCGAGGATTTGAAGCGAGCCCTGGCCGTGGTCGAGTCGCAGCTAAGGGATGTGATGGTGCACGTCGATGAACTACGGCAGAAAATAGACAAACGCGCGCGGTCGTCACCGGGCTCGAACTTCTAGTCCGGCGCTCTCTAACCAATCCTCCAGCGCCACCCTGACCAGAGCTGTCCGACGTAGCCCGCGCCGCTCGCAGGCGGCGTCCGCGCGCGCCACGAGCTCGGCGGGGAGCCAGAGACCCTGGAGCAGGGCGAGCCCGTTAGCGCGTCGCTGGGCTGCCGTCATCGACGGGCCGCTACGACTCGGGGCTTGGCCACGGGCCGCCTTGCATTTGGGCGAGCGGGCGGTCACTCGGTCAGCTCGTGGCCGGCCTGGATTTCCCGGTGTTGTGCCTCGTACGCCGCAGCGGACTGGGATCGCAGCCAGTCGTAATATTCCGCGGTCGGCCCGGCCGTTTTGTCGAGCACGGCAATCGCGCACGCCGGCAAATGCTCCCGGCCGCCGCTCAGGATCGCCCCCTCCTCTACTAGGTGGTGCGAGCCAATATAAGCGCAGTGGGAGACGAATGCGAGGCGGGCGGTTTCAGTTGGGCTGTTCATGACGCCGAAAGCCCCGCGGCCAGTGAAGGCGGCGGGGCGGGCGCTGGGGCGAGCCGGCTCAGCTATACCCTCACCAGCTCCAGGCGGTATTGCGAGTCGTCAACCAGCACCAGCTCCAGTCGGTGTTGCGAATCGGCTAGCGCGTCGGCTCGCGCTTCGGCCACGATATCGACCAGGTCGCCGACCGTCACGGCGGGATTTTCTGCCAGCGCGATTTCCACGATCCTGCGGAGGTCGGCCGTGCCGTCACTGCCTACCGCTGCGTCGAGCGCTCGTACGAGGGATTGGAGGGTGTTCATAACGCCGAAAGCCCCGCGGCCAATGAAGGCGGCGGGGCGGGCGATGGGGGCAAGCCGGCTCAGTCGTCGCGGTTCATGGCGGTCGCCCAATCGCGCGGCTGTACGGCCAGCGGGCTATTGTCGGCCAGGTCGCGCACGTGCTGTGCGTAGGATTCGCGGCGCGCCGCCGCGGGCGCCTCGGCCGGGGCAGCCACGGTCACTTGCGCCCGAGACTCGCAGCGCTTGCCGTGGCGGATCGTGCCCTTGTCAGCGCGCTCCCAGGCGCCGCACTCGTCGCACTGGTGCCGGGCCACGCCGGGGCTGGTCTCGTAGGGGAATGTCGTGTTGATCATGGGAGTACCCTATCACGCTGCTATACCAGCGCCAGCCTCATTCGGTTCTTTGTTCGTACTTCAGCCGTTTTCGGCTCTAGAAATCGCCATGGACCGGCTGTGCCGCTTCGGGGCGAGCTACTTGTCCGCCCCGGTTCGCGGTCGCCTCAGGCTAGACCCGGCCGGCCCGGGTCTCTCGGAGTTGCGCCTGGTAGTCCTCAACCGCGGTCACGGTCTGGTCCGCCAGCCAGAGCCAGTAGTCGGCGTCCGGGCGCTCACTCCGCCTGGCACGTGCCTGCTCGGGTGCCGCGGAGATAATCGCGTGCTCCTCCGCGATCGGCGTCGTGCCGCATTCGTCGCACAAATCACCGTAGAGGCGGGCGGTCACGCAGAGGTCGGCTAGGTCTCGGATGGTCGGGTTTGGCATAACGCCGAAAGCCCCGCGGCCAGTGAAGGCGGCGGGGCTGGGCGCTGGGGGGCGGATGCTTTGCCCGCCGCTAGCTTGCCCCCGAGTCGTTGCAGTGCCGCGCCGCGCGTCGGCCCGGGCTCAGGGTGGTCAACGCCTCTAGGGCGTCGAGATTGGCCGCCAGTTCAGCCTCAGGCTTAACGCCTGAGGCGTCCCATTGCGCCAGTAGGACCGCGCGCGCCATTTTGTTTGCCTTGATTGCGCTGTTCATGTGAATACCCTATCACGCTGCTATACCAGCGCCAGCCCTCTGCTGATCTTTGTTCGCGCTTCAGCCGTTTTCGGCTCTAGAAATCGCCATGGACCGGCTGTGCCGCTTCGGGGCGAGCTACTTGTCCGCCCCGGTTCGCGGCCTCCTCAGGCCAGCTCTTCCGCCGGCAGGTCGGCGATGCATTCGTCGCCGAGCTCGGACTTGTCGATCACGCCCGCGGCACGGCGGATCGCTCGAACAGTCTCTGCCTCGGCGTTAGGGGCGCCGAGCAGATACCCGGCCGCCGTGCCACGGTAGCCGAGCGCCATGCCGCCCGGGCCGCTGTCACGGTCGGCGTAGACGATCCGGCGACCGTCCGCGTGCTCACGTACCTTCAGCCACGCCTCCTCGTTCGCCTGGCACGCATGCTCCCCGGAGTGCCAGTCGGCGCGCGCGATTACCGGCCAATCTGCCGCAACAATCTTGATCGGCGCGCGGTCAGACATGGTGATGGTGATGGTTTTGTTGGTGGCGGTCATGGTCATTGGTGGTTTCTTTTCTCGGGCTAGTTGCCCGG
>Ga0163152_10007944_pt1 | contig 11455 bp, 10 predicted proteins | sample OliLakLV19MP8IB2_FD_148635 | JGI IMG/M metagenome (GOLD analysis project Ga0163152, IMG submission 148635) | Freshwater microbial mat bacterial communities from Lake Vanda, McMurdo Dry Valleys, Antarctica - Oligotrophic Lake LV.19.MP8.IB-2 | ecosystem: Environmental > Aquatic > Freshwater >...
ATCGCCTCCTCCAGCTTCAGCACCGCCGGCGCCTATATCACCGATGTCACGCCGCCGGAGCAACGGGCCGCCGGTTTCGGAATGATCGGTGCGGCCTTCGGCTTAGGCTTCGTGCTTGGGCCTGCAGTAGGCGGATTGCTCGGGGCGATCGATCCGCGTCTCCCGTTTTGGGGCGCAGCGGCGACGAGTTTGGTGAACGCCTGTTACGGATTTTTCGTCCTGCCGGAATCGCTCCCGCGCGAGAAGCGTATGGCCTTTGCCTGGAAGCGGGCCAATCCGGTCGGTTCGCTCGCACTACTGAGGTCGCATCGCGAACTTTTGAGCCTCGCAGCGGTCGTGTTTCTCGGCTATCTCGCGCATGCGATCTTGCCCAGTGTTGCCGTGCTCTATGTGGGGTATCGCTATGGCTGGGACGCGACAGCGGTCGGCTTCATGTTGGCCGGGTCCGGTGTCAGCGCGATGATGGTGCAGGGCGTCTTGATCCAACCCATGACTGCACGGTTTGGGGAGCGCAAGACCTTGCTGATGGGATTGGGCTGCGGAGCAATCGGGTTTTCAGTATACGGTTTTGCGCCAAACGGTTGGATCTATTGCGCAGGTATCCCGGTCATGGCCTTCTGGGGCATGGCCGGTCCGTCCGTGCAATTTTTCATGACCCGCCGCGTGAGGGCGTCGGAACAGGGCCAGCTCCAAGGGGCCATCGCGAGCCTCTCTGGTATTGCAGGCCTCATCGGACCAAGTCTGTTCACTCAAACCTTCGCGTTCTTCATCCGTCCAGACTCCACGCTCAGCACGTCCCTGCATTTTCCCGGTGCATCGTTTCTGCTGGCGTCCGTTCTATTGCTGTTGGCCATGGTACTGGCCTGGAGGGCCACGAGGCCAGACGATTGACAGCGATTCGAGCAGCCAGTAGTCTAAGAATAGAAGGAGGATTCATCATGCCCATTCTTCTTGCGCTGTTTCTTGCCCTTGCCGTCGTCACTCCATCACAAGCCGCAGAAGAGGCTCAACCGACTGTCACCACTGCGGTCAAGGCCGATGTGATGTATTGGGAAGGCGAGGAAGTGATTGTGAAAGAGGTCTCCGGTCGGGAACTGCGCCTGCGGATCACTGCCGAGACGAAAGTCACGGGCGTTGCCGGGGGACGGTTGAAAACCGGCGATAAAATCGCGGCACAGGTTGCGCCCGACGGGCATGCCCTTTCGATTGCGGTACAGATTCCGGACAGCGGGATGGCCCCCGAGTCACGCTGACCAGCAGTCTATCGATGTGTCAGTGGTTTCTGCCGCGTGGCCGAACCGTTTCCGGCTCAGGGTTGGTGCGGCATCGTTCGGTCGGGGGCTGAGCGGCGATCAGTGCCAGTTTTTTTCCTCTACGGAGTGATTTGATCGCGGCCTCACGTGTCAGCGCTGCGCCCTTGCTGTCCCGATACTCGGTATATCGTACGGTCACCGGACCGCGATGTTTCGTGTATTTGGCGCCCTTACCTGTCCCATGTTCTTCCACGCGCCGCTCCAGATCGTTCGTGATGCCGGTGTACAGACTGCCGTCCGAGCATTCCACGATATAGACGATCCACGCCATGCCGATGATTCCATTGTGTGCCCAGCGTCAGTATGGCGAATTCGAGTGTGAGGAGCCATCCAATTTCCCCACACCTGTTGCCATTTTTCTTCGGTTCCCCCATCTTGATTCTGAATCGGGAATATGGGACCGTCCTCCACCGAATTACTGAAGGCCTGTGGGCCTGATTGAGCGGCTTACAATCCTGAGCGTCGCCGCATGCCAGAGATCGCGCGTGAAACCCTCACAGAACCGGAGACAGGATTCCATGACTCGATATGCTCTTCACCTAGGCTGGGCTAGGCGTATGACGTTGGCCATCGGTCTGACGATCCTGTTTGTTGGATGCGCCAACGTGCCGCGTCAATATGTCGAGATGGCTGAGCCGGGCGTGATGCTGACCTCGTTGAATGCCCAACCGGAGATGTATCGCGGGAAGGTCGTGCTGCTGGGGGGGACGATTGTCGAGGAAGAAGAGAAGGACCAGTATCTTTGGCTGCGCGTGAAGAACCGGCCACTGGACCACGATTATGTTCCCCATCGTCCCGTGGACACCGGTGGCCCCGAAGCCGGCCATTACTGGGTCGTGGTATCCAAGGATCAAATTCCTGGCGGGTATCGGCATTGGGCGAGGATGACGGTGGCGGGCCGAGTGACGGGGACGTTGCGATTGGCCACCGAGCCGGTGCTGACGCTTCTTTATGTGAGAGGCTGGGGAACGAGCTCGGCTCATGATGCGGCCAGGGGGGATTTTTCAGACCCCAACTACATTCCCTCGGTTCCGGCAGGTATCGGTGGTGAGTTCAGTGGGAGTCGTCCTTAGCCTACAAGGCATCCCGCCTGGGCGATCTACTCTGCGACGGTGACGGGGAGCGGTTGGAAGCCCTGACAGGCTATACAAGGGCCTCTGGAGAATTGGGTGAACGATGGTGAGTGGTGAGACGTGGACCGTGCAAGCATGGCACAGTGGTCGGGAGTCTTTTCTCGCCAGCACAGGGCCATGAAGACTCCCGACCGTCCTCGTGTCTCCGTCGTTAGTTCAACGGGGGGAACCACCCCGGCAAGGGTCAACAGATCGGTCATGTGAAACTCGCCTGGCGTCGCAGAGGGCAACATGGGTGTCCAATGTGGCCTGGCTGACAGATAAGAGGTGTCATCGGCCTTCAAGAGACCGATAAACACTTCACCGACGATGCGGCCTCCCACCGGTCCTAAGCGAAGACCATTCTCTACGAGTTCCGCCTCTTTTAAAATATAGAACCAGAGCGGCGTACTTTTCTCCATCTCGAAGGGAGCGAGCGCGCTCAGTTGCGCCGGTGTCAGTACCGGAAGGCCCATCCGTTGGGCGATCGCTTGACCGGAGGGTATTCCGAAATTGACGTGGCGCATCAGATTGCGCGAGGCCAGCGATTGAACCCCGTCGGCAGGCAGACCCGTTGCAGGCCCTCGTGAACCGGGGAGCAACATCACGACGCTGGAGAGCTTCGTATCGATACGTTTGTTGTGACGGAAGTTGCCATCGCCGAAATTGAAGAGCGTTTGCCAGTCGACAAACCGCCGGGGTGCGCGCTTTCCGCCCCGCAGATCGTTCGGGTCAGGGTCGTTGGGGTCTTGGGCATCGTCAAAGAGAAATACGAAGAACGGATTGTGGCCCATATCGGGGCGGCCGAAGTTGAGGCGATAGCTGGGACGGATGTGCGAATGGCCAAAGCGATAAGCGCCCGCAGAAGGCGCCAAGGAGTTGCACATGGCCCGGTATCGACGAGTGAGCCTGATGACACGCGAGGCGTTGAATCGCATGTTAGCCGAGGGGTCTAGCCTCAGGGTTATCGGACGGGCCCTGAGCCGAGTCCCGAGTATCGTATCGGGGCTACCGGCCTGTTGAAATGTGCGTCAGGCCTCATCTGTGGTTTGGAAATCGTTTTCGAAGCGTGAGCGTCACTGCGAAGGAGACGGTGGCGCACAGGCTCAAGTAGAAGGCGGGCGCCAAGACGTTTCCGCTCCATTCGATAAGGAGGGTGGCAATCAGTGGGGCCGTGCCGCCGAACAGGGCTGCTCCGATGTTGTAACTGACCGAGAGGCCGGTATAGCGTTGGGGTGTGGGGAACAGCTCGGCGACAGCGGCAAAGAACGGTCCCATGTAACAGGCGACCAGCATCGTAAGCAGGACTTGCGCTGCGATCATGCGAGGCAGGTCGTTGCTTGTGAGCCAGAGAAAGGACGGATACGCCAGGAGCGCGATCCCTGCGGCTCCCGCCATGAGCAGGGGAGTCTGTCCGATCCGATCCGACCAGGCGCCCATCAGGGGAATCAACAGAGCCAGGAGCGTCATACAACCCGTATTGAGGACGAGTATAGTCGCGAGGGGCACGTTCGTCACGGTCACAAGGTAGGTCGTCAGGTAGACGTACAACAGATAAAATGCCACGCCGTGGAGCCAGACAAGGCCGACGACTTTTGCCATGGCGAGCCGCTGCATCGTGAACACATCGCGGACGGGGGATGTTGCGAGCCCTCCTGCCCGGCGGATTGTTTCGAACGCGGGCGATTCCGGAACGCTGGTTCGTATGTACCATCCCGCCACCGCAATGATACCCCCCAGCACGAAGGGAATCCGCCAGCCCCACTGATGGAGTGCCTCGTCTGCGAGACTCGCGGCGATCAGTGCGCCCACGCCGGATCCTAACAGCGCGCCGATCTGGGCACTGAAGCCGGCCCAGCTCCCGATATATCCCTGTTGCGATGCACCGGCATGTTCCACGAGAAAAGTGGCGGACCCGGTGAATTCTCCGCCGACCGATAACCCCTGGAGAAACCGGCAGAGTGTCAGGGCTATTGGCGCCATCACTCCGATGGTGTCATAGGTCGGCAGGAGTCCCACCAGGCACGTGGGGATGGCCATGAGCAGGACCGACCAGGCTAACGCATTGCGTCGCCCCACCGTATCCCCCCAATAGCCGAACAGCAGCGCTCCGAGCGGTCGTGCCAGAAATCCGACCGCGAAGACGCCGAAGGCAGAGATCAACGACACCGAGGGAGAATTGGACGGGAAGAACAAGGCAGCGAATACGGGAGCGAAGTAGCCATAGAGGGCGAAGTCATACCATTCGAGTACATTCCCGATCGCTCCGGCGAGGAGCGTTTTCTTCATCGCTGAGGTCGTGGACAGGCTCATGTGAGATGTGAGTCTCCGCGTTGAAACCATGCGGCTCGTAGCCTGCGATAGAGTAGATCGACGATACAAGTCTTTTTTCAATGCGCGGGAATGCAGAGCCATCACGCGATTTCATATCGTCTTGGGCATCTCGGATGCGGAGGATTTTTCGCTGAGCGTGGTGTGAATGAGATGCTCCGGGAGTGCGTTACCGCCGGCCAAAGGCTAGAAAACAGGCCCAGCTCAGCATGCCCCCGTTCCGCCTGCGCCATTCCTTAAATTTCAGCGCGTATAGGGTGAACTCACGAGGGTGTGGTGTGAGTGGCCTAGAACGGTTAGCAGAAAACGAATGGTGGTTGTGCTACGGTACTCTTCAGAAAACGAGCGAGGCTACCATGATCCGCGTCATCTCTGCTCTTGTTGTCTGCATCGCCGTCTGGTTCATCGGATGTGCTGCGCCTCAGCCGATTGAACCGAGTCTCATCGGGAAAGCCTTGCTTGGGAAAAGCAAACAAGAACTCGTCTCGTGTGCAGGCAACCCTCTGCAGGAAACGACGACGGCCGAGGGAACCGTGCTGAAATATTACAAGGAAGCGTCGATGCTTGAGGAATCGTTTCCTTTCTCCAAGGGGAGCAGGGCCGGAGCGCATCAAGGATGTTGGGCCTCCTTGCTCTTAGTCCATGATCGAGTCATCGGCGTGGAGTTCAGCGCGGCTCCGTCAACCCTCAACACGGATCACCTATGCAAGAAAATCTTTGAGACTTGTGGGCAATAAGAGGAATTCAACTCCCCTCTGTGCGAGAGCCGGATTTGCGGTTGACAGGTCCCATCCCTTGCTATAGAAGAGCCTATAGTATCGAGACGTGTGCCGATCTAAACCGCGAGTGACGATGCAGATGGACCCTAGTGCTAGTAGAAGCCAACCTCACATAACCGGCCTCAGTCCGATTCTGCCGGACTTGGACCGAGCTGCCAGCCTAACCTCTTCTCTCTTGGTGTAGCCCAAGCTCACGAGACGATGGCTCCAGCCCGGTTCGCGAGAACTGGGAGCCAGGAGACCGTCGTGCTGCTTTGTATTTTTCACTATCTGTGGTGCTCTGTCGCCGGGATCCGCCCGCCGGTTCTTTTTCATCCACAACCTCCGACCAGGCAGCAACATGTTTTGAATAGCCCATTCCCGCGCATCCCTCATGTGCTCGTGCTGACTCTCTTGGGAATGTTGGTGCCTGCGGTATCGTTCGCCTTGGAGAAGTATGGTCGACCCTTGCCGTCGATGGAGCAGCCGGACGACGCAGCGGCACGGGAAGCCGAAGAGACCTTATTCGGGGGATACTTTCTGAGCGCGGCATTTTTGTCGAATCCGACATTTGCCGCACGCCCTGATAATACGGGCTTGGTCGGCTTGCGACACATGCTGCATTTGGAGACAGACCTGTACAAACAGTATCTTACCTTCTACACCGACCAGAATTTCTTCTCGGATCGTACGTTAGGCTGGATCAAGTTGACGGAATGGGACGGCACCGTTGCGTTAACCGGACTGATCGATCATTTCGGCTGGCGGATTCAATATGAGCGAGACGCCCCGCTCGATCGAAATGGGACGAAACAAATTTATGCAGACGGGTTAGCCACGGCCCGGTTTCAGGCTGCGCAGGATTCGAGCTGGTGGCGAGCCACGTTTCCCAATCAGAATCTCACCGCCTATGCCGGTGCCGGCTGGCTGTTCCACAACAGTCACTACTTTGCGAGACCCGATAATACCGGAAGAGCTCTGTTTCGGTATGTGGCCCATGCGGATCTCGACCTCTACAAAAATAGAGTCGTGCTGTATGGTGATGTGAATTTCTTTACAGACCGGGAGGCCGGCAACAGGCTCAATCCCACCGAGCTAGATTGGATTCTAGGGCTGGCATTGCGGTTTCGCGATGATATGGAGCTGAGCCTGTACCGAGAACAGGACCTATCGTTAGACAGGCCGGGACTCGTTCAAAAATATGTGGCCGTTCAACTCCGATATTCGTTTGATGTTGCCAAGGGGTTCTGGAAGAAGTCGGGCATTCGGTAACGCGCGCTATCCCCCTCCGTTTCTATGTAGAGGTGAACACCATGGCAGTTCATTCCCAGGCTGAGATAGAGGCGACTCTGCGGAAACGCGACCTGGTCGCGCTGCGGGAGATGCTCAAGAATTGGTCCCCGTCAGCATTAGTTCGGGTCATGACCGAACTCGCCACCGAAGATCAACTTATTGTCCTGCGCCTTTTACCCCGCGAACTCGCGGCTGAAGCCTTCGAATCTCTCGAGCTCCCGGGGCAAGAAGGATTGTTGAAAGCCATGGGGCGGGAGGAGCTGGCGGCTTTCCTGAACAACATGGCGCCGGATGACCGCACCCTGTTACTCGGAGAGTTACCTGCGAACATGACTAGGCAGCTCTTGACTCATCTGAGTCCGGAGGAGCGAGCTGTTGCAGTCACCCTCCTGGGATATCCCGAGCGCAGTATCGGGCGCCTCATGACCCCGGACTATATTGCGGTGGAACAATCGTGGTCCATTCAGCAGACGTTGACCCACATCCGAGAACATGGACGGGATAGTGAAACCCTCACCATGGTCTACGTGGTCGACGGGCAGGGTCATCTCATCGACGATATTCATATCCGTTCCTTGCTGCTTGCGCTACCCACCCACACGGTTTCGACCCTGATGGACAACCAGTGTATCGCGTTAAAGGCGACCGATGACCAAGAGACGGCCGTGGCGGTCTTTGAGCGAGAACGCCGCACGGCGCTTCCGGTGACGGATTCCTCAGGGGTATTAATTGGGATCGTCACGATTGACGATGTGCTCCATGTGGCCGAAGCAGCCGCAACAGAAGACATTCAGAAGATCGGAGGCACGTCGGCCCTGGATGAACCCTACATCACGATCGCCTTAGGACGAATGATCCACAAGCGCGCCGGATGGCTCGTGGTCCTCTTCTTAGGCGAAATGTTCACGGCGACCGCGATGGGATTTTTCGAGAAAGAAATTGAAAAGGCCGTGGTGCTCGCGCTCTTTATCCCACTCATCATCTCCAGTGGAGGCAACGCCGGTTCGCAGGCGTCGACATTGGTCATCCGGGCTCTGGCCATCGGAGAGATAGGATTGCGCGATTGGTGGAGGGTGATACACCGTGAGATCTTTACCAGTCTGGCGTTAGGATTGATTCTGGGCGCGATCGGCTTTTCCCGGATCGCCCTCTGGTCTCTTTTCGCCGACCTGTATGGGCCGCACTGGTTCCTAGTGGCTCTGACCGTTGGAGTGTCGCTGATTGGCGTGGTGATGTGGGGAGCGCTCACGGGTTCCGCATTGCCGTTTCTCTTGAGACGTATGGGGTTTGATCCAGCCGTTTCCTCGACTCCGTTCGTGGCCACCCTCGTCGATGTGACCGGCCTCGTCATCTACTTCAGCATTGCAATGGTCTTTTTGCGCGGAACGCTGTTATAAACGGTCTCTCCTGAATTCTAGGATAACGATCGGGTCTTGTATCCTGGCATGGCTGGACTCGTCCGCGCATCAGCTTTTCAATGCCGCGATCTTCTGCACGTGCAGACCCTGTGCGTCTGCATGAGTGGTGGAGCCGTGATGTGTGCGGCAGGGTGGACGGGCGCGGTCGCCGCTGACTGTGGCCGAGGACAAGGCTACAGGGTAAGCATTCTGTGCAGTCTCACTTCGCAATCGTGATGCTGGGGATTCCGACGCGAGGCACCTCGCTGACGGTCATTTGGAATAAGAGATACAGCAATTGGAAGGCCTCGCGGTTCCAGCGTGCGAGCGGTCCGGTGTTGTTGACCGCGTAATGTTTCCCATGGAACTGAATCGACAGATCGGCGTCCGAGGGAGCTCCCTCCGACAGCAGCAGCTCCATGGCGTGCAGAGGGTTTTCCGCAACCGCCGGAGTCCGCGGATCTGGGTCGACATGGTATTCGGGGTCTTCTCCCAGCGATCGGCCTAGAAAGTTGAGGATGGCATTGAAGCTCCGCAGCCGGAAATATCCCTTGAGGGGGTATTCCCCTCCGACATGCCCCGGGCGGATGTCGAAAGCCACATCGTTGAGATGCCCTTCTTCCATTTCGTCGACCAGCTTGGCCTGTTCCTCGGGTGAGAGCGTGCCGGGGTCATAGTTGGTGATGACCGTTCGTCCGATGATTTGCTTTCGCAGGGTGTAGGTGTTGTCGTTCTGGCTGTAGGTCACGAGATATTCTTTTTGTAACGATTGGAAGCCCTCGGCTGTAACCGAGTTGGCAGGAATCGTCCAGGTTCGATGGTAGACGAGCGGTTCGGCATGAAGTTGGTTCTGGTCTTGAATGGCCGAGAGCTGCGACACCACACGACGGAACATCTCGTAGCCCGTCCGATCGGCCGGCATATTGCGGTAGGCCTCTTCCTGGCCGTTCTGTTTCATCCGCAGTTCCTGCGTCATCAGCCGGAGCAACAGATCGATGTCGTACCGTTGCCGGAGGAGGAGGATAAACTTGGTTTCCTGAAAGGGAGTCAAGAGCCGCTTGGTAAACTCTTCCCCCTCGATCGGCACGATGCTGATGGTGGGGTTCTCCGCCACGCTGCCGCCGAAGATCGGCATGAGAGCCCTGCTGCCCTCTCCTGTAAGGGCCGGTGTGGCACCGGCGCTGATACGGAAATCGAATGTTGCGGCGATATTCGAGACACCGGTGAAGTGAATCGGTTGATGCCGATGCGCGCGGGCGATGTTGATGAGCAGTTGTTTCGAGATGGCATCCGTGACCGCCTCATCATACGATGTCACCGCCCGATTCAGCGTGATGGGGGAGAGGCAGCCGGTCACGGCCAGGCTGAAGAAGACTCCGGCCAAAGTGAATCGCGCGGAGGATGTGGAGCGCGGCCGCATCGTCATGTGATTAATCTCAAAGCGAGCCAGACAATCCTTCCGCGTTTTGTAGCATAACCGGCATAGGATGCCTAGGGGATTGCAGCCAGGACCTGTTATGGGACACGACGAATCTCGTCCGAGCGCGCCGGTCTGTGCCCTCTGCAATCTTGACAGGTTTCTGCGGCAGGTCTAGCCTGAGCGGCCAGGTATCGTTCCAAGACATGCCGGAATATTGTCCACCGAGGAGGCCAAGCATGAACCAGAAGAGACGCATCCACGATGCGATCGTGGGATTTGTGGTCACGGCCGGAGTCGCGCTGGGACATTATGTCAGCGCCCATTGGCTGATTCTGCCAGCGGTGATCGGTGTCACGCTGATGCAGAGCGGCCTCACAGGATTTTGCCCGGTCTACTTCCTGCTCGACCGGCTCCTTCCTTCCGAGGGCGCATCCGATGCGCCTAGTTGCTGCGCCAAGTAAGCGAAGCCGTTCGCTCTGTCTTCCGGTGAGGCGGCCACGTTACCGCTGCCCGGCTCCTTGCTGGGGGAGCAGGAAGGGGTGCCTTCACGGCCTATTTGAACGTCGACTCTCGTTGCATTGCCGCAGCGGTCACTTGATAATGCGTGAACGATTCTGAACCCTCGTCATCCTTTCGGCGCAAGAGGTATTGCATGTCTTCTGTGTCTCTGGCCCTGCTCATCTTCGGCCTGTGCTATCTGGTCATCATCACCGAACGGATCCATAAAACGATTGTGGCGTTGTTCGGGGCGGCGCTGATGATCGGGCTAGGCGTGTTGTCCCAAGACGAGGCGTTCTATTCCCATGAGTTTGGGGTGGACTATAACGTCGTGTTTCTGTTGATCGGGATGATGGTGATCGTGAACATTGTCCGGGAGACCGGTCTCTTCGAGGTTTTGGCTATCTGGGCGGCACAGCAGGCCGATGCAAAGCCGTTTCGTCTCTTGGTGTTGCTGGCGCTGTTGACGGCCGGGCTCTCGGCCATGCTGGATAACGTAACCACTGTGCTGCTGATGGCGCCTGTCACGTTGGCCATCACCAAGCGATTGGAGCTCAATCCTATTATATTTCTGGTGACCGAGGCGCTCGCGTCGAATATAGGCGGGACCGCAACGCTGGTCGGCGATCCGCCCAATATTATGATAGCCAGCAAGGCTGAACTGGGCTATCTCGATTTTCTCATGGTCTTGGGTCCCATTTCCTTGTTGATTATGGCTGTGTTCGTGGCGGCGCTGTGGCTCATCTTCGGGCGCAACATGACCGTGGCGCCGCATCTGCGAACAGCGGTGTTGGCATTGAATTCACGTGAGGCCGTGCCGGATCGACCGTTTATGAATCGCTGTCTCTTGCTGCTGGGCGTCGTCAATGCGGGGTTCTGTCTGCATTCGCTCATTCATCTTGAACCGGCCACGATCGCTCTCCTTGGTGCGAGTCTGTTCATGTTGCTCGGTCATGCGAGGCGGAAACCGGAGGATGTCGAGGAGTTGTCGTATCTGACCGATGTCGAATGGAAAACTATCTTCTTTTTTATCGGATTGTTTATCCTGGTCGGTGGATTGGTCAAGGTCGGCGTGATTCGCTACCTGGCCGATCAGTTGGTGGCGGCGACGCAGGGGAATCTTGCAGGATCCACGATGGCGGTGCTGTGGGGGTCGGCCCTCCTCTCCGCCGCCCTGGATAACATTCCCTATGTTGCGGCGATGAATCCGTTGATCGTGGACCTCGCCCGGTCGCTGCACCCTGAGATTACGGACTATGCCACCTTGATACATCAGCCAGACATCATTCCGCTCTGGTGGGCGCTGGCGCTCGGAGCCTGTCTGGGAGGGAAT
>Ga0163152_10007945_pt1 | contig 11454 bp, 7 predicted proteins | sample OliLakLV19MP8IB2_FD_148635 | JGI IMG/M metagenome (GOLD analysis project Ga0163152, IMG submission 148635) | Freshwater microbial mat bacterial communities from Lake Vanda, McMurdo Dry Valleys, Antarctica - Oligotrophic Lake LV.19.MP8.IB-2 | ecosystem: Environmental > Aquatic > Freshwater > Lake...
GGCATTCCCTTAGAACCAGTTTCTGCAGCGCCTGAATGGCAGGTATCCAATATCAGGACGACGCGTTTTGATTGTAATCTGCGGACGACATTTTTCGCCAGATCTTGAAGTTCAATTCCGGTAGCGAAAGGGTTGGTTGGATCCGTATCGTATGCCATCAGGAAATTGCGATGCGCAACGTCCAGTGCAGTTGATGTTCCGTGCGTGGCAATGTAGATGCAAACAAGGTCATTTGGTTTTGCGTTTTGAGGAAGCCATTGTGAGCCGACATCGGTCATGATGCGCTCGCGAGTGGCAGCAGAATTAGTGAGCACCTTTACGTGGTCGGCTGCAAAATTGCATTTCTGGGTGAGAAATTTAGCAAAGTCCGTCGCATCTTTGTCAGGGAAGTTGAGATTCCATCGCGGATTCTTGAATTGGCTTATGCCGATTACCACGGCCCATTTGTCTGCTACTGGTGAAGACCCAGACAAAATATTCTTTACCTTCTGGTTCGGCTTGTCTGCTGTGATTATTTGCTGTGTGCGCGCCAACCGACTTGTTCTATCGTTGCCTGAGCTTGCTACACTAGGACCGGATGTGTCATTCGCTTGGTGGCGAAGCAGGAGGTCAACAACAAGTGGTTTGTCTGCAGCGGTAGTTACCATGGTCAGTGCCGGTTGCGATTCAAAATCCTGGGCTGTAACGGCTGATCCGTCCGGTATTGTTAATGGTGCTGCCGGATCTATGGCAGAAAAGTCTATGAAGAAGTCCGACGGTAGCTTCTGCGAATCTTTCTTTGCGTGAATCACAATCGTCCGACGCGAATGGTCCAGCTTTTGATCTAAAGTTTTCGCCGAGAGCACAAGCTTAAGTGCCTCAACGCCAGCATCGTTATCAAACGTCAGCATGCCGTTCTCGGGAATCGTAAAGCTGCGCCCTTTCACGACCGCGTTTTTGTCGTCGCCAGCACGTGGAAACATCAAGTTGGGACTTCCACCTTGTTCATCATCCAGGACTATGTACATGAATCCGTCGACATTTGGTCGGACGTGGAAGCGAATTTGGTCACCGCTGCGAAATGGAAAGCGGTTGTCGACTTTGTACAACTTGCCCTGACGACGAAGTTCGATGGAATAGGACAAACCGATGTTCTTTATGGAGCCATCGGCGGCATTCAACTGTCCGGCGAACATGTCTTTAGCGCCATCCAGCGCCTGCGCATCCACTGCCATTCCGATTGAAAAGGTTAAGCCAAACACGGCAGACAGTGATAGATTCGCGATTTTGCTGAAATTCATCTTTTACCTAAACTTTGACGACACTATCCTTTACTCCAATCTCTGGCATTTTAGGCTATTTGCCTCCCAGCTACCAACAGAACGCGTGTGTGGTCAGGTGGTTACCGGGATTCTTGAGCCAGCTCTCTTAAATAGCGGATTTTCTTGCGAATGTAGTCGCTGTAGATGATGTTCAGCTTGAAACACAGCGCTCCATCGAGAACCCCAAGGCGAATCACTTGGCGGTAAAACAAAGTCCACCAAGGATGCAACAACTCATTTAATGGATGCGCGCGCCATGGCTTGTACGCGTTTTCATAATAATGCCGTGCGGAAAGGCGAGCGTATTTGTCCATCGCTGCGGCAAATTGCTCGACGTCCTTGTACGAATAGTGAAGCATTGGATTCTTCAAGCGAACGACGTCTCCGTCTACTTTCACGGCTTCATGCACGATTCGAGTTTTGAATCGCCCGCGATCTTTGCGAAATAGTCGCAGTTGGGCGTCGGGATAGAACCCGCCCCTTCTCACCGGTTGATCGCCGATGAACAGTACTCGAGGTAAGGAGAAACCGGATACGTTGTCCGGAATGTCGGACTTAAGCAGCAGCCGAATCTCTTCTTTGAGTTCGGGAGTGAGAATTTCGTCGGCGTCGAGGCTTAGTATCCACTGCCCGCTAGCAAGATCGATTGCTTTGTTTTTCTGCTCAGCGTAACCCAACCAATCCTGATGGTACAGGCGAACACCGTGACGCTGCGCAATTTCTATCGTTTTATCTGTTGAACCGGAGTCAAGGAAAACGATTTCTTCCGCGAGATCTTTGACAGCATCAAGCACCCGATCCACGGTGCGTTCCTCGTTCTGCGCGACGATCGTGACGGACAATGTCATCTGACTGCCTTAATTTGGGACGCTAGTAACGTTTACAGAGTTTGACTGTGAGAAGGATATGTTGCACGTTTTCAATCCTTGAATCAATTCCGAAAAAACATTATCCACTGTGATTCCGGTCATGCACTCAGTGGTGCCAAAACGACATGTCTTTTTATGGCAGGGCTGGCAACTCAAGGCTCCTTCAGTCGATAACGCTGCCACAACCGGGCTCCCAAACGGAGGCGTGCGGCGAAACTCGGTAGGTCCAAATATCGCTATTGTGCACGGCGTTTTGACTGCGCCGGCGATGTGTTGCGGTGCACTATCCGGACCGATTGCTGCCGCGACATTTTTGTAAACGGCGTACATTTCGCGAATGTTAGTTTTGCCGGAAATGTCAAAGACTCTGCCATTGAGTTGACCGGCGGAGAATGTCTGAGTGATGCGCCCACAGAGAGCAGCGTCGCCCGGCGACCCCACCATCAGAATATTCAGGTCCGTCTTCGTGAGAATTGATTTGATCAATCCGACCCAATACTCTTCCGGCCAGAGCTTACTGACCCATTGTGTTCCCGGAGCAATTGCAATTACCGGTTTACCGCTGGATAGCCCTGAGGTGATGAGATCGGAGATCTTGCTTTCCATTTCTAGTGGCACAGGTGGTGCCTGAATGTCGTATTCGAGATCGGTGCAGCCTACTGCTTTTGCCAGGATGGCAAAATGCTCCATGTGATGGACGGCAGGATCAAAATACTCCTCTTTCGAGATGTACTTCTCGTTCAAGAATAGTCCGCTCAATTCACGATTATGATCCAGGCCGACTCGCCGCTTAATACCGGCGAAGTAGATTGTCACGGCTGTTTTAAATAAACTCTGCGTGTCTATCGCAACGTCGTAATCGACTGCCTTTATATCGTCTATGTACTGCTGAAATTCACCAAGGATTCGACTCCACTGCGATGGGTCCTTAAGCGCCCGGGACCACCGCTTTCGGCCAATCGGGTGTATGTAATCCAGGCACGGGTGTCCTTCGATAGCTGACGCCAATTCTTCGTTGATTGCCCAGCCTATTTTTGCTTCAGGAAATGATCGACGCAACCATGTCAGCATCGGCAGCGTTTGGATAACGTCTCCAAGGGCGCTAAAGCGGACAATCAGTATTTTGCGTGGAGGTGTGCTTGGCAACATGGTGGATGGCGTGGGACTAGCTTTCTAAGGCGATGTTAGCGCATCACTTGATTTCGCGTTTGATAAACGTCTCAATTAGGGCAGCCACGTTACAGGAATGGGCTCCAATGACCCACGATTAATATTGGACAGCCGACCTTCCTTCGTAATGAAGAGACCATTGTCAGGGTGTATCCGTTAGACTGGCAGCGATTGCGGGGCTGTGAGGCGATTTTATGCAGCGATGCCAGCTTGAATCGCCAGTACCAACGGTTGAAGAACCAAAAGTGACTACTATCGTATGTGGCTTTCGCTGGCGCGTGTTGCTGGCTTATGCAGTTTGTGCAGTCATATGGGGAACCACCTGGTACGCTATCCGCATTTGCATTGAACCCGGTGGCTATCCTAGTTATGCCGCGGCAGCGATCCGCTTTACTATTTGTTCAATCGTGCTTGCTGCAGGCTGGTTCCTGTGGAGAAAACGGGCCGCCAAACCTGAGTTCCATCGAGCTCGTTGGATAACTATCGCTGGATTGTTAAGTGGTGTCGGATACGGACTTTTGTATTCTGCAGAAGAGCAAATAACAGGTGGACTGGCAGCGGTTCTCTCAGCTATGTCACCTTTAATCGCAGCCACGCTTGCCTCCATGACAGGGACTGAGAAAAGCTCGCGAACCGCTATTGCTGGATCCGCAGTCGCTTTGCTCGGCGTGGTCTGTGTCTTCCATGATCGGCTATTGGTGTCTCAGGCGCAAGCTGTAGCAGTTGGAATGATGCTTGTGATTTGCGTCTTGAACGCCTGTTCTAATGTAGCAATGAAGCGATATGCTGGAGGAGTAAATGCTCTGGTATCAAATGCGATCTTCTTCATCGCCGCGTCGGTATCCCTTTGGGTAGCCTCCGCTCTTAGCGGAAAGTTTGCTGTTCCGCTGCCGCTGCCATTTTGGCCGACTGTGGCTATGTTGTATCTTTCTGTTTTCGGCACGCTCATAGCCTTCGGATGTTTCTTTTATCTTCTGAAGCACGTTCGTCTTTCGACTGCAATGACACTTGCTTTTGTGACACCGCTGATCGCACTTGGAGTTGATGCCTTGTGGGAGAAGCATGCAGTGCTGACCCAAGAATCATTTTTTGGCATCGCGATTGTGATAATTGGCGTGGCGGTTAGCGTTATCAGCTCTTCGCGCAAGAAATCGGAGGAACAAACCCTTCCCTTGCCGTCAGTCGAAAAAGAGCCAAGCCCTTCTTCTACCGTCAGTTGAAAGGGCGGGGAACCACTAGGGGACCGTCCTCGGCACATCAAGCTGTGCACGCGCTACGGTCAAGCCCCTCCCCAACAGGCACCAACAAAAAGGGAGGGGGCAAACCCTCTCCCTTTTTGTTTTTGTGACAGGTAGTCGGACTACATGCCTGAAGCGTTGACACCGATGCGCATCTGCGGCAGATTTGCACCAATTGAGTTCAATGTTTGGTACATCAAACCGGCGACTTCGCCGCGAGTGGCCAAGGCGTTCGGACGGATCTGCGAAGCGTCAGGGAAGTTCACGATGATCTTCGCATTAGCCGCTTGGGCTACGTTTGCCTCTGCCCAAGTAGGGACAGCGGATCGGTCTGTGTAGGCTTGCAGTCCGCGAGTGCTGGAATCAGGGTTACGCAAAGTTTTCGACAAGATGACCAGCGCTTGAGCGCGGGTAATATTGTCGGCTGGTTTGAAGGTTCCATCAGGGAACCCACCAATTAAGCCGGCATTGCTTGCCGCGGCGATTGCGCCTGCTGCCCAGTGGCTTGAAGGAACATCCGTAAATACGCGTCCACCCGATGACGGTTGCAGATTGAGTGCCTTGATTACGATGGCTGCGAATTGAGCTCTTGTGATCTCGTCGTTCGGGGCGAAGCTTCCGTTTGGAAAGCCACCGATTACGTTGCGTGATGCAAGCTCGTTAACGTAGGGCTCGCCCCAATATCCGCGCACATCAGCGAAGTTTTTCGCATTTATGACCGGCAAGTTGCTAACGTTGAAGCCGCCGCCAGTTGTAACCGTAGCACCAGAATTGTTAGTTACTAGATTATCGTCGTTGTTGTCATCACGGTTGTCGCCGCCACGGTTGTCGCCGCCACGGTTGTCGCCGCCACGGCTGTCGCCGCCACGGTTGTCGCCGCCACGATTGCCACCATCACGGTAGCCTCCGCCACGATTGCCTCCGCCACGATTGCCACCATCACGGTAGCCTCCGCCACGATTGCCACCAAAATTGCCGCTTGTTGCTAACTGTGTGTCCAGGCGAGTATTTATGCCGGACAAATCGCTGAGAAGTCGATCTACCTGGTGAGGTCTGATGCCACCTGCCGAAGTCTTATATGCTGTTGAAAGCGAGGCGATTTGATCCAAATCATGATCCGCAACGGATGCTTCGGCATTAGTGATTCTTCCAGAAGCAACCAGTTGATTGATCCGGTTGGCGATCTGTTCACGCAACCTATCTACTTCTACGGTCGAAACTGTCGGGCTTGGGTTTGGCGTCGAAGACATACGCGCGGTGATGCGATCATCAACTTGGTCAAGACTCTGGGCCAGTTGGTAGACTTGAGTACCAGTCAATACACCGGAGCCTGATTGAAAAGTCGCTTGTTGGGCGGCAATCCTTGCTAGATCCGACTTTAAATTCTCTGCTTCTCCGGCGCTGATTCGTCCTGTCGTAAAGGCTGACTGAATCTTCGTTTCAATTGCTGTACGACGATCATTCAGGGCCGGTATAGCAGATTGTCCGATCCTGACCTGTTGGTCGATATTCGCTTTTGCGGTGGCCAATTTCCCCGACAACAATTCTATCTGTCGAGGCGTGAGATTCGAACCAGTGTCGGCCCGATAGGCAGCTTCGATGACAGCAATTTGCTGCATTTCTGCTTTAAGTGTAGTGGCGGTCGCCGCGCTTATTTGGCCAGCTGCAACTGCTGTATCGATTTGAGTATTCAATTGCAACTGCAGTGCGTTGATATCAGGAAGCGAAGCTACTTTATGTTCGATGGCGCCACCGAGTGCTCCTGCAAGGACGTTTATCTTGTTGCTAAGTGATATGGACTGACTGATCCCAAGTCTTCGTCCATCGACTTTGGCTGCATTGATCTGCTGGGTGATTGTTGCAAGCTCTGTGCGAAAATCGGTGGCTTGTGCCGCATTGATCTTAGAAGTGCTTGCTGCCGAATTGATTTCGACTTCCAGTTGCGAGCGTCGAGATTCAAGATCCGACCAGGTCATTGCGTATTTCCCAGACATATTTTGTATAAAGCTAAATACATCTTGAGATTGAGCAGGTACTGCAGACACCAAATATAGTGCCGCCAATAAAGAGACGGTGTGAGCGCGTTTCATTTCTCCCCCTAACCGGAAATGATTCTGACAGTGGCGAATAATCACCTGACTCATTTTAAGCATACGCGGGCAGTGCAAATACCCCTATAACGGTAGGGAAATGCAGAGCAATGCTAGCGTTTGGTTGGAGCAGAACTTAACAGGATCTTAATTTCGCGGTCCAGCTCCTTAAGCTGTTCCATCTTGTCTTCTTGTCCGAAGTAGACTGCGTTATACGTGTCCATGAAGGCCGCCAACCGCTTTGCCAGAGTTTCGTCACTCTGTTGGTCGCGTAACTTTTGCAGTAATTTGGTGACGATATCACTGCCGGTATCAGCGGGGGTCTTTGCAACACCGAACTTCGTCAGGCTTTTCACGATTCTGTCCTTCATCTTCGTTGCCGGATGGCGATGAGCCATCGCATGAATTGCAGTCCGTATGACACCGTTGGCAGCTTGTAACCCTAGATAGAGTGCAAATGCTGCAACAGCAAGTGAAATTGCACCCAAGATTTTGCCGACCCAAGACAGAGCTGTTGTTACAGCATTCACGGAGGAAGATTTGGCCTTATCCGTGTAGGCCGTGATTTCTCGCTGTATCCGCTGGTAGTTGTAATAGCTCTCCTCTGGGCGTGACGGTAATTGCCCGCCTGGAGTAGGGTCAAACGGCACCCAGCCGTATGGCGGCATGTAGACTTCCGCCCAGGCGTGTGAGTGCTTTCTCTTGACGTGTGTTGCACCAGTCACGGGGTCAAAGTCACCTGGTAAGTAACCGGCAACAAATCGTGCCGGAATCTCTACAGCGCGGCACATCATTACAAAAGCGGAGGCAAAGGCTTTACAGTCACCTTTCTTTGCGTCGAACAGGAATGCATCAACGAAGTTCGTCCCTGGCGGCGTATCAACTGGTTGTATCGAATACGCGTAGCTTTTTCGCAAATGTAGCAGCAGGCGTTCCGCTCGTCGGAATCGGTTGCCATCTTCTCCTGCAAGCTCTGACGACAATTGAAACAACTTTTGACTTTGGTTGTCTGGGATTTCCAAATAGTTATCGATACCGTCCGGTTCCAGTTCGGTGACTGGTTTCGCAGTTCTCATGTCGTCGAGAGCATAGACCGGCAGCTGAGCCAGCACCGAGTAGTTTGTGCCAGCCAACAATGGGTTAGATGCTTTGATGCTGCCGAAGGCATCCACTGTCACCCGTTGAAGAAGTGAGAGGTGCTGCGGGATGCCGGCGACCGGCACGTAGTAACCAAGGTTCGACTCAACTTTATACGTCTGCACTAAATCCATGATTGGTACAGCGTACGAAAATTTTAGAGGAGCACACTCTAGGGCAACACCGTTCGAATTTGGATCAAATTCCCAAACATTTCCGGTGCCTTTACGCGACCACTTGCGCCCATTGAATGTGTCCATCGCCATAAATTTTGTATATACCTTTCGTGTGCAAGCAAGAGAAAACATCGGCTCCTCAGGGTCCTTCATGGCCTGACTTAGGGAAATCGAACTTTCGTCCAAAACCTCCGTGCGATTTTTGCTTGTTTCATTTTGTCTGGCTTTGTTGGCGGTTTCTTGGGGCGCGACATCAACCTTGGATTTCTCTCCACCCATTGCTGAATCTTTCGGGTCGGCACCGTTTTTGCTCGCTTTTGCTGTTTCCGTTTCAGCAGAACTAACCGACGGCTTAGTAGTTTCTTTAATTGTTCCGGTTTTTGTTCCTTTTATTGTTGAAGCCTTTTCCCCTTTCTTAGGCTGGTTCGATGCCCGTTGCATCGAGGCTTTCGACTGTTTGAGATCGTGCGGCCGTTTGTTGGCAGCAGTGGGAGTTTTGCCTCCACGGTGCTTGTGTGTATTATCGTTGCCCACCGTTGGTGTGGCTGATGATCGAGCATTTTTTTTCTTAGGTGGTGAAGGATCGGTTTTGTGTTCAGTAGTTTTCTGTGATACTTTGTTCCGTCGTGCTGCTTCTCTTCGACGAGCGCCGTCGAGTTGATTCGGTCCGGGCGAACGGGCAATCGGATCCTGGTTGGGCAACAGGTTCACAGTTTGATTCTTTCTCATCTCGTAGATAGTTGCGGTTGCAGAAGCTCTGACTCTGGCAGAAACGCTGTCAGCTTCGTTATCCAACCTTGGGATGATGCAAAATAGAGCGATGCTGATCAGGGGCAAAAGTAGGATAGTCAGCGCGACGGCACTATTAGTAGTGCCTTGAGTTGTTCGCTTTATAAATGTTGGCTGCTCTGATTGTGTGGCTTCGTTTCGTGCCTGCGACTGACAGCTGAGCATCAGTAGCACTCCGCCAAGGCAGATGTATAGAAAAACTATGCCGCCGAACAACATGCTCTTACCGGAAGTGGCAGCAATGCACAGAAGCAGCAGTCCGAAGGTGGCAGACGCAATGATGTCCGATCTTGTGCGTAGCTCAAACGAAGTGAGAACGCTCGTCGCCACGAGCGAGTGCATCAACGGTCGCAAAAACTGAAACTGCAATGCATAAAGATTATCTATCCAGAGTTCTTTTGTTAGGTTCACAACGATCAGTAACACGCCTAGCTTGATCAGTTTAGTTACGACCGGTGGCGTCGCCAGCATGTAGTGGTAACTGAAAACACCGCCGCCGATACAAAGCCAAACGCACAGCACAAGCACTGCCATTTGCATGGGATCGAATTGAATTACTGGTACAGCGGATTCGCCAAAGATGAAACTTGCTGTGATAGCGATAATCGCCATCAAGCAGCAAATGACGCGCAGAGCAATGGAGCTTTCTGGTGGTGCTTTCTTCTTTTCCACTACAGAGCCTCCAGATCGTCTTCGCTGTAAATGGTGGCAACGATGTCTCCAGTTATCTTGGCGGTGCTAAGCTCGTGTCCTTCGGCTGTGAACACAGAAACTAGGTTGACCGGACTTGTTACCTGATCGCCAGATTTCTGGCTTCGGAGGAGTCGTTCCGTGGATGGTACCAATGCCAGTAATTGGCGATTCGTCTGGATCTCCGGCACTGGAAGGTTTCTACTAATTGGCTCGACCCGGGCGAGAATCTCGGACAACATTTCGATTGGCGGCCTCGCCAGAGGTAGATCCTGCATCAGCGTTTCCAGTTCCGCCGAGCCGAGTGCCGGCCTCAAATACAGTTCCGGAAGTATGTCGCGGTCGTATCCGAAGTGCACCAGAGAGTGGGCGAGGCACACTGCCAGCTCGAACTGTTCGCGGTTCTGCCAGTTTGCCGTAAGGTCTAAATACAAATCAAAGATCGGCAGTGTCTCTGAGTCAAATTGACGCACCAGGAGTTTAGACTGCTTTGCACTAGAGGGCCAGTGGATGTGCCTTAGGCTATCTCCGACACGAAACTCTCGCAGCCCGCGAACACTAGTTGATTGAGTGAAGGCCAAGACTTCCGAGAAGGCCATGCCCATGGTCGACAGCATACCTTTTATCTGAAGCAGAAAGTTCCCTCGCATGGAGCAGGTTCGCGGATAGACGACGATGGTGTCTGCATGGTGCACGCTCTTTGCCGGCGTGATTTTGCGACTCCACCAGACCAATCCGAACGGGAATGCACTGCAGACCGTCACATGGCTCATCTTGAACACACCACGTTGTAAACGTGGCACAGACAATGATAATGTGGTGCCTTGCCCGGCGGAATCAAGCCAAATTGATTGTTCACTAAGGTCTTTATTTGCCTGAAACCCGGTTACTTCGCGACGCGCAAGAATTATGCGCGCCCGCAAAGCATTGATCGGCACAAGATATCTGCCTGAACCGATCCATCGGACGTGGCGAATCACGACAGAAATAAAGGCATCATCCGCGGCGATTCCATTATCCGGTAACCAACAATCGACTGCGATTGTGGAAATGATCAAAAATGGCAGGATTGCGCCTAATACTGCAACAACGAACATTGCGCAGGACAGCAGATAAAGCCACTCGTTAGCTAAAAAGGCTGCAAGCAAGTAAAGAATAACACCAGCAAATATTGAAGTAATTAATTTTGAATCAACTGAAGCACGCCATGAGTTACCGAACGAAATGCTGAATGCATGCGCGACACCTAGGCCCGAAGGATCGTGATCCTCCTGCGTCAGCGGTTTGTTCCTGAGCCGGAAATTAGCCGGGAACGGCCACCGAGTCCAGAACGCTTTGAATGAGGTCTGCATGACTGATCCGTTTCGCCTTCACTTTCGGCACGATTCTATGTCCAAGTACACTCGGCGCAATTTCCTTAATATCCTCGGGCGTTACATAGTTTCGCCCGGCGATAAATGCCGCAGCCTGTGCCGCTCGAAGCAGAAGCTGGCTCCCGCGAGGGCTTACTCCAAGCACGATCGATGGATGTTGCCTGGTTGTATTCACGACGGCTATGATGTATTTAATTAGCGTCTCATGTACAAAGACCTTTCGTGCCGCCAGCTGAGCCATTTCTACTTCTTCCGTCGTAAGTATGGGCTGTGCCGTAAAAGTGTCTTCGCTGAGAGTTTTGGCCAGAATGAGTGCTTCTTCGTCCGGCTTGGGGTAGCCCAGTGACAATGCAATCATGAATCGGTCCAGTTGCGCCTCCGGCAAGGGGAACGTGCCTTGTTGCTCAATCGGATTCTGCGTGGCCAGCACGAAGAAAAGTTGCGGCAATTTTCTGGTGATACCGTCTGTGGTGACCTGTCGCTCTTCCATTGCTTCCAACAAGCTTGATTGTGTTCGCGGCGTTGCTCGATTAATTTCGTCGGTCAGCAGAATGTTAGTAAAAATGGGACCGGGCATGAACTTAAAGATGCCTTCCTTCTGCTCAAACACCGATACTCCTG
>Ga0163152_10007948_pt1 | contig 11452 bp, 12 predicted proteins | sample OliLakLV19MP8IB2_FD_148635 | JGI IMG/M metagenome (GOLD analysis project Ga0163152, IMG submission 148635) | Freshwater microbial mat bacterial communities from Lake Vanda, McMurdo Dry Valleys, Antarctica - Oligotrophic Lake LV.19.MP8.IB-2 | ecosystem: Environmental > Aquatic > Freshwater >...
GGGCAAATCCTGTCGCGCCACATCCTCACCCGCCAAGCGTTCGAGAATGCCATCGCCGTGTTGATGGCGGTGGGCGGCTCCACCAACGCGGTCTTGCACCTGCCCGCCATCGCGCACGCCGCCGGGGTGAAGCTTACGCTCGATGATTTCGATGCATTCAGCAGGCGCGTGCCGGTGCTGTGCGATCTGAAACCGTCGGGGCGCTACGTGGCGACGGATTTGCACCGCGCGGGCGGCATTCCACAGATCATGAAAATGCTGCTGGCCCACGGCCTGTTGCATGGTGACGCGCTGACCGTGACCGGCCAGACCATCGCCGAGACGCTGAGCGACGTGCCCGAGGAGCCGCGCGCCGATCAGGATGTCATCCGGCCCTGGACTCGGCCGCTATACCCGCACGGCCATCTTGCCATCCTCAAGGGCAACCTTGCCGAAGAAGGGGCTCTAGCCAAGACCAGCGGAGTGAAGATGCCCAAGATCACCGGCCCCGCGCGCGTGTTCGACTCGGAAGAGGCGTGCATGGAGGCCATCCTCGCGCGCAAGATCGAGGCGGGCGACGTGGTGGTGATCCGCTACGAAGGCCCCAGGGGCGGCCCCGGCATGCGCGAGATGCTCTCGCCCACCTCCGCCCTCGTCGGCCAGGGCCTGGGCGACAGCGTGGGCTTGATTACCGACGGACGCTTCTCCGGCGGCACCTACGGCATGGTGGTGGGCCATGTCGCGCCGGAAGCGGCGGTAGGCGGCGCGATCGCGCTGGTCAACGAGGGCGACTCGATTACGATGGACGCGGAGCGGCGTCTGCTGCAGCTCAATGTGTCCGACGCGGAAATCGCGCGCCGCCGCGCCGCTTGGCAACCGCCCGCGCCCCGCTACACGAGCGGCGTATTGGCGAAGTACGCCAGGCTGGTGTCGTCGGCGAGCAAGGGCGCCGTGACGGATTGAAGCCATGGCAGAGCTGACTCAAGCGCCAGGAACTTCAGGAATTCGGCTGCGCGATGACGCCGACGCAGCCGCTTTATTGAACCTCGATAACGGAGACCATTCCATGATGTTGCGCTGCACCGCTGGGCGGACGCGCTTGCCTTCGATCGCGCCCATCTCTGGCACCCCTATGCCTCCGGTGCCGGCCTGGCCGGTGGTCTCCGCCGAGGGAGTGCGCTTGAAACTGGCCGACGGGCGCGAGCTGACAACGGCATGGCCTCCTCCTCCGCCGAGCGGCAAGCGACGTCAGCAGTCGTGGAGGGCGCACTGAGCACTACAGGAGCATGATCATCGAAGACCCCCCTTCACAAATGCGACTCTTGACTCGCGACTTGCATGTCGCGTATTGTGTAGCGCAAGTAATGGGCCAACCGCAAGAGGAAAAGGCGCTGAAGACGGAAGGCGAGCGCGTGACCGATGACGCCCTCGAGTACCTGGCCTCCCTGGATTCGAACGGGGTCCGGCTTGGTTTGCACCGGATGGAGCGTGCTCTGGAAGACCTGGGACGGCCCGACCAGCACCGGCGGACCTTGCTCGTCGCGGGAACCAACGGAAAGGGATCCACTTGCGCGATGGTTGCCTCGGCGCTTCAGGCCGCCGGCTATCGGGTCGGGCTCTACACCTCGCCCCACCTGCATCGCTTCTCCGAGCGGATCCAGCTCGACGGCAGGCCGGTGTCCGACGAAGAGCTGGCTGATCTGGTCAAGACCGTGCGGCGCGCGTGCCCATGGCAGGACGACCCTGCCAACGAGGACAGGTTGACGTACTTCGAGCTCGCCACCTTGCTCAGCCTGATTTGCTTCGCGCGGCGCGAGGTCGATGTGGCCATCGTGGAGACGGGGCTCGGCGGCCACTTGGACGCCACGGCAGTCCTGCGGCCGTGCGCCATGGCCATGACCCGGATCGGCCTCGACCATCGCGAGTATTTCGGCGCTTCGCTCAGGGAGGTCGCGCGGGCCGAGGCGTCGATCTTCAAGCCCGGGGTGCCAGTCGCGGTGGCTCCCGGTCAACCACCCGACGCGATGGACGTGTTGCGTGCTGAAGCGGCGCGGACGTCTGCGCCCCTCTCGGTATGCTCAAGCGACTACGAGGGGCCGCTCTCCTTGCGCGGGGTCCATCAGCGACAGAACGCCGCGGTGGCTAAAGCGGCGCTGGAGCTCCTCGCGCCCCACGGGCTGACGGTGCCGGAAGACGCCATCGCGGCGGGGCTCGCGTCTACCCGTTGGCCAGGCCGTCTCGAGGAGATCGACGGCGTGCTTCTGGACGTCGCCCACAACGCCGACGGCGCTCAGGTGCTGTCGGATGCTCTGCTCGACCTCTACCCGGATCGGCCGGTCGAACTGGTGTTCGGCGTGATGGCCGACAAGGACTACCGCGAAATCTTGCGTACTCTCTCGCGCGGCGTCCGCCGCGTCCACCTCTGCCCGGCGCTCACGCCTCGGTCCCTTGCCCCGGCCGAGTGCGCGTCTTCCGCCACCGAGCTTGGGCTGTTGGTCTCTACCCATTCGACCTGCGCCGATGCGCTGAGGGCTGCCCGGAGGGCGGCAGGTACCCGCGGTCTGGTGTGCGCGACCGGCTCATTCAGCGTCGTGGCCGAGGTGCGTCGCCTACTGCTCGACAACCAGGTGCTGTCCGATGGAGAAAAACGATGGATGTAGCTCGACTGCGAACCCTGTTGGATGAAGTCCGGGAGGGGCGGGTAGCCGTTGACGAGGCGCTCTCGAAACTGCGTGACCTCCCCTTCGCCGACCTCGACTACGCCACGGTCGATCATCATCGAGCGCTGCGGCAGGGGGCGCCGGAGGTGATTCTCGGGCAAGGCAAGACCGCCGAGCAGATCGCCGGAGTGGCGAGGGAGCTCGTGCGCACCGGACAAAACGTGATCGTCACGCGCACCGACCCGGAGCAGGCCGCGTACCTTGCCAAGGAGATCCCTCAGACGCGCTACGCTTCGCTCGCGCGCGTCGCGTTTATCGAGGTGCGGCCGGTCACCCCGCTCCCCTATGGACCCGTGGCGTTGGTCTGTGCGGGAACCGCGGATCTGCCCGTTGCCGAGGAGTGCGCCGAGACGTTGCAGGCATTCGGGCTGCCGTTCGAGCGGCTTTACGACGTCGGAGTCGCCGGACTGCACCGCCTGTTGGGACGCCGTGAAGTCTTCGACCGCGCGGCGTTGGCTATCGTCGTGGCGGGGATGGAGGGAGCACTGCCCAGCGTGGTCGGCGGACTGGTGTCCATCCCGGTGATCGCCGTGCCCGCGTCCGTGGGTTATGGCGTCGGCGTCGGCGGGCTTGCTGCCTTGGCGGGCATGCTCACGAGCTGCGCTGCCGGCGTCACCGTTTGCAACATCGACAACGGATTCGGCGCGGCGTTCGCTGCGCTCCGCATCCTCCAGTCCTCTCCACGGTACAGGCTTGAACCGCCGGTGGCACCGTGAAAGGGGCGCGAGTGCAAGCACCTTCAATACTGCTGATCGTCGGTACGGACACAGGCGTGGGCAAGACGTGGACCGGTTGCGCCCTGGCTCGGGCGCTGCGCCGAAGTGGCCGTCGAGTCGTTGCCTTGAAGCCGCTGGAAACCGGATGTCCAGGGCCCCAAGCGGAGACGGAAGACGGGGCCCTGCTGGCTCGCGCGACGGGTCAGGCAGAGCCCCAGCACGCGTTGCTCCGATTTCGCGATCCCGTGGCCCCACCTGAAGCGGCTGACCGCGAAGGCAGGCAGATCGACTTCGAAGATCTCGTTCGCCGCGTCCGCGAGTACACCGCCCGCGCCGACATTTTGTTGGTCGAAGGCGCCGGAGGCCTCCTCTCTCCGCTCACCTGGGAGCGAAGTGCGCTGGACCTGGCGCAAGCGCTCGAGGCCCGCGTTCTTCTTGTCGCGGCAGACCGACTCGGGACGATCAGCCACACGTTGATGGCGCTCAAGCTTCTTGAGCTGAACCGGCTGGAGGTCCTGGGTTTGGTCCTCACCGCGCCCGAACAACCGGACGCCTCGACCGGCTCAAACGCTGCCGCCATCTCTCGACTCTCCAGTTGTTCACGTATCCTTTGCGCGCCTCGTGCGCACGACCCGGAAGCCATCTCTGACTGGGTCCAGGAGGTTACCCAATGGCTGCAGCTCGCATAAGCCGCAAGGAAGCGACAGCGAGGAATACAACGGTGGCTCAGCCCACGCGAGCGCCGGAGCCGGCCTGGACGTTTCTCACCAACCATGCGCACGTCCTCCTGTGCATCGCGCGGGAGCCGGAGGTGCGGATGCGAGATGTCGCTCACCTCGTAGGCATCACGGAGCGCGCCGTCCAGCGGATTGTCGCCGACCTGGAGCAAGCAGAGTACATCGAGCGGAGTCGCCATGGTCGCCGGAATCGCTACGAGGTCCGAACCGATCTACCGCTTCGGCATCCGATCGAGCGACACGAACGAGTCTCCTCGCTGATCACGCTCGTGCTCGGCAAACAAGAACGCGCCCGCGAAGGCCGAGCTCGACGGTAGTGTCGTCGGTGAACGCGCAAGCCATCCGCTGGCCCGAGCTGGAGATACTGTGGGCGCTGCTCAAGGCATCGCGAGGAGAGGCGCTCGAACGCTGGCCAGCCCCCTTGCAAGGGGACTTCGAGCCTGGAGATTCAACTTGAACATGCCCATCCAAGGGTTGGATCCGACGCTGCGCGAACGTGTGCGCGCCTTCATCGAAGACCCACGCTTCGACACGGCTATCATCCTCGTGATCGTGCTGAACGCGATCACTCTCGGGCTGGAGACTTCGCCTGCGATCGTCGAACACTACTATTGGCTGCTGCATGCGTTCGACCGCGCCGCGCTCGGGATCTTCATCGTCGAGTTGGGTCTGCGCATGTTCGTCTACCGGAGCCGATTCTTCCACGATCCCTGGCGCGTGTTCGATTTCGTGATCGTCGGAATCGCGTTGCTGCCGGCCGCCGGCACTTTCACCGTGTTGCGCGCGCTACGCGTGCTGCGCATCCTGCGACTGGTCTCGATGGTGCCTTCGATGCGCGTTGTGGTCAGCGCCCTGCTCACCGCGCTGCCGGGCATGGGGTCGATCATCGGACTGATGGGCATCGTGCTCTACGTTTCGGCGGTGATGGCCACCAAGCTCTTCGGCGGCATCGCGCCGGAGTTCTTCGGTACGCTCGGCGCTTCGGCATTCACGCTGTTCCAGGTGATGACTGTCGAGGGCTGGCCCGACATCGCTCGCAGCGTGATGGTGCAGGCCCCGTATGCGTGGATCTTCTTCGTCAGCTATCTACTGGTCGCAACCTTCATGGTCCTGAACCTGTTCATCGCGGTGGTGGTTAACGCGATGCAGTCGCAGGTCGCTAAGGACCTCAAGACCGAGGAAGAGGTCCACACTCAGATGATCCTCGATGAGCTGCGCGCACTGCGACGCGAGTTGGAAACGCTGCGCGGTCCGTCGAAAACCTGAGCGTTTCATGGGCCAGGTGCCGTTGTCGGCAATGGTCTTGACGAAGCCAAGCGTCGGCTCGCCGTGCAGGTGGTAGCGAAGCTCAGCAATCTCGATGCGGTGCCCAGAAACGCCTGTCTCATCGGGAGCGACAAGCCATCGCGGCAGTGGCATCGGGGCATCGCCCCCATCGCCGCACCGATCAGTTATGCGTCAGGGTGTCCGTGAGGGGATCACGACGAACGTGCCGCGACACGGCGTGCATCGTCCTCACGCTTCAGGCGCCCGTCGATGACGAAAGTGCCGAAGGGCACCAGAGACGAGGCGAACACGACGGCCCCGCGTAGCATCGACCAGCGCGCGCTGACCATTGCCTGCAGGAGCGCCCCGCAGAACAGAACAAACAGGGCACCATGGAGCGAACCGACGATCTTCACGGCCAGAGGAAGGCCCGCGAAGTACTTCAGAGGCATCGCAACGCCGAGAAGAAGCAAATAAGAGCATCCTTCGGCGAAAGCGACGACGCGCAGGCGACCGATCGGGGTCGTCAGCATGCTCCGTTCTCGGCTTTCGGCAACGATCATGGAGTCCTCTCCACCGGATCATCGACAGCTTCGCGAAGGGGCACGCAGGCCACGCTCATCGCGGCGGCGTGGAGCACGCCACGCGAGACCGAACCCTGCCAGAGCCGCGCGATGCCCGCGCGCTGGTGCGCTCCGACGACCAGGAGCTCCACCTTGGATTCTTCCGCGAGCAGCGTGAGGTGGCGGTCCACTCGCCCCCATCCGGGCTTGACGATGAAGGACCGATCGCCTGGCCGTGATTGCTCCCCAGCCCACCGTTCCAGGTCGCGCAGAAGCACCTGCTCGAGTTCCGGACGGAGATGGTCGAGCGGCATGGGCGTGGGGACGCCGAGGCGTTGATGCTCCTCGGCCGGCCACGCGATCTGGGCCACAAGAAGCTCGCACGGGCCGATCGCGCGCAGCTCGCCAGCCCACTGAAGCACCGCCTTCGAGGTCGGCGTCAGCTCGACGCCCACCATCACGCGAAGCGCTCTCTCGCCCCGTCCCCACGCCTCGAGGCTCCCGCCATCGCGCACCACCAGCACCGGAGCGGTCGAAGCCTGTGCCACGCGCTCAGCCACGCTGCCGAGCAGCCACCGCTGTTGCTTCCCCTCGCCGAGGGACGAAAGAACGAGCAGTCGAGCGTGAAGGTTATGTGCGAGCGCCACGAGCCTTTCGTCCGCGGCGCCGCGCTCGACCAGTGGCTCGACGTCGATGCCGAACTGTCCCCGGAGCCCTTCGGCCTGCGCGCGGAGTCGAGTCCGCAGCGGTTCGGCCGAGTCGGCCATCCCAGACGCATCGGTGACGTGCACGAGAGTCAGCGGTACAGCGAGCCGATTGGCGATGGCACCCGCGACGCGAGCAGCCGTGCCGGAGCTCTCGGAGAAATCGGTTCCACATAGAATCGTCATGAGCTCGCCTTCTTTCCCTCGCTGGTCGTCGCCGTCTCCACCTTCGGGTCGTCTGGGCATGGGGTCAGGAGACTCACGTAGATGTCAGGCTGGGTGAGCAGCTCCAAGGTCATGTTTCCACCTTCTCCTTGATCGGCCGCCGGAGCGCTCGATTTGTGCCATCGTGGAGCCGACCAAGTAGTCGCCGCACCCAGATTGATTGTCCGATCGCGAACTCGGACGCCACGAAGAAGGCGTTGGCGACGGGCAGCGAGGTGGCGTGCGGTTGCATGCGGGTTGCGGTGACCTCTGGCCGCACGGAACCGGCAGTGGGGCCTCGTGTGCCTCGTGGCGCCTCATCCGGCGGCTGCGCCTTCGGGAGCTCGAACCAGAACGTGCTCCCTTCCCCCAGGGTTGAGTCGACCCCGACGCGACCTTGGTACGCCTCGACAATCTTCTTGACCGTCGCGAGGCCAATGCCCGTGCCCGGCTGGCTGGTTTCAGCCAGGCGTTGGAAGGGCTCGAAGACGAGTCGCTCGGATCCGGGGGGCAATCCGGGTCCGTTGTCCTTCACGTCGACCCTTACCGCGTCCGTGCGGTCCTTCACGTGGACAGTGATCCGTCGAACGGGGTGCCTGCCCTCGACGATGTACTTCACCGCATTGCCAATCAGGTTCGAAAGCACGCTCGTCAACGCTCCCGGAGTGCAGGCAACACGGGTCGATGGGAACGGCTCGACAACGAGCTCGGCGTTCACGTTATCGGCCCCTGGCCGCACCTCGGAGAGAACCTCCTTGAGGACTGCTTCCACATCGGCGCCCAGGCCTGGCGGAGGATTGGCGCCCGCGAGCGCGAATTCGAGCAGGCCGTTGATGATGTGGTCCATGCGGTCGACTTGTCGCGCTACCTTGTCGAAGGTGTCGCGAAGTCGCGGGTCTGTCTCAGGGCGGCGCTGCTCGCACATGAGTCTGAGCGCGATGGCACCAAGAGGATTCTTCAGGTCATGGGCGACGCGTCCCGCGAACGCTTCCAGCTCCGTTGCGCGCGCCTCACGAAGGCGGTTGTGATCCTCCATCAAGCGACCTTGCCTGCGCAGTACGAGGAGCGCGATGACGCTGGCGATGATTGCCGCGAGCACGCTGATGCCGCCCAACAAGAAGGCGAGATTCATCGCGTAATTCCTGGTCTCCGTTATCTGCGCGACCTTCACTCGAACACTTTCTAGGTCGAGCTGGACGAGGCGTCGCATGCTTTCATCCACACGCTCGAGCGTCTGATGAAAGTCTCCGTGCAACGTGACGCGAGCAGCAGCGAACTGGCGGGCATCGGCCTCCTCAAGGGCCTTGCGCAAAGCATGGTCCAGCGCACCGAGGTCACGCGAAATGGCCGTGGCAAGCTCAACCTCGTTGGGGAAGTCCGGAAGTTGGCGGTGCCCCGCGAGCTCAGCCGTCAGGCGACCGCGCGTGGCTTCAATCTGATTCCGAGAGATCGGTCTGCCGTTCGGGACGTCTGTGGCGTACTCGTTGGCGTACATCCCCAACCGTCGCAGCTCCCCGCGGGCAGCAGACAGATGCTCGATGCTCGGCGCTGCTTTCGACGCAATGCCCAGTGCCTGCGCATCGATCGCGCTCAGGCGGAAATGTGAAAACCACAACGAGCCGAGAAAGCTGAAGACCACGGTCACCATGGCGAACATGAGGGGTCGCCCACTCGACAAGATCGGAGATGGACCCTCCAGCCTCTGACGGCCGCCAAACCATCGTGTTGCACCCGTCTTTACCCGGCGAAGGAGCCGGCGCGCCCAGAGAAGCTCTGTGGCGAGGATCGCCAGACCGATTGGAATGACGACAATCGCGGGGCCGGGCAGCACGATGAGCGCTACGCCGAGCGCGACGACGGTGGCGCCGACCACGGCCACCACGACTTGGCGCGCCACGCGCAGCGGAGACGTCGGGATCGATGTGCGGTTCTCGTCGGTCATGGTTTGACCTCCGGCTGCTCCCCGGGCGGACCTGGATGCGGAGGGGGGGCGGGAAGCAACGGCTCCTTCGGTCGGCGCAGCAGCGAAGCGACATGGTTCATCATGAGTGGTCTCCTCCTCGACGAAGGCAACGTAGTGCCGATGCATCCGTAGACAATTAGGAAGTTTGAGCCAGCAGCGTGGTCCAAGCCGACGCTCATCGACACCGATGTTGGCGACCCGCTCCTGCAGGTCGGACGCTGCGCGCACCGAGATTGACTGCGCAACAACCCCAGAGGTCCGACGAACGACCGCTGTCTACCCTGGCGCACGGGCGGGCAAGCCAGCCGGGCTCGACTGGTCGGGCGTAGCGAGCGCAATCGGCGTGACGAAACCGCTCGGCTTGATGGTGAGTAAGGAGCAATCGATCCGTGACAGTACTTCCTCCGCTAAGTTCCCGATAAAGCGGCCCGGCTCAAGGTGACCCACGCTGCCCATGACTAAGTGAGAGACCTTCTCCGCCGCCACCATCTTGACGATGGTGTCCGCTGGGTCACCTTCCAGCAGATGCTCGTGAACGCCCGAAAGCCCGTGCAGCTCCCGTGCGAGGAGCTGTTCCAGACTGGTTTGCAGCGTCCGATGCCAGCCCTGGACGAACTGCGCGAAGGCGTCCGAGCTGAGGAGGCATCGATACACATTGAGCTTCTGTGTATCAATAACATGGAGCACGTGTACCTGCGCCCCGTAGACCTCCGCCAGGGCGCACGCCGCCGAGAGCAACGCGCGGTTGAGCTCGAGGCCTGTGTCATCATCCGTCGGATCCACCGCGCAGAGCACCTTGGGCCCATCTAGCAAGCGCCTATCGGGGCTCATCAACAGGACCGGCACCTGGCTCTTGCGCACCAAGTGGAGCGCCGTGGTGCCGAAGCTGGTCATGTGTCGCACGTCTCGGCCTCGCGCAGCCTTCACGATCAGATCATGCCGCCCGCTTGCCGCTTGCCGAATCAACTCAAACGCAGGATTGCCGCAGGCGACCTTAACTTCCACATGCGCGGACATTTGTAGGCGCTCCATGTTCTCTTGAAGCTGTTCGTCGCGCTGTTCAAGCATGAGCTCCAACAGTTCTTGCTGCGCGAGAACTAGCAGGCCGGGCGGAATTCGGGTCGGCGCATGGTGAATCACATCCATGGCCATGACCCTCCCGGTCGCGTGCGAAGCGAGCCGGAGGCCCTCCGTCAATGCAACCTCACTCTCGGGCCGACCGTCAGCGTAAACCAATACATTCTTCCAAATGGACATGTGCTTTCCTCCAATTCCTTTCAACCACCAGGCAAGCGTGTTGCTTCCCGACGAGATATCCGAGGCGAAGTAGCGATTGAGCTGCCAAGCAGCGCGGCGATCACACCGCGCTGCTCGTTCAACCACTCGGCACAGCGGGCTGAGCAGGCAATGCTCGAATGGCTCATCTCGCGTCCGTCTGCCTGGCTGCACGCTCGTTCGAGCCGCTCGCCGCTCGCCGCTCCGTTCCCCTGTAGGGTCGGGGCTGCCCTGACATCGGGCGCGCGCACGGTTTGGTCAGCTTCGATCATGGCTGTGCGCATCTGGCATTGGTGCTCCTTTTTGTGTTCGGCCGGTACAATGTAGCGTCGAATAACATGTAGACAATTAGAAAAGTGGATATCAAGCCGTAGCTAGTAACTACATATCGTTCAACGCTCATCCCTCTCACCTCGGGTCGGCGGGCCAGCGCTCTTTCAGAAAGCATCAAATGCGCGGCGCAAGTTCCCAGCGTCGCTCGACGGCGCGCTGGTATTCTTACCGCTCGAGCAGCTGCCGCTTCGACGAGCCGCGCGGCATGACATGTTCGTGGAGCGTTAGCTCAGCCGTCCCCCGAAGGAGGTCGTGAGCTGCGTCGGCTGACTGGTGAGTGGAAACCCGCCGGCTTGACGCAAAAGACACCGCAATCGAGCCGCATCAGTAGCTCCTCGGCTAGGTCACCTATGAGCAGGCCCGAGACGCCGACACTCCCCACGCTGCCGAGTACCAAGGAGTGGGCTTGCAGTGAGTTCACCAAGTCAGACAGCGCCTGCTCTGGTTCAGCCTTGGCCAAATGAAGCTGAGCAGGGACTTCGAGCTCGGCCAACAATCGGTGTGCGCGAGCGATGATGTTCTGCTCTGTGAGACCGATGCGATGAAGCAGCTTGGCCGTGTGGGATGCGTCGGAAAGCCCGCGTGGCGCGCCTTCGTGCACGTGGGCGACGTGCAGTTCCGCCCCCAGCGTCTTGGCCACTGCAGCGGCATGGCGCAGAACCCGCTGCGACAGCGCGTAGCGCGCTTGGTCGCCGTCGATGCCCGGATGAATCGCGGCCAGTACTCGAGCGGCAGCGCCTGGATAACGGGGCAGAAGCCAAACCGGCGCTGGGCATTTGCGCACGAGGTGGAGGCCGGTGCTGCCAAAGGCAGTCCGCCGCCGGAACACGCTTCCGGCGGCGACCTTGATCACCAAGTCATGGCCGTGCTCCAACACGTCCCTGATCAGCTCGAGCGAAGGACGACCGAGCAGCACTCGTGGCTTTAGCTCCACACCGCCGCGCTCGAGGCTCGAAAGACGCTTGTCCAAGTTCGCCTGCTCGGTGGTCAAC
>Ga0163152_10007949_pt1 | contig 11451 bp, 12 predicted proteins | sample OliLakLV19MP8IB2_FD_148635 | JGI IMG/M metagenome (GOLD analysis project Ga0163152, IMG submission 148635) | Freshwater microbial mat bacterial communities from Lake Vanda, McMurdo Dry Valleys, Antarctica - Oligotrophic Lake LV.19.MP8.IB-2 | ecosystem: Environmental > Aquatic > Freshwater >...
CTTGTCGAATCTGCTGCTGACGGAGCTGTTCGCGCGGATCTAGCCGATTGTGGTTGTGCGGATTTTGTTCGCGGAGCTGCTCTTGCCGAATTTGCTCTTGCCGAATTTGCTCTTGCCGAATTTGCTCTTGCCGAATCTGTTCGCGCGGATCTAGGCGATTGTGGTTTCGGTTTTGATCTTGTCGCAGCTGTTCCAAGCGTTGTTGTTCTTGTCTTTGCTGCTCCTGGCGCAGTTGCTGTTGACGCAACTGTTCCCGAGGATCAAGACGAAACTGGTTTCGGTTTTGTTCTAGGCGAAGCTGTTGCTGGCGCTGTTGCTCCTGCAACTGCTGTTGCCTGATCTGTTCCTGGTAGCGCAGCTGATTGTAGTTCTGATTGTTTCCGCCCTGATTACGGTTGATGACGTTCAACAGTTGCAATAACGGTGACCCACTTTGGTTACCGCCGGGGTAACAGCCGCCGTTTTGGAAGGGGTTAGGTCGGTTCTGACCACCGCCAATCAAATTCAGCACCTGATTCAACGGGTTGTTGGAACCGCCTTGGTTGTACGGATCGAACCGATTTTGGTTGTACGGATCGAACCGGTTTTGGTTATACGGATCGAATCGGTTCTGGTTGTACGGGTCGAATCGGTTTTGGTTATATGGATCGAATCGGTTCTGGTTGTACGGGTCGAATCGGTTTTGGTTATATGGATCGAATCGGTTCTGACCACCACCGCCAATCAGATTCAGCAGCACGCTCTTAAGATCGCCTTGCTGACATGAACCCGGATTGATTCTCCCTAGATTTAAGTGCGGCTCGAATTGCCGTCCGGTTTGGTTACAGCCGCCTTGATCAAATCGTGGGTCCGGCCGTTGCTGATAGCGTGGATCAAATCGTGGGTCCAGCCGTTGCTGGTAGCGTGGATCAAATCGCGGATCCACTCCTTGCTGGTAGCGTGGATCAAATCGCGGATCCAGTCCTTGCTGATTGCGTGGATCAAATCGCGGATCCAGTCCTTGCTGGTAGCGTGGATCAAATCGCGGATCCAGTCCTTGCTGATTGCGTGGATCAAAGCGCGGGTCTATGCGCCCCTGATTGCAGCCGGGCTCATGTCCGGGAACGTTAGGGCCAGGTTGAACTCGAGTGCCTCGTCCGAAGTCATTGCCAATTGCAATGCGTCCATTTTTATAATAGAGATACCAACCATCTTGCTCTGGACCGACGCCTTGACGAAGCCGTTCGCTAGAGTAGGTAGATCCTTGCCGACGGTTAATTTCAGCGTCGAGTTTGGCAAGTTCAAAATAACCCGGGTCACCAGGATACTTAACCACTCCATCGCAGCCGACCAGCGGTTGAATGACGTTAACTTCAACATCAGCGTTGTCTAAGGCACGGCCGAAGCCCAGGCTCCGAGCAATCGCCAAACGCGGATCCACGTTATTGCGCGGATCCATATCGTAGGCCAGCTGTGCAGCTGTATAAGTGGAATTTCCGGAACGTCCGGTCTCTCGGTTAAAAGTAGATAGATTCTCGGAACCATAAACTACGACGCCTGGCTGCTGATAACGCAGAGCCGCATTTGCATTACAGATTCTGTCTTCTTCAGATTGGCGTCTTTGGAAAGTTGCCTGGTTGCCACCGCAGCCACTATCAATGGGAAATCCATTTTGGTCTACCCGAATTTCGGTGCGCCCCCGACCGTCACGAGGGTTGAGGTCTTCCCGCAAACGCTCGGAAGATCTACAACAATTGCAACCGCCGCCGCAGGCGCAACCACTCCGGACCACGCGATCAGAAGATCGTTCTGCCGTGGCGCCTTGATTCCTTGAACCTTCGTCTCTTGGCTCGCCGTAGTTCCTGTAGTTTTCCACAAGATCCGGCTGCTGACGTGTATTCGCTCTGTCGCCCATTCTCTACCGCAAGTCCCCAAAAACCAATCACAGTTAAACCAACCGTCTAATGATGGCCTTGGCATCGTGCCCAGTCAATGGGAAAACTCCCATCCGGCAGGCGCAGCTTGATTCGAGTAATTCGAATCGACGGCGCCTTAGCGCGTTTTGCCTGACATTAAGATTGCAATTAGTAATCAGCTATGTAGACGGGGTACCTCTTGAAGGAATCCCAGATGTGCTTCCGTACAGTATTTGAAAGGAAATCCCGCACGGATTTATTGACCCCGGCTTCATCACAAAGTGCCAAACTAAATTCACCCTTACGAGCCGAGCCGGAGTCCCGGCAAAGGGGCACATACGCGAGCTTTTAGCCGAGGTGAAAAATTGTGATGAAGCGAGGCACGAAAACCAGCCCGCCGATTATTGCCGCCACAACCGCAGAACAGAGAACTGCCGCTGCGGCGGTGTCTTTGGCATCGCGGGCGATGCGGTGAAACTCATTATTGCTGGCGATGTCCACCAGGCGCTCTAAAGCAGTATTTACCAGTTCGGCGAAAATGACGATGCCCACAGCCAGCGTTAACATCGCCCAGCCCGTAGTATCAACACCGAGCAGGAAAGCCGTGATTGCAACAACCGCTGCCACGACAACATGAATCCGCAGATTGCGCTCGGTTTCAAAAGCGTGCATGAATCCGCGGAACGCATGAAAGAAAGATTCAAGCAGACTGGCGGTGCGCTCAGCTTTCCGCCTCCAGGAACCAGGAATGGCAATGAGCTTGCGCTCTGAGCCAGGGGTCGGAGCGGGCGGCGGGGACGTATCTCTTAGCGGCTGATTAATGACCCAACCCTCGATTTGGCAGGAATGCCCATGGTACGACGATATCACGGCGGGTTGTATCCCACTTGGCATATTGTGATGTGTTGAGCTTACACGTTGAAAGTTTTACAGTCGACCCGGGATAGTTCATCTGGACCTTAGGTCGTTCTAACGTTTGAAGCCCGCCGCATTCAATATCTGCTTCTGCCGTCCAAACATCTCCTTTTCTTCCTTTGGCTCCATGTGGTCGAACCCCAGCACATGAAGCATGCCGTGAACAAAAAGGAAGGCCATCTCTCGTTCGAACGAATGACCGTAGTCAATCGCCTGTTCCTGCGCTTTTTCGACCGATATGACGATTTCCCCTACTTCCCAAGGAAGTTCCACCGATGGTGGAGGATCTATTGAAAGCGGAAATGACAGGACGTCGGTCGGTTTGTCTTTGCCCATCCAGTCCTTGTTAAGAGTTCGGATCTGCCTATCGGACACAAGAACGAGGCTAAACTGTCCGCGCTCAGCCATGTCTTCAAGCATCTGCTGCTCCAGGTGCTCGGGCGTATCTCCTATCAGACAAGCGAAGACCGCAACGCAGAGCTTGTCTGCCATCTGCTCGATTTGCTTCAACTCGACGGATAGCCGTCGCTGCCTATTGGAAACCGTTAACTTTGCTGACACTTGTTGTTCCACAGTTTTTATCATGCTATTCTTGCCGTTGGAATAGCCTGTATTGTCGTAGACGGAACGTAGTCTACGGCACTTTGTTATTTCTGGCGAACTCGTCAGGACCTAAATGCAAGCAGACATCGAGCGAATTACCCAACTTGCTGACACAGTAAGCTCATCTATCGGCCTTTCAGTCGTCGATGTGAGACTGGTACAACAAGGAAAGCGTCGCACGATGGAGGTCACAATCTATCGTCCAGGCGGACGAATCGGTTTGGATGATTGCGAGCAGATGAGTCGCCAATTGGAAGCCGCTCTGGATTTAGAGCCGGATGACGTGTTCGAAAGCAGCTTTGATTTAGAAGTTCAAAGTCCGGGGATCGATCGTAGACTCGCTTCCGAGCGAGAATACAGCTTATTCTCAGGACTTCCTGTGGAAGTAAAAACCAAGCAAAAGGTTGAGGGGCTCGGCTCCGCGTTCACTGGTAAGTTGCTCGGACTGGAAAACGACAGTGTGATGGTCGCGGATCCTCAAAAGCTGAGCGATACTCCCAAGCCAAAACACAAATCCGCCAAAGCGCAAGCACCGCTCGAAAAGGAATCCCTTGGCACCATCGCGGTGCAAATGAGCAATATCATCTCCGTTCGATTGATGCCCAAACCAATTGGAGCACTGAGCGATCAAGAAGATGACATTACAGAATTACCGACAACTGAATTACCTAAAACTGAATAGCCCTGGAGGACGACATCGTGATCAAAATTGGCGATAAATTGCTGGAAGCAGCAGAAGAACTCGAACGCGAACGAAATATCCCACAAGAGGAATTCATTTCGTACGTTTGTGACGCCATCGTTGCTGCCTACAAGAAGAAAGTACCTGACCACGATGTTGAAGGCGTACGCGCCATTTTCGACACTGAGACCGGTGAAATCGGAATCTTCGCCCCGAAAGAAGTTGTCGAAAGGGTTACCAATGAGTACCACGAGATTGGACTTGCAGAGGCTCAGGATCTCATTCCCGACGTAACTGCCGGAGAAGTTCTCGAAATTGAAGTAACTCCTGCAGACTTCTCAGAGTTCGGCAGAATCGCCGCTCAAACTGCGAAGCAGTTGATTACGCAAAGACTTCGTGAAGCCGAGAAAGAATTAATCAAAAAGGAATTCGAAGCCCGTCGAGGTACTTGCACCACTGGTCAGATCGAGCGTATCGAAGTAATCAGCAACAACCGCAACAACGTGATCATCAACCTCGGCCGCGTTGAAGGCTGCATGCCATCAAAAGAACAGCTTCCTGGGGAAACGTATCGCGTCGGCAACCGCGTCCGCGTGTATGTTCTGGAGTTGCGTGAAACCGGTCGCATTCCGCAGATCATCATTTCACAAGCGCATCCGGAGCTAGTTCGCGAACTATTTGAATTGTATGTACCGGAAATTGAAGACAGCACCGTCGAAATCAAATCGATTGCGCGTGAGGCCGGATATCGCACCAAGATCGCGGTGCATTCAGAAGATTCAGATGTTGATCCCGTCGGCGCATGTATCGGAACCAGAGGCGTACGTATTCAAAACGTAGTCGCTGAGTTGCGCAACGAAAAAATCGATGTCATCCGTTATTCACAAGATCCGGTCGACTTCATTTCCAACGCCCTCAGTCCTGCTCGTATTACAACGGTCGCGTTGTATGACGATCCGGAAGGTGGTCGCCGCGCAGAGGTGATTGTGCCTGATGATCAGCTCAGTCTAGCGATTGGCAGAGGCGGACAAAACGTTCGTCTGGCAGCCAAGCTGACCGGTTGGAAGATTGATATCAAATCGGAAAGCCAAGCTGGTGGCACATACAAGAACACAACGGATACCGTCGCCCGTTAATGATTCTACGGTTGTGCACGGTTTGCAGAGCTAAGCGTTCGCGCGAGGAACTTTTGCGGCTAACTGTGGACTGCTTGACTGGAGAAGTTTTCCTTAATCTCCAGTCAAGCAAACCGATAAAAGCAGATGTGCCAATGATAAATGGCATTTCTGCAGTCAAGAATTCAGTTAATGGCCGTTCTGTGTATCTTTGTCCGCAACGTGGGTGTGTCGAAAGAGCTTTAAAGGGTAATCGGCTGAAAGGCGCGCTGGAAGGCGGTCGCGGACGAAAGGACAGACCGCGGCGAACGATCAAATGGCCGCTTGAACCACAACTTATCCACACTCTGTCAAGTACGTGCACAGAAAGCTGAGAATCGTGCCACAATTATGGATGGAGGGTAGTTGATGAACGATCGTGTCCGTGTTTATGAGCTTGCACGAAAAATGAACCTGGATAATCAGGTAGTCATTAACGCTCTGCGTGAGCTCGGCTACGACGTCAAAAGCCACTCAAGTACGATCGACGCTCAAGCCGTCGGTCTTCTAATCGCACACATCGGCAAAAAGAAAGAACCAGCAAAACCTGAGGCTAAAAGCATATTGTCACCTACCACCAAAGCACCGGGACCGACATCTAAATCGTCGGCGTCAAAAGCAGCAGCAGCCGCTCCGCCAGCCCCAGTGCAAAAGCCCAGAGTTCTTGCACGCTATCGCCGTGAGCCAGTTGTAGAGACTCCGACAGAACAAACAGCCGAGCCGGCACCAGTGGCAGCAATTGCGCCAACTCCGGAACCAGCGGCCGTTATAGCTCCTCCGGTAAGCGCTCCGATACCTGCTGTTGTAGAAATTGAAGAGCCAATCGTCGCTCACATTACCGAGCCTCAAGTTGAACTTTCGCCTTTGGCTGAACAGAGCGAAGACCTGAGCCTTGATATTGACATGGACGAAGATCTTGACGAATCAGCAGCAATGCCTTCAGGACCTTCCCGTGCAGTACTCGAACAACGCCGCCAGATGGCGGAAATCGAAGTAGCACAAGAGCGCAGCAAGAAACGCGTGGAAGAACAGCAAGCACAAACTCAGTTGCTGGCTGAACAGAAAATCCGCGACGAGAATCAGCGCAAACAAGAAGCCGCCCGCAAAGTTGAAGACATGGGGCGCAGATACGGCAACCAACCACCTCGTGAGCCCAGCCGGGATCAGGGTCAAAGACCTCAAGGTGGTGGCGGTCAGAACAACGACCCCTCAAGACAGATGCGCGATGCTTTCTCCGGTGGTCCACCGAAGCCAGGCGGCGCCCCTTCCAGTCCAAGTGGAGCTCCAAGTGGAACTCCAGGTCAACCAATCCGCGTTGGCACACCATCTTTCAGAGCAACTCCTCCGCGCCCGCCTAAATCACACAATCGGCAGCCGCAAGAACGCCACGCTCAGCAGCAACAACAGAAGCAAAAGGCTGAAGACAAACGAGCTGCTGCGATTATTGAAATACCGAAGATGATCACTATTAGTGGTCCGGTAACTGTCAAAGAGCTCGCCGAAAAAATGGTGCAGCCAGAGACTGAGATCATCAAACGCCTTTTCATGAAAGGCATCATGCGCACAGTCAACCAAATGATTGAGCCGGATCCAGCACGAGAGCTAGCTATCGAGATGGGCTATGAACTGCAAAGCGCAGCCGACATGGCTATCGATGCAGCGATCGCAGCCGAAGAGGCCGGTCCAAAACCAGAAATTCTCACCGATGAAGATCGCGCAGCACTCGTAACTCGCGCTCCGATCGTCACCATCATGGGTCACGTAGATCACGGTAAGACCAGCTTGCTTGATGCGATTCGGCAGACCAAATTCTTGCTCACCGATGCCGAACATGGTGGCATCACTCAGCACATTGGTGCCTATCACGTTGAAGTAACCGGCGAAGACGGCACGTTGCGTCAAATCGTGTTCCTCGATACGCCTGGTCACGAAGCGTTTACTGCAATGCGTGCACGTGGGACCAAAGTTACCGACATAGCCATTCTCGTTGTCGCTGCCGATGACGGCGTGATGCCTCAAACAATCGAAGCAATCGACCACGCCAAAGCTGCCGGCGTTCCAGTAGTTGTAGCGATCAACAAAATTGACAAGGCCGATGCTGATCCAGATCGTGTTCTTACCGATCTAATGAAGCACGGAATCGTTCCAGATAAATTCGGCGGCGACACCGTAACCTGTAACGTTTCAGCCAAGAAGAAAACTGGTCTCGATGAGCTGCTCGAGATGATTCTTCTCGTTGCAGACATGCAGGATCTTAAAGCTAATCCAGAAAAACCTGCCAGTGGCAGCATCATCGAAGCTGAGTTGTCTCGAGGTAAGGGTGCAGTTGCCACTGCGCTCGTCGCCAACGGCACCTTGCGTGAAGGTGATTGCATAGTTGCCGGCAGTTGCTGGGGACGCGTTCGCGCCCTGTTCGATGATCGCGGTCAACGCGTAAAAGCAGCCGGTCCTTCAATGCCTGTTGAAGTACTCGGTCTTAAGGAAGTCCCGCAAGCCGGCGACCGCTTCGAAGTGGTTGTTGATGAGTCCTTTGCTCGCGACCTTGCTGAAAAACGCAGAGATCAGGAAGTCGAAATCCGACGCCACCATGTAACTCTGGAATCGCTGCATGACATGATGCAAGCAGGCGAAGTCAAAGAACTGGACATCATCGTCAAAGCAGATGTGCAAGGTACAGCCGAAGCCATTGCTGAGCAAATCGTCAAATTGTCAGGCAAAGAAGTCGTTGTGCGAATTCTTCGTACGGCTTCCGGTGACATTTCAGAAACCGATGTCAACCTGGCAGCATCATCTAATGCCATCATCATCGGCTTCAACATTCAACCGGACAATAACGCCAAGAGCGCAGCTGATACAGCCGGTGTGGACATCCGCACATACAACACTATCTACCAGATCATTGACGACCTCAACCTGGCTATCCAGGGCTTACTGCAACCGATCCGCAAGGAGTTTGAAGTAGGAACCGCTGAGATTCGTGCACTGTTCAAAGTTGGCAAGAATCAAATGATTGCCGGTTGTATGGTCACCAGTGGCAAAATACCGCGTGGCTCGGGCGTTCGAGTCGAGAGAGAAGGTCAAGTCGTATACGAAGGTAAGATCGACACACTTAAGCGCTTCAAAGATGACGCTAAAGAAGTCGCTCAAGGATTCGAATGTGGCATGAGCTTCGAGAAGTTCACAGAACTGAAAGAAGGCGATATCGTCAGAGCCTTTGCCATCCAAGAGATCAAGCGAGAACTCACTCGCTAATCCAGCAGATCTCAGCTCAGCACGACTTCGATGCTGGAGGAGGTAATAATTATGTCCACTCCTCGTAACCTAAGAGTTGCCCAATCTGCCAAGCGCGAATTATCCGAGCTGATCAGACGCGACCTTAAAGATGACCGCGTGTCAGGCATTGTTTCCATCACCGATGTAGAGACTAGCAACGACTGCCGCCGCATGCGAGTTTTTATCTCCGTCTTTGGTGATGAGAACAAACAGGCCATCACTGTTGATGCGCTAAATGAGCATGCTCCGCAAATCCGCGGCGAAATTGGGCGCAGACTGCGCTTGCGTTTTGCGCCAGAGTTGAGCTTCAAACTGGACACATCGTTGGAGCGCGGCTCGAAAGTCTCAGACTTGATCAGCAAGATTTCCCGAGGCGAAGTGTAGCTTCAATGGTCGAAACTGAATACGGCTTTTTGAACATCAAAAAGCCGGTAGGCGTCACTGCCCACGATGTTGTCGCCAAGGTGCGGCGAATACTGCGCATCAAACAGGTTGGCCATGGTGGAACGTTAGATCCGCTCGCTTCTGGTGTTTTGCCGATCGCTATTGGAAAAGCTACGCGCTTGCTGCGCTTTCTTGATGGCACCAAGGTCTATTTAGCTGAGATTCGCCTTGGCCTGCAAACTACGACTGATGACTTGGAAGGTGACGCCCTAAAGACGTCGGAAGAATTTCCATCTAGTTCAGCAGTCTCGGAGCGACTGTTGCAATTCGTCGGTCACATTGAACAACTGCCTCCGCTGTACAGCGCCGTGCACGTTAATGGCAAACGATTGTATGAAATGGCCCGTGCCGGAGAAACTCCGGAATCTATTCCGGTGCGCTCAGTATTTGTCGCCGCAATCGAAGAACTTGGCTACGCACCACCTGTGGTGCGGGTGAGAATAACTTGTGGTCCCGGCACTTACATTCGCAGTATCGCTCGCGATCTAGGCGAGAAGCTTGGATGCGGAGGATGCCTGCAGGCGCTAGTGCGCGAGCAGGCTGGACCATTTCGCATAGAGAATTCTTTGACACTAGAAGATCTGCAAGCTGCAGTATCAGAGAATCGCCTGGCTCAAGTATTGGATCCACCGCAGCGCGCAATCACCCTCAGTCAAATCCAGGTGCCCGGAGAGCAAGCGTTAAAGCTTCGGTTGGGGCAACCGGTAGAAATTTCACTTGCTGAGGTTCCTGCTGGACAGGAACACATCGTTGCTATGTTCGACGATAAAATCGTAGCGATATGTAGATGGGATTCCGAAGCTGGTGTCGCGTCTGTTAAAATCCAACCAGAGGTGGTGCTGGCAGATGGACAAACCAATAAATAGAATCACTCTTTTGAATATCACGCTATTCGTGGAAGCATTTCTGTTGCTTGTCGCAACAGGCTGGAGCCAGCTTTCCGGCATTGCATTGCAAAAGGCGATGACGTTCGGATATCAACCGATGCTGATTGGTGTCGGTGTCGGGTGCGCAATGGCGCTTGGGGGCTACGCCCTGTTCTCGATGACGCGGACACTGCCGCTATTTGCCCAGATTCGGGAACTAGTAGAAAACCTTTTGATTCCTATGGTGGCCGAGCTTAAGCCGACAGATTTGATAATCATCGCAGTAGTATCTGGGTTCTGCGAAGAAGTCTTCTTCCGCGGCGTTGCGCAGCCTCAGTTCGGACTGGTGATCACAGCCATTGCATTCGGCTTATTCCACGACCCCAGCTTTAAGCACTTTAGCTATGCCATCATCGCATTCTTATACGGACTGATTCTGGGAGCGCTGTATCAGTACACCGGCAGCCTTTGGGCTCCAATCTGCGCGCATATCACACACAATTTGATCTCCCTTTATCTTCTGCGCTACAAAATCAAACCGCCGACAGCTCCTGTCGAGAGCTAGTCGACTGTCGTGGAGGCGTGCGTACCCTCCGAATGCAAGGCAGGGGCGGCGCACGCCCCTACAATTCGTGTGAAGCGTTGGTAACTCGCTTTGATTAAATGTAGCGCGCCTGGTGATGCCTCTTTTGAGCATTTTCAAACAGGCAGGCACTCATAAAGCAGAGCTTCGAAGCCCGGCTGTAGACGCTTTCCTTAAAACAATAGAAGTGCAAAAGATACTTGCAATTACAGGCCTACACCACAGTGTTCGACGTGATAAAAATAAGAACGTTACTTGGTGGTTTTTATGACATTAGCGATTACGGCTTCGATGTACTACGAGTGAAGACCTTGCACAACCCTTACACGCTCAACATATCGGAGAAACGACTCAATCGGTTTCTTTCGAAGCTAACAAATCTAATAGACGTCATCGAGCGCGATTACAATCTAGATAGAGATCACTTTCAACTTCTGCTTGAAAGTCACTGGCTGCACACGAATGCCAACGGCGGCATGCTCGTTTTGCCCAACTGGGATCTATTCATTTTCTCTGCGCTGCAGAGTCCTTCTGTGATGGCGGACCCTGAAACCAAAAGAGCTCTGCTGGCGGTTGCCGCAGAGCTTCGTCACTCTTAAAACGCCTTTCAGACCTAGACTGTCCAGCGATCGATCACTTCCTGGAACTGCGCAATAGTAAACGGCTTGGCTAAGAAGCCATCCATCCCTCCGTTCAGGCATCTTTTCAGGGCCTCATCGCCCTTCCCAGTTACGGCCACAACTGGCGTATGGCGTCCTTTCGTTGCATCCATTTGTCGAATATGCTTGGTGCACTCGAGCCCATCCATGCCGGGCAAGTGCCAATCCATCAACACCAGACAGTAACTACTTTCGGACAGAGCGGCCAACGCTTCTGTTGCATTACTCACTATATGCGCGTCAATTCCCAGCCTATCAGCCAAAATTTTCATCAAGCGCTGCTGGGTTTTATTGTCCTCAACAACCAGTATGGCTTCCGGCATCATTACCTTCTACGGTAACCAAGCAGTCAGTTTACACCGTTCAAGGCTGCACTT
>Ga0163152_10007950_pt1 | contig 11451 bp, 8 predicted proteins | sample OliLakLV19MP8IB2_FD_148635 | JGI IMG/M metagenome (GOLD analysis project Ga0163152, IMG submission 148635) | Freshwater microbial mat bacterial communities from Lake Vanda, McMurdo Dry Valleys, Antarctica - Oligotrophic Lake LV.19.MP8.IB-2 | ecosystem: Environmental > Aquatic > Freshwater > Lake...
CCGCCACCCCGCCCCCCCCAAAAGGCCCATGCCAGACCTCGTCACGATCCGCAGGGCGCTCCTCTCCGTCAGCGACAAGGCCGATCTCGTGCCCTTTGCGCGGGCGCTCCGCGAGCGCGGTGTCGAGATCGTCTCCACCGGCGGCACGGCCCGGGCGCTGGGCGCGGCGGGGATAGATGTCATTCCCGTCGAGAAGGTCACCGGCTTTCCCGAGGGCCTCGACGGGCGCGTCAAGACGCTGCACCCCGCGGTGCATGGCGGGCTGCTGGCCGTGCGCGACCTGCCGGAGCACGCGACGTTCCTGAAGACGCACGGCATCACGCCCATCGACCTGGTGTGCATCAATCTTTATCCCTTTGAGGAAACGGTGACCAGGCCGGGTGTATCGCTCGCCGAGGCGATCGAGAACATCGATGTTGGCGGGCCCGCGATGATGCGTGGCGCGGCGAAGAACTACCAGTGGGTCACGGTCCTCCCCTCGCCCCAGTACTACGACCGCATTATCTCCGAAATGGACTCGAACGCGGGCGCGACTACGCTGCGGACGCGCGCGGAACTCTCCGCCGCGGCATTCGCCAAGACGGCCGAGTACGACGCCTCGATCTCGGCCTTCCTCGGTCGGCGAACGCCGGGCGCGTTCCCCCAGGTCCTGCGGGTCTCCTACACCAAGGTTGACGAACTCCGTTACGGCGAGAACCCGCACCAGGAGGGCGCGCTCTATCGCGACCCGTCGTCGATCGGCCCGACGATCGTCAACGCGCAGCAGTTGCACGGCAAGCAACTCTCGTACAATAACATTCTGGATGGTGCGGCCGCACTCGACGCGGTGCGGGCGCTTGCGCGACTGGACGCGACGCCCGCGCTCTCGCACTTGCCCGCGTGCGCGGTGGTGGTGAAGCACACCAACCCGTGCGGCGCGGCGATGGCGACAAGCCTCGCGCGCGCGATCGACCGGGCAATCGCCGGCGACCCGATCGCGGCCTACGGCGGCATCCTCGCCACCAGCGGCGTGATCGACGGCGCGGCGGCCAAGGTCATCGCGGACGAACGCAACTTCTTCGAGGTGATCGTGGCCCCCGCGTTCGACGATGCCGCGCTCGCGATGCTCCGGGACCGATGGGCGAATGTCCGTCTGCTGGCGGTCGGGGACAATCCTGGCTCGGTCGCGCGGAAACTCGAATACCGCTCGGTTCCGGGCGGGATGCTGGTGCAGGACCGCAATGTCGCGCCCTCGGAGCCGATGCGCTGGGAGCACAAGGCCGGGCCGCAAGCCCCGGCGGCACTGCACAGCGCGGGCATCGTGCTCGAGACGCTCGTGCGGTTTGTTTCGAGCAACGCGGTCGTCATCGGCGGCAACGACTCAGAGGCCGGTCCCGCGGGCGATTCGTCCCCGTGCATCCGCCTGTTCGGCGTCGGCTCCGGGCAGGTGGACCGGGTGTCCGCGTGCAGGCTCGCCGCGGCCAAGGCGGGCACGCACGCGCGCAGCGCGGCGGCGGCGGGCGATGCGTTCTTCCCGTTCCCCGATGGCCCGAGCGTGCTGATCGAGGCGGGCGTGAAGTTGATCGTGCATCCCGGCGGCTCGAAGCGCGACCAGGAGACGTTCGACCTGTGCGAACGGCACGGCGTGTCGTGCCTGACCACGGGGATGCGGCACTTCAGGCATTGATGGTCACCTTCCCTCGCTTCCAAAGAGCACTGCCCCGCGCGAGGCCGCGGACCCAGTGGCACATCAAACGCAAGTTTGAGGGTGCCCGCCGTACGCCCCATACCCACGGAGCGCGGGGTCTGTGAATCTTCCGTCAGCCCGAACACCTTCCAGTCATGCGGGCTCGACACCGATTCTGCTGGCACCTATGCTCGCTTGCGTCAGATTTGTGAAACTCACCGCCGCCGGAAGGCGACGGAGAGAGCATCATGAGTGCTCCCCGGGCCAGAAAGGCGGCTGTCCGTCAGGCCGCGCTTGAAGAAGCGGCCGGGGGGTCGGAGTCTCTGTGCATAAATCCGGTCGGCCTGATCGCGATGGCCTCGGCCTTGGATTCCAAGGTTCTGGTCCTCAACAAACTCTACGTCGCGGTTCGCGTGGTCTCGGCCCGCCGAGCGTTCTCGCTTTTGTGCCGCGAACTCGCCGAGGTCATCCACGTCGATGAGGGCAAGTACCACAACTACGACTTCGCATCGTGGACGGAACTCTCGGCGCTGCGCAAGACCTTCGAGCCCGACAAGCACGACTGGGTCCGCACGGTGCGGATCGACCTCGCCGTGCCGCGCGTGATCCGGCTGCTCGGGTACGACCGGCTGCCGGCGCAGATCGTGAAACTCAACCGGCGGAACCTGTTTGCCCGCGACCGCAACCAGTGCCAGTACTGCGGGCGGACCTTCCCGACGAGCGAGTTGTCGATCGACCATGTGAAGCCGCGGACGCAGGGCGGCGGCGAGGCGTGGGACAACCTGGTGTGCTCGTGCGTGAAGTGCAACGCACGCAAGGGCGGACGTACGCCGGAGCAGGCGCACATGCGGCTGGTGCGCGCGCCCATCAAGCCCAAGCGCAACCCGCTCATCACCATCCGGCTGGGACAGGACCGGTACGCATCCTGGAAGGCGTTCCTGGATGACGCGTACTGGAATGTCGAGTTGAAGTGATCGGACGGGCCTGGAGCGCCGAGTCTACGCACGCGTGCGCGAAGCCGCGCTCGCCAGGCGGCCGCGCGAGGCGCGGGTCTGGTCCATGTACCGCTGCAGGTTCCGGCCCGGGCAGCCGGATTGGCCGATCTCCTGGTGCGTGTACACGCGCGACAGCGAGACCTTGTGGCGCTGCATGAGCACGCTCAGGAACTGATCGACCGAGGCCAGCGCCTGCGGCGTCGGCTGCTGCACCTCAAAGTTCCCCAGCACCATCACACCGATGTTGTGCTCGTTCTGGTCCTTGACGTGCGCGCCCTGCTTCCAACTCGGCCGGCCCTCCCACACGCGTCCGGTGGGGTCGATGATGTAGTGGTACCCGATATCCGCAAAGCCGCGCGCGTTCACATGCGATGCCCGGATCGACTCGATCCTTCGGGCCGCATCCTGCTGGCTCCGCAGCGACACCGGCGCCATGCCGTCGTGATGGATCGTCAGGCGGTTCACGCCGTTCATGCCGTAGCACTCATTGGGCTTGGCGATCCCCTGGCGCGTCCACGATGCCCGCGACATCATCGTCACGCCCGGTGGGGTGAACGAAGCCTCGGCGACGACCGGGGCGGGCGGCTTGTAGGTGAACACCGGCACCGGGGTGCCCGGGAGGGGCGGACGCGTGGCGGTCGCCTGGCGCTTGCACCCGGCGAGGAACAACGCCCCCAGCGCAAGCCCCTGGCCGATCAACACACGCCTGCCTAGACCACCCTGAGATTCCGCACGCTGGCTATCGCTCATGATCGCTCTTCCATCGGCCAGCCCGTCGCGCCCGCTGCACGCGCTGAGAATGTCCCCGCCCCCGGCAGCGCGGATTGTACAGACCCGTCCCCTACCGACCACCCAATCCTCCCGCTCCAGACCTGTTATTCCACATTCCCCTGCCCCCCTGCTCTCTCGCCTGAAACTCCGTTCAGGTTCCGTCAGCCCGCCGAAGCCATTCCTCTTCCAGACGCTGGGCATCGGCCGCGGCGGAATCTCGCTCGGCCAAGGCCAACTTGCACTTGTCGGGGTCGCGGTAGACCGCCTCCCGCGTCAGTTCGGCATCTGCCCGTTTCACGCGGACAACCGCCTTCTCCATCTCTTTTTCGAGTTTTTCGGGCGACATCCACGACAGGCCGCCAGCCCCACTCTCTCCCCCCGCGCCTCCACCGGGCGCGCGATTTCCCTTGGCCTTTGTCCTCACCCCCGTACTTTGACTCGGGCCGCGCTCGGCGACGGCGTTCTCCCTCGATGCGCCCTTTGTGCCCGAGCCTCGTCGCGACGATGACGATGCCGCGGCGGCGGGGGGTGCCTCTTCCCATGTCTTCTTCTTGTTCTCGCCCTGCAACTGACGGGTGTGCCACTGGCTGTAGTTGCCGTTGAAAACCGTGGCGTTGCCCAGCCCGTCGAGCACGATCAAGTGGTCGCAGGTCGCATCGATGAGCGCGCGGTCGTGGCTGATGAGAATGAGCGTCCCGGCGAACCCTTCGCCGTCCTCCCCTTGACGCAGCGCCTCCTCCAGCCGCTCGGCCGAGGGGATGTCGAGGTGGTTGGTCGGCTCGTCGAGCACCAGCAGGTTCTTGGCCGAAGCCAGCAGCGCCGCAAGCCGCGCGCGGCTGCGTTCCCCGCCGCTCATCACCCGCAGGGGCTTGTCCTGCTCCTGCCCGGCGAACAAGAACGCGCCGGCGAGGTCGCGTGCCTGCTGCTCGCTGAAGCCCAGCCCCGGGTTCTCCTTCTTGATCTGCTTCTGGAGGTACTCCCACACGGGCAGGTCGTCATCTACTCCGGGCGGGAGTTGGGCGTAGTACCCCACCACGACCGAAGCCCCCATCTTCGTCGTTCCCTCGCTCAGCGGCAGTTCGCCCAGCATGGCGCGGACCAGCGTCGTCTTCCCTGCGCCGTTGGGGCCGACGATCGCCCACCGCTCGCCGCGGGAGATGGTGTTCGTCAGGTCGTGGAAGAGAACCTTCTCCCCGGTCCCGCCGCCATCGGCAGCGCGGGCGGGGTAGACCTTCTTCGCGTCCCGGACCACGGCCACCAGGTCCGCCGAGCGCGGCGCGGGCGGCAGGCGGAGTTTCATCGCGCTGATCTCTGAGGGCCGCTCGATCGAGAACAGTTCCTTCTGCCGTTCAAGTTTCGACAGGCGGCCCTGAGCCTCCTTGGCCCGCTGCCCCGCGCGGAAGCGCCGGATGAAGTCCTCTTCCTTGGACCACTGGGACTGCTGGTTCTCGTAGGCCCGGTGCTGGGTGAGCAGTCGCTGCTTGCGTATCTCGCGGAAGGCCGTGTAGTTGCCCGGGTAGTCGACCAGGCGGGCCCCGTCGATCTCCTCGATGCGCCCCACGACGTTGTCGAGCATCTGCCGGTCATGGCTGATCATGATCACGGAGCCGCGGTACTCGTTGACCAGAAACTCCTCGAGCCATTCCCGCCCCACGATGTCCAGGTGGTTCGTCGGCTCGTCGAGGAGCATGATGTCGGGGGCTTCGAGCAGCAACTTGCCCAGGGCCAGGCGGCCCTTTTGCCCGCCGGAGAGGCCCGAGACCGGCACGCCGAACTGCGAGTCCACGAAGCCGAGGCCGTGCAGCACGGCGTCGACGCGGTGGTCCATCGCGTAGCCACCCATCGACTCGATGCGGTGCTGGAGGTCCGATGACCGCTCCATCAGCCGGTCCAGCGTCTCGCCCGAGGCGTTCGCGGGCTCGGCCATCTCGTGGAAGACCTGATCGAGTTCGATGTGCAGCCGTCCGAGTTCCTCGAACCCCGATTCCGCCTCCTCGCGCAGAGTCCTGGACATATCCAGGTCAGGGTCCTGCGACAGGTACCCCATGCGGGCACCCTTGTTCAGCGACACCGAGCCCGAGTCGGCCTTGGCCCGTCCCGCCAGAATCTTGATGAGCGTCGTCTTGCCCGTGCCGTTCCGCCCGACCAGCCCGATCCGCTCCCCCGGCTCAATTGACAGCGACACGCCGTCCAGCAGGACGCGCGTGCCGATCGAGTACTTCAGGTTGGTCGCCGAGAGCAGGGGCATGGGCCGCGATGGTAGGGATCAAACTCTCAAACATCCCCAAATCGTCGGCTTGGCGGGCACAATCCCGCGCCAATCTTTGGTATGCTCCCGGCCCATCAACCCGTCACATGGAGTCTTTCAGATGATCCGCTTCGCCCTCGCCGCCGCCCTGCTCGCCGCGGCATCCTGCACCGCCCTTGCCGACCTCGGCCTTTCCTTCTTCCCCGATCCTCAGCCGGGCGTCGATACCAACGTCACGCTCACGACCGGCGAGGTGCTCAAAGGCAAACTCGTCTCGTCCGATGACGAGACCGTGGTCATCGATCACCCGGTCCTGGGCCGTATGACCTTCACGCGTGACCAGGTGAAGGAAGTTGCCGATGCCAATCCGCCACCGCCGCCCGATCCCGATTCGTTCTTCAGGGGCTGGGCGTTCACAGTCGAGGCGGGCGTGACGGGCGCGAGCGGAAACACCGAGCGCTTCGGCGCCCGCGCGGCAATCGGCGGCGTGCGCGAGACCTCGAAACTGGCGACCTCGGTCGGCGCCTCATACCTGTACGCCATCGACGATGGCAACAAGTCGCAGGACCGCTTCGAGGCGAACATCCGCAACGACTGGAAGATCACGGACTCAAAGTGGCGGGTCTACGCGCGGGGCGTTGCGGAGTACGACTATTTCCAGGAGTACGACTGGCGCATCACCGCGGTGGCGGGCATGGGCTACGAGTTGATCGAGACCGACACCACGCTCCTGCTGCCGCGGGTCGGCCTTGCCGTCACGCGCGAGATCGGCGGCTCGGACAATCGGTTCATCCCCGAACTGAACCTCGGCTTCGACTTCACGCACAAGTTCAGCGAGACCTCGAAGTTCTTTTTCATCTTCGATTCGTACTGGAGCCTGCTGGACATCCCGCAGTACCGGCTCGTCGCATCAACAGGGCTTGAGTTCCTGCTCGACGCCGACACGGGCATGGTCTTCAAGATCGGTGCGGAGGACCGCTACGACTCGACGCCAGGCGACGGGCGCAGCCGCAACGACCTGACGTACTTTGCGACGGTGGGATGGAAGTTCTGATCTCCGCTCCTTCCGTTCCTCCCTGCGTCGCTCCGTGCCTTCGTCGCTCAGTCGCTTCCCCTCACAACTTCCCCATCCACTTTGCCCAGATCGACAGCACCAGCAGCATGTACAAGCGCTGCGAGTGATCTCTGCGCTCGTTCATATGCTCGTCGAGCATCTGCCGGACGAACTTCATGTTCAAGTCGATACCCAGGCGCGCCGGCCCCCACGGCTCCGCGCTCTCCAAGTGGTCCATCAGCAGTTGCTTCATGCCGCCGTAGTCCGAGCGGAACCACTCGCCGATGGGGATGGCAAACCCCTGCTTGGGCCGATAGACGATCGCGGCGGGGAAGTACTTGCGGGCGACCTGGCGGAGGAGGCCCTTGCGCCGGCCGCGGGGCATGAGAGATTCGGGTGTGGCGCTCAGGCAACTCTTTGCCAGGGTTGGTGCGAGAAAAGGTGAACGGACCTCGAGGGCCACCGCCATTGAGGCCGTGTCGACCTTGCGCATCAGGTCGTTGGGGAGATAGAACTGCACATCCCATAGGACCGCCTCGGACAGTCCTGTCCAGCGGCCGTCGTGGTAGCCGGGTTGGGGCGGGCGGGAGAGGAGTTGGCGAAGTTCGCGCGATGGGAACACGGAAGCGAGGTCCGTGTACCCCAGGCCATTCGCTGCCGCCGCAAGCCGCGCGCCTCTCGCAAGCAAAGACCGCGTACCACGCACCGGCAGCCGTCGCAAGGGCACGTCGAGCGCCGCGAGCAATCCGCGGTGCCGGGCGATCAGCGCGGCAGCGCGGTATCGCTCGTACCCGAGGAACATCTCGTCGCCGCCATCGCCGGCGAGAGCGACCGCGACGTGCGCGCGTGCCGCGCCGCTCACCCAATAGGTGGGCAGGAGCGAACTGTCTCCCAGCGGCACACCCACTTGGCGGATGAGCATCTGAAGATCGGCGGCGGGGTTAGCGCGGCAGTCGAGGGTTGAGTGCGTGGTCCCCGCGATCCGGGCGACTTCGCTCGCGATCTCGGATTCATCGTCCCGGGGATCGGGCATCCGGACGCAGAACGATCTGAGGCCTCCGAGTTCCCGCCTCGCCAGAAACGCCACCAGCGAGGAGTCGATGCCGCCGGAAAGAAAGCACCCCAGGGGTACATCCGCCTCCAATCTGTCGCGAATGGACGCAACGAGCAGCGACTCCGCATCAACCGGGGCCATTGGCGTTGTCCGAGCCGGGCGGCCGGCCTCCGAGAACACGGGCCCGTGCGGTTCGTGCCGATAGTCGGAACCCCTCTCAACATAGGTGCGGCCCGCTCCGACCGTGCAGAGAAACTCGCCCGGGGGCGTGGCCGCATGACCAAAGCGGAGCCACTCTTCCAGCCCGCGGTCGCAGCGCTGGTGCTCGGGCGCGATGGCCTTGTGCATGGACATCTTCGCCATCGGCGTGGCGACGGAGGCGAACGTGAGCGCCATCGCCCCCGATTGATCCAGCCCCCGCGCGAAGAGCAGTGGCTTTTCCCCGAACGAATCGCGGGAGAGAATGAGTTCGCCCATACCGGCATCCCAGATCGCCAGCGCGTACATCCCGTCGAGTCTGTCGAATAGACCCTCCCCCCATGCCCGCCAGCCGTGCAGCAGCACCTCCGTGTCGCTGTGGTCGCTCACAAACTCATGCCCCGCGGCCAGCAACTCCTTCCGCAACTCGCGGTGGTTGTAGATGCAGCCATTGAACACCACGGCAACCAGGTCCGCTCCGCCCGTGGCATGGGCATCTTGACCAAAGGCATTCTCCAACGAGTGCGCATCGCGCCCGTGCGTTTCCACCTCTCGCATCCCCGCATACACCACCGGTGCATCGGGCTTGCCGTGAAACAGCAACGGCATCATCGCTGCGCGTGCTGGCAAAACATCGCGCCCGGCACGCAGTCCCGCCCCACCCCGCACCGACACCATCGGCTGTTGCCCTGTCGCCGGGTCGATGATCGCCAGACGCCGATGCACCAGCGCGACATCCACCACCGAGCCGTCCGCCCGCACCACGCGATCGCGGAACCGCCCCTGGCCGTCCGGGCCGCGGTGACGGATCGACTCATCAAGAATGTCCAGCCACGCCTCGGGGATCGCCTCGCGCCCCCCCCCCGGCAGCCCGAGCGCAGCCTTCGCTGCGTCGCCCGCCGGTGTCACCTTGACGATGCCGCCGATGCCGCACATGCACGCAGCATACGCGAGTCTTGAAACCCCTCCCCGAGGAAGGGGCTTTGGGGGGTGGGCCGCGCGCCGCCACCGTGTATGCTCACCCTCCCAAGCCACCCTGGACGCCCATGGACAACTCCACTCCCTCCGCCGCCATCGCCGCGGGCGAGCCCTTCGCCCCGGATATCCGCACGCGCCTGTACCTGTGGATGAGCGCGATCTTCGTAACCAGCCTGCTGCTGGCAAACATCCTGGGCGTCAAGTTGTTCCGGTTCGATCTCTTTGAGGGTCGGCTGGCCGTCGAGCACACGGTGGGCATGTTGCCCTTCCCGATCACGTTCTTGCTCACCGACCTGCTCAACGAGTACTACGGCAAGCGCGCTGCGCGGCGGGTGACCTACGTCGCCTTCGCGATGGGCGTGCTGGCGTTCCTGCTGATCTCCATCGGGCGGGCGATGCCCATCCGCGAGGGCATTCCGGGCACCGCCGATGCCAAGTCCTTCGACCTCATCTTCGGCGCTTCTTCCCTGATGTACATCGCCTCGATCGCGGCCTTCCTCGTCGGCTCTCTGCTCGACATCTGGCTCTTCGGGCTCCTGAAGCGATGGACCCGCGGCCGGCTTATCTGGCTGCGCGCGACAGGCTCCACCGTCATCTCGCAACTGTTCGACTCGCTGATCGTCTCCTTGATGTTCTTCATGGTGCTGCCTGCGCTCGTCGGGAGCGACAGCGCGGACGCGGGGTTCGTTGCCCGGACCGCGCTCACCGGATACATACTCAAGTTCGTGATCGCCGTCGCGCTCACACCGCTCATCTATCTGGGACGCTGGCTCATCAGGGCGCGGCTCGGCCTGATGCCGCTCCCGCCCGAAGCCGCGGCCTGAGGCGGATCATCGCGCCAGCAGCACGACCGCGTGCGCCTCCACCGCCCGCCCCTCCCCCACCGCGTCCACACCCTCGTGGCTCTTGCCCTTCACGTTCACCGCGCCCGCCTCCACACCCAGTAACGCCGCGATGTTCGCCCGCATGGCGTCCTTCACCGCGCCGATGCGAGGCTTCTCCAGAATCACCGTCGCATCCACGTTCACCACCCGCCACCCCGCGGCACCCACCCGGCGAACCGCTTCGATCACAAACTCACGCGAGTCGCGTCCGGCATTCTCCGCGGCGGTGTCCGGGAACATCTGGCCGATGTCGGGCATGGCCAGAGCGCCCATCATCGCATCAACCAGCGCGTGATAAAGCACATCGCCATCAGAATGGGCGACCGGGCCTTTCGGCCAGTCCAGCATCACTCCGCCGATCACCAGTGCCCGGCCGCGGCCCAAAGGGGGCCGATCCTCCAGCCGATGCAGGTCGTACCCGTGCCCGATCCGAAAGCCCTCTACGCTTGCCATCGACGCTCCCCGCGACCACCTGCCGCCACCCCTCCCCCACCGGCTTCAATCGGGTACATTCGCACGGTTGGACGATACACAAACTCCGCGTGCCGGGAAGATTCGTGCCTTGATCGACCTGTCCCCCTTGACCGCATGCCTCCCAAACTCACCAGATATTCCAGAGTTCCAAGATTCGCGGCGATGCCGCGCTACAGGAGAGAAAACATGACCCACGACCGTTCGATTCGCTCCGGCATCCTCATCGCACTGAGTCTTTCCGCCAGCGCGGCCTGCACGCTCCTGACGGCGTGCCAGAACACCGGCGGCGGCCTCAGCCTCTTCAGCGAGGGCGGCACGGGGATCTCGGAGGACAAGCACGTTTATGTCAGCCGCGCATGGCAGCCGTGGACGGTCACGCTCAGGGATACGCGCACCGGACAGGCCTTCTGGTCGATCGATGTGCCTGTCGGAAAGAAACTTGCGATGCAGTTCCTCGAGGCGCACGGCACAAAGAGTGATTTCACTCCAGACTTGATGAAGTGGGGGCTGATGGATGAGTTCGACCCATACACCAATCTGGGCAACTCGCTACCTGTCCCCCCGGCCGATGTCCGACGCATCGAACCCACACTTCGCGCGACGCCGGAACTGCCGGCGGATATGACCGGACGCACAACAGCGACGGCTCCTGTTCAGGTCCGCTGATCGCTGCGCAGTTTACGCGCGTTCTCGCAACTCTTTGTCCCGCCTGTGGCTAGGCATGGCTTTGCGAACAGAGTTCGGGTGAAATTCGGAAGTTATCTCGACGAGCGACGTGGTGTCGGTTCCTGTCAATAAATCATGGAGAACCCGTGTACAACCGATAAAACCTCGTTTTGTACCCGGAATCGTGGTATGCTTTGCTCATGTTCAACAACCCGAGCCAGACCGTTTGTGAGGGAAGAGAGGTCTGTGCTGCTCGTCGTGGTGGATTCACGATCATCGAGCTGCTTGTTGTTCTTGTGATCATCGCGATCCTGATCGCGCTCCTGCTCGTCGGCCTGCGCGGCGCGAGGGAGGCGGCAAGGACCACCGTGTGCCTGTCGAACCAACGACAGATCGCGCTGGCCTCGCTCAACTACGCGAATCACAACAAGGACTACATCCTCCGCGAGGGATCGGTGCGGCC
>Ga0163152_10007957_pt1 | contig 11441 bp, 9 predicted proteins | sample OliLakLV19MP8IB2_FD_148635 | JGI IMG/M metagenome (GOLD analysis project Ga0163152, IMG submission 148635) | Freshwater microbial mat bacterial communities from Lake Vanda, McMurdo Dry Valleys, Antarctica - Oligotrophic Lake LV.19.MP8.IB-2 | ecosystem: Environmental > Aquatic > Freshwater > Lake...
AAACGACACCACGCGCCTTGCAAACGTGCTGGGCTGCGTTCTCGCAACGCTGCGCTCCGTTGGTTACCTTGCGTGGCCATTTTTTCCCGAAAAAATGGAAACCCTGCTCACCGCGCTTGGCGAAGACACAGGATCTTTGAAGGGTGCATGGACACGCCTGGATGCGTTCTTCGCCATCAAGACGGGCCACGTGTTCGTTGAGGTTCCAAAGCTCTTCCAGCGCGTCGACGTGAACGCGGAACTCGCGCGCATCGAAGGCCGGCGCGCGCTGGCATCGACATCCGCTCCCAATGGCACAGCAGTGCCGTCCGCTGTGTCGCCGAAGGTTCCACCTGGAAAAGGGACACAAAATAAGGACACGGCTGTTGCCGCGGCCGCTGCGCCCGCAGGCGCGATTTCCATCGATGACTTCACGAAGTCGGAGATCCGCGTCGGCACCGTTATCACAGCCGATGTGGTGGAAGGTTCAGAAAAATTGTTACGTCTGCAGGTTTCTCTCGGAGAGCTTGGCACGCGCCAGATTTTTTCCGGAATCCGGCAGTGGGTGAAACCCGAAGAGATCGTAAACCGCTGCGTCCTCGTCGTCTCGAACCTCGCCCCTCGCAAAATGAAGTTCGGCATGAGCGAGGGCATGGTGCTGTCCAGCGAACTCGACGACGGCACTGTTTCGCCCGTCTACGTTTCCGCTCAATTCAAAGAGGGCACCCGCCTGTCATGACGCGACCTGCCGCCGGCAACGGCCGCGGCAGACGAATCACTTGGTGGGAGGAAACTGAAACTCAAAACCCAGTGGGGAGTTCTTCGCCGTGGAAGTCCGGGTGCGCTGAGGCACCGGCGATTTGCGTTTTCAGCAGGCCCTGAGACCGGAGCGTGGTGACGACCGTGGCAGGAAGTGTCAGCAGCGGCGCGATTTTTGAGCCGAAGCGGCCGCCGAGGCCGCCCCACTGATTCGCACCCACTTCGCGCGAGTCTTTGCCTCCAGTGTTTCCAAGGGCAGAGAACCGAACGGTTCCGTCGAAACAGACAATTTCGGATTCACCGAACAGCGGCGTGGCAATGGTGAGAAACTCCGTGCCACGAATACCCATGACGGCATTGCTTGTGCGGACTTCGTACCGAACTTCGCCTGCCGCGTCACCAACGGCAGCCGCGCTGCGAGCACGATCTGCAGGCTGTTTCTTGAAAACCCAGCGCACAAGACCCTTCGCGACAGTGCCGACGTTTTTTTCGTCAGGTGCGTTGAGGATGAGTTCCGAGTCGGGACCGACCACGGCGATGGCATTGCCAGCCGCACCGAATTTCGCAAGCGAGGCGGACTCGGTACGAACAGTGCTTTTCGCAGCGATTTTTTCGCCCGCAGCAATGATTTTTCCATCCACGGTGACCCGACCGCGCACTGCAAGCACGACCCAACCGCCGGCAGGCATCGTGACAGCGGCTTTCGGGACAGCGGCTTTCGGGACAGAGACCTTCGGGACCGAAGTCGGAGACTGCGCCCATGCGACCGCTTCACCCAAACACATCACTGCCAAGAGTGACGCGCGCACGATGCCACACATCCTCATCAGCGCGTCACCTTGGAACCGTCGTTCACCGATCGCAGAATCTCATCGCGTGGAATGAGATCCGTGGGCAGCGTCGCACGACGGATGTTCGCACGGTACAGCACGGCGCCACGCAGTTTCGTGTAGTCGAGGTCGGCGTCCTCCAGGTTCGCGCGCGTAAGATTCGCGCCTTCGAGGTTCGCGTTCCAAAGCGAGGCGTTGGAAAAATCGCACCCCTCAAGGTTTGAGTCCTTGAAGTTGACGTAACTCAAATTTGATGCGGAAAAGTTGCAGCCCGAGAAATCGAGCTTCGTAAGGTTCGCCTTGCGCAGGTCGAGCCCGGTGAAATTTCGGTTGCTCTGGAGAATCTCGATGGCTTCTTTGCGCGTGAGCGTCTTTGGCTTCGCGCTTTCCTTGTCGAGTTCCAAAAGGCCGGCAGCGCCCTCGCGCTCGGTTTCTCCGCCTTCCTCTTCATCTTCGAAATCGCCCTCGAAGTCGTCGTCGTCTTCAGAGGATTTGCGGGCCATGAAAGCGGCGGCCGGTGCCTGGCGGAGGACCTCTAAACAAAGTCCATTTTCTTCGAACGCCTGGCTGTATTTCATGTGCACTAAAGCCTCCATTGAGAATCCTCGCGGGTGCGCAATCATATTCCCCGCGAGCGATTGGTCAACTTCGGCTGGTATTTCCTGCGGCAATTGCTTCGGCACGCTCTGAGACTTCCACAACCTCGGCCGCTTCCAAAGCCTGTCCACCGGAGTCGTCCTCCGAAAGATCAAGTGCGCTGCGACGCGCGGATGCACCCATGATCGTCACCGCCAGAGGATCCGTCATGAACACATCGGTCGTGGCCGTTTCCAGCAAGAGAAACGCGAGCCGCGCACGGATGACGCTCTTGGGAACCCAGAACACGTCCGAGAGCGTCTTGACCATGTTCATCTTGCTCGGGACTTTCTGGATCTCAGCACGCAGCGCCTCACGTGGCACGATGAGGGCGTTGGAGAAATCCACAATCTCGAAGAATGAAAGATTCTCGAGCTTTGGCGGGATGCTGAACGAATCTCGCTCGGAATAGAGGATGACCCGCGCGATCTCGCGTGCAATGGCCGCACGCGTGTGCCCGCGCATCTCCCCTTTGCGGCAACGAATACTGTAAAGACCAGGTTTCACTCGCGAACTGCGCGCTATCTTGTCCGAAACTTCACCCTGAGAGACCTGGATGAAAGGCAGAACCTGCAGGACTTCGGGCAGGTAAACCGGCACGCTCGCCACGCTCGCCTTTGCCAGCAGATCGCTTGCCACTTTCTCTAAGAGCAACTGACGATCGCGGCGCTGCATGGCAATTTCGCCACCTGCCTCTGCGGACAGACGCTTCTCCTCCTCTGCCTCCGAGAAGTCGAGCCACGCCTCTTCAAAATCGACGGCGCCGTCGACGATGTCCTGGACAGTTTCAATGTCGACATCAAGCGTCTGTGCCAGCGCCTCGAGCGCATACACGCTTCGGACAGCCTTCTTGCCCCGCTTCCAGTGACTGGTGTCACTTGGGTTGTATTGAAGGATGTTGCCGACCTCCTGGTCGTGCACTTTTGAGCCTTTCCGTCGCGTCTCGAGCACACGCAAGCAGAAACGGAACAACAATGCCGAGTGCGGGAACCTCTGGACGTCAGTGTTCTTGCGCATAGCCACGTTCCTTTTCTGGAACCTGTTTGTGAGATGTCAAGCTTGCTTCCAAGAATAAGCAAATTACACGCCGAGAGCAAGTGCCTGGTTGGTCGAATGGTCAGTTTTCGAGTCGGGCGCTGACTTTTACACAAAGAAAAAGTCCGGCATCGTCAAGACGCCATAAAAAAGAACAGGCGACGCAGTGTGCATCGCCTGTTTTCGTTCTCACCCGTAAATCCGTGGTGAAGGTCAGTTGCTTTCGAACTCAGCGTCCACCACGCCATCCTTCTTTGCACCGCTTGCACCCGCACCGCCCGCTCCAGGACCTTCGCCTGCGGCGCCTGCGCCAGGAGCGCCAGCACCTGCGCTGCGATACATCTCTTCGGCAAGCTTGTAAGCCTTCTGCTCGAGGGAGCTGCTTGCGGCTTCAAGCGCTGCCTTGTTCTCGCCCTCGTTCTCAAGGACCTTCTTCGCAGCTGCGAGCTCTGTTTCCAAGGTCGACTTCATTTCAGCCGGCAGCTTGTCACCAGCGTCCTTGAGGTTCTTTTCCACCTGGAAAACCAGGCCGTCGAGCTTGTTCTTCGCGTCCACTGTTTCGCGACGAGTCTTGTCGGCTTCGGCATTTTTCTGCGCGTCGTCGACCATCTTCTTGATCTCGGCTTCTGACAGTCCGCTCGAAGCGGTCACCGTGATCTTCTGCTCCTTGCCGGTGCCCAGATCTTTTGCCGACACGTTGAGAATGCCATTGGCATCGATGTCGAAGGTGACTTCCACCTGCGGCACGCCGCGTGGCGCCGTGGGGATGTCCGTGAGCTGGAAGCGGCCGAGCAGGCGGTTGTCGCGAGCCATTTCGCGCTCACCCTGAAATACCGCGATATCGACGCTGGTCTGATTGTCGGTGGCCGTGGAGAACACCTGGCTCGCCTTCTTGGGGATGGTGCTGTTGCGCTCCACCAGCTTGGTGAACACACCGCCAAGCGTCTCGATGCCGAGCGACAGAGGCGTCACGTCGAGCAGGAGCACGTCCTTCACTTCGCCACCAAGCACGCCCGCCTGGACCGCTGCTCCCACCGCAACGACTTCATCGGGGTTCACCGAGCGGTTTGGTTCCTTGCGGAAGAACGCTTTCACCTTTTCGCCCACGAGCGGGATACGTGTGGAACCGCCGACCATCACGACTTCGTCGATCTGATCCACGGTGAGGCCCGCATCTTTCAAGGCGAGGCGGCAGGGCTCGATGGTTTTGTCGATGATGTTCATCACCATCTGCTCGAACTGCGGACGCGTGATGGACAGCGCGAGGTGTTTTGGCCCCGAGGCGTCAGCCGTAAGGTACGGCAGGTTGATGTCGGTCTTCGTGGCGCTCGAGAGCTCAATCTTCGCCTTTTCGGCCGCTTCTTTGAGGCGCTGCATGGCCATCGCGTCTCTGCTGACGTCGATGCTCGTTTCCTTCTTGAAGGTGTTCACGAGGAATTCGATGAGATGCTCGTCGATGTTGTCGCCGCCAAGGTGCGTGTCGCCGTTGGTGGAGAGCACCTCGACGACGTTGTCGCCCACTTCCAGGATGGACACGTCAAAGGTTCCGCCGCCGAAGTCGTACACGGCGATCTTCTCGTTGCTCTTTTTGTCGAGGCCGTAGGCGAGCGCGGCCGCAGTGGGCTCGTTGATGATGCGCAACACTTCAAGGCCAGCGATTTTGCCTGCGTCCTTGGTGGCCTGGCGCTGGGAGTCGTTGAAGTACGCAGGCACGGTGATGACCGCCTGCGTCACGCTCTCGCCGAGGTAACTTTCAGCTGCCTGTTTGAGCTTTTGCAGGACCTTGGCCGAGATTTCGGGCGGGGCCATGTCTTTGCCACCGATCTCGAACAGGACCTTGTCGCCACTGCCATTCTTCACCGAATAGGGCATGCGCGTGGCTTCGTCCTTGCGCTCGGAATAGTGCATCCCGATGAAGCGCTTAGCTGAGTAAATCGTGTTTTTCGGGTTCGTTACGGCCTGGTTGCGCGCTGCGCGACCGACAATGAACTCGCCATCACGCGTGTAGGCGACAACCGACGGCGTGGTGCGCTCGCCTTCCTGGTTAGGGACAACCTTGGGGGTGCCGTTTTCCATGACGGCCACCACGGAGTTGGTGGTTCCGAGGTCGATGCCGATGATCTTAGCCATAGTGGTGTATCCTCCGCGGCCGCAGCCGGTCGCCAAAAAGCATTGAAGGGGTTGAATTCCAAAGGAGACCTTGACGGGCTCCGGTGACGAGCCGGAACATAAACACGACCCCCTTGCTGTCAACCAACCGAGGGACCGAACACTGTCCGATTTGCCTCGGAGGTGCCGGGTGGGGTAGTGGAATAGAGACTTTTTCAAACACAACCGCGACACACCCGTGGCCGGGCACGAAGACCTGCAGCTGGAGCCGCCGCCTCAATGGATTTCCTCCAGACCCTTGTGGATTTCTTTTCCACCTTTGGCTACGCGGCTGTGTTCGGCGTGCTCGTGGCCTGCGGCTTCGGGATACCCATCCCGGAGGACATCACGCTCGTTGCGGGCGGTATCATCTCAGGCCTCGGTTACACCAACGTTCACTGGATGCTGGTCGTTTCCCTTGTGGGCGTTCTGCTGGGCGACGGAACCATGTTTGTGTTGGGACGCATCTACGGCGCCCGCGTCCTCAAGGTTCGGCTCGTGGCGCGTTTCATCACTGCTGACCGCTACGCCCTGGTTCAGCGACAGTTCGAAAAGTATGGCAACTGGGTGCTCTTCGTGGCGCGTTTCATGCCTGGTCTGCGTTCGCCCATCTTCATGACCGCCGGTATCACACGCCGCGTGTCTTTCTGGCGCTTCTTGCTGCTCGACGGCTTTGCAGCGATCATCAGCGTGCCGGTTTGGGTGTACCTCGGGTACTATGGGGCAAATCAGCGCGATTGGCTCATGTCGATGGTGAAGCGCGGACAACATGGCGTTCTTGCGGCCATCGGCGCCGTGGTGATCCTCATCGTCGTAGGGCTCATCCTGCACCGCAAGAAACAAAAAAAGAACGCTGCGAAGGCCGCAAGCCTTACGGCCGGAGATGGCAATTCATGAACAAGTTCGACGTCGGCATGGCGCTCGTCACCTACTTCGGTTTCCTGGTGGCGCTCACGATGCGCGAAGGCGCTGCGGCATTCGCCTCCCGCTCGCTCGGGGACAAATCGCCAGAGACGGCCTCGCGCGCCACACTCAATCCACTGCCGCACATCGATCCCTTCGGAACGGTGCTGTTTCCTGTGCTCATGCTCGTGTCACAGGTGCCGCTGCTTTTTGGCTGGGCGAAGCCCTTCCGTCCCGACACCCGTTACTTTAAGAAGGCGCGCCGCGATTCGAACCTCGTGTTCATGTCGGGTCCTGCAGCCAATCTCGGCATCGCGCTCGCTTGTGGCTTGGCCATGCGTTTCGGCGGTTTCTCTGTGCTCGGCGGTGAGCTCACGCAAAATCCCACACCGTTTTTCCTGCGCTCCGTGGGCGTGGCGAATCTGGTCATCTGCGTGTTCAACATACTTCCCGTGCCCAATACAGACGGTTGGAAACTGTTGCTCAACAACATCAACTACAACGCAGCCAAAAAGCTGCAAGAGTTGGCGATGCCCATCAACATCGCGTTCCTCGTGCTTCTCGTGCTGGGCGGGCTGAGCTTTTTGTTCCATCCCATACTCCAGGTTTACTCCAGTCTGTTCGGGATCTGAGGCCGCAATGGCGCAGGGCAAAGAACTCATTTACCACATCTACTCGCACGCCGACGCTGACGGCGGGATAGCGGCCGCCATATTTGGCCGGCATGTGCTTTCACAGTATGGACCGCAAGGGTGGAAACTCGACATCCATCCGGTGAATCATGGCCCTTCGCAGAACGACTGGGCGCTCAAGGAAGTCCAGTGGCCGTGCGCCATCCTAGATTTCACGCTGCACCCGGCGCTGCTTTCGGAACGCTTTCAGGCGCGATCTTCCTATGCCGCAGCGCGCCTCGGGCCGGACGCGGCTTTACCCCCGTGTGCCTGGATTGACCATCATCCCACCGGTTCGAGTTATGCCTTCCTCACGGCGGAAAATGCTGGGGAGGTGCTGCCCGGCGTGCTCACGAAGTGGGACATAGCCGCCATCAGCACGCCCGGACTTCTGCGCACGCATCATGAAGAACTTGGCCTTCCAAGGGCATTGCTCGAGCTTTACGAAGAGTACGTCGACAGCGCCGAGATCATCGACGGTGCGCTGTATGCCACGGCCGAGGCCGCGCACGATTTCTCTTCGTCCGCCATCAAGTTGCAGACTCTGTTTTCGAGTTCGCATCCGTGCATCGATCGCAACGCACTCTATAAGCAGCTCGTGAACGCAATTCTCTCCAATCCGGTGGTCGAGGATCTGTTCGACGCTGACCCCTTGTTTTCTGCAATCCTGGCATACGAACAGAGCCTCCACATGCGCCAACGCGTGGCGTACGGCCGTGTCACCAAGCGGCTCGGCAATGTGGCGCTGTCGAATTTCGTGGACGCTCCGGTTTACGAAGGTCTTGGTCGTTTCCTGCCTTACGTGCTCTATCCCGAGGTGGAGTACGCCATCCATGTGTTACCTAAGGGCAAGGGCCACGCCACGGTGAGCTGTGGAATCAATCCGTGGAACAAACCCCTTCAGGGTGAAAAGCATCTCGGAAACCACTTCGCAAAGCACTTTGGCGGCGGCGGCCACGCGTTCGTGGCAGGGGGAAAGATCGGTGAAGGTGAGATGCATCTCATTGATCAACTCATTGAATTTATCCAAAGCTGAAACGCAACCTTGGCTCACCGACTGCCGGTACAGTTGAGCGATGACCACAAGCACAGTCAAAGCATGGCGCACCGAACCGTGCCTGTGTTCGTTTCTCCAGAGTCGTTAGATTCGGTTCATCAAGAGGAAACAAAGTCTTCCTCCGATGTTTCCAAAGCGTACGAAGGAGATGAGTCATGAAAAACACGATGAAATTTGTAGCAGCAACGACTTTTGCCAGTCTCGCGCTCTTTTCGGCAACGGCTTCGGCCGACGTGTTTGGCAAATCCTCCCTCACGTCCATGGATGACGTGAAGGACTTCGTCGTCGCCGGCATCGCCTTGACTGAAGTGAACGCGCCCATCGCGAACAACACGAAGGGCTACGCCATCACGCTTCACACACGCGTCGGCGGCAACAAGTGCCTTGCGGCACAGCGCGACTTCCAGGTGACCTCGCAAAACACTCCCGACTCCGAATTCACCCGCGTGTCGGTCGAATCCCAGGCGGTGACTGAAAAGGCCTGCCAGGAGATCTACGCTCCCGCTTATTCCGACTTGGAAGGCTACGTGGCAACGAACACGAACAACGTCATTCAGCTCGACACGAACACTCAGGAACAGGGAATCGTGACTCTGCTCGGTCGCACCGGGACAGTCATCCAAAAGGCTAGCGCTGTGAGCGTCAGAGACCTCAATGGCAGCTCTGACTGGGTTGCAATGCGCTTCGACGCTTCGGCCATCGTTGGCAGCAATCCTTGCGTCGCAGCCGGCAACACGCTCGCTGGTTTCGGTTACTCGCTCAACGGCCGCCTGCATGTGGTGGTTGAGGCGCGCGCGAAGGATGCCGGACGTATCTGCACGAGAGAGTACGCGCCAGTGTCGCAGGCCGTTACGTTCGATGTCGCCTACAAGCCCGGCACCGTTAAGGAAATCGTCATCGAAAACAAGGACGAGATGGGCCAGCAGGAAATCATCCGCCTTCCAAGCTGGGCTCCCTGAGAGACGCGAACTCACTGGCAAGAGCACGGATACAGTCTTCGGACTTCAAGGCGACGCGGGTATTCCGCGCCGCTTTTTCTGTTGCAATCACATCACTCGAACACAGCACGATGGGCGCGGACGTCCGCTCATCGAGCCACGCCGCCAGTGCGCGGCCATCGCCTTCGCCCGGCTTGAAATGCACGTCGAGTACGAACATGACGTAAGCACTCAGACTGACAGTTCCGGCGTCGAGCGCTGCATGAAACGCCCGGGGACTGGAAAAGGTGTCAAGCCGTACGTCGGCTCCGGCATTGGCGCGCAGCACATGTTTCCAAAGCGCACGGAACACCGCGTTGTCTTCCACCACGCAGAGACGCCGGTGGGGCGATGCGAGTGATGTCTGAGTGCGCGTGAGTCCATTGGTGAATTTCGGTGCAGGCGAGGGGGTGGTCGCGGACAGGTACAGTCCCGACACCGGCGCGTGCGGCAATACGACTTCAAAACACACCCCACTGGGGCAGTGAGGCAGGCACGCGACGGTTCCGCCATGCGCCTCTACAATGTCACGCACAACGGCGAGCCCAAGACCCGTGCCACCGACCTTTCCCGCTGTCACGAATGGCTCGAACACATGACTGCGCTGCTCGGCATCGAGCGAAGGCCCTGTGTTCGCCACGCGAATTCTGACACGTCCTTCTTCGTCTTGAGCAGCCGATAGGTCGAGCACATCTTCGGGGCCCATGGCCTCGTGTGAGTTCTTCAGTAGATTGCCGAACACGCGGGCAAGACGGCGCTCGTCACCCTGCACGCACAGGCCCGGAGCGACATCGAACGAGCACGGATAGGACGGTGCCGCGAGTGCCACCCGCGTACGGCGGAGCGCATTTCCGAGAAGATCCGCGACGTCGACGGAATCAGCGCCAGGAGCGCTCCGCGGAGCGCCAAGAGTGAGGAGATCCTGCACAGAATCTTCAAGGAAGGTCACAGACGCCTCGAGGTCCGTTCCAAGCACTTCGAGCACTTCGGTGCGTGCCGCTTCGCTCGGTGCCTCACGCATCAGCCGCAGGAACGAACGCGTGAGCAGCGAAGGCTCGCGCAGGTCGTGCGCCAGGAGTCGGGCAGCATCGCCTAGAGCCGCGGCGGCAGCATGGCGTTTCGCGAGCCGCTCGCGTTCCTCCATTGAGACACGCAGGCGCTGGCTGGCGTCGCCGAGGGTTTCCACAATGGAGCGCAGCTCTCGCACTGAAAGGCTTGCGGGATCGATACGTCCCACGGCGACTTCCGGTTTCCAGAACACGTCGACGCCCTCTGAGATTCGACGCTCTATTCGCGATACAGGCGCAATGACGTGAATCTGTAATGATCGGCGAACGAACGCGTAACCCAGTCCCCCCACGAGCGAGAGTGACGCCGCGTGCGAAAGTACGATGAGCACGTTGTTCCACCGCCACTCAAATGGAATACGGCGAAAAACGCGCAGTCTCTCGCCCGGAAGGTAACGTGTGAGCGGGACGGTTACGCACAGCAGTGCACTTCCGTGCCAGAGGAGTTCGCGCACCGCCTCCCCGGTGGTGGGGCAGTTGATGGGCACGCCACGCGGTACCACTTCGAGTCCATCGAGCTTTTCTGAGTCCAGGAGCGACGCGCGCACTGTCTCGAGCCCAATCATGTCGGCAAGCAGTTTTTCGCGTGCGATGATGGGTGCCATTTCGGCCGCTTTGACGGACAGGTCCTTGTGCGCCTGCTGCAGCGAAGAACGCACTTCGACCACCGTCACGAACGACGCCGCCAGGACGAATGCGAGTACCGAAAATAACAGCAGCGCGCGCAACGGTCGCAGGCACTTGTCAGCGACCGTATCGGCAGTGTCATTGGCATTGGCCTTGGGACGCTCGGACCGGGGCAGCGGAACGGTGATCATGGAGCGCCACGCGTGCGCGCCTTAGGTTCGTCGAGAGCGACGGGGGTCAGAGTGTTGCCTTTCAATCGGAACACGGCCGGAAAGGTGCGCTTTCGAAAAAGATCTGCAGGACGTTTTTCAAGTCCCTTGAGAAAGGCTTCACGCGATGAAGGACGTAACAGGCACAGTTGTTGCGTCAAAATCTTCACAGATTCATCGAGTGCCTGCATGGAGTAGGTGCTCTCCTGGGGCGAGTTTTGCCACAAGAGCCCCAAGGGGCCATCGCGATCCGATTCAGGCGCAGGCAATGTGCCACGCACACAAAAACCCTGCACGTTCTCGGGAATCGGGAACACCTTCAACAGCGGACTTCCGGGACCACCCCAGCCGTCCATCCCGACCACACGCGTGCGAGTAAATTCCGCGGCAAGTGTCGTGAGCACGTGGCCCGTGGGTTTGGAGGAGTTGGGTAGCAGTAAAAAATCCACACGCTCGGCGCGCAGGCGCTCAGCGAGGCGGGTGAGATCGGGCGCGGTGCCAACGAACGACTCCTGCCATTTTTTTTCGAAGATTCCTTTCGAC
>Ga0163152_10007959_pt1 | contig 11440 bp, 11 predicted proteins | sample OliLakLV19MP8IB2_FD_148635 | JGI IMG/M metagenome (GOLD analysis project Ga0163152, IMG submission 148635) | Freshwater microbial mat bacterial communities from Lake Vanda, McMurdo Dry Valleys, Antarctica - Oligotrophic Lake LV.19.MP8.IB-2 | ecosystem: Environmental > Aquatic > Freshwater >...
GAGCTTCTCGGTGTCGCGAGCCTTGCGAATGTCCGCGAGGATGTGACCCGGCCGATCGCCGAAATCCCACATGCTGTACGAAGTATGCATGTTGGCGGCTTGCTTGGCCTTTTCTTCAGCCGCGTTCAAGTTGGCTGCGCGTTCGCTGGCGCTGGTTGCTTTTTTCTCGACCAGCGAACGAGCTTCGCTTGCCAGCTTTTCCGCTTGATCGTGCTCGCGCTTGCCGCGAGATTTCTTGATGTCTTTCAGAATCGAATCCGGCGTATCGTCGAACAGGCCCCAGCGAACGCCGGCGGAATGGGCGTTGGCCTGAGTGGCCAGTTCGTGGGCCTTGTCGAGATTGCCATCCTCGAGAGACTGCTTGGCCATGCCGAGCAGAACCCGAGGGTCCGTGCTCGTCGGCTTGACGGCAGGCTTGGCCCCTGTGGATCGGACTGGCCTTTCGGCCGGTTCGTCGAAGGAGGGAGCCGGCTCACGCAAAGCGCGAGCTTTTTCGGCCAGTTCCTTCGCCATACCATAATTTTGGGCATCGGCAGCCTCGGCGGCTCGACGCATCAGTTCTTTCGCTTCGGCCTCGCGGCTGGACGGAGCAGAACGCTCCTGACCAATAGCCCGGCTCGACAGGGCGTCAGCCCCGAGACCCGCTAGGCCGGGCACCAGCACCAGGCCGGCCGCCCACCGACGCCATCCTCGAATATACGCCTGGAACACCCCTGGCCTCCTTTTCCCCGATCGTTCCGTTTGATCAACCGTCGATGCCCGTCGATTTCCCCCAACCGACGAGCCGGTGATTCACTACGCTGCCCGCACACACGCCGATTTTGGCGCACGTGGAACGACCCTGATGGGCAGAGTGAGAGTGAACGCGGCGGTCATGTAACCGGGTTATTGGAAGCGGTCAAGCAGAAAAACGCCGAAATTTCGCGTTGATTTCCAGGACGGTGAACCTGGGGAAGAATGTAAAGGATGGCAAGCAGACGATTGCCTTACCGCCCCTTCCCCGTTATCCTTTTGCGCGTAGCTCGTCACGGTTGAACAACTTGTCCGCGGCGGCCCGGTATACCCGGAATGCCCATTTACCAAGGTGCATCATGTCGAAGAAGTCCAAGTATCTTGTCGCCACGGCGGCATTCCTCTGTGGGTTCGTCGTATGCGAACTCGGCCGCGATTATGTATACGCCCAGGGAGAATCCAAGGCCCCGAAGTGGTCGCACGGAATGCTCCTGCGCTCCCGCAAGGCCGACGAGCCCGATTTCAACAAGGACACCAAGAAATTCGGCGTCGAAGTGTTCGCCGACGAGAACAACGGCAACTTGATCTATGTCAGCGAGACTGGGGATATTTCGGTTGTGAAGAAGTAAACATCTTGGCGAGCGTCGAGGCGTAAGCCCGACGTGTGATTCTCGCACGTCGGGCTTACGCCTCGACGCTCGCCTGTTTGTTTATGAGCGACTTTCACACGTCGGGCTTACGCCTCGACGCTCGCCTGTTTGTTTATGAGCGACTTTCACACGTCGGGCTTACGCCTCGACGCTCGCCTGTTCGTCAAATTCCGTGTTCATACCCCCTGGGCTCCAACATCTCGCGCTGCCCTTTTCGCTCGATCCAATAGCCTGTCGCGACAATTTCGCCGATGTGATGCACTGTAATTCCCGGCACCGGCTGTTCGCTTAACAGCCGTTCCCCATCCTCGGGCGAAACGGTGAAGACGAGTTCAAAGTCCTCGCCATCGCTGAGTGCATGATCCAGTTCGGAGATACCATCCGTCATGGCCAAGTTCTTCGCCGCGTCGGAAATTGGGATGGCTTCTGCATTTACCACAGCTCCGCAACTGCTCTCTTCACAAATATGGTGCAAATCTTTCGCCAGGCCGTCGCTAACGTCAATCATCGAGTGCAGATCCGCCGACTCGTGCAATCGGATCGCCTCCCGAACTCGCGGCATAAAGTCGAGATGATGACCCAAGATGCTGCCACCGAGTGGGCCGGTGACCATGATCCAATCGCCAAGCTTTGCACCTGAACGCAGGACAGGCCCCCGTGAAGTGGCCTCGCCCAACATGGTCACGCTGATCGAAAGCGGCCCGTTCCAGCTGTTGGTGTCGCCTCCAACCAGCGGAACTTTGAACTCGTCGGCGACTTTTCTCATGCCAAGATAAAGTTGCTCGGCCAGTTCCCTTCCACCTTCACGCGGAAGCCCGACGCTGACCACGGCTGCCGTGGGAACCCCGGCCATCGCGGCAATGTCGCTGAGATTGACGGCCAAGGCTTTGCGACCAACCCGAAAAGGCCCCGCTTCGGCCAGGCGAAAGCAACTCCCCTCTAGCAACATGTCCGTCGTGACGAGCAAAGAGCCAGTAGGTGGACGCAAGACGGCCGTGTCGTCGCCGGGACCGACGAGAACCCCCGGCGACGGCGGAGTGCGCCGGCGTAGCCAGTCGATGTAGGAAAATTCGCCATTGGACATAATGGAGTCTTATGTTGAAGGCGGTCGACACGGAACGAAAAAGCGCCATCAAAAAAATTTTGATTTTGCTACCGAACCTGTTTTGTGTTCATTTGTCCACTATAATGAAAGTGGAGTTGTAGAAGCGGCTCGAAATGGAGGGCATGGCGATGAATAGCACAATAATGGCGAAAAGCAGGCGGTCTTGCAACCCGTCTGCCGAATCCTTCTCTCGCAGTAACTTGAAACATGAGGCAAAAGATGTTTTGCCCGGACGGGGTAAGGAAGTTAGTCACTTGGCCAGGGGGACACCACGCGGCGTGAAGGTAGAATGTCAATTCAGCTTAATTTGTGGAGCGGCAATGAAACTGGTTCGTTTTGTAATGATTGGCGGCTTTCTCGGCGCGGGCAAGACGACCACGCTGGCACGATTGGCCCGGCAATACATGGCCGAGGGCAAACGCGTTGGCCTGGTCACCAATGATCAGGCTCAGGATCTCGTCGATACGAAAAGCCTGCGGGCCCAGGGGTTTCCCGTGCAGGAAGTTTCCGGGGCCTGCTTCTGCTGCAAGTTTGACGAGTTGGTTGTCCGGGCGGCGAATTTCTCGGAGGCCGAACGTCCCGACGTGATTCTTGCAGAGCCGGTCGGAAGCTGCACGGACCTGGTCGCAACTGTCGTGCAACCGCTGAAAGATCTGTACGCGGGGCAATTCGTGGTTGCTCCGTACTCGGTGCTGTTCAAGCCAAGTCACGGACTGCGGATTCTGCGGAACGAGGAAAGCGGGTTTTCGCCGAAGGCCGCGTATATCTTTCGGAAACAGCTGGAAGAAGCGGATGCGATCGCGATCAACCGTGCGGATGAACTCGGGGCCGAGGCACTCGAAGAACTCAAAACGCGATTGGCCGAGCAATTTCCCGACACGCCCGTGCTCGTTGTGTCGGCGAAAACGGGCCTCGGCTTCGGAGCCTATGCAGAGTTGCTGGCACAAGACGGCGGTTTCGGCCGCAAGCTTCTCGACATCGACTACGACACCTATGCCGAGGGAGAAGCCGAACTCGGCTGGCTGAACGCGAGTGCCCACCTTTCGGCGGATCAGCCGTTCGATATCGATCCGTTGTTGATGGCAGTGATCGAGGACTTGCGACTATCACTCGCTAAACTTGGAGGTGAGGTCGCCCATCTGAAGGTCATTGGGCTGGAAGAAGGCGGTGCCTTCGGCGTGGCGAATCTTGTGAGCAGCGCCACGGGATCGGAATTGTCCTTGCCGTCGAACACGAAAGCCCGCGAGGCCGATTTGATCGTGAATGCACGTGTGGCAGTTGATCCTGGCGAATTGGAACGCGAGGTGCGGCGAGTCGTTCAGCAAGCGGCCGATGCAGTGGGTGTAACCGTCGAGTTTCGGCAATCGCAAAGTTTGCGACCCGGTCGTCCAACGCCAACACATCGATATGCAAAGGCGAGCGGTGCTCCGTAAGGAGCCCGATGTTGGAGAGTGTTTAAAGTTGGAGTTCCAGCTTTAGCCGGCTAAAGCCGGAACTCCAACTTCGTACATTACCCCTGGTTGTCACGTAATCACCTTGAATTCTCAATTTGCAAAACGGTGTATGGAACGAACTAGGAGAGCCCAATGGCCGACGAACGCGAACCGGAAGCAGATGAGCCTGAGCAGAGGCGTCCGAAACGTCGTGACGACGAGGACGATCGACCCCGACGTCGTGATGATCGAGACGAGAGACCGACGCGTCGAGATGAACGAGACGATTACGACGAGCGTCCCCGCCGGCGTCGCGAGCCGGAAATCGCAGCAACGGATTTCCTAATTCCGACGGATGTCAGTCGTTACTCGATGGCCGCGTGCTATCTCGGCCTTTTCAGTTGTTTTATCCCGTTGCTCGGCTTCCTCATGGCTTTGGTGGCCGTGCTCTGCGGCATCAAGGCCCTTCGTCAACGTAAGAAAGACTCGGCATCTTATGGTGCGGTAACGGGCGACATCCGGGCGATTTTGGGACTGATTTGCGCCACGGTCACCATCGTGAGCTATTTGGTGTTGGCGATTTTGATCCTCACGGACAGCTTGAAATAGGTTAGGCGCGAAAAAGCCCAGCGACGGCTGTCGCTGGGCTTTGTAATCCCATCGCACTATTTTTTGGCTTTTTTCGGTTCAGCTTTCTTGGCTTGCTCGGGAGCAGGCTTGGTTTCCTCGGGCTTTTTCTTTTCATCCTTCTTGCCGAAAATGGCTTCATAACCTTCCGAGAAGTTCTTGGTCTCGGCCAATCCGACACGAACAATACTCATGGGGACAACTCCTAATACAGTGGGCTGAATCGAGGGCGAGATAGTCTTAGTTTAGCCAGAATCCCGCCCGCTGTCATGGGATCTCAGCTTAACTGAAATTGCCCCCCGTGCATACCCAATCGTCAAAATCACCAGATCCGGCTCAAGCCGGGAACGTATTCTGGCCGCTACAGCCGATTTTCGTGCTATAGTGCAGAAGTAAATTCAGGCGGGTGCATACATGCCTGCTCCCGCCGCACCCCTTGAGATGCACCACGTGACCCCGTCCCGTCGGACCACGGTCTTGACCGTTTTTGGCACTCGTCCAGAAGTGGTCAAACTCGCTCCCGTTCTGCGGCAACTTGACCTCTATCCGGACGAAATTCGTTCGGTGGCGGTGTCGAGCGGCCAGCACACGGACTTACTTGCCCCATTCGTGAAGCTATTTGGCGTGAAGGTCGATCGGGATCTCGCCACCATGAGGCCAGGACAGCCATTGAACTTGTTGGCGTCGCGCGTCTTGTCCGAACTCGACGCGGTGCTGGAACAAGAAAAGCCTGACCTCGTTTTGGTTCAAGGCGACACGACCACCGCAGTTGCCGCCGCCTGGGCCGCCTTTCATCGCGGCATCGCTGTTGGGCACGTGGAAGCAGGTTTGCGAACGAACGATCCGCTTAGCCCGTTCCCGGAAGAAACCAATCGGCGTCTCATCACACGATTAGCGCGATTCCATTTTGCTGCCACGCCACGTAACCGGCACGCATTGCGTGCGGAGGGAGTTCCGCAGGAGCAGATTTTTCTGACCGGCAACCCTGTTGTGGATGCACTGCAATACATGGGCACGGTTCTGCCAACTTCTGAACGCGTGGAGAAATTGCTGGATCGAACTCGTGGCCTGCGTCGGATCGCGCTCACGACTCACCGGCGAGAAAGTTTCGGCCCGACCCTGATCGGAAATCTGACCGTCTTGCGTGAGTTCGTCGAGACGCACGACGACGTGGCATTGATTTTTCCGGTCCATCCGAATCCGGTCGTACGCGAAGCCTCAAACATATTGGCAGGGCATCCGCGTATTCTCTTGGCCGACCCGCTCGACTATGCCGACTTCATCGCGTTGCTCTCGGCTTCATGGTTGATCGTTTCCGATTCCGGCGGAATTCAGGAAGAAGCCCCAACGCTCGGCAAGCCACTGATCGTCCTACGGGAAACGACGGAACGGCCCGAAGCAGTCGAGTCCGGCGTAGCCCGGCTCGCGGGAACTCCGGAATTGCTGGCCGAAGCGCTCGCCGAGATGAATGCGAATCCTCGCAGCCTACGTCCGATCGACAATCCATTCGGCAAGGGAGACGCGGGCCAGCGAATCGTCCAGGCGATTCGACGGGCTTTTCGACCCCAACCGACATTGCTCGCGGAGGCCGGCCGATGACCGAGACGCCCGCAAAACGACATGTGCTCACCGTGGCCCTGGAAGATTACTTCCAGGTCGGAGCATTCAACCGCGTGATTCAGCGTGGTCGCTGGTATCGATTCGAAACGCGGCTCGAAAAGAACGTGGACCGTGCCCTGGCCCTCTTCGATCGACACGATGTCAAAGCAACGTTCTTCGTTCTCGGCTGGATCGCGGATCGCTTCCCAGAATTGGTTCGCAAGGTGGCCGACCGGGGCCACGAAATTGCAAGTAAAGGCTATTACCATCGCGGTATCTCCGGGATGACGCCGGGCGAGTTCAAGGAAGATTTGCTGCGCTCTCGTGAAGCACTCGAACATGCTTGTGGTCAAAAGGTCCAGGGCTATCGCGTGGCGGATGGATGGTTCCAGCCCGAGGATCTCTGGGCTTTGGACGTGCTGGCCGAGGTTGGCTATGGCTACGATTCGAGCATCGCACCGATCGGGCGCACCTGGAAGAACGACCCATTCCGTCGGTTTTATCACGCCCACGAAGTTGGCGGCAAGGTCGTTCACGAACTGCCAATTTCAACGAGCAGCATCCTGGGCTTCAAGTTGCCGATCGCGGGCGGGAACTACCTTCGCCAGCTTCCACCGTTCTTGATTCGGCGTGCCATCTCGCATTGGGACCGCAAGATCGATTCGCCACTGGTGATGTATTTTCACGTGTGGGAACTCGACCCGGAGCAACCGACAATCAGTGCGTCGTCCATGCTCACACGAATTCGCCATTACCGCAATCTCCACAAGATGGAGAGGTATCTCGATTATTATCTCGAGCGATACCAGTTCACGGGAGCGGCCGATTTCCTTGGGTTGCCAACCGGTTCAAAGGAGATGGAACCTCGCCAATTCGGGAGGCCGGAAAGCCGACCCGACTACGAGATCATCGAACCCACTCCGGTCTCTGCACATCGGACGCCGGTGACGATTGTCGTGCCGTGCTACAACGAGGAACTCATTCTTCCTTACCTCGCGAACACGCTCAGCAGCGTGGAATCGAGGCTCGGGCGCGATCACGCCATCACCTTCGCTCTTGTGGATGATGGCAGCCAAGACAATACATGGACGGGGCTTCAGCAGACTTTCGGCGACAAGCCAGGCTTTGAGTTGTATCGCCACGAGCACAATCGTGGGGTGGCAGCCGCGATCATGACCGGCATTCAGCGGGCACGAACCGAAATCGTTTGCTCCATCGATTGCGATTGCACTTACGATCCACACGAATTGGCGAACATGATTCCCTTGCTTGAGCCGGGAGTCGATCTGGTGACGGCCTCTCCGTATCACCCGGACGGAGCGGTACGAAATGTCCCCGGCTGGCGGTTGAAGCTATCCAAATCGGCATCCTGGATGTATCGCCGTGTTTTGCGACAAAAACTGTTCACGTACACGAGTTGTTTCCGGATCTATCGTCGGAGCGCCGTCGCAGACATGGTGCTACGCAAGAACAATTTCCTTGGCGTGGCGGAACTCCTGGGCCGGCTGGATCTGGCAGGCTCGAAAATCGTCGAGTATCCCGCGACGCTCGAGGTACGAATGCTCGGCCGTTCCAAGCTGAAGACTGTCCGCACGATTTTTGGGCATTTTATATTGATGAGCCGATTGCTCGTAACCCGCTTTTTTGGCGGAACGAAACCGTCCGCGGTCGAGAAGCAGGGAACCGTCGAGCCAGAACATGCCGTTGCGAGCTAGCTCGCGGACATAGTAGTCGGCACACTCCGTGTGCCGACATGTTTCCGGCAAAAGGCCCGATTAGGCATTCATTGGAGTACATGCCGAAACATCACAGTCCGCACACGGAGTGTGCGGACTACTATGGTCGCCAAATCCCGGTTTTCACATTTGGCGAATCCTGTTCTATAGTTGGGCAGGAAAGGTAGCATCCCACCACTTGGAAGAGACTGCGCAAATGAACATGCCTTTCAAAGCCGCTCCGCCGATCGTGCTTCCCTCCGATCAGGACGCGAGTGGCCGCACGCTTGGAGACGATGAAATCGCCCTTATCACCGAGGCGATTCGTTCGGGCACATTGACTGTTACGAAGGGTACTTTCGCCAAACGATTCGAGTCGGGCTTCGCTCAGGCCGTTGGTTCGCAGGCTGCACACGCTTGTTCTTCCGGCTCCGCCGCAATTCACTGCGCGATCAGTGCAATCAATCCGGAGCCTGGCGATGAGATCATCACCACGTCGATCACAGACATGGGGGCTCTGACGCCGATCCTGTATCAAGGAGCGATCCCTGTCTTCGCCGACGTCCATCCGCTTACGGGGAATGTCACAGCCGACACGATTGCAGCACGGATTTCCGATCGCACTAAGGCAATCATCGTTACGCACCTGTTCGGCAACCCTTGCGACATGACCGCCATTGGTGAACTGGCACGCTCAAAAAACATCCCGATAATCGAAGACTGTGCCCAAGCTTTTCTCGCTAAACACGCTGGCAAAGCAGTCGGCACATTTGGGGCAGCGGGCTGTTTCAGCCTTCAACAAGGCAAGCACATCACGACCGGCGAAGGTGGAATCGTTGTGAGCGACGATCCCAAGATTGCTCGCCACGTGTTCCTTTTCATCAACAAGGCCTGGGGATATGGCGATCCGAATCCGGATCACTACTTCGTCGCCCTCAATTATCGCATGAGTGAGTTGCAGGGTGCCTGTGCTCTTGGACAACTGCCGAAGCTCGCGGAAGTCGTCGTGTCGCGGCAAGCCGGAGCCAAGCGATTGACGGCTGATCTTCAAGAGATTCCCGGCGTGACCCCGCCGCACCAAGAAGCGAACGATGAACCGGTTTTCTGGAAATACGCCGTGCAGGTTGATCCTGAAATCATCCCCGGTGGTGCGGTCGCATTGGCGAAATCGCTAAAGGAGTGGGGCATCGCCTCGGCTCCGCGATACATTCAAAAGCCGGCATTCCGCTGCCAGGTCTTCAGCGAGCAACGCACATTCGGCAACAGCCGTTGGCCGTTCACGCTGGCCCGTCCCGAAGCGGTCGATTATTCGGCGGAACTGTTCCCAGGCACGTTCCACTATCTCGAACGCGTGCTCGTCTTGCCGTGGAACGAGCAGTACACGACTGAGCATCTCGATTACATTGCCCGTGCCGTGCGCTTCTGCGCGGAGGCACTGGTTGAAGGAGGAACGAAATGAGTTCCCAAGTTCGTTTCGCCTTGATCGGTGCCGGCGGCATCGCTCAGAGCTACGTTCAAGCTTTCGAGAACCACCCGGATGCCAAGCTGGTGGCCGTGTGTGATATTCGACCCGAAGCAGCCGAGGCAATGGCCGAGCGAGCCGTCTGCCCCGCGTTTACATCGCACACGGCAATGACCGAGCGTGGTCCGGAAATCGACGCGGCCATCGTCAGTACCCCGCCCTCGACTCACGAGTCGATTGCAACACACCTGATCGATCACCAGATTAGCGTGTTGTGCGAGAAACCTTTCACGCTGACGACGGTTTCGGCCGAACGCATGATCGCTGCCGCGGATGCCAAGCGTGTGAAACTAACGATGGCATCCAAGTTCCGTTACGTCGATGACATGATCAAGGTGAAAAGCCTGGTTGCGTCGGGAGTGCTCGGACAAGTCATTCTGGTCGAGAATAAGTTCACGTCTCGCGTCGAGATGGCTGGCCGGTGGAATGCCGACCCGAATATCAGCGGCGGTGGCGTACTCATCGACAATGGCACGCATAGTGTGGATATTCTGCGGTACTTGATCGGGCCGCTCACGGAAATCAAGGCGGTGCAGCTTCCAAATGTGCAGAAGCTCGGCGTCGAGGAAACGGTCCAACTCTTCGTGCGCTCGGCTCGCGGAATCCCGGCAACCGTCGATCTGTCGTGGAGCATCAACAAGGAACTCGAGTCGTACTTGAACGTATTCGGCACACACGGCACGGCGATGGTTGGTTGGCGTGAATCGAAGTATCGCCAGCATTCGGCCCGCGACTGGGTGAAGTTCGGAGACGGTTACAACAAGGTGCAGGCCTTCCGCGATGAACTCGGCAACTTCGCTCGTGCTTGCCGCGATGGCGAGCCCCTGTTGATCACGGCCCAGGATGCTCTCGCCTCGGTGCAAGCCATCGAAGCGGCCTACCGTTCACTCCATGAGCCACACTGGACGAAAGTCTAACGTAGGGCAAGCGTCTCGCTTGCCTGCACTGACACCGGCAAGCGAGACGCTTGCCCCACGAACGATGCAAACACGAATTCATCCCACCGCGATCATCGAACCGGGCGTTATGCTGGGTGAAGGCACGTCCGTCTGGGACAACGTGCATATCCGTCGCGATGCGGTGATCGGCGATGAGTGCATCATTGGCGAGAAGACCTATATCGCTTACGGCGTGAAAATCGGCCATCGCTGCAAGATCAACGCGATGGTTTACATCTGTGCCGAAGTCACGCTTGAGGATGGCGTGATGATCAGTGCAGGGACGATTTTCACGAACGATCGCTTTCCACGCGCTACGACCCCCGATCTAAAATCGTTGCGTTCGAGCGATGTTGACGAACATACATTGCCGACGCTCGTCAAAGCCGGAGCGACCATCGGCGCGGGATGCACGATTGGCAACAATCTCTCGATCGGTCGATTCGCAATGGTCGGCATGGGTTCGTTGGTAACGAAATCGGTGCCCGATTTTGCCTTGTCGATTGGGCATCCTGCGAGGACAGTAGGGGCCGTCTGCCGATGCGGGCAATTGCTAACTCGCTTCGATGTTGGCGCGATTCCAACCAGCGAGGTTGTATGTTCAGCGTGTAAGCGAGAATACACGTTGTCAGCCGGAGTCGTGACGGAAAAATTGAAGACATGATGGCCACAAAAAGGCACGAAAATGCACAAAAAGGAAAGACGGACGAACTACCTCAGCTTTGATTCTTGTCTTCTTTTCGTGTCTTTTTGTGCCTCTTTGTGGCTATCCTGTCTTCCGCTTTGGGAGTGACGATGGATTCGCAACATTACGGCATCATCGGCGGCGGGATGCTCGGGCTGATGCTCGCGCATCGCTTGCGGCAGGCCGGCCACGCCGTCACTGTACTTGAGGCTGCTCCGCAACTCGGAGGCCTGGCTTCGGCATGGAGGATCTGCGATGTAACCTGGGATCGGCACTACCACGTCATCCTGATGTCCGACCTCAAGGTTCGCGAACTCGTCGAAGAGATTGGCCTGACGAACGACTTCCGCTGGGTTGAAACGAAGACCGGCTTCTACACCGATGGCAAACTCTATTCGATGTCGAACTCCGTCGAGTTTCTTAAGTTTCCGCCT
>Ga0163152_10007960_pt1 | contig 11440 bp, 10 predicted proteins | sample OliLakLV19MP8IB2_FD_148635 | JGI IMG/M metagenome (GOLD analysis project Ga0163152, IMG submission 148635) | Freshwater microbial mat bacterial communities from Lake Vanda, McMurdo Dry Valleys, Antarctica - Oligotrophic Lake LV.19.MP8.IB-2 | ecosystem: Environmental > Aquatic > Freshwater >...
TTATTTAATCAATATTTTTAAAAAAAAGTCATTTTATATCTTCAAAACTGGTTTGAAAATTTTCAACAAACCCAAATTTATGTCTTTTGCATGTGGCGCGACTTGTCGCACTTTTGTACTGTCAATAAGAACAAGCGGCGGCGATACAGAAAAAAGCGGCTGGTATTATTGACCACTGGTACTGAAACTTTTCATGAGATTATATACGGGAAATCCGAACGCGGCGCAAACGAGCGCCGCGTTTTTTTTGTGCCTGCCTCAACGGAGACCTCGGAAGTTTTGAAAACCTCCGAGGTCTCCGTTATTCACCGCATCAATTCCTCAATCACTTTCCCTGTTGTCGAATTCGGCTCCATTATGCGCAACATAGCCGCCAGGGTTGGCGCGATGTCGGTAATACTCACGGGCTTGTGGCTCATTCCCGGCTTCACGCGCCAGCCATACCAGAGCAGTGGAACGTGGGTATCGTAAGCATAAGGGGAGCCATGAGTGGTGCCTCCCTTTCCAAAAACTTTATCGTCGGCGTGCCAGGCTGGGTCTAACAGGTATTGGATATCACCAGAGCGACGCGGATGGATGCCCCTGCGCAACTCACTTACAAACGGGTATTCGGGCGGCAAGAGTTCGAGCTCCTGGCGCGTAACCACATCGTACACCCCGGGCAGGCTGCGCACTTGATCGCCAATGACATGCGCTACATCTTCAGGTTTCAAGTCAAAATCAGCAAGCGCGTCCCAGTTGAGCCAAATCTGCTGGTTTTCAATCGCGTGGATAAAATCCCCATTTAGGCCAAACGACGTTGCGAGCGATTTCTCCAACAAATCTTCTAATTTGCTTTCCGCAAAAACACCTGCTGGTATGCGCAGCTGGTTCAAATGAACGGGCGTTTCTGCCCCTCCATGATCGGAGGTAAGAAAGATCAGCACATTGTTTTTGCCAAATTTTTTGTCCAAAAAGTCGAACAAGCGCGTCAGCTCACGATCCATTCTGACGTACATGTCTTCTGTTTCCTGCGCGTGGATGCCAAACTGGTGGGCACAATAGTCCGTTGCCGAATAGCTAAGGCAAAGAAAATCCGGCCACTCGTCTGCGCCCAGTTCCATGCCTTCAATGGTTTTCATGGCAAAATCGGTGACGAGCGTGTTTCCATACGGGGTGTAGCGCAACACTCCATAGTTTCCACTGGCTCGTGCGGCAGCAAAATCATGTGGGAATCCTCCTTTGATGCTAACAAGCGTGGCAGGAAAATCCCAATTGTCAAAACTCTCGGTGGGGGCATGGCCCATTGCCCAGGTTTTATTCAGGAACGTATCAGGCCAGCGACGGGCGTTGTAATCAAGTACCCATCGAGGAAGCCCAAGAGAATCAGGGTAATACGTGGAAGTGATCCAGTTGCCGGAAGCATCGTCAAACCAGTAGCAAGCATTCGGGATATGGCCTGCCGGGAGGATGCCGCCCCGGTCTTTGAGGCAAACGGCGGCTACTTTCGAGCGGAAGTTGTTGCTCAGGCGCAGTTCGTCGGTGATGGTGCTGGAAAGCAGTGCGACGGGCGAATGTTGGCCAGTTCTCGGATCGGTTTTGGCGGTACCGCCCACCAGGCGAACGGCATTGTCGGAGGTACAATAGCGTTTGCTGCGGAACTCGGGGTCCCACCAATCGTTTCCGATGATGCCGTTTAGGGAAGGTGTTGTGCCAGTGTAAATGGCTGCGTGGCCAGGACCTGTGTAAGTCGGCACAAAGTTAAAGTGGGTGGTTTCGCAGGAAAAGCCCCCATCAAGCAAGCGCTTGAATCCGCCAGTGCCGTAGTGGCTCTGATAGCGGTAGAGGTAGTCGTAGCGCATTTGGTCAACAACTATGCCTACAATGATCTTTGGTCTGGATGGAGCGATGTTTTGAGCAATTGCCGCGTTTGATGCAAATAAGAGCAGGAGCGTAAGCGCGTTTATAAATCTCATAGAGAACGTTTTGTGTTAAACAGCATGATGTTTAGGCAATAGAGATGGAGATTTGATCCGCCAAAAAATTCGGTACAAATTCTGGGCAAAGGTGGGGAAAAACAGGCTTAGGAAAAGCCTTCCTAATGTTACCTTTGTGCAACGCACCACAATCTGAAAAAAATGACTGACAACGAACAACTTAGCCCGGAAGAACTAGAAATCCCCTCAACAGAAATCCCAACTCCACCTGCTCCCGCACAACTTGACGTTGACCCCGTGATGATCCGCGCCGAGCGCGTTAAGGCCGAAATTGGTCTGGTCATTGTCGGGCAGGAAGACATGCTTGATCTGCTTTTGGTGGCACTTTTCACCGGCGGCCACGTATTGCTGGAAGGGGTACCTGGAATTGCTAAAACACTGACTGCCAAATTATTGGCTCGAACGCTACACACGGAATTCAGCCGCATCCAGTTCACCCCCGACCTGATGCCTGCCGATGTGGTGGGTACCCCGGTATTCAATATGAAAGCATCGGATTTCAATTTCAAAGCCGGACCGATTTTTTCCAATATTGTCCTGATTGACGAAATCAACCGCGCACCAGCCAAGACGCAAGCCTCGCTGTTCGAGGTCATGGAAGAGCGGCAAGTGACGGTGGACGGGACTACTTACCCAATGTCAGAGCCGTTTTTTGTAATGGCCACCCAAAACCCCATCGAGCAGGAAGGCACTTACAAACTCCCCGAAGCACAGCTCGACCGTTTTCTTTTTAAAGTCATACTCTCCTATCCTAGTCTAGAGGAAGAGCAATCCATACTTCGCCGTTTCCGAAACGACTTTTCCGGGGTGCTGCGCGAAACGGTAAAGCCCGTCCTCTCACCTGCCGACATCGCTGACTGTCAGCGCATTATCGAACAGGTGTACATACGCGAAGAACTGCTGGACTATATCGCGGCCATTGTGCACAACACCCGCAGCAACACCGACTTGTTCTTGGGCGCCAGCCCGCGCGCCTCACTCTCCTTGATGAAAGCCTCCAAGGCCGTGGCTGCCATGGCCGGGCGCAATTTCGTTACGCCCGACGATATCCGCTATGTATGCTTCCCAGTGCTCAACCACCGGGTGATTCTAACGCCGGAGCGGGAAATGGAGGGGTACACGACGAAAGAGGTGTTGGATGATATTGTGAAAAAGATTGAGGTGCCGCGGTGAGGGCAATAATTTTTCCATACAAACACTGTTTTCCAACCCTTCGTATGGCCCATAATTGGGAATGATTTTGTAGCCTGATTTTTGGTAAAGCCGAATTGCTTCGGGTTGTTTTTGCCCAGTTTCCAGAAGGCAACGGTTGTAGCCCAATTCCTTGGCCCAGGTCTCCAATTCAGACAAAATTGCCCCAGCGATGCCTTGCCCACGGTGTTCTGGACGAACGAACATACGTTTCACTTCCACTGTCTCCTCGGAGTATTCCCTGATGGCGCCACACCCGACAGCTTGGTTTTCTGCAAAAGCGAGCAGGGCGTGCTTTATTTTATCCACTTTATTGAATTGCGCATAAAATGCGTGCTCATCGCCATCGCGTACCGCTAAATCTTGGTCGAGCAAGGCTACGAGTGCGCTAAAATCGGGGTTGCCGGAGCCGATTCGGACGATACTAATTTTTGATTGTAATTTCATATTTCTGTACTGAGAAAAACGTACATCTACCCCTCTAAAAACGCCTTCAAGGATCTGCGGATGAATCCGTTCCAACCTTCCACAAAATTCCCGCTTGCAAAATCTGGGTTGTCCGCTGGGAATGTCTCCAAGCCTGTATGCGTGAGTTGCAGCAGCGTCTTGTCACCTTGAGGTGTTAGCAAGAAGGTCACAAACGATTCGCCTGGATATCCATCGTATCGCCAGCTATAGGTCAATTTTTTGCCCATTTCCACTTCCGTAATTTTGCAAACGTGCATGTATTGTTTCTCTGGAGAGGGGCCGCCAGGGAACCGGAATTCAAAGCCCAGTTCGGGCCGGAATTCCTTCAGGTCAAAGTACCATTGCGCCATTTGATCAGGGTCGGTAATGGCTTTCCAGACTTTTTCGACGGGCGCCTTGAAGGTGTGTTCAACTACAAGAGGCGGCGATGTTGTTTTTGTCATGGCTCAATCTTTTTTGTTTGTAAATTAACGTGAATTTTGGATAGTTCCAACGTAAAACGGGCTTTTTAGCCGCATCGCGGCGACATTTCTGTAGCGTCAGCGTTAAATTTTTTCAGAACGGCGTAGCCGTGGCATTATTTCGACCTAAAAATGTCACGGCTACCCCGTTCCTATCTTCACAAACGCCCTATCGGGCTACAGAAATGTCACGGCTGCGCCGTTTTTGTTTATGGCTAAAGGCTTGGGGGTATCCAAAACTCACGTTAAATTAGTAAGATATTGCTCCAGTACAAAGCGTTTTTCTGTCCAAAATTGTTCGTATTGCTTTACCCAAACCGACACCTCTTGCAATTTTTGGGGCTTTCCGCAGAACATTCTGAATACGAATTAGAGCAGGCGATTTTGAAAAAAACAAGGGTTTTTCTCTTAGAAATGGGAGGCAATTTAGCCTTCATCGGCAACCAATACCGGCCACCTATACACTTACGCCCAATTTGTCTGTCGGGTACGAGGGCTTGCTGCCTTCAGCAGAAGATATTCGAGCGCGATTGAAAGGTTTGGAATAAAAATCAATCAGCTTTTGCATGGCGGAGAAATGGTGGCACAATTCCAATACCTTCCTTTTTGACCGTTACCTTCACCCTTCAAAAAATGACTGCCATGCCACGCGCTGCACGCATATCCATATTTCTTTTTGCCTTCCTTTTTAGCGGAATGGCTTTTGCCCAAAACCCTGCCGAGGCCAAACGCAACGGAGAACGAGCCTTTGCCAACCAGCGTTGGCGCGATGCACAGATGTTTCTGGCTCAATATCAGGAAGCCAAGCCCGGCGACTTTGGCGTGCTTACCAAGCTTGGTATCGCGCTTTATCAACTCCGCCGTGGCGAGGAAGCCCGCCGATACCTCGAATATGTGACCGCCAAAGTACCCGGCAGCCAAGACCCCGATCTTTTCTATTACCTCGCCCGCACCCTGCACGGCCTCGCTGAATGGGAAAAAGCCATTGCAGCTTACAAATCTTTTTTACGGGTCAGCAGCGAACGACACTCCCTCCGCGCAAACGCGATTGACAACATCCGCCGATGTGTGGCAGGGATGCAAATCCTTCAAAATGAAGAAGTTGCTTTGGTGGAAAATCTCGGTGACCGCATCAATTCGCCAGGGGACGAATTCGCGCCCATCCCATCTGTCAATCATTCAGACCGGCTTTATTTTGCGGCTGCCCGCCCTGGAAGTATAGGCGGCGAACGCAACGACGAGGGCTACGAAGATATCCAACGCGGCCACTTTTGTAGCGACATGTACGCCGCCCAGATGGCCAACAGCGGCTGGGAAATGCAAGGAGGACTCGGCGGACTGCTCAATACTTCGCGCTTTGAAGTGCCGCTCGGCTTCAAAGCCAATGGTCAAATCCTGTATTTTTTTCGCGGATTCAGCCTGTACAGCGGCGAAATTTTTGCCGACACCGCCGCGCGTAAAGACGAGTATTCAATCAATTCTCCGGCATTCAAAAGCCCTGTGGTAGCAGAGGAAGGCGATTGCAACCCTTTCTTTTTCAATGATTTGACCATTGTTTTTGCTAGTCGCCGGACTGGAGGTTATGGCGGACTTGACCTTTGGTGGACGGTCTGGGCAGACTCAAGTTGGGCTTTGCCTGTCAATCTCGGGCCTGCCGTCAATTCTGCCTACGACGAGGACATGCCCTTCCTTGCCCACGACGGTGCAACGCTCTTTTTCAGCAGCAACCGCACCGATGGCATGGGCGGATTAGATGTTTTCAAAACGGTTTTTGAACCAAAAAAACGAGTGTGGCAAACAACTGTCAATCTTGGCCTGCCCATCAATTCACCCGACGATGATGCTTTTTTCCGGCTCGCCACTGATGGCCGTTCGGCCTTTTTTGCATCTGACCGTTTGGGTGGAATGGGACAACGCGACCTTTACATTGCCTATTTTAAAGAGGGCCAACCAGAGCAAAGCGGCGAAGCACAAGCAGCGGTTTTTGCGCAAGCCGACCCAAATGCCGGAGAGGAGCAAGAAATACGCGAAATCGTGATCCCGACTTTGCCTTACAGTTCAGACAAGGATGTTTTAAGTGGTGACAATCAAAAGATTGTGGACCAAATCGCCGGACTTGCCAGGAACCATCCGCACAGTTCAGTGCTGGTGACGGTGCACACCGATGCAACAGGACTGCCAAAATTTGACCTTTATAATGGCATCAAACGCGCCGAAATCGTGGGCAAAGCACTTGCCGAGCGCGGAGTGCCTGCTTCGAAAATCCTGCTGCGCAGCGTAGGGCCAAATTATCCGATAGCCCGTGCAGTGTTGGATGCTGCGCCCAATCCGGCAGCACCGGGACTGAACCGCCGTATTGACCTGCGGCTTACGGCCACTGAACCATTGGCGCTCAAACTCCGTGTGGAACAGCCCTTCGTTTCGGAAATCATGGATGCGCCCGGGGCCAAGCGGATGGATGAAGCCACTGCCGGGCTTATCTATAAGGTGGAAGCGGCCATCACTCGGCAAATCCTGACCAACGACGCGCTCGCTATGTTTGGCGATTTAATGATTGAAACCCAACCAGGTGCGGGCGAATATCGCTACGCCACTGGTGTTTTCAAACGACACAGCGAGGCAGCACAATTGCGCAAAGAAGTTCAAAGTCAAGGCTTTGCCGATGCAACGGTGATCGCCTACATCAACGGAATCCGAATCTCAAAGGCCGAGGCAGTAGCACTATTGAAAAAGTATCCTGACCTTGCGGCGTATGTTAGAGGCTGAGAAAATGTGAGCGCGACATAGACGCTACCTCAGCATCAAGCACCTTTCTGTACCTCTCTACATAAATTTTGGGCAATCCACGCATCCACCATCGCATCGAGTTCTTTCGAGAAAGCCTGCGCAACCTCAGATCCATGGGTAGTGTGGCGCCGAGCTCGCGCTTTTTATGCAGAGCAATAGCCCGAAAAATCAATCCCGAAAAAGACAAGGTGGTGGTGGAACTCGGACCGGGTGATGGCGTGATTACACGGTTCATTCTCAATCGTTTAAGCCCGGACGCACGGCTCATCATTTTTGAAATAAACCCTGTTTTTATCGAAAAAATCTGTGCTACCTTCGACGACCCGCGAATGACAATTGTCCATGATACTGCAGAAAATATGGGGCAACATTTTCGGAAAATGGGTATCCAGGAAGTGCACTGTTTTGTGTCGGGCATACCATTCGTCATGCTGCCCGAATCGCTGACGGAACGCATCACGAGAGAATGTCAACGCTGGCTTCGGGAAGGGGGCCGGTTTATCCAGTTCCACTATTCCCCTTTGTTGCTGAGGCTTTACCGCCGTGTTTTTCGCAATATACATGTGGAAGTAGTGGCGTTCAACATCCCCCCGGCCATTGTGATAAGCTGCGAAAAATTAAAGCAATAAGCTCCTTTTTTAATCATTCCAATGCTATGAGATTTTCTTATATCTTGTTGATTTTCACTGGCTTAACCCTTGCTGCTTGCGGCCCCAGCTACCTTTTTGAAGATGAAAAAACCATCTCCAACGGTGAATGGTCCTACCGTGACTCCTTGGATTTTAAGTTTACGGTGACCGATACCACCGCGCTCTATAATATCCTGGTTGACTTTGCTTATGCCGATACCTTTCCATATCAAAATATCTACGTGAAATTCTATACCCGGTTCCCCGATGGGAAACGGCTCAGCAAGCCCCTCTCTTTCGACTTTTTTGACCCCATTGGAAACCCGGCTGGCAAATGTTCCGGTGGAGTATGCAGCGCTCAAATCGCCATTCAGCAAAATGCTTTTTTTCAGAAATCAGGTGAGTACACCATTACTTTGGAGCAGTTTGGTCGCCAGGACCCGCTACCAGGAATGAAAACTATTGGCCTCTCTATCGAAAAAGCAGGGAAGAAGTAATAGTTGGCAGTTTTACGCGCCGGAATGTTGACGAAGGAGGGGCAGCATACAGTGGCAGCTGCAGTAAGCAGTCTCAGTTGTTAGGCTAGTGAGAGCACATCGTAAATAGATCCTAGTTCATACATCATAGTTCATACTTCCCATGTACGCATACCTAAAAGGAGAAATTACCTATCGTTCCCCAGCCTTTATCACCTTGGAAGTCAATGGGATAGGCTTTCAAGTGAACATCCCGCTGAGCACTTACACAGCTTTGCAGGGTCAGGAGCGAACCACGGTGTACACACATCTCATCGTAAAGGAAGACTCGCATACGCTCTACGGTTTTGCCACACAAGTGGAACGAGGAATGTTTGTGCAATTGATAGGCGTTACGGGTGTAGGCGCCACCACAGCCCAACTCATCCTTTCATCCATGACGGTGGACGAGGTGCGGGCTGCCGTCATCGGAGAACAAGCCCATGTGCTGCAAAAAGTAAAGGGAATTGGCGCAAAAACAGCCAAACAGATCATACTAGACCTCAAAAGCAAACTCATCAAAGAGGCTCCTGATGCGCCTTCACTGCTGCCTTCAATGGTGGACAACACCGTACGAGAAGAAGCACTGTCGGCACTTATGTCGCTGGGTTTCAATAGAATAGCGGTGCAAAAAGCGCTAAACGCCGTGATCCGCGACAATCCGAACCTGGCCAAAGTAGAGGATTTGATAAAATTTGCGCTGAAGGCCTTGGCCGTTTAATTTTTCAGGCTGATGTTCCGAAGATCGCGACGCGGTCTGACGACTCAAAGTCGTCTGACCGCTCCAAAAATATCCTTAAGCCAAACGTGAGTTTTGGATAGCAGTAGCCTTTAGTGAGAAAAAAAGCCGCGTAGCGGTGGCATTTATGTAGCCCAATAGGGCGATTTTGATGATAGGAACCGCGTAGCGGTGACATTAAATCGCCGTAAAAATGCCACCGCTACGCGGTTCTAAAAAAATTAAACGCTGACGCTACAAAAATGTCGCCGCGATGCGGCTAAAAATGCCCTTTTAAGCAGTATCTATCCAAGACTCACGTTAAGTCAAGGAAATTACCCCTTCCCACGGATCAATGTTCAATTGTTCAAAATCGAATCATCCGTAGCTGCCTCGCCAAAATTATTGACCAGCAGCAACACCACACGGCGGTTCCATTTTCGGTTTTCGGGGGAATCCGTTTTGTCGTCGCCTTCATCTTTGTTTGCCAGTACCGGGTTGCCCTCCCCAAAAACTTCCATCAGCATTCGATCCACGCGGATTCCTTTGTAAGCCAAATAGTTGCGGGCTGAACGGGAGCGGTTGGCAGAGAGCAGCAGGTTGGCGTCTCTGCTCCCTATGCCATCGGTAAAGCCATGGATTTTGAGTTTTAGCGCGGGATTGTCGCGCAATTGCTCATAAAAACGGTTGAGCACTGCTTTCGCATCGGGCGTGAGGCTATAGCGGCCAAACTCAAAATAGATCGTGTTGGTCGTTTCCTGGCGTTGAGGGTCATTCACATACACCGTGCCGTTGCGGAAGTATGGACAACCTGCGCCACAAAGCACACGCTGTTCCTCCAGGTCAATGATAAGCGCATAAGGAAAGCCTTTGGCAGCCACTTCTTTGCGGACTACTTCGGCCTCGTCGCGGGTTTTGTATGCCCCGGCGAAGTACCGGTAAAGGCCAAGTTGATCGGTCGTTTCCACATAATTTTCAATACCGCGCTCTTTGAAAAAAGAGGGCTTCATGCGCTCCCCATAGGCGGCTATTTGCACACGAAAATCTTGTGCAAGCAGTTGATTTTCAAAAATAAAAAAAGCCGTGAGGAAAATTATAATAGCGGAAAATCGAGTCATGGGTAGATTTTTTGCGGTGAAAAACGCTGCAAAAATAGCGCAGATTCAACGCCCAGACACAATTCAATATTTGGGCACTTAAAAACGCCCCGTCAGGACGGAATTAGGCTGAAATGGTCACCCAAAGAGTTATTTGACAGGATTTTACAACCACCTCACCAGCCCAAAATCCTGCCGATGCGGAAGCAACTTGTGCTTCGGATAAAGCCGGAAACCATATTCGAACACACCCGCAGTGGGCGGCACGAAGGAGCAGAAAAAAACAACTTCAGTCCCCTTACCTTTTTTAAAATCCAATTCCTGCTTTAAAAGAAATTCAAGTTCTGTCTCCGACAGGCGTTTGTAAAATACCACCTCTAACCCAACGTCCTCTGGATTCAAATCCTGGAGATTCAGCGTAGCGGTTGCCTCAAATTTTTCGCCCAAGGGCAAAGAGCGGTTAAAGGTATCAGGTGCCTGTAAATCAATCAGTTCGATGGCTGACCAACTGCGGCGTACGCGTATTTTCCAATCGGCCAATTCGCGGGCAAGCGCGTATTTGTTTTGCTTGAGCTGTTCGCTGCGTTTGGCGAGTTTGGAATAGAAACGGGTTTGGTAGTCTTGCAGCATCCGTCCCATCACAAACTCCGGCGCGATTTCGGCGATGGTTTTTTTAATGTGGCTCACCCAGCGCTTTGAAACCCGGTTTTTATCCTGCTCGTAATAGCGCGGCACGATGTCGTTTTCGAGCATGTTGTAGATCGTCTCTGCGTCCAGCTCGTTTTGCAGCGCGGGTTGGTCGGGATAGGTATCTTTTTCTGGCAAGGCCCAGCCTGCGCCAGGGCGATAGCCTTCACACCACCAGCCGTCAAGCACGGAAAAATTCATAACCCCATTCATCACGGCTTTCATGCCTGAGGTGCCTGAGGCTTCTTTGGGTCGCGTGGGGTTGTTGAGCCATACATCCACCCCTTGCACGAGCAGTTTCGCCATTTCCATGCTGTAGTTTTCGAGGAAGATGACCTTGCCCTTAAAATCAGGGTTTTTGGTAACGTTGTACACCAATCGAATAAACTCCTGACCACCTTTGTCAGCAGGGTGCGCTTTGCCGGCAAACAGGAAAATAACGGGGCGATCCGGGTTGTTCACGATCTCCGCAAGACGTTTTTCATTGCTGAAAAGCAGTGTGGCGCGTTTGTAGGTGGCAAAACGGCGGGCAAAACCAAACACTAGCGCGTCGTCCTTGATGGCGTTCACAATTTCAAAGGTGCTGCGCGGGTTTTCGCCTCGACGCATCAGGTCCTCCGTCAAGGATTTGCGAACCCAATCGAGGAGCCTTTTTTTCAAGAGACGTCGAATATCCATGATTTCCCCATCAGGCACATCGTGGATTTTTTGCCAAAATTTCTTGTCTGTCTGGTTTTGCAAAATCTCCTTCCCCAACTTTTTCTCGTAAAAATCCAGCCACTCGCGCGCTACCCAAGTCGGGAAATGCACCGAATTGGTGACGTATCCAACATTGCTTTCCGCAAAATTGTAGTCGGGGTTAAGTTCCGCAAACATCCGCTGGCTCACTTCGCCATGCAACTTGCTCACCC